>Ga0209064_1000102_pt1 | contig 190411 bp, 184 predicted proteins | sample Inofromicrocosms_FD_187498 | JGI IMG/M metagenome (GOLD analysis project Ga0209064, IMG submission 187498) | Mouse cecum microbial communities from Vienna, Austria - Inoculum for glucosamine and mucus D2O microcosms (SPAdes) (version 2) | ecosystem: Host-associated > Mammals > Digestive system...
CGTCGTTCATATTCATCCCTTGATGAACTGAAAATCAGTATTTTCAAATATATCTTCGGCTTCTACAATTCCACTCGTCCTCATTCCAATAACGGTGGATTATCCCCGGATGATTTTGAAAATTTGTAACTTTTTTTATAATTTCTTGTCTTCTTTATTGACTATGATCCAATAATCTTTTCCCGTACCCGCATATTTGTTAATAAGTTCCTGCGGGTCAAGACCTTTTGAAAGTCTGCTTTTCGGAACAGAATGGTTTCCCGGCTGAACAGCCTGCTTGACCTGGTTTTTCCACGCTTTTCCGTTTACATGATTGCGCTGATTTTGGGTGTCAACAGAGGTGTTTATCTTACCGTCCGCCAAATCTTTTTTGAATTGCTGAACCTTTAACCCTATTGTAGCATCTCCGTTACCCAATGTCAACGCTTTTCTGTACGTAGCGGAAGCTTTCGCGGAAACGCTCCTATCAAACCCATAAACCTGAGACCGCTCGTTCTGCGTGAGAAGATTTGCTTTTTGAGAAAACGCCTTGTACTCTTCCCGCTGCCTGCGAAGCAGTACAGATTTCACGGTAAACTGCTCACCATCGCCCGAACCTTTCGCGCCGGTAATTTCCCGCTTGGTTTTGCGGATAGCGGTTTCCATTTTGCGCTGCTTCTGAGTGCATTCATAGTACGTCAGCGTCTCGCCCTTGTATTCGACAGGCGCAGGATCAATATTTTTCAGTTCCTCCCCGGTGTAGGCGGGAACGGAAATTCACTCCAGAACGGGATAAAAATCATGACGGCAGTTCCAGCCTTTCAGACCCGCGCCCATACCGTAGCCCGTGACCCCCACCAGGGACGGATATTTCTTGGATTTCCCAGAAAGCGAGTACCAACGTCCCTGCCATTCTGCATGATCGTGACGCGCCCCCGCGTGCGCTGTGACCTCCACAAGGTCAGTTTCAAGCTCCGCCGCGTTGTGTTCGGAAATCTTTCCGGTCATCTGAGAAACGCCCGTCAGCACGGCTCTACGGACAGCAACATCGGCGTGATTAACGTGTCCCGCCTCATAGTCAACAAAGCGCAGACCGCTTGCCGTAAGAGATTTAACGGCGTTTCTGACTGCTGTGTTGTAATCAAAAACGCCCGTCGACACCTGCATTTGCGCAAGGTCGAGAGCGTCCTGATAAGCCTTTGCGATCGGTTTGAACGAGATCGTCCAGTCTGGATTTTTCATGCAGAGCCCATTGACCGAGTGAAATTTTTCAGCTCGTTTTCCGTTTTAGCGATTCGTTCTGGAATTGAACCGCACTATATATGCAATTTAAGTTTCCGCAAACTGCGAGTTATAGAGCGCGGCATAGAATCCGTCCTTTTCTATAAGCTGATCGTGAGTACCCTGTTCCGTGATGTCGCCGTCCTTCATTACAAGAATGAGATCCGCGTCGCGTATAGTGGAAAGGCGGTGCGCGATAACAAAGCTTGTTCTGCCTTTCATAAGATTGTTCATGGCCTTTTGTATGCGTATCTCTGTGCGTGTATCAACGGAGCTTGTCGCCTCGTCAAGAATGAGTATCTTATTGTCTGCAAGAATAGCCCGCGCGATAGTCAGAAGCTGCTTCTGACCCTGTGAAACGTTGCCCGATTCCTCGTTCAGCTCGGTTTGGTAACCGTCTGGAAGCGTTCTTATGAAGCGGTCAACATGGGCAGCCTTTGCGGCGGCTATGACCTCATCGTCGGTGGCATCGAGTCTTCCGTAGCGGATATTCTCCATAATAGTTCCGTTGAAAAGCCATGTGTCCTGCAAGACCATACCGAAAGCTTCCCGCAGAGAGCTTCTTTCAAACTCGCGGATATCGTGACCGTCTACCTTTATAGAGCCTCCGTTCACGTCATAGAACCTCATCAGCAGTTTTACCATTGTTGTCTTTCCCGCTCCCGTAGGACCTACGATAGCTACAGTCTGCCCCTTTGCAATGTCAGCGCTGAAATCGCTTATAATTATCTTGTTCGGGTCGTAGCCGAATTTAACGTGCTCAAATTCGACATTTCCCTCTATCTTTTCCGGAGCAACAGGATTCTCAGCGTTGTTTTCCTCCTCGTCCTCCTCAAGGAACTCAAAAACCCTTTCCGCAGCCGCAGCCATTGACTGAAGCATATTGGAGACCTGCGCTATTTGAGTTATAGGCTGAGTGAACTGTCTGACATACTGAATAAACGCCTGAATGTCTCCTACTGAAATAGAACCTCTTGCCGCAAGCCATGCGCCGATTACGGCTACTCCAACATAGCCCAAGTTGCCCACGAACTGCATGACGGGCTGCATCATTCCCGACAAAAACTGCGACAGCATTGCCGACTTGTAGAGTATGCGGTTGTCTCGCTCAAATTCCTCAAGGGAGCGTTCCTCACGGTTGAATGCCTTTATGACAAGGTGTCCGCCGTAGACCTCCTCAACCTGACCGTTTACATGACCCAGATACTCCTGCTGCTGTTTGAAGTATTTCTGTGATTTCTTTACAACAAGCATTACCAGAACAGTTGATATTGGCAGTATCAACAGCGCCATAACAGTGAGTATACCGCTTATGGAAAGCATCATCACCAGTACGCCTATGAGAGTCGTTACGGAGGTTATGAGCTGGGTAATGCTCTGGTTAAGGCTCATGCCCAAGGTGTCAACGTCATTGGTAACCCTTGACAGTACCTCTCCGTGAGTGTTGCTTTCATAGTATTTCATAGGTATGCGGTGAATCTTTTCGGAAATGTCTTTACGCATACGGTAGGTCATTTTCTGGGACACACCCGACATCAGCCAGCCCTGAACGAACATGAACGAGCCGCTGAGAACATACATACCCATAACGGTAAGAAGTATCTGCGCTATTTTGTCAAAATTCACGCCGCTTCCGCCGCTGACCTTGCTGACAAGTCCGTTGAAGATCTCGGTAGTTGCGCCGCTTAGGACTTTCGGTCCCGCGATATTGAATATTGTACTGCCCACAGCAAATATCATTACCGCAATTATTGCCGCTTTAAATGGTTTGACATATGTTAAAAGCTTGCGTAGAGTACCCTTGAAATCCTTTGCCTTTTCCATGGGAGGACCTCCGGGTCCGTGGGGACCATGCGGTCCGTGCTTCGGACGGCTTACAGGTCTGTTGTTTTCCGGCATATCATTCAGCCTCCTTTCTGTTGATGTCCGAAGTTTTTCCCCGCTTAAGTTCGCTTTCCGAAAGCTGGGACGAGGCGATCTGCTCATATATCTCGCAGCTTTCGAGCAGCTCCCCGTGAGTACCCATTCCAGCGATCCGACCCTCGTCAAGGACGATGATCTTATCCGCATGAAGAATGGTACTAATGCGCTGTGCAACGATTATCACCGTTGAGTCAGCGACCTGTTCAGCAAGAGCCTTTCTCAGAGCCGCGTCGGTCTTGTAGTCCAGCGCGGAAAAGCTGTCGTCGAAAATGTATATCTTAGGCTTTTTTACCACGGCTCTTGCAATGGAAAGCCTTTGCTTCTGTCCGCCCGAAACATTGGTACCGCCCTGAGCTATAGGGCTTTCATACTTTTCGGGCTTGGCTTCGATAAAGTCAGTGGACTGAGCTATTGCCACAGCTTCGCGGAGCTGTCCCTCGGAAGCGCTCTCGTCTCCGAAACGGAGGTTTGATGCAATAGTTCCGCTGAACAGAACGCCCTTTTGGGGTACAAGACCGATATTTTCACGCAGGTAATGCTGAGAGAGATCGCGGACGTCCGTGCCGTCGATAGTTACCTTTCCCTCAGTAACGTCGAAAAATCGGGGAATAAGATTTATCATCGTTGACTTTCCGCTGCCTGTGCTTCCAATAACAGCCGTGGTCTCGCCGGGATTGGCGGTAAAGCTTATGTGGTGCAGTACCTTTTCCTCCGAATCGCCGTAGCTGAACGAAACGTCCTCAAAAGCCACCTTTCCCTCGGTAATTCCGGAATCGGCTGCGTTCTCCTTGTCGCTTACGGACGATTCGGTCTCAAGCACTTCACTGATACGTTTCGCCGAAACGGACGCTCTCGGCAGCATTATAGACATCATAGTCAGCATAAGGAACGACATTACTATCTGCATTGTATAGGTCAGGAAAGCTATCATGTCGCCCACCTGCATATCGCCGTTGTCAATACCCTTTGCGCCGAACCATACTATAAGAACGCTTATCCCGTTCATTATAAGAGTCATGAAAGGCATCATGACCGTCATCACACGGTTAGTGAAAAGCTGAGTGCGCAGTAGGTTTTTGTTTGCAATATCAAAACGTTCTTCCTCGTATTCCTCGCGGCTGAACGCCCTGATAACCGGAAGTCCCGTAAGTATTTCTCGGGTGACAAGGTTGAGGCGGTCGATAAGCTTCTGCATGATCTTGAATTTTGGCATTGCGAACGACATAAGCACTGCTACCAGCGCCAGTATCGCAGCAACGGCTATGAAGATTATCCAGCCCATTCCCGTGCCTGTGCGTACTACCTTGATAACGCCGCCGATACCCATGATAGGCGCGTACAGAACCATACGCAGTATCATAACGATCACCATTTGTACCTGCTGTATGTCGTTTGTGGAGCGGGTTATCAAAGAAGCTGTGGAAAACTTATCCATTTCTGCATTTGAAAAAGAAATTACCCTGCGGAATATTTTTTCGCGGACGTTCATTCCGAACAGCGCGCCCAGCTGAGCCGCGATAAATCCGACTACTATTGTAACTATCATTATCAGTAAAGACATTCCCAGCATTTTGGCTCCCGTGCCGAAAATGTAACTCATTCTCAGCGAATCCATGTCGGTACCCTGCGCTTCAAGCTCGCTTCGGGCGAAGCCTATAGCCATCTGCGAGAGCATAACGTCGCTGTAGCCTTCAAACTGCCTGTTTATTTCCTCGATCATCGGCGCCCGCTGTTCCTCCGGCATTGCAACCAAAGCGTCCGTAATCGTCATTCCCTCGGGAAACTGTACCCCATCGGGGAGCATTGAGCTGTCCGCGTTTTCAAGAGCGTACACAACCGCCGCGGGGTAAGTAACGGCTTCTTCGGCAAGTGCTTTAGCGTCTTTGCCGGAAACACTTATAAGTCTTGCGGAATTGCCTCCGTGTTCATAGTCGTACCATTCTTGAATATTGTCGTCAAACATAAGCAGCTTTTCAAAGCTTTTTCCGCTTATTTCGTCAAGAGCCGCAGTCTCAACGCCGCCCTGCTGGATACCCACGTCCACAATGTCGGAGGTGTACTGAGGCAGCGCAAGGTCGCAGAAAGCCTGAACTGTCAGCAGCGCCACTATCAGCGGTATCCACATTGCGGATTTGCCGAGGTGTTTAAGCATTTTTATCATCTGACCGATCCTCCTTGTCATAAATATATTCAGACATAATGTTAAGCAATTCGTTGTAGAGGAAGTTGAATTTCCGCAGATGCTCCTCTCCCATTTTTTCGCTTATGTGCTCCATAAGTCCGATAAACCTTTTGTGAGCGGTATCAAGAAGTCTTTCGCCGTTTTCCGTCAGCCTTACCATAGTGCTGCGGCGGTTGAAAGCGTTCACGCGGCGTTCGATAAGACCGCGCTCCTCAAGGGATTTGAGCATTCTAGACACTGCCGGAGGGGTCACCTCCAGAGCCGCGGCAATGTGCGAGACCGATATGCCGTCCTCAGTATTATTCTCGCTGATAATGTTCATAGTGCAGAATTCGCTGTGCGAGACTCCGAGCTTAGACGGCAGGTGTACCATAAGCTGTCTCATTCTGTGGAATTTTTCGGCAAGCTCAAAATCTTCCGCCGTACCTCCGTTTGCGTTCATTCAGGCTTCACTCCTATCGTTTAAACTCTTAACATTGTTATCTGTTATGTATTATACCACGTCTGTTTTTGTTGTCAATAGACAAAAGAAAGTTTCATCGTTTCAACACATTGTACAAATTTAGGAAAACTTTGTTAATAATTTATACATTTTTACACTTTTGCTTGACATAAAGCTAATACTAATTACCAATTAAAAAGTGTATAAGAGATAGTAGAATAATTTGCTCACCACACCGTAAAAAACAAATACCAGAAACGCCGAGCAGTAAAGAGATATGTCCGTCAAAGCTCTAAATCAGTGCTTTTTTTGCCTTGCCTTTTGCTTTTTTGGTGGGCGGCTTCATTTGCTTTTTGCGGGTCTGCTTTCCCTGCTGCCTTATGGTATGCGTCAAGGACTTCTTTCTTCCGTTTAAGCTGCACGTCCACATATTGCGCTGTGACTGCTTCAAAATTCATAGACAGCCCAAGCGATACGCTGATACACGCAAGCGTATGTTCCAAAACTTCGCCCACTGTGTAGAAGTCGCCATTATGCGGATTTAGCTCATCTGGCAGAGCGCCACCTTGCCAAGGTGGAGGTAGCGGGTTCGAGCCCCGTAATCCGCTCCATTTTTCTTTTATTAAAGTAAGGCGCTATAACCAAGTGGTAAGGCGTGGGTCTGCAACACCCTGATTCCACGGTTCAAATCCGGGTGGAGCCTCTAAGCAGGGGAGTTCCGCTGATATGAAAGGTTATCTCGTTAAGAGGAGACTTTTTTATTTTTAGAAATCAACCGCAGGTTGTGTTTGAGCGGTTTTTTCATAAACATATATACAATTGTTTTTATATGCAGCGTATGATATAATCTCAAATAGAGCATAAGAATTATGTTCATACTAATCACTAATTAAAAATAGTGATTAGGATTAAAAACTATTAGGAGGAAAAATTATGTTTGATCAAGTTAATTTCGGCAAAAGGCTCAGGATGTTCCGCGAACGGAAAATGCTGACTCAGAAAGAGGTTTCCGTGAAAACAGGTGTTTCCGAGCAAGCGGTTTCAAAATGGGAAAACGGGATATGTCTGCCTGATATTTACAATCTTAAGCTGCTTGCGCGCATTCTGAACGTTTCGGTCGACTGTTTGCTGGACACCGAAAACGACGGCAGCGAAAAGGTGGTTGATACGATAAAAGTCGGGGAAGCGGTTTTTGAGATAGTGGAAAAGCCAGAGTCTGTCTTTGCAGGAAAAATGTTTTATGCAAAGGATTTTACTGATATTTCGGATTTCAATTCGGCAATCGACGCTTTTGCGGCAGACGGAGAGGCTTCCGTATACGATATGATCACGGACGCGGTACTTCCTGTCAGTGACATTCATTTAAGCGTGAACTTCTGGCTCAGCGGAAAGAAACGGGCATACGGCTTTGTGCGCGAAGTCTCCGGCGAAAATCAGTCCGAGGGCGTTGATATTTACAAAATGCCCGCTTCGCTGTATATACGCGCCCATACCGACAGATCCGCCGCGCAGCTTCTGTCAAAGGAGCAGTGTGAAATATGGGAACTCTTCTCCTATATCAGAGAGTATTTCATGCCCGCTCACGGCTTTAAAATGGCGGATAACGGCGCGCAGGAGCTTGAGGTATTCGATACTGCCGAACATAAATCGGGATATGCCTATATGCCTGTGCAGAGGTGCTGATCTGAACCGTGACATAAAGTAAATTATTGCACAGAATTTTTGCTTAGAGATGTAATAAATTCTCCTTGAAATGGCACACTATTTTCAGTAACGTTCGAGAATAACGTGCGGGAGGAGAATTATCATGAAAAGTAAATTTAATAAATTTGCTGTCGGAACTATTGCTGTATGCGGCTTAGCGACTGCGGGACTGCTTGCGGCTCCCGGAATGGTTTTGAAAAGCGTTCCTACAGCGACGGTGGTCAAGGTGGAAAAAGTAGAACACGTTGATACCGTTTCGCTGTCAGGAACAATAATGAGAAATTTTACCAAGGAGGAAACATACGTCCAGACCTATGTTGCCGAGCAGGACATAAGCAGAGTAGAGATAGGTCAGACTGCGGAAATAACCGGCGACGCTTTTCCCGGTACCGTGTATATCGGTACGGTTGACAGGATATCAGACACAGCTTCAAAGGTGCAGTTCGGAAACGTTCAGAAAACAGCTGTGGAGGTAAAAATTAAGATCGACAGTCCCGATGACATTCTGAAACAAGGCTACACGGCTTCTGTAAAGCTTATAACCTCTGAGCCAAGTACTATGAGCCTTGTGCCATATGAGGCGGTCAATCAGGACGATAACGGAGAGTACGTCTACATTCTCAGAGATGGTAAAGCGGAAAAGCTTTACGTTGAAACGGGAGCCGAGCTGAGCGGAGGTATCGAACTGAAAACCACTGTTTACGACAGTGAAAAGATCATTACTGTGGACGAGCTTGTGGAAAACGGCGGAGCTGTTAAGCTGGCGGAACAGGAGCAAGCCTATGATTGATATAATCCGCAGCGGTTTCCGCTGTCTTTTCCGCAGTAAACTCCGTTCCTTTCTCACTATCGCGGGAATAGCCGTGGGCGTGATGTCGGTAGTGGTGGTGTCCTCCATAGGCGAGATAGGAAAAGCGTCTATAAACAGCGAGCTTTCGGGTATGGGTATGGACAGTCTGGTGGTCTCCGTCCAGTCGGGATCGGTAAACAAGCTTACTGAAGATGAGCTTGACAGGATAAAGTCGCTTGATACCGTGGAAAACGCAATGCCTCTCATGAGCATTATCACAAACGGAGAAATAAAAAATGACAGAGTTACTGTCATGGCATGGGGCGTGAACGAGGACGCTGATAATGTTATCGATCTTGAAGTGACACACGGCAGACTGCTCAACAGGGGAGATATCCTTGAAAAGAATAATGTGTGCGTTATTGACGAGGCCATAGCTCTGGAACACTACAAAAGGACAAATATCGTAGGTAAGGATATTATGATAAACATAGGGGGCATTCCCACGGAATTTGAAGTAGTGGGAGTAGTCAAAAACGGTGTAAACACTTTACAGAATATGCTTGGAGGCTTTATTCCAGACTTTGTGTATGTACCGTATTCTGTAATGCAGTCAGGTCTCGGAAGAGATAATTTCGACCAGATAACCGTAAAACTTGAGGACGTCTCCCGAAGCGCGGAAACAGCCGCTGCAGTAGAGACCGTTCTTTCAGCTGACGGCAGCGATTTTTCCGTGGACAATTTGCTCAGTCAAAAGGAAAAAATGAACAATATACTTTCCATAGCCACCGCCGCACTTTCGGCAGTTGCGGGAATAAGTCTTGTTGTTTCCGGTATTTCCATTATGACGGTCATGCTTGTTTCGGTCAGCGAGCGAACAGGGGAGATAGGCATAAAAAAATCCGTCGGAGCGAGCCGCGGAGTTATTCTTACTGAATTTTTATTTGAGTCTGAGCTTATAACCGTTATCGGAAGTTTGGCGGGAATCATTCTCGGAGTTGTTATTTCCTCGGCAATATGCGCCGCAGTGGGAAGTTCCGCCGCGCTGAATCTGAAGCTGTGCGGGACGGTAATGCTTATCGCGCTGGCAGTAGGCGGCGGTTTCGGAGTATATCCAGCTTATAAGGCGGCGTCCCTTAATCCCGTGGACGCACTAAGACGGGACTAAAGAACGCTGTAGGTTCAACCGTAAATAAATTTCTTTATCTTTTTTTCATCTGCGGACGGATTCAATTTCAGGATCTGTCCGCGTATCTTTTCCTCTGCTTCTTTCGGAGGGATATCCAGAGCCTTGGCGATAAAGTCCTCTCCGAAAAAGCTTTCGGGAGTTGTAAAGACAGTCGCTTTCCAGCCGTACTCCTCGCCTGTGTGGCTTTTTCTGGAAACTCTGCCGCACATTGTAATAAACATTTTCATTTGCAGCTCTGTGACAGCCTTGTCAAAACGACTTTTGTCCTCTTTGACAAATCCGCCGAGAAGCTTTATTTCGTGGAGAGCTGCCGCGCCGTGTCCCGAAACAATGTCGTAAACCATTTTGGCGGTTTGGCTTATCTCTCCGCTTTCATATGCGGCGGTAAAGTCCATGCCCTGTCTGCGTGCGGAAATAAAGTAAGGATACCATTCTTTGGTAATATAGCCGCTGGCATTGAAAAACAGCTTTGAGTAAGCGATATCGCTACGTTCTTCAAGGACACGCATACGCCATTCCCAAGGGTCTGTTTCGGGGTTTCCAGTGTGCCACCTTACAGGATTATCGTCTGGCAAAACCGCCTGCCAGTCGTAATCTATTACCGCGTAGACGCCCTTTGCATTTCCTCCACCGAGGGAGAAGCCGCTGTGCAGAAGTTCATTGCAGAAATCCTCAAAATTTTTTATCATTTATGTTCTCCTTTTTAAAACACGTAATGGCAATGTTATTTACAATGGTTTTATAACACCGTACCGGGATTTTATCTGTTCGTCGGTTTCGGGGTCAATAGGCGCGTGGATATTGTACAGGTATCCGTTTTCGCCGTAGCGACAGAGCGGGCCTGCTTTGTAGTGGCCTTCGTCAAACCATATGTTTACGACCTTTACGCAGAGAACAACATGGTCGCTGCCGTCGAACAGTTGCTTTTCCCATACTGCTTCACATTCGAGGTTAAGAAAACATTCGTCCACAACGGGAGCGTTTACCTTGCTGCCGTTATGATAGTGAAGTCCCGAAAGTGCAAGCTCATCCTTGTCGTAGAGATTGTTTTCAATAGTTGACATACACTTGTCGATTACGTCCTTGTCGCAGAAGTTTATAACAAGCTGTCCTTGGTTTTTGGCGACCTCGTACATATGGGTATACTTGTTAACGCTGCCGAAAATGCAGTAGAAATCGTTTTCGCTTGAAAAGCACAGCCACGAATCCATTGTGGCGTTTGCAAGTCCGTTGTTTTTGTAGCCTGTCACAAGCACAAGGGGCGAGGGAATAGCCGTAACGTATTCAAGCCAGTTGAAGCCCCAAAGCTCGGTATTCTTGACCTTTTCTGGTATAGAGTAAAACTGTTTTTTATTCATTTTGTCCTCCAAATTGCTTTGTAAAAGTTCATTTTATGAACGATCAAACAAGACTACCTTTTGCGTTTTCCCAGTCAATCAGAAAGTTGTATCTCTCGGTCGTAAATTTAAGTACGCAGTAATTGGGATCGTCAGATCCGCTGAAATGATTTTTCAAACCGTCGTACCACATTTCCTTTTTGATCTCAGGATCTGTTGTCTGCTCAATAGTACCAGTCAGCGAAATATGGTACTCTGCCGAATTTATGCAAACGCTCGCCTTATTGCAGTGCTCTATAATTCTGGATTTTGCGCCTGTCCCCGTACAGAACGTCAGCCAGCGTATTCCATCTGCCTTTGAGACAGATATAGTAGTGGTATGCGGGTATCCGTCCGGATCAACAAAAGCAAGAGTACAGAAATTCTGAGGGCCGCCTATCCTTTCAGCAATAAGCCCGCCGGCTCTTGCAATGATTTTTTCATACATTTTTATTGTTCCTTTCCAAGTAACGGGTAAAGCATCATAGATTTACAGTGTTCGCCCATTTTTTGCACTGCTCTATCCGTGCGCCGTGAGGATTGTCTCCGTGCTCGGGATCACAGGAATATTGGGTCAGCAGCTCGCAGGGGATTTCGGGACATTCGCCGCAGTGAACAATGCCCTTGTTCTGACAGCATACCGCTACGGGACATTCTCCGTGGAACGGGTTGCCGCTTGTTTCAATGCAGCCTCCGCAGCCGCAGCTTTCCTTAAATTCACAGCCTGTGCAGTGAAGTCCGCAGCGGGAGTCGACGATGTTTTCGTTTGATAATGTTTTTTCCATATTGAGACCTCCGTTTTTTGTTACAGCTATTCCATGAAGAAAATGTACAAAAGATAAGTCTGAAATCTTGCGTATACGGGTTTTAAGAGACAGCTTTTGCTTACATTTTCAAAATGGAATTGCTGTAAGTATATCATCTCAAACACGACAACTGTATGTCATGTTTCTTCTGCCTTTTTAAAATTTTCTGCAAGAATTTCTTTTAAGTCAGCAGGAGTAAACTCCGCTAAAGCGGGGTGGTTGGTCAGAGCCTTGACAATACGCCAGCCATCATGGTTACGCTCCGCATTCTGAGGAATGGGAGTGAATCCGAAGTCCAGATACACCTTGCAGGCTACCCATGAGGTAGTCTGAGTGGGAATTTTAGCGTGTGAATATCCCAGCGACCGCATTACTTCAAGAGTGTGCGCGATAAGAGGCTTTGACAGACCATTTCCCTGAAATTCGCGCCTTACCGATACCCAGTGCAGCCAGCCTGCTCCGGATTTGTCGTTGCCGTGAATGTCGTAATAAGCCGTTGCTGTAGCGACCTTTTCGCCGCTGTCTGTCTCAATAAATACCATTCTGCGGACAAGTTCATCGTCCTTTCCGCCGTAGTATTCGTTCCATGATTTTAAACCGGCTTCATAGGTTTTAAATTCCTTTGCGGACTTTTCGATATCTATCCAAGCGTCTCTGTCTCCGCTTTTGTACATTACAAATCTGTATCCGTCAGGAAGTGGAAAAACAGGAATATCCTCCAGAGTTTTTCTTTCAAGTATAAGCTCGTAGTATTTTATTCTTTCATCGTGGTTATCAAAAATCATTGCAGTTCCTCCAGTCCGGAAATAAATTTAATGGTTTCATCCGATATTTTCTCGTACTCATGATCATGAACATAGTGGGGGCAGTCCAGCTCAATATAAGTTCCGCCGTTTACCTGTGCAATATAGTCTTTCGGGACACTGCGCCATGTGTCTTTGTCGAAGCCCGTGCCGCCAGAACCGTCAGATATGAACAGCAGCATTGGTATCTGCGGGACTTCGCCTGCTTCAACGGTTTTGGCGTTTTCTTTGACTGCTGCCGTTTCGTTTATCATTGTAACCGTGGCGGTGCGTCTGTAAAAGACCGCTCTGTAGAGCTCCTTTTCCTCATCGGTAAGCGTGCCGTATAGAATAGCGTCGCTTTCCGAAATGCCGGGAATAATTCGGGTCATGCCTATTTGAGCCGCGAAGCTTGCCAGCCGCATAAGCGGGATATTGATATCCATGCTTTCATAGTACTGCGGAACAGCCATATCCAGACCGACTATAGCTGAAACCTCATCTGGATATTCTTGTGCCCAGCGCAGTGCTTCAAGTCCCGACATGGAGTGTGGACAAAGTATGTACGGGGCTTTCAGACCCGCTGCCGAAAGCGCGGTTCTTGTGTCATCAAGCATAGAGTCGATGTCTCTGTCCGTGTTTACCACATCGCTGAAACCGTAGCCAAACTTTTCTACGATGGCAATGCGGTACTTATCGCTCAGAAGCGAGTACAGAGATTTGAAATCCAGCAATGGGGAGCAAGTGCCGCCGCCCGACATGAACACTAAAGTAACGTTTCCATCCCCCTCGGTGTATACGTTCATCGTGTGACCGTCTACAGTCACGGGGGTTCCCGCAGTAATAAAAAATTTGTCCTCATTTGCAAGCTTTATACGGTGATTGACAAAGCATAGCAGCAGGGCGGCAGCTATTACAGCAGCAAAGGCAAGTATGATTTTTGCAAGTCTTTTAAGTATTTTCATAAATTTTTAAAGTCCTCCTGAGTTCGTTGTTAAAGGCTTGGCGGAACGGTTCTGGAGACAGTATCTCGGCTTTGCTCCCGAAGCTTAAAAACCACCGCAAAGCGCTTTCTTCGGAGCGAAATCCCAGTTTGCAGTAAAGTCTGCCGTCATCTGTAACGGTAAAGCTGTATGGTCCGTATTCTTCCACAAGGCGGAATTTTTCACTTGATTCGTATAGCGCCGCTACCGACATCTTATCTTCCGTAGCCCCATTGAATGAGAGCGTCTCTTCCGGTACCACGCGCGGCTCAAAGCTTTCATCGGTGACTGAAAGTTCCCACAGACGCGTGAGCTTGTACATTCTGAAACCGTCCCGCTCGGGGCAGAATCCGAAGATATACCAGTTTGACCATTTGAATACAATAAGAGCGGGTTCGATAAGCTTGTTCTCCTCGCCCTTTTCGTAGTAATATCTGAACGTTACTTTTTTTCGGCTGTCTATCGCTTTTTTCAGTATTTCTATCTTTTCTGAAAGACTGTCCTTGTAGAAAGACGACAGGTCTATCAGCATATTTTCTTCAACGGGTATCACGCCTCCGATTTTTTCGGCGAGCAGAGCCGATTTAGATTCTTTGGAAACGCTGTCAAGGGTTTTAAGTCCCACAAAAACAGAGCGCAGCTCTTCCTCGGTGAAAACTGTTGTGTCAAGTGAAAAACCTTGCATTATAGAAATACCGCCGCCCGCGCCCTGCTCGGTTACAATCGGTATACCGGCAAGGCAAATAGTTTCGATATCACGGTTTATTGTGCGTTTGGATACCTCGAATTTTTCCGCCAGATACGGGGCGGTTACCTTTCCTTTCTGCTGGAGCGTCGTGATTATTCCTATAAGGCGGTCAAGCTTCATTGTATCAGTCCTTTTAAGTGTTTCAGCTTTTTGTGCAGACTTTTTGCCTAAGCTTTTGTTTTGTCAGAGTACTGCGGTAATTTACTGTAGACGGTGGTATAAATAGGTTTAACCTTTTGGCTTTTTTGTATTGCGGATATTTGCAAGTGGAGAAGCGTCCATGGCTTCTTTTACGGATTCGTTTGAAATATGGGTGTATATCTCGGTGGTGGAAATGCTTTTGTGTCCAAGTATCTCTTTAAGAATAAGAGTGTCGACGTTTCCGTGCTGGTACATAAGGGTAGCTGCCGTATGGCGCAGCTTGTGAGTAGAGTATCCCTGATTGTCGAGATTGCTGTCCCGAAGAGCGTTGTCAACTATCTGCTGAACTCGCCTGTTGGTGATGCGGGTGCCGCGCTTGCTGAGAAAAAGTGCGTCCGGCTCAATGGGTGATCCTTCTCTTTCTTTAACGTACTGCACGATCGAATCCGCACAGGCGTCGTTTATGTGGATTATACGTTCTTTGTTGCCTTTTCCAAGCAGACGCATGGTACGCTCATCCAAGTTTACGTCCTGAAGATTGAGTCCCACAAGCTCGCTGAGACGCATTCCGCAGTTGAGGAAAAGGGTTATGATACAGTAATCCCTGTAGTAGTACGGATCCTCCTTGCTCATATTTTCAAGCAGCTTTATGCTGTCGTTCAAGGTAAGGAACTTAGGCAGATGCTCGTGCATTTTGGGGTAGTCGATATCTTTTGTTGGATCGTTCGGAATGAGGTTAAGGTCGCGGTAAAGGCACTTGTAGAACACTTTGAGCGAGGCAAGCTTGCGGTGTCTTGTTTTGGCGGTATTGCCTCTGTCTGTGGCGACATAGCTTAGGTAGTTGAGTATGTCCAGCTTTGAAAAATCTCTTACCCATTCGAGCGGGACATCCGAAATTGTGATGTCCCTCATAGGCATATCAGCACGTATATTTCCTTTGGTAAGCTTGACATACCTTAAAAATATTCTGAGATCAATATAGTAAGATTCGAGAGTCCTCTCAGATTTGATTTTTACAACTCGCTGAAAGGTAAAAAATTCGTTTAAAAACTGAGGACATTCCTTAGGATTGATTTTCTGCGATGCCATAATACCCTCCGATATCCGCATAAAGCGATAAAATCTGTATACATTATACTGAAGCTGTAAGCCGTCAGCTGCGGCGCAGAGCCTCATTTGTCCAAAAAACGAAAGAAAACGGATAATATAATTGTAAACCTTAACTTTTTTTTTGTCAAGGTATAGAATTATAAAAAAAAGTGTGCTATAATAAAAATACCTATTATTTTAACAGGAGCTGATAAATTTGCCAATAAACTACAGCAGAGAAAAAATTGCAGATGGGATTCATTTCTCAACTATTATTAACAAAAGACTGAAAACAAATTCAATTGCCGTTTACCTGCTTACAGAGCTTGCCGAGGAAACTGCTGCGCTTAATGCGGTCATACCTACAGTACTGGCTTCGACAAATGCAAAGTACCAGACCTTTACAGAGCTTAACCGCAAGCATGATTCACTGTACGGTTCCGGTATTACGTCGTATTATTCCAAATACGGAGATACACAGAACCTTATGCTTTCGGCAAGCTGTATAAACGATCGCTACAGCTTTGACGGCGAAAAGATAACCGCTGAGCTTGCCGCTATACTTGCCGACTGCCTTACCGATCCCAATTTGGAGGGCGAGGCGTTCCAAAAAAAGAATTTTGCGCTAAAAAAACAGGAGCTTCTGGACGCTATTGACGCCGAGATAAACGAAAAGCGTTCTTATGCATTTAAGAGAGCCAACTTTAACATTTACAAGGGCGAGCCCGCTGCCGTTCCTACCTCCGGAAGCAAGGAGCGTGCGGAACAGATAACTGCGTATTCCGCTTACGAGCAATACAAAAAGCTGCTTAAAACCGCTCAGATAGAGATACTTTTTGTTGGAGCGGAACCAAACGATAGCTGTAAAAAGGTATTGACGGAATCACTTTTAAAAATTGACAGGGACTACGGCGGGGATAATTCCTCGAACTTGTCGTCTTTGAAAGCCGAGGTATGCCGTGTTACCGAACCTCACGACGTTGCCCAGAGCAAAATGGTCATGGCGTTTAAAACCGGTTATGAAAATATAGCGGTGATGCGGCTCATGAATGCGGTTTACGGAGGTTCTCCCATTTCAAAGCTGTTTATGAATGTACGTGAAAAGCTCAGTCTTTGCTACTATTGTTCTTCGGGATATAACGACAGGAAAGGCGTTCTTTACGTTGACAGCGGTGTTGAACACGCTAACGCCAAAAAGGCGGAGGCAGAGATACTCAATCAGCTTGAAGCCATGAAAAAAGGCGATTTTACGGATGATGAGTTTGAAAATGCAAGACGCACTATGTTAAACGGAATTAAGGGTGTAAGCGACAATGCAAATGATATAGGCAACTGGTATTTCCAGCGGATATATTCGGGGGATATTTTTACTCCTGAAGAATATATCGAAAGATTGAAAAAAGTTACTCGGGAGGAAGTTATCGCTGCGGCGAACTCTTTAAGGCTTGATACGGTCTATGTTCTTACAGGAAAGGAGGCTGTCTGATATGGAAAAGAAAATCGTTAAAAACGAACGCACCGGCGAACAGTATACCTATGTCAAGCATCCTACGGGTCTGGACATTTACATTTGGAAAATGGAGGACTACAGCACTTCTTACGCTCTTTTCGGCACCAAATACGGTTCTATAAATACTAAGTTCAAGACTAAGAACGAGACGGATTTTATTACCGTACCCAACGGTATAGCTCACTATCTGGAGCACAAGCTTTTTGAAAATGAGGACTGCGATGTTTTCAGCCTTTACGCTAAAACCGGAGCGTCCGCAAACGCCTATACCTCGTTCGATAAGACTTGCTATCTGTTCAGCTGTACCGACAATGTTTACGAATCTCTTGAGATACTTCTCAGTTTTGTGCAGTCTCCCTATTTTACCGAGGAGACCGTTCAGAAAGAGCAGGGAATAATCGGCCAGGAAATCCGTATGTACGATGATAACGCGGGCTGGAGAGTATTCTTTAATATGCTTCAGGGTATGTACCAAAATCATCCCGTCAAGATAGACATTGCGGGTACGGTTGAGAGTATAGCCAAAATAAATGCGGACCTGCTGTACCAATGCTACAACACGTTCTATAACCTCAACAATATGGTTCTTAGCATTGCGGGAAATATTGACGAGGACAGGATATTGGAGATGTGCGACAGGCTTTTGAAAAATAACGGCAATCCGGAGCTTGAAACGGCATTTGAGCCTGAGCCCGATACGGTATGCCGGAAAGAAGTCGTTCAGCAGCTTGAGATTGCCATGCCCATGTTCAATATCGGATTTAAAGCGAAGCCCGAAACAGGTATTGACGCGCTCCGCGCCGAGATAGAAACGAACTTTGTGCTTGCTCTGCTTGCAAACGGAAGCTCCGATTTCTACAAAAAGCTTTACGATGAGGGCTTGATAAATTCCACGTTTTCCACAGAGGTATTCAGCGGCGACGGTTACTGCTGTTCAATTTTCGGCGGCGAATCGAGAAATCCTCGTCTGGTACGCGACAGAATTATTGAGGAAATAGGCCGCTGCAAAAAAGAGGGTTTTGACCGAGAACGGTTTGACGGTATTAAAAAAGCATACTACGGAGCGCTTATCCGAAACCTCAGCGACGCGGAGGCGATAGCTACAAATATGTTAAATTCCGGTATGGAAAAGCTTTCGGCGTTCGACGTAATCGAAACTGTTGCCGATGTAAAATTTGAGGATATGAAAAAGCGGCTGGAAAAGCAGTTTAACTCGGACAACGTTACTATCTCTATAATTGAGCCTATAAGCAGCAAGGAGGAACAAAATTGACAAACGCAGAATGGAACACAATATCCTTTCCATCGCTGAATATTGAGTTTCCTGTTTACAGCGACGCATTTGTGCTTTTCGGGATAACAATAAAATGGTATGGTCTGATAATAACTCTGGGATTGCTTCTGGCGGCAGTATATTGCTTTAAAAGAATGAAAAGCTTCGGTATTGACGATGACAGAGCTGTTGATGTGGCAGTGACCGGTTTTATCGGCGCGGTTATTTGCGCAAGGCTTTACTATGTTTTTATGGAATGGGATTATTACAAGGACAATCTGCCGAAGATATTTTCGGTACACAGCGGCGGTTTGGCTATCTACGGCGGACTTATAGGCGCGGTGCTGTTCGGCGCGGTAATGGCGAGGATACGTAAAGTACGGCTTATGCCTATGCTCGATCTGGCGGGAATGGGTTTCCTGATAGGTCAGAGCATAGGAAGATGGGGGAACTTTTTCAACCATGAGTGCTTTGGCAGCAATACTTCCATGCCATGGGGAATGACAAGTCCGAGAATACAGGCGCAGATAAGATCAACGGCGGAGGATATTTTGGCGTCAACGGGAGTGACCGTTGACCCGTCCCTGCCCGTACACCCATGCTTTTTGTACGAATCACTCTGGTGTCTGGCAGGATTTATACTGCTGCATCTGTACTCCAAACACCGCAAGTTTGACGGTGAGCTTTTCTTTCTGTATATCGGCTGGTACGGTTTGGGTCGCTTCTTTATAGAGGGTCTCCGTACGGACAGTCTTATGGTCGGACATATCAGGATATCCCAGCTTGTGGCTGGAGTATGCGTACTGGTCTCTATAGCCGTAATAATTTTTAAGCGTCATAAGATAAAAATGGACGGGGAGTATGTTTTCTATAAGGATACCGAGGAATCAAAGCGGCTTATTGCAGAGACTGAGGAAAAGTACAGGGCATACGAAGATGAAAAGGCGGCTAAGAAAAATGCCAAGGCTGCGAAGAAAATAGACTCTGCGGAGGAGCTTAGCAGTGAGGATAGGCTTCTTGATGATATCGCGGGAGAAAACGGTGAAGAAGAACAGGAGGAAAACAATAATGGCGAAGATAATTGACGGCAAAGCGGTTTCCGCAAAGGTAAAGGAGCAGGTTCGCAAAGAGGCGGAAACGCTAAGGGAAAAAGGTATAGAGATAGGTTTGGCAGTAGTGATAGTGGGGGACAATCCCGCTTCACGCGTATATGTGAACAACAAGAAAAAAGCCTGTGCAGAGGTAGGCTTTAACTCATATGAGTATGCTCTGCCGGAGGAGACTACCGAAGCGGAGCTTTTGGAGCTTGTTGAAAAGCTTAACAATGACGATAAGGTAAACGGAATACTGGTGCAGCTCCCGCTGCCGAAGCAGATAAACGAGAATGCGATAATAAATGCTATCCGTCCCGAAAAGGACGTTGACGCTTTCCACCCTGAAAACGTGGGCCATATCATGATAGGCGATTTCAGCTTTCTGCCATGCACTCCGGCTGGAGTTATGGAGCTTATCGCTGAAACAGGCGTGGACGTGTGCGGCAAAAACTGCGTTGTTATCGGCAGGAGCAACATTGTAGGCAAGCCTATGGCAATGCTTTTGCTGCATAAGAACGGTACTGTGACTATATGTCATTCACGCACAAAAAATCTTGAGGAGATTTGCAGCAATGCCGATATTCTTGTTGCTGCCGTTGGAAAAGCAGGCTTTGTTACTCCCGATATGGTCAAGGCGGGCGCAGTTGTCATAGACGTTGGCATGAACCGTAATGCCGAGGGCAAGCTCTGCGGAGATGTGGACTATACTGCTTGCTTCGATAAGGCGGGGTACATAACGCCCGTCCCCGGAGGAGTGGGCCCCATGACTATCGCAATGCTTATGAGGAATACGCTTACCGCTGCTAAGATAAAGAATAACATAACGGAGTAACTGCTGTGGAAAAAATTAGTAAGCAAACAGAACAGATAATGAACGAACGCTTCGGTAAGGACAGCATTATCGCTCTTGCAACGGTGGAAGACGGGGTACCATACGTTAGAAACGTAAACGCCTATTACGAGAACGGAGCGTTCTATGTAATAACTCACGGACTTTCCGTCAAAATGAGGCAGATAGAAAATTCTCCCGTCGTGGCTGTGGCGGGAGAATGGTTTACCGCCCATGGTACGGGCGAAAATCTTGGATATTTCGGCAAGCACGAAAACGCGGAAATTTCCGGAAAGCTGAAGAATGTTTTTGCCGAGTGGATAGACAACGGTCACAACGATTTCGGCGATGTAAACACCTGTATCCTGCGGATAAGACTTACTGACGGTGTTTTGCTTTCCTGCGGGACGCGGATTGAAATTGATTTCACAGCAAGATAAATTCCGCAATTTTTATCAATCCTCCGAAGAATTGATGTGCTATAATGGCAACGGGAGGGATATTATGGAGCAGACGCACATCAAGCGCGTTATAGATTATATCGAAGCGCACTTGAAGGACGAGCTTGACAATGCCATGCTGGCAAGTATTGCAGGCTATTCCGAATTTCATTTTCTGCGGCTGTTCCGTGAAGCTGTCCGTCTTACTCCTGCCGACTACATACGGAAACGCCGCATTTCGGAGATAGTCCGCCGCATTGGCACGGAAGACCGCCCTATGTCGGACATTGCTTTTGAATACGGATTCAATTCCAAGGAAAATTTTACCCGCGCTTTTAAAAAAGAGCATAAAATACTGCCTACGGAATTTAAAGCGGCAAATTGCAGTTTGAGACTGTTTCATCCATTTGAGTTTGAAAAGGCCGAGCTGCACCCCGATGTTTCCATGATGTATCTTAAAGGCTTTTCGGTTATTGCATATCCCTGCGACGAGGAGCTGCTGCCAAGCTTCTGGAACAAGTACAACGCCGAAAAACGTTCCCTGCGCTTATCAGGCGGCGAAACAACGGAGGATTTCGGCGTAATGCGCTGGAATCCCGAAAAGGGCAGACTGGACTATTACATTGGGATACGCGCCGAAAAGGCAAAGGGCGATATTTCGGGAACAGTGCAGCTTGATATTTCCGAGGGCTTATATGCTGTTTTCGATACGCCGCCCGCTTCTCAGCATGACTTTGTGAACGTTATTCGCCGCACATGGGACTGGATATACGGCGGCTGGCTGCCCCAAAGCGGTTACCGCAGAGGCGGAGGTTTTGAAATGGAATGCTATGAGGAAACGAGCAGGAAATATTCGGAGCGGATATATGTTCCGCTGGAAAGGAAATAAAAATGGCTGAAATTATCAAAACGTTTAGAGAAGAAGTCCCCGCAATGCGTTTTATCGGAAAGAAATACCCCGATTTCGGAGGCTGGTGGGGCGAATGGTTTGCAAACGGCTGGTTTGACCAAATCGAAAGCGCAATGGGCGGTACGGAGCAAATCCTCAAAATATGGGAAAACGGAGGCGGCTATGTAGGCGTTGAACGCCGCTGTCCCGACAAGCCTTTCGAGTATTGGATAGGTATGTTCACACCTGCGGATACGGCAGTTCCGGAGGGATTTGAGTTTGTCGACTTTCCTGCAATTGGCTTGGGGACTTGCTGGATATACGGTAAGGAGGACGAAGTACACGACACAAGCGGCTGCGCGGCCGAATTGCATGAGCTTGGAATAAATTTGTGGAAAGACAGTGACGGAGGCGTTTGGTCTTTTGAAAACTGCCTGTGCCCTCGTTATACAACTCCAGACGAAAAGGGCAATGTTATCATGGATTACTGCTATTACGCAGAATAAATTTTGGAGAATATCACCCCGCGAATGTGCCAATACTATTCGCGAGGTGTTTTATTTGAACCGTAAAATATTTGTAACGATAATTTTCGCAGTTACAGCTGCAGTACTTACAGCAAGGCTTGCTGTACTTATAGGAGACAGCGAGATAGCAGCGGTTTCCGCTCAGAGGGGCATCTATACTCTGAAGTCGGCAGGGGAGTACGCGGGAATTTATGACTGCGACCTTGAGCCGCTGGTAAACTGTACACACAAATATGAAGCCGTAATAATTCCCAATCATATCAGTTCAATAAGGATACAGCCCTATTTGCTTGATATGGAGCGCTATTATGACGGGATAGAAAGAAATCTTCCGTTTTTGTGCCGTGTGGACGAAAAGGCGGCGGAGTTTGATGGGGAAAATATAATTTTCCGATCTGCTGTACGTACCGACAGCAGTCAGCTTGCGCCTCATATTATCGGGTACACCTCCGACGGCGTTGGCGTTTGCGGGATAGAAAAAGCTTATGATAGTTTTTTGCGGAGCAACTGCGCCGATAATTTGGTTACGCTTCATATTGACGCTGTGGGAGAGGTTCTGAACGGTCTTGGCAGCAGTATAAACCATGCGGGGGAGCTTCAATGCGGTGTTGTAACTACACTTGACAAGGATATACAGCAGATATGCGAAAACGCCGCTGACAAAAACGAACTTTCCATTGGAGCAATAGTTGTTATGGACGTTAATACAGGTGAGATAAAAGCTTCCGTGAGTCGTCCTGACTTTGATACTTCAAACATTGCCGCGTCTATCGGCGATCCGGATTCGCCTTTTGTAAACCGCGCAATGTCGGCATACAGCGTTGGATCTATTTTCAAGCTTGTTACTGCCGCCGCCGCTCTGGAGCAGGGTATAAGTCCCGAATACAGCTATATCTGCACCGGTTCTGTCGACGTAAACGGACAGATATTCAACTGTCACAAGTGGGGCGGTCACGGTGAAATAGATATGGAGACCGCTATGGTAAAGTCCTGTAATACGTATTTTATTGCGCTCAGCGAATATCTTGACAAGGAGGACTATATAGAAACTGCGAAAACTCTTGGCTTCGGCGAGGAAATACCTATATGCGGTGACATTGTTTCTGCCTCGGGAACGCTTCAGACCGTACGGGATATCGAGGTAGCCGCCGAGAGAGCTAATATGTCCTTCGGGCAGGGCAAGCTTACCGCAACGCCTGTTCAGATATGCCGAATGACTGCCGCTATAGCAAACGGCGGCGTAATGAATCAGCCGTCTCTGATAAAAGGTATACGCGCAGACAACGGTACGGTGGAGTACAGCGAAATAACTGCGGGAAAGCGTGTGCTGTCATACGAAACGGTAAAGCTGCTGAAAAGGTTTATGTACTATACTGTTCGCGCTGACAACTCCATGTCAAACCCTGAAAAGACCATTGCTGCGGGAAAGACTTCTACTGCACAGACGGGACACTTTGACGAGAACGGAAACGAGGTTCTTAACTGCTGGTTTACAGGATATTTTCCGTCCTATAATCCACGTTACGCAGTAACAATTATGTCCGAGGGCGGAGTGTCGGGAAATATTACCTGCGGACCGATTTTCAGACAGATAGCCGACGAGGTAACGGATCATGAAAAGTCCGAGCGGAAGTAGTTTTCTGCGGCGGTTTGCTGTATAGCGGTTACAGACGTTATCTTAGAAAACTGAACGAAAAGTATACCACTAACATTGAACCGCTTATGATTATTAAATGAGGTGATTGTAATTATAGAGTCAGAATACGTTATTGAGTACTGCCTTGATAATTTGGACGGAACGATTCTTGTCAGGAGCTGGGGAGAAAAAGGAATTTTCTATAATCCCGGCGGAACTCTTAAAAGAGGAGTTTACGTCCTGACCGTCAAGGAAAAGGACGGCGAAAACGACAAATCTTCAAAGCTTGACAGAGAGGGCGTATTCCGTGTAAATCTGGGAGTGCGAAAAAATACATTTACGGAAATGTTCGGAGTTACGCCAAAACGTCCTCCGAAAGGCGGAGTGGTAAATATGGCTTATGATTTTGCTGAAACCGATAAAATTCTGCCCCACCCCGTATACGGCTGGATGAACTGGATATGCGCGCTGGATCCCTCCGAGGAAACCTTTGAAAGATTAAAACCGCTTATCCGCGAGGCATATGACTACGCAAAGGAAAAGTTCGTTAAGAGAAAAGGAAAGTGATAAAAATGATATCGGAAAGCAACCTTAACCGTTACCGTTTGTTTTGCGCCGTTGCGGAGTGCGAGAGCATTTCAAGGGCTGCGGAAATGAATTACATAAGTCAGCCCGCTATAAGCAAGGCTATAACAAAAATGGAGGAAAGTCTCGGTACGCAGCTTTTTGTCCGCAATCACAGGGGAGTTACTCTTACCGACGAGGGCAAGCTTTTGTACGAGCAGCTTAAAATTGCTTTTGATATAATCAAGGACGGCGAGGACAAGCTCCGTCGTATAAACGAGCTTGGCATAGGCAGGCTCCGTCTGGGAGCAAGCGCAGTACTGTGTAAGCATATGCTTCTGCCGTATCTGAAAAAATTTATTGCCGACAATCCTCACGTCAAAATTACGGTTGAATGTCAGTCCTCGTCAAAGCTTATCAGGCTTCTTGCCGACGGAAGGATCGACGTTGCTCTTACGGTAAAGCCCGAAAATCTTTCAGACATAAGCTTTTATTCCCTCGGCGGTATCGAGGACGTGTTTGTCTCTACAAAACGGTATATAGAAAACCTGCATATACGCGGCGATTCAACTGTTTTTGAAGAAGCAAATATTATGCTTCTGGACGGAGCAAACGTTTCCCGTATGCACGTGGACCGGTATTTCAAGGAAAATAATATAGTCCCCGAGCATATCCTGGAAGTCAGCGGAATGGATATGCTGATTGAATTTGTTAAAACGGGAATAGGCGTTGCCTGCGTGATAAAACAATTTGTGGAGCAGGAGCTGTCCGACGGAAGCCTTATTGAAATACCGTTATCGGTTCCTATAAACAAAAGGGAGGTAGGCTTTGCTTATATGAAAAATGCAAAGCTTACCTCCGCAATGGAGCGTTTTAAGAATTTTTATGAGAATTATCCTTCATAAGCTTGTATTCGATACTGTCTATAAGCGCGGTGACGGATGCGTTTATAACGTCTGTTGAAGCTCCGACAGTATTCCAGATGTCTTTTCCGTCGGTGCTTTCGATAAGGACTCTTACATTAGCCGCCGTGGCAGCGCTTCCGTCGATAACGCGAACCTTGTAGTCTGTTAGGTGAACATCTGCGACCGAGGGATAAAACACCGTCAGCGCCTGTCTGAGAGCCTTGTCTATTGCGTTTACCGGACCGTCCCCCTCGTCTGCGGCAATTTCGGTTTTTCCGTTTACTGCAACCTTTACAATGGCCGATGATGGATTTTGCAGTTCTCCCGCTTTTTCACCGATAATCTTAAAGTAACTTATCTCAAAAAAATTCTCTATTCTGCCAAGATATTTTTTCACCAGCAGCTCAAATGAAGCATCAGCCGCTTCATATTGGTATCCTTTGAATTCCATATCCTTGAGCAGGTCTATTATGGCTTTGGTTTCTGGACTGTCTTTTGTTAGAGTAGAGTCTATCTCGTTTATACGATGAAGTATCGCTGAACGTCCCGCTACCTCGGAAAGCAGGATATTTCGTTTGTTTCCCACAGCTTCGGGAGAAATATGCTCGAAACTGCGGGAATTTTTTCTCACTCCGTCCGCGTGCATTCCGCCCTTGTGAGCGAACGCGCTTTTTCCGACGTACGGCATTGACCCTGTAAGCTTCATGTTGCATACCTCGGCAATGTACCGTGCGAGACGTGTAAGCTTTGCTTCATTTTCTTTCGGAACGCATTGTATACCAAGCTTTAGCTGCAAGTTTGCAATTACACAGGACAGATTTGTATTTCCGCAGCGTTCGCCTATGCCTGTAACCGTACCCTGAACCTGTGAAGCCCCTGCCTTTACAGCGGCGATAGAATTTGCAACGGCGCAGTCGGTATCGTTGTGGCAATGTATGCCGATCGGGATATTTACCGATTCAACGGCTTTTTGGGTTATTTCAGCTATCTCGTCCGGAAAGCAGCCTCCATTCGTATCGCAGAGCACGGCTGTAATCGCGCCCGATTCCTCGGCAGCTTTAAGAGTTTTCAGTGCGTATTCCGGATTGGCTTTGTATCCGTCAAAAAAATGCTCGGCGTCGAAAAAAACCTTTTTACCCTTTTCGGTCAGAAACTTTACAGTGTCGGATATCATGCTGAGATTTTCCTCAAGAGTGGTGTTTATAATTTCAGCTGCGTGCATATCCCAGCTTTTCCCGAATACCGAAACATATTCCGCGCTCGTTTCCGCAAGGGTGCAAAGATTTGAGTCTTCTTCACAGGAAATATTTTTGCGCCTTGTAGAACCGAATGCCACAAGTTTTGCGTGTTTTGGGGGACATTGCTCCGCCCGTTTAAAAAATTCCAGATCCTTGGGGTTGGAAGCAGGATTTCCAGCCTCAATGAAATCTATACCGAAATCGTCCAGAGCCTTCATTACGTTTAATTTGTCCTCGACGGAAAAATTTACATTTTCGCCCTGTGCACCGTCCCTGAGGGTTGAATCAAATATCTGAACACTTTTCATAGTCAGCATCCTTTCATTATATTTTAAGTATCGGCTCTGAGATCGAAGCTCCCGCGGGAACCATTGGCAGAACGTTAATATCCTTGCCGATAATGCAGTTTATCAGCACAGGCTTATTGAGAGCGACCGCATTTTCAAGTACGGGTCTTATATCTTTTTTGGTACGTATCGTCATAGCTTCAATTCCGATTGCTTTTCCTAAAAGTTCAAAGTCGGTAGGCTTTTCAAGCGTGGTTTGAGAAAACCGGCTGTTGTAGAAAAGTTTCTGCCACTGACGAACCATACCCAGCACACTATTGTTGAACACAAGCTCAATAACGGGTAATTGGTATTTCGCAAGAGTTGTAAGTTCGTTCATGTTCATATAGAAGCTTCCGTCTCCTGCGCAGTTTACGACCACTTTTTCAGGATTTCCCACCTTGCAGCCTATTGCCGCTCCCAGACCGTACCCCATAGTACCAAGTCCTCCCGAAGAAGCAAAGCTGCGCGGTTTGCGGAAATTATAAAATTCAGCAGTCCACATTTGGTGCTGCCCTACCTCGGTGCTTATGATAGCCTCACCGTTTGTAATATCGTAAAGCGTTTCCAAAATCTCCTGCGGGAGCACGTCGTTTTCGTCCTCAGAAGCCTGACAAAGAGGGTATGCTTTTTTCCAAGCGAAAATTTTTTCAAGCCATTCGGTATGCCTGACATGGGTGAGAAGCTTATTGAGTTTTTTTAGCACAAGCTTTAAATTACCGCAAACCTTATAGTCCGCTTCAATATTTTTGTTTATTTCCGCAGGATCTATGTCAATATGGAGTATTTTTGCTCCCGCCGCCGCACGGAAGCTTTTTGCATTGCAGGTAACCCTGTCGGAAAATCGTGATCCCAGAACAATAAGCAGGTCGCATTCCGTAAGCGCAAGAGACGAAGTTTTTGTTCCGTGCATACCCATCATACCCGTGTAACGCGGACTCGTATTGTCAAAAGCGCATTGTCCCATAAGCGACAGGGAAACAGGAGCGTCTGTAAGCTCCGCAAACTTTGAAAGCTCAGATACCGCGTCGCAGGATACCACGCCGCCGCCCGCATAAATAAAAGGTCTTTTCGACTTTTTAATAATTTTCGCTGCTTCGGTAATTTCCTCCTCGCTTACGGTATAGGTGTGTTCCTTTGGTTTCTGAGGTTCGTACTCGCATTCCGCAGCGGTAATATCCTTGGGAATATCAATAAGCACAGGACCTTTTCTGCCGTCGTTTGCAATAAAGAAAGCCTCCCTTATCATGTCTGCAAGCTTTGTTACGTCCTTGACTATACAATTATGTTTTGTTACCGGCATGGTTATTCCTGTGATATCCACTTCCTGAAAGCTGTCCAGACCAAGCAGGGACGTGGCGACATTGCCTGTAATAGCCACAATAGGTATGCTGTCCATATAGGCGGTTGCAAGACCGGTAACAAGGTTAGTCGCGCCCGGACCCGACGTTGCTATAACAACGCCTGTTTTTCCTGTTGTGCGGGCATATCCGTCTGCAGCGTGAGAAGCACCCTGTTCGTGTGAGGTTAAAATGTGAGCAATTTTATCGCTGTAATCGTAAAGAGCGTCGTAAATGTTCAGTACCGCTCCTCCGGGGTAGCCGAAAACCGTGTCCACGTCTTGTTCCAAAAGGCATTCAATAATTATTCGAGAACCGCTTAAAATCATGATCATCTTCCTTTCAGATAAAATAAAAAAGCTTTCACCTCAAGATAAAATCAAGAGGTGAAAGCATATAATACTTCCACGGTACCACTCTCATTCGGAAAAAAGTTTTTCCGCGCTTTGCCGTATCAAACAATACGCTCCTCTGTAACGGGAGAAAACCGTTCCGTCCTACTTATATGCTGTTCGGCGGAAAGCTCCGAGGTGATATATTATCGGCGGAAAAATACTGCCTTACACCATGCGGCAGCTCTCTGAAATTTTTCATAAACCGTTTTGCTCCTCATCAAAGCCTTTACACATATTGGTATTATAATATCACCGCAGTTTGTTTTTGTCAATGAACTTTTTGTTAATTTTATCTGTCAAAAGTAAAACGGATACTCAAATTTTTTGTCAATAGCAATGCAGATTATCAGCGCAACCTTCGCCGTGGGATTAAACCGGTCCTGTTTTAATAAAGATTATGATGTTCCGCGAAACGCCCACCATTTCAGCAACCTGCGTCTGGAAAAGTCTCTTTTTCGCACGAAATTCTATAAGGCGGTTTTTCGGAATAAGTTTGTCTTGTATTCACGTTCTGTAAGGTTGTAAAAATCCGAAAGAACAGGGTAATCAGCCGAATCCATTTTGTATTAATCGGTGCGGTCAATTATTCCGAACTGCCAGCGAAAAACATTTCACACGCTTGGCATAACCACACATAAAACCGTGCTGCTGATTAAGCATAAGCCTGTCCACATTCAGCTTTGAAGGGACAAGCTCTGTCTGTACCTCGGTCTATAAGCCTTTACCATATTAACATATAAAAACCGTCAGTTTAAAACCGACGGTTTTTCATCAATTACAATTTTTCAATCACAACGGTTACATATCCCTCATAAGGTCTGCGATAATTAAAGTACATATCATACCATTTATCGCACCATTCGCGTAACGGCTGGCTTTCTTGAGTTTGCCTTAAATCGTTCAGATGTCGTTTAGCACTCCACATAATGTAACGTTCCCAGTCTGCCTGTGTATCCGCAGACATTGAGGTGATGTAATAATCTTTTGAACGGATAATACGATTTATCTCTGTTAGCGTAAGAGTTTCCCCTTCAAATTCAATCAGCTCTTTAGGCGGAACTTTAACCTTTGAATATCGTGTACCAATAATCAGCTTGCCGTTGGGTTTAACAAACTTTTCAAGCAATTCAATTGTACTTTGAAAACCGCCGAAATCCTCACCTGACAAGCACACATAATCAAATTTTTCATCTGTATGCCATTTGAAAATACTGACATTATCGTATCGGTAGGAAATGTTATTGTTGCGTAAGATTATTTTATGGAAGTTTTTGTAACCAAACCAAGTATGTACTCATACTATAAAACAGGTTAAGCTTTTTATTAACCGGAAAGGAGAAACTATGTATATCAATATGAAATTATCGGAAAACGGTGAAATGACCGCTTTTCCCGCAGAAACGCCTATAGGAATGTGCTATGTGCCGTTCCAGCAGTGGGAGACTCCGTACTCTGAAAATATCGCTCTTGAACGCGGAACGATATTTCCAAGCCTCGATCTGCCCTTCTGCGGAAAGGAGGTTTCCTGCGATGAACGGAAATAACCTTATGTGTGCGATTCAGATGTATGATTTTTATTTGTACGAGCTGAATCTTTATCTTGACACCCATCCAACAGACCGAAACGCTCTGAACTTGTTCAAAAAATACACCGAACTGAGAAATGCGGCGTATGAATCCTATATAAACAAATACGGTCCGATTACCGCAGATCAGTCCTCAACAACCGAACGCTTTAATTGGGTCGATGACCCCTGGCCTTGGGAAAGGAGCGCAAACCGATAATGTGGGCTTATGAAAAAAAATTATTATATTTATCATACACACATACAATCATTCACAAAAAACAGTATCAAAAGTTAAAGAAAGAGGTTTAAATTTCCAGTTTCCCTTTTATGTTTTGCCGTGTTTTTAATGTAATCATACAATAAATTTATTTAATTTTCCTTTCGGGACTTGAACATTGCTTTAAAATAGTGTACAATAATTACATGTATTGTCAAAAATAACGGGAGGAACTGTTTATGAACTGGACGGAAGTCAATATCTATACCACAACGGAGGGAATAGATCCTGTTTGCGGCTGTCTGCTTGGGATAGGCGTTACAGGCTTTGCAATAAGGGATTCAAAGGATTTTGAGGAATTTTTAAACGATAAAACGGGAAACTGGGATTATATAGACGACGACCTGATGAATCTTCGGGACTGTGAGACCTGTGTGACGGTGTACCTGCCAGACGACTCGCAGGGGGCGGATATGCTTTCCGCGCTGCGTTCGGAGATGTCTGCACTTAAAATAAGGGACGAAAACAAAGCTTTCGGCAGACTTGCGGTGGAACTTGCAAACGTCTGTGAGGAGGACTGGGCTAACAACTGGAAGCAGTATTTCAAACCTTTGACTGTTGGCGAAAAGTTGGTAGTGAAGCCATCCTGGGAGGACTACAGCGGCGGCGACGGCAGAACTATACTTGAGATAGATCCGGCTTCAAGTTTCGGAACTGGTCAGCACAACACCACACAGCTTTGTCTGGAACTTATAGAAAAAAATCTTTGTAATGGGGACAGGTTTCTCGACTTGGGCTGCGGCAGCGGTATACTGTCCATAGCGGCGGTACTGTTGGGCGCGGAGAAAGTCACGGCAGTTGACATCAGCCAAAACAGCGTTGAAACGGCAAAGGAAAACGCGTCTAAAAACAACATTTCCGCCGATAAGTATACGGCTTACTGCGGTGACATTATTAGTGACAACACTCTGGTTGAAAAAATCGGCAGCGGCTTTGACATTATTGCGGCAAATATCGTTGCAGACGTGCTTATTGCTATGTCCCCACTGTTTGAAAAATTTGTAAAAAAAGGTGGTACGCTCATTCTTTCGGGAATTATTACAGAGCGTGCCGACGAGGTGATTGAGGCGATGAAGTCTAAAGGGTATGCTTTGTCCGAAATCCGTGAAAAGGACGGTTGGGCAGCAGTTTCATTCAAAAGTTGATAGGTGATGGCTGCTAAATTTTGGAGCTGATGATATGATACAACAAATAGTTAAAGAAAATATTCCCGAATGCGTAAGAGTCATACGGGAAAGCTTTCTGACCGTTGCGGAGGAGTTCGGCTTTACTCCCGAAAACGCGCCGCGGTTCACGGCTTTTGCGGTCACGGAGGACAGGCTCCTGTGGCAGCTTGAAAGCGAACGCAGACCTATGTCAGCATATTTTGAGGACGGTAAAATCGTGGGGTACTATTCTCTTTTCCATGTTGGAGACGGCGTTTGCGAGCTGAACAATCTTTGCGTACTGCCGGAATACCGTCACAATAAAATAGGCGAAAGGCTGCTGCTTGATTCATTTGAGCGGACGAAAGCTATGGACTGTACTAAAATGCAGTTAAGTATTGTCGAAGAAAACAGGCGTATGCGCAGGTGGTATGAGACTCACGGATTTCTGCACACAGGTACGGAAAAGCTTGATTTTTTTCCGTTTACCTGCGGGTATATGGAGATTAATTTATAAAAACGGGAGGATAATTGTATTGGAAAATTTAGAATTTACATGTGTCGGCTTAAATGACAACGGTAAATTTCCCGTGGAATACACTGGAAGAGGAGAAGATATTTCTCCCGAATTTATAATAAATAATTTATCTCCCAACGCTGAAACTCTTATTATTACGCTTGAAGACATGAGTCACCCGATAAAACGATTTACACATTGGGTCATATGGAATATCCCTGCCGCAAATAAAATTCCAAGAGCAATTCCGCGCGGAAAATCGGCGGCAGATTTGGGGAACGCTGTACAGGGGATAGGTTACGGGGTTCACCGTTATGCGGGTCCGAATCCTCCAAAGGGAAAGACCCACAAATACTGTTTTACCGTGTACGCTCTTGACTGTTCGCTTGATGTAAAACCGGTCTCAACAAAAAGAAAAGTCCTTAAGGCGGCAGGTGCTCATGTTATTCAAAAAGGCGGGATATGCGGATATTTTGAATAAAATAATTTTGAAAGCGTGGTAAAATTATGACAATACTGTATACTTCGGAAAATAAAATTTTTAGCTATGACGTGAGCGACAAATCGTTGACGGAGATACCATGCGGCAAAATCGCAAAATACCGCGAGACCGTCCGCGGCATACAGCAGCGCAAGGAGTGGAAAACCACGGGTACGGGCGCGAATTTTATGGGCATGGCTTCCGCTGACGTGATAGACCCGGATGAGCTTCCCGCGCAGATAACAGGGCTTGGAGTACATGGTGAGGAGCTTGTTTACGGCGTGAATCTGGAGGGCGTGGGCAGCCTTTACCACCGCAGTCTCAATCCATCAGATGACGTTGAGGGACTTGTCCGCGCATCAAACGAATTTCTTTTCGGCTCGTTCGACGTTAAGGACGGAAAGCTTGCGGTAAGTATGGGCGGCGGCAGATTCCTCCACATAGCTGTCATGGATATAAGCGGACATTACGACGAGTACACCGACGGCGACACTATTGAAGAAAATCCTTGCTGGGCGGCTAAGAAAAACGGCATTTATTTTTCCACAGCAGGGTATGCCTGGAATCAAAACGGCGTTATTTCAGGTCCGCGAACTATAGCTTATCTCGACCTTGACAAAAAATTAATGTCTGAAATTGTTGCGGACGAAAATTATGATTATCTCCACGTCCGTCAAGACCAGAACGGTGATCTGTACTACATACGCCAACCCTACGGCGGAGAAAAGCCTCGTGGCGGCATTACCTTTAGGGATGTGATAATGTTTCCCTACAGAATTGTTAAGGGGCTGTTCGGATTTTTGAATTATTTTGCCACGATATTCGGTGGAGAGTCCCTTAAAAGCGGCGGAGCTTCAAACGGCGTGAAATTCAAGCAGCGTTCCAAAAAGGACTTAATGATCGAGGGAAACGTTATCAACGCCGAAAAGCTGGATAAAATAAACGAGGCAAGCGGCGACAAGCACGGTGGTATCATGCCCCAAAGCCGTATGCTTATTAGACGTACCGCCGATGGCAGCGAGGAGATAATTAAAAAGGGTGTTCTGGATTATATTCCTGTTGACAGCGGAGTGATAGTTTCCAACGGCAGACATCTGTTTCGCATTGATATGGACGGCAATGAGACTCATATTGCAAAGGCAAAATTGGCGGTTAATCTTGCAGTCATTAAAAGCGGTGACAGATCGTGAGCAAAAAGTGGAAAATAATATTTGCTCTTATAATCGGATTTGCAGCCGCAATTATCATAATGAGTGTTTTTATATATTTCGGATACAGCAAAGCATACGGTATTCTTGTGATACCCATATATGAGCTTATGCGCATTGGCGACAAGTTTGCAGGAGTGTCTATCGGGCAGAATATGGGAATTATCTGCGGGATATGTATGTCGGTAAGTCTTGCAGTTGAAGAAATTATCCATAAAATACGACGCAAATAAAATTTACAGAATAAAACTCCGTACAGGAAAGGAAAATACTTTATGACCGAAAAAGAAAAAATGCTTGCGGGAAAAATTTACGACCCAAGCGACGAAACTCTTGCGCGTATGAGAATGAACGCGCACAAGCTTTCACAGCGTTACAGCAATACTTTTGAGGACGAGGAGCAGCTCCGCAAGGCTATATTGGACGAACTTGTCCCTAACCGCGGAAAGGGTACTTTCTTGCAGGGTCCCATTTATTTTGATTACGGCGTGTTTACCGAATTTGGCGAGTGCTGCTATGCAAATTTTAATTTTACGGTACTGGACTGCTGTCCCGTGAAGATCGGGGACAACGTATTCTTCGGTCCAAACTGTACAGTTGCGACCCCTGTTCACCCGTTTTTGCCGTCGGAACGTAAGATGAAATTTAAGGCGGACGGCACGGCTTACGACGACGAGTACGCAAAGCCGATATTGATAGGTTCAAACTGCTGGATAGCAAGCAACGTGGTTATCGCTGGCGGAGTAACAATTGGCGAGGGCTGCGTTATCGGCGCGGGAAGCGTGGTCACGCGGGATATTCCTTCAAACTCACTTGCGGCGGGAAATCCGTGCAGAGTAATTCGGGAAATTACCGAAAAGGATTCTCTGAAATATAAAGGCGATCTTTTCTGACGGAGGTCAATATGGTGAAAAAGACAATGCTGTCGGTTACGATATCTGCACTTGCGGCATTTGCGGTATCGGCTTCGCTGCTGATATATTGGAACAGCGAACCATGGTTGACGCTTGCAATAACGTTCGGTACGGTTTTTTACCATTTCGGCATGAGACTTGCTGTGGGGTATGCATTTAACAAGCTAATGAAAAATAAAGCCGATGTTTTAAAGAGGTGGTACATGCTTAGAACATGGGAAACAAAGCTGTACAATATTTTGAAGGTAAAAAGCTGGAAAAGCAAACTGCCCACTTATGCGCCGGACTTTTTTTCACCGCAAAAGCACACGTGGAACGAAATAGCGCAGGCAATGTGTCAGGCGGAGCTTGTACACGAAACAATAATAATACTCAGTTTTGCACCGTTGTTTGCCGTGATATTTTTTGATTCATTTTGGGTATTCTTTATTACATCGGCTGCCGCCGCGATATTTGATTTGCTCTTTGTAATTATACAAAGATACAACCGCGACAGGATCGTAAAAATAGCTTCAAAAGAGAAAAATACTTAAACTGCAATAAAATAACAGCAATCTGCTGTAATGTTTTAATAAATTCAATTTAGGAGGAAATCCAAAATGGTGGATTACAGCGTTCAGAACAAAAAGGCATGGGAATATATTTATGTACTCTCTGCTTAAAGACGGCGGCAAAATGATATGCAGTGATTTTCACCCGTTTACTAAAATAAATGACATACTGAATTTTGAACAGCCGTCCATGAGTTACTTTTCAACCGATATTTTTGAGGGAGAAATGGCTCACACACGTTTTTTGGAAAAAGGATATCCGCGAACAAATGCCAAAGTGCAGCTACAGAAAATATACGGTAAGTGAGATAATTAACGCCGTCATAAACAGCGGCTTTACGTTGAAAAAGTTCGACGAACATCCTGCGTGGACAAATGAAAAAATACCGGGTGAATTTACTGTTACAGCAGTTAAATATGTGCAGAACGGTATTACTGCAAAAACAATTTGTTAAGAAGGATTGATAGAATGTCGGCAAGAAAAGCAAAAAATTACGGAAATGAAAGCATTACCAAGCTGAAAGGCGCGGACAGGGTAAGAAAGCGTCCCGCGGTAATTTTCGGTTCGGACGGTATCGAGGGCTGCGAGCATTCGATATTCGAGATAATTTCAAACTCTATTGATGAAGCCCGCGATGGAAACGGCGACAAGATAATCGTTACCTATTATCAGGACAGTTCCGTGGAAGTGGAGGACTTCGGACGCGGCTGTCCCGTTGACTACAACAACGCGGAGCAGTGCTATAACTGGGAGCTTGTTTACTGCGAGCTTTACGCGGGCGGTAAGTACAAAAACAACGAAAGCGGAGACTATGAATACTCTCTCGGTCTGAACGGTCTGGGAGCCTGCGCTACCCAGTATTCCTCCGAGTACACCGACGTTGAAATTTATCGCGACGGATTTAAGTACAACCTCCACTTTGAAAAGGGCGAGAACGTCGGCGGCCTCCATAAGGAGGAAACTGCCCGCAAGAAAACGGGTACTAAAACAAAGTGGCGTCCCGACCTTGACGTTTTTACGGACATTTCAGTCAGACGCGAATACTTTGAGGACGTGCTGAAAAAGCAGGCTATAGTCAACCCGAATATTTCCTTTGTGTTCCGTTTCCAAAACGAGAACGGAAAATTTGAGGAGACCACTTATTTTTATGAGAACGGAATTTCTGACTACATTAACGAGATTGTCGGTACTGACTACCTTACTCCGCCGCGGTTCTGGCAGTGCGAGCGCAAGGGCAGAGACCGCGACGACAAACCCGAATACAAGGTGAAGCTGTCCTTTGCAGTGGCGTTTTCCAATAAGGTCGCCCAGATAGAGTACTACCACAATTCCAGCTTTCTGGAGCACGGCGGCGTACCGGACAAAGCAGTGCAAACAGCCTTTGTGTCCCAGATAGATTCGTATCTGAAAAGCAGCAACAAGTACCAGAAGGGCGAGAGCAAAATCAAATATATTGACGTTCAGGACTGCTTAGTTTTAATTTCGTCATCGTTTTCGACGTTAACTTCTTACGAAAATCAGACTAAAAAGGCTATTACAAACAAGTTCATATACGAGGCTATGGTGGACTTCCTGAAACATCAGCTAGAGGTGTACTTTATTGAAAATCCCGACGATGCGCTGAAGATCGCCGAGCAGGTGGTACTTAACAAGCGCAGCCGCGAGAGTGCGGAAAAGACCAAGCAGAACTTGAAAAAGAAGCTTGCGGGAAATATCGACCTTTCCAATATGGTGCAGAAGTTTGTGGACTGCCGCACAAAAGACCTTTCCCGCCGCGAGATTTATATAGTGGAGGGAGACTCGGCTCTGGGCGCCTGCAAGACCGCCCGCGATTCGGAATTTCAGGCGATAATACCCGTCCGCGGAAAGATCCTGAACTGTCTTAAAGCAGACTACGGAAAAATTTTTAAAAACGACATTATTACCGATATTATTAAGGTATTGGGCTGCGGTGTGGAGGTAAACTCCAAGTCCAATAAGGAACTGTCCACATTTAATATTGACAATCTGAAATGGAATAAAATTATCATTGCTACCGATGCGGACGTGGACGGTTTTCAGATTAGGACGCTGATATTAGCGATGCTCTACAGGCTTACTCCGACCCTTATTGAAGAGGGATATGTCTATATTGCGGAGACCCCTCTGTTTGAGATAAATACCAAGGACAGTACGTACTTCGCTTATGATGAGCAGGAAAAGGCGGAGATACTGGCGAAGATAGAGGGGCAGAAATACAAGATAGACCGCTCGAAAGGACTTGGCGAGAACGAGCCGGAAATGATGTCCCTTACAACAATGAATCCCGACACAAGGCGGCTTATAAAGGTAACGCCCACAGACTTTGAAGCTACAGCGGAAATGTTCGACCTTATGCTTGGTGACAACCTGCAGGGACGGAAGGATTATATTGCACAGTACGGAAACCGGTACCTTGAAATGGCGGATATCAGCTGACGGAGGGTAATGAACGATGAAACGCCAACCGGAGACAAAGCGTTTTGTATGAAGCAACACTGTTATCATAAAGATCACGGATTACTGAACCGTCTCTGACGCCATACGCAGGATTTTTGTAGGATTATTCGGCAATGTACTCACGGAGTGCTCCGCAGGTATTGTCAGGCTATTTGGCGGTCAAGTTCTCTAAAGATATTTTAATCAGCACATTGTAACCTTGCCGAAAACAATGTCATATATTATTAAAGAGGAGCAGCGTCCTCAAATAAAAACACGGAGGAAAATATATGGCATCATTTTACAATCAGGCTACTCTTTCCTATAACGGAAATCTTATAAATTCCAACGTAACGGCGGGCGAGATCGTCGAAACGCTTTCCGTCAGCAAGACGGCTGTTACTCCGACATACGGAGTCGGAGACAAAATAACCTATATCGTCAATATCGTAAACTCAGGTTCGACTCCATTTACGGGGTTGACTTTGACTGACGACCTCGGAGCATATCCGCTCGGAGCTGGGACTGTGACCCCACTCACCTATAGAGCAGAATCTCTGCGCTACTTTGTCAATGGTGACCTCCAAACGCCTCTCACAGTTACCGATTCGGAACCTCTTACCCTTACAGGAATTACCGTTCCTGCCAACAGCAATGCAACAATAGTTTACGAAACGAATGTAAACAACCGTGCGCCTCTTGCGGCAGCTTCCGAGATCAATAATACGGTAACAATTACCGGCGGCTCTATAACAACTCCGGTTACAGACGAAGAGATCATCAGAGCTGAAGGAAGTCCCAATCTTTCGATTGTTAAGGCTCTCACTCCAACAACTGTAAACGAAAATGGCGTTGTAACTTATACTATTACCGTTCAGAATACAGGAAATACAGCTACAAACGCGTCAGATAACCTGTATATCACGGATACCTTTAATCCTGCGCTTTCAAATATCAGCGTAACTCTTAACGGAGCACCGCTTCCCGCTTCAAGCTACACCTATGACGAAACGACCGGCGTGTTTACAACCGCAGCAGGAGTGATAAGCGTTCCTGCCGCAACCTATGCTCAGAACCCTGTTACCGGCGTTTGGACAGTAACTCCCGGAACAACTGTGCTCACCGTAACTGGAACTATCTGACACGTAACCCGATAGGATGAAAACCTCAGAAAATGTTCAATGCATTTACAGAAGCTGTATAAAAACTTTTGTCCGAATACAGTAAAAAATACAGCGTGTCGTTTAAACGGCTGCGGAGCTTTCCGCAGCCGTTTTTACTGAATTTACAAGACATTCATTCATCGTACGTTAAATGTGATCCTCCGCGTCACAGTGCTAAATGTTGCCATTTGAACGGTTGCGGAAATCTGCCGTTGCATGGTACAAAGCTGTTTGTAAGTATTGCTATAAGTCTTTCACGCGGAGAATCTATTATACGGCAGCCAGTCACTCCTGCGGCATTGCAGCCGAATCCCATGGCCATTGTAAGAGCCTGCTTTCCGCAAGCTCCCGCCTTTTTGAAATGTCTGTCAAGATTGAATGCCGCGCGGGGAAGATACCCAACGTCCTCCAAAAGCGTGAACAGAGGAAAAAATATCGCCATAGGAGGAAGCATTACCGACGTTACCCATGCAAGAACGCGGTACACGCCGTCTATTAAAAGCTCCCGAAGCCAAGCCGGAGCGCCGATGCTTGCAAGCATAGCCGAAAGCTTATCTCCAAGCGAGAACAGAGCTCCGAAAAGCAGATCTGATGGGTAGTTCGCTCCCTCAATGGTGATCCAGAATATTGCCAGCAGAAGAGCCGCCATAATTGGGACACCCCATACCTTGTGAGTAAGTACTCGGTCTATCCGCCTGTCACGCTCATAATAGTCTGACTTTTCAAATGTTACACACCTGGCAGCGTAACGCTCAGCCTGCCTGACTACCGAAGTCACAAGCATATCTTTAAGCACAGTGCGATCTATATCCTTTTCCGCAAGAAGTTCGCCCGCCTTGAATGCAGCATTGTACAGTTCCTCGTCTGCGGCAATATCAAGTCCGATAAAACTGCTTATGGAATCAAGGAGTTTTTCGTCGCCCTCGAGGATCTTCAAAGCCGTCCAGCGCGGTGAAAGCTTTCCGCAAAGCTTGGGTTCAAGAGCTGCTGACAGTATCCCCACCGCAGCTTCCACTTCTTCGGAATAAACAACGCACGGCTTTTGCGGAGATTTAGCCGCTATAGCTTCGGGAAGCCGCTCCATCATTTCCTCAATACCGCTTCCGCTCCTTGCCGCCGCGCCGCAAACCGGTACGCCGAGCATTTGGCTCAGCTTTTCAAGATCGACGGAAATTTTCTTTTTTTCCGCTTCGTCAAGAAGATTTACGCAAACAAGGGTATGCTCCGTGATTTCTATAGTTTGCAGGACAAGATTCAGGTTTCTTTCGAGGCAGGTAGCGTCGCATACCACTATCACCGCGTCGGGAATGCCTGTTTCGGGAGAACCAAAACAGATAAAATCCCTTGCTATTTCCTCCTCAGCGGAATGAGCAAGCAGCGAATATGTACCTGGAATATCTACCATAACATAGCTGTTATCTCCGCGTCTGCATCTTCCCTGAGCGTTGCAGACGGTTTTTCCCGTCCAATTGCCGGTATGCTGCTTCATTCCGGTAAGCGCATTAAAAACCGTTGATTTTCCTACATTAGGGTTTCCCGCTAAAGCAATAACCTTGTCGCCATCCTGTTTATTTACAACAAATGATTCGCCGCAGACATTTCTGCCCACCGATTCGGATGTGAGACCCATGCAGATCACTCCTTTAAAAGACTTAATTCTTTTCAGTATATGCATGGTACAAGTATGGCGATTATGCTCGTAAAAAACAAAAATGATTTAATTCTTTCGCAGTGCCGCTGAATAGCTGCAATCCTTTTCTTCACATTCATACAAAAATAATTTTTACCCCAAAACAGCAGGACAGCTGGCTCTTTAAGATTACAACTTGTTTTGGTGTATAATGTATCTGAAAATAAAAAGAAACAAAAAAGTTCCTGTAATTATACAGAAACTTTTTTGTGCTCGAAAACTGTTTATTGGTGCCGGCGGCGGGGGTCGAACCCGCACGAGTGTTACCCCAACGGATTTTGAGTCCGTCACGTCTGCCAATTCCATCACGCCGGCTAATTAACACTGCTTAATTATTTTAACATATTTTATCGTATTTGTCAAGTACTTTTAAATGTTAGATGCAGACATATTGTAGTGTTGCAATAGAAAGCTGTATCTCATGAATAACATAATACAGGATATGAAGTTTCATCAATCCCAGATGAAATATTCCAAAAAATACGGTGTGAGTACGGCAAGCAGAAAGTACAACAAAGCACGTTCTTACATATATTATTTCGTGAGAAACGCTGGGACGACAGTGTGTAATCCTTTTCGGAACGTTCTAAGCGTACCCGCCATCACCAAAATGAGCAAATTGAAGATAAAATAACCATGATATGCTGTTGAAGAAAAACAAGCTATCCTGACCGAAAAAAACCGCTGTTGCAAATCATCGTATTGACGCTCCGGAACAGATCGGCGAATAGCAGAAAAACAATCAATTTCATAAAACATACCGTTTGTTAAATATTTATTGACATACAAAACGCCTCAAATATTGTTATATTTAGAGCGCAGACCGTAATTTATTTTTTGTCAGGAAGATTAATTCCTGTTATTATACACGGTTATCGCTTAATATATAATTATGAGGTGAAAATTTTGTCTTATTGTGCAGATTTCGGAGTACTGGTTCGCAAGTACCGCGAGGACAATCACTATTCCATGGAAAAACTTGCTGAGCTGTGCGACATCAGCGACAGGTGTATAGGTAATATCGAGCGCGGCGTGTCAAATCCTAAGCTTGACACAGTGGTTAAGCTATGCAAAGCATGCGGTATTGACATCGGTTTGCTTTCATTCCTGAAGGATGATGATGCACAGGATGATTCTCTGCTTCTGGTTCGCTGATTGTAACATTTTCTTTCCCACAACACCTCCGCCGTTGGCTTCCATTGTAAGCTTACGGCGGAGGTGTTTTTTATCATTTATCGGTGTTTTGGAAATTATTTTTTGTATTTTGCTTGTCAAACTACATTTAAAACCGTTATGATAATAAGCTTTTTTCTTATGCTTTACGGCTTTATATGTGAACGTCACCGCGTTTAAAATCCAGATCATTGCAACTAAACTGAAATCAAATCTTTGCTCCTTAAAAAACTTGACAGCCGTCAGCATAATGCAGAGTATCAGTGTATTTTACAGTCAGTATGAATTGACCTTTGCGTTTATCTCCATTTCATATGGATATGCGTTTTTGTTTTAATTTTTGTTAATAATGCTCATTTTTGCAGTATCGGTCAAATATTTGTAAATACTAAGTTTACTTGTGATTTTAGCATTATGCACAAAAAAGTCAAGTTAAATATGACAATTTCAATTGTTAATACGCAATAAAAGCAAATTATATATTTTTTTTGACATTTCCGACAAAATGTGTTATACTGTTTTTATATACTTTTTATATCAAGGGGATAGGTATGTTCGGATATGTAAAGCCTTTTAAACCGCATATGCGAATATGCGAATATGAAACCTACAAAGCGGTGTACTGCGGATTGTGCAAAATTCTCGGCAGGGAGTACGGATTTGTTTCGAGAATGACTCTCAGCTACGATTTTGCTTTTCTGGGACTTATGGCGCTGGCGCTCAACGACAGTCCCGCCGTAGTTGGGCCGCAGCGGTGTATTGCTCACCCTTGGCGGAAAACGTCATGCCTGAGATCTTCCGACGGACTTGCCTATACTGCCGCCGCCGCGGAGATACTAATATACAATAAGGTTAAGGACGATCTTGATGACCGCCGTTTTTTGGCAAAGCTTTTTCCGTGGTTTATGCTGAAGCTTACAAAAAAGGCCTATAAAAAAGCGGCGGAACTCTATCCGGGCCTTGCAGCCTATACCGCCGAGCAGATGTCCCGTCAGGCAAAGCTTGAAAAGGATAACTGCAAATCCATTGACCGCGCTTCCGAGCCGTCGTCCAATATACTTGCGGAAATAGCTGCGGGACTTTCAGAAAAAGAGGAGCAGAAACGCATACTGCGGCGTTTCGGTTATCTTCTGGGACGGTTTGTTTATATCGCCGATGCTTTTGACGATGTGGAAAAGGACTTCCGCGCAGGAGGTTTCAATCCGCTTGTTATCGGAAATCCAACGATTAACGACCTTAATCTTCCCGAAATACAAAGGCGGACTGGCGACAGCGTTAATTTTACTCTCGGCGCCCTTGCAGATTCATATGTTCAGCTTGAAATAAAGCGCTTCAAACCTATAATTGACAATATTGTTTACCTGGGACTTAAAAATGTGTTTTACGATCTTATAAGGAAAAAAGAAGAAAACGAAGATATTGAATAAAACGCGGAAAACTGATCCTTGCTCCGCTTAAACAGAAAGGAGAGCGGCTGTGTGCCGCAAATCTGATATGAACGATCCTTACAGAATTTTAGGTGTAATGCCAACTTCCTCCGACGAGGAAATAAGAGACGCATACAGAAGTCTTATGCGCCGTTACGAGGGAGACGATGAAAAACTCTCCGAAATAACCGAAGCTTTTGACAGCATTATGAACATCCGCCGCGGAGGTTCGGTACAGATTCCCGACGGAGGATTTTCCGAGGTGCGCCGTCAGCTTCAAAACGGCAACTACAATGATGCGGACAGTATGCTTGAAGGCATTGGCGAAAAAACTGCAGAGTGGTACTTCCTTAAAGGCAGCGTTTGTTACGCGAAAGGCTGGCTTAACGAAGCTTACGCAAACTTTTCGCAGGCGTGCAGAATGGAACCCTATAATCCCGAATACAATTCCGCGTTGAGGCATATGTCCGAGACCAAGGGCGGCTATATGCAGGGCGATCCCAACGGAAATCCTTACAGAGGAAGCGGAAGGACGTTCGGGTGCAGTGTGTGCGATATATGCAACGGACTTATCTGCGCGGACTGCTGCTGTGAATGCATGGGCGGCGACTGCATACCTTGCTGCTGATTTACGGCGTGCAATTTGCCGTTAAGGACGGAAGTGATGTTTTATGAAAAAAGTAAGCTATAAAGTCGCATTGGGCGGAGTAGTGGCTGCATTGTGTCTTCTGCTTATGTTCCTGACGGCGGTTATTCCGCCATTGAGCATAACCCTGCCTCTTTTCGCAGGAATGCTGATATTTGTTGTAGCAATAGAAATAAGCAGCTCATGGGCGTTTGTAACATATGCTGTGGTTGCGATACTGGCGTTTTTTGTCACTCCCGATAAGGATGCGTGGCTGTTTTTTACGTTTCTTTTCGGGTACTATCCCGTTGCCAAATCCTACTTTGAAAAGATAAAAATTAAAGCTCTGTGCTGGCTTTGCAAGCTTGCCGTGTTCAATGTGTCCATAGTGCTAATTTACTATGTAACGGCTAATCTTCTGGGTACTCTCGATCTGTTTGAGGAATTTGGATTTTACAATGAATGGCTTATTCCAGCTTTGCTTGCGGCGGGAAATTTGGTTTTTCTTTTGTACGAATACGCTCTTACGCTGATAATCGACTGCTACAGAAAATGGTTCCGACCTACGTTTTTGGGAAAGTCAAAATAGCTGCCGAAAGAAAAGCTGTAATGTAATTACTGCCGTAAAAAATCTCCGAAAAGACATATGTCTCTTCGGAGATTTTTTATTGATCTTGTTTTTCCGTGCAAATGGGCAGTGTTCCGTCGTCAGGAATAAATTTGCCGTCTGAGGTTCTGATCAGGTACGTTCCAACAGGAGAATTAAGATACGGTATTATGTCGGGATCGTAATTGCAGATAGTGTTAAGCTTAAAAACATTAAAATTGTTCGGTTCGTTGGAGTACTCCTCATTTTCGTCGCCTTTATAGAAGTGCCAGCCGCTGTCGGGCTGATCTGGCAGAGGCTCGTCACGGAACATATATCCTACTTTCCAGCCCTCTTTGGTTATCATGTCGGATACCATGCAGCCGTCTCCGTTTGGTTCGTTCCATTGGATAAGCTCTTTGACTTCCTTGTCTATAAAGCCTTTTTTATTCTTTTTAAAGAAATTCATTTATAAAACTCCTTAAAATGATTTTGAGGTTTTATTATTTAAAGTATGCTACACCGCTCTCGAATATTTTCTGATCCTTATTTCCGGGTACGTTTTTGCATACCTCGGAGCCTATGCGTTCGCTGTGGCACATCTTGCCCAAGATACGTCCGTCTGGAGAGGTAATACCCTCGATAGCTTCATAAGAAGCGTTGGGGTTAAACCTGATATTCATTGAGGGAGCGCCCTCGTGGTCAACATACTGTGTGGCGATCTGACCGTTGTCGGCAAGCTGCTTTATCAGTTCGGGAGAAGCTACGAACCGTCCCTCTCCATGGGATACAGCAACTCTGTGAATGTCTCCTACCTCGCAGCCGGAAAGCCACGGTGACTTAGTGGAAGCGACACGGGTATTCACCATCATTGACTGATGTCTGCCTATGGTGTTGAACGTAAGGGTAGGGGAGTTGTCAGTCATGTCAACTATCTTTCCGAAAGGAACAAGCCCCAGCTTGATAAGAGCCTGGAAACCATTGCATATGCCCAGCATAAGACCGTCGCGGTTGTCGAGCAGATCGTGAACGGCGTCCTTTACGCGGGGATTACGGAAGAATGCGGTAATGAACTTGCCCGAACCGTCAGGCTCGTCGCCTCCGGAAAAGCCCCCGGGTATCATGATTATCTGGGACTGCTTAACAGCCTTTTCAAAGTACGCGGCGCTTTCCTCCAGAGCAGCTGTTGAAAGGTTTTTTATAACTACGATTTCCGGATTAGCTCCCGCGCGTTCAAACACTCTTGCAGTTTCGTATTCGCAGTTAGTACCCGGGAACACAGGTATAAGCACCTTTGGCTTGGCAAATGTGGACGCGTGCTGAACAGCTTCTTTCGCGGTGTAGGTGAAAATTTTAGCGGGTTTCTCGTCTGACTTTATATTGCATGGGAAAATAGGTTCGAGTCTGTCCTCCCACTTTTTCTGAATGTCCGCCATATCGACTGTATAGGTCTTGCAGTCTATCTTATAGTCGGTAATGGTCTCGCCGATTACATTCTCGACTGTAAACGGATCGCCGTTAAGCTCCACAACGAACGCTCCGTATCTGGAATAGAACAGCAGGTCGTCGGAAATTTTCTTGTCAAACTTAAAGCCTATCCTGTTTCCGAGGGACATCTTTGCCACCGCTTCCGCAACGCCGCCGAAGCCTATTGCCCATGCAGCTACCGCAGTCTTGTCCGCGATAAGCTTTTCTACCCTTTCAAAGCAGGACTTAACGCTGTCGAATACGGGCAGACCGTTTTCGTCAAGATCGGGAACTATAAGTATTACCTTGTCTCCCGCTTTTTTAAATTCGGGAGAAATAATGTTTTTCGCAGAAGCAATACCCGCCGCGAACGATACCAGCGTTGAGGGTACGTCGATATTTTCAAAAGTACCGGACATAGAGTCCTTGCCGCCTATGGCTCCGCAGCCAAGCTCAAGCTGAGCCTTGAACGCGCCCAGCAGAGCGGCAAAAGGCTTGCCCCAGCGTGTGGGATTGTTTTGTGTTCTTTCAAAGTACTCCTGGAAAGTCAGCCAGCACTTTTTGTAGCTTCCTCCCGCCGCAACAAGCTTGGCTATTGACTCTATTACCGCAAACATAGCTCCGTGGTAAGGACTTCTGTCCGTAACATACGGATTGAAGCCCCAGCCCATGACAGAACAGGTATCGGTCTCGCCTTTAAGTACCGGGATTTTTGCAGCCATGGCTTGTGTAGGCGTAAGCTGATACTTGCCTCCGAAAGGCATAAGAACAGTACCTGCGCCGATAGTGGAGTCAAAGTATTCTACAAGACCTTTTTGCGAGCAAACGTTAAGGTTAGTCATAAGCAGCTCCCAGCTATCGGCGGTGTCGCTGTAGGTTTTGAGCTGTTTTGTAACGGGTACGGGAACTGCAACGGTGGTGTGTTTTTCCGCGCCGTTGGAGTTAAGAAATTCTCTGGAAAGATTTACAATAACGCTGCCGTTCCATGTCATTCTGAGACGGGGTTCTTTGGTAACCACAGCTACGAGAGTAGCTTCAAGATTTTCTTTTGCTGCTTCGGCGATGAATCTGTCCGCGTCCTCTTTGCGCACGACTACAGCCATGCGTTCCTGACTTTCGGAAATTGCAAGCTCCGTGCCGTCAAGACCGTCGTATTTTTTTGGTACCTTGTCAAGGTCTATGTCAAGACCGTCCGCAAGCTCTCCTATGGCAACGGAAACGCCGCCTGCGCCGAAGTCGTTGCAGCGTTTTATCATCTTTGTAACGTCGGGATTTCTGAACAGTCTCTGAAGCTTGCGCTCTTCGGTGGGATTGCCCTTCTGAACTTCAGCTCCGCAGTGTTCCAGAGAAGCTTCGGTGTGTGATTTGGAGGAGCCTGTCGCGCCGCCGCATCCGTCACGGCCCGTACGTCCGCCGAGGAGTATGATAACGTCGTCGGGCAGGGGAGTTTCGCGTACAACGTTCGCTTCTGGAGCCGCTCCGACTACTGCGCCTATCTCAAGACGCTTTGCAACGTAGCCGGGGTGATATACCTCCGCAACGTGACCTGTTGCAAGTCCTATCTGGTTTCCGTATGAACTGTATCCGTTAGCCGCGCCTACGGTTATCTTTCTTTGAGGAAGCTTGCCGTGAACGGTGTCTTCAACGGGAACAAGAGGATTGGACGCACCTGTTACGCGCATAGCCTGATAAACGTAGGAACGTCCCGAAAGGGGATCGCGGATCGCTCCGCCAAGGCATGTAGCCGCGCCGCCGAAAGGCTCTATTTCAGTGGGGTGGTTGTGAGTCTCGTTTTTGAACATGAACAGCCAGTCCTGCAAATCTCCGTCAACGTCCACCTTGATCTTTACGGAGCAGGCGTTTATCTCCTCGGATTCGTCCAAGTCTTTCAAGACGCCGTCCTTTTTCAGCTTTTTTGCGGCAATTGTGGCAATGTCCATAAGAGTGACGGGCTTGCCGCCTCTGCCAAGCTCTTTGCGGACGTTTATATACTGTTCATAGGTTTTTCTGATGTAGTCCGCATTGATAACCGCGTCGTCAATGGTAGTCAGGAACGTTGTGTGGCGGCAGTGATCTGACCAGTATGTGTCTATCATTCTTATCTCGGTAATGGTGGGGTCGCGTTTTTCAGTCTCCTTAAAATATTTCTGGCAGAACTTTATATCGTCGAGATCCATTGCAAGACCGTACTTGTCAATAAAGCTTGCAAGCTCCGCTTCTTTCAGATAGATAAAGTTTGTAAGCGTCTCCACAGTTGTTGGGATATCATATTCGGCTGCAAGAGTGCTTATCTCCGCAAGAGAAGCCTCGCGGCTTTCTACGGGGTTGATAATGTAGGATTTTACAGCGGAGAGCTCATTAGGAGAAAGCTTTCCCTCAAGAATATAAACGCGGGCGTTTCTTACCCTGCATCGCTCGCCCTGGGTGAGTATCTGAATACACTGTTCGCAGGAATCGGCACGCTGGTCGAATTGCCCTGGAAGATACTCTACCGCAAAAACGGTTTCGTTTTCCTTTATTTCGGGCAGCTTGTAAGAGCACACGTCTACCGCAGGCTCGGAGAAAACATTGACTGCCGCCAGTTTAAAGTCCTCCTCGCTCAGTCCCTCCGCGTCATAGCGGTTAAGGATACGGATATTTCTGAGTCCGTCGGGGCGCAGAGCCGTTTTTATGTCTGAAAGCAGATTTTTTGCTTCAACGGCGTACTCCGGTTTTTTTTCGACATAGATACGATAGACTGACATAATTTTACTCTCCTTATCATGATAAAACTTTACTGTGCAATAATTTCTCCTAAACAGCAGTCGTTGCCTATTCCTATTATTTTAACATAAAAAATGGAATTACGCAAACTAATATTGTGATTTTTTTTTGAAATTTTTACTTGAGTGTAATTCGGCGTGTAGCCGTGGGGCATACCGTCGTTTTTTTCCCGCTCGAAAAGTACCGGAGCAACCGTTCCCACCTGACTTTGCAAGAATCTTTCGCGGCATTTGTCCATAGTCTTTGCCATTTCTGCGGCGCGTGAGCGCTTGACAGCTTCGGAAACTTGTCCCGCCATTTCAGCTGCGGGAGTGCCTTGCCGCCGCGAGTATGCGAAAATGTGTGCTTTTGCAAAGCCAATAGTCTCGGCAAATCGTATTGACTCCGCAAAGTCCCCATCGGTCTCGCCCGGAAATCCCACCATTATATCCGTAGTTATTGAACAGTTATCGAAATTTGTTCTCAATAAATTTACAATACTTTCATACTGCGCTGGGTCATACCGTCTGTTCATAGCTTTCAGTGTCTTGCCGCAACCGCTTTGGAGAGACAGATGGAACTGGGGGCAAAGCTTTTTTTGCTCGGCTAAACGTTTAACGTCCGCGTCGGAAATGACTTCCGGTTCAATAGAGCCGAGCCTTACACGCTCTATCCCGTCAATGCCGCAGACCGCTTCGATTGCATCTGCAAGCCTCAGACCCAAGTCCACGCCGTAAAAGGAAAGATTTATACCCGTCAGTACGACCTCTTTGTATCCTGCCTCCGCAAGCGCGGAGACCTCATAAACTATGTCCTCAAGCGGTTTTGAGCGGAAGCCACCCCTTGAATGGGGAATAATGCAGTAGGAGCAGAACATATTGCAGCCGTCCTGAATTTTTACAAAAGCCCGCGTGTTGAAGTCGTAGCCTGTGTTTGCCATGTTTTCAAAGGATTCGTTCCGATGGTACGGAATAACGCTTAACATTCGCCGCCTATCCTCCAAGAAGCGGGAAAACAGGTCGGGCAAGGCAGCGCGGTATTTCGTACCCGTAACAATGTCCGCTTCGGAAAGTTCCTCAGCTTTATCGGCAAACGCCTGCGGGAAACAGCCTGTCAGTATGACTGCCGCTTCGGGGTAAGTCCTTTTAAGCCGCCTGATTTCTTTTTTCAGCTTTTTGTCGCTGCTTTCGGTGACGGTGCAGGAGTTAATGAGAAAAGCGTCCGCTTCGGCTTCGGTGGCGGCGGTATCGTATCCGCAGGCGGAAAAGTTCTGTTTTATGTTTTCCGTTTCGTAAAGATTGACTTTGCAGCCAAAGGTTATAAAGTAAATTTTCATAAAAACCACCGTGAAATTTGTGAAATATAACAAAAGGCTTTATGGAATAACTGTCCCCAAATGCATATAAATATACAATTCAAAAAAAGTTTTGAAAATTCTCTTGACTTACCGGAACAAAACTGCTATGCTATATACATACCGATAGGTAAAAATTCTCATTATTTGGAGGGACAAATTATGAACAAGACTACAGTAATGTTGGGTACTATCAACGATGTCAAGAGCTTTGTGACGGTCGTATCTCAGTGCGATTATGACGTTGACCTTATTTCGGGAAGATACGCAGTAGACGCTAAGTCAATTATGGGTATTTTCAGCCTTGATCTCTCTAAGCCGATTAAGCTTGAAGCTCATACCGATGACGCTTCCGAGTTTTTTGCTCAGATCAAGGAGTTCATTGTTGACTGATTTGATATACAGTATACAGTAACAAAGCCAAGACTCTGTTTTCTCCGGAAAACGGAGTCTTTTCTTTTATATATTCGGGTAAAAGCTTTGTTCATTTCTTGCTGTTGCTTTCGTCATCTCCGTTATCGTGAACGAAAAACAGGCCGATAATACATATTATGATCCCAGAAATAAACAGCCCGAGAGCAAGTCCGTCAGGACCTCCGCCGTGATTTACGATAACTATGCACATAAAGAACAGGCTTGTAAGAATGACAACGATTCCAGCCAGAGTTACCTTAATACTTTTCATATAAACACCTTTAACCTTTAATGTGTTTGCAGGAAGCGTTCATCGCAGTATTCGCATTCAAGAGTATCGCCGTTTCCGCGGAAACTTTTGGGAAGATAATATTCGGATTGGGTAATGCAGTTCGGATTAGTGCAGACGTTTCCTGCCGATATCTTTCCTGTAAGAAGCGGTGTTGGACTTTCATTTTTCAGTACCGTAATTATTAGCGCCATGCGGACGTACATTCCGTATTTTGCCTGCTTGAAATACAGAGCGCGCGGGTCGTCGTCAACGTCTATGGCAATTTCGTCAACTCGCGGCAGAGGGTGAAGCACGCAGAGATCAGGTTTTGACTTTGCCATTTTTGCTTTGTCAAGTTTGTATACGTCCTTTTGTTTTTCGTATTCTTCGGGAGAAGAAAACCGTTCCCGCTGGATACGCGTCATATAGAGCACGTCCAGACTGCCTATGGCTTCTTCAATGGAGTTGACCTCTTTGAACGGACAGCCGCAGGCGTTAAGAATATCCTTTATGTAGAAAGGCAGTCTCAGCTCGGGAGTCGAAATAAGCACGAATTTATTATCTGGATAGCATGACAGCGCTTTGCAGAGAGAATGTACAGTTCTGCCGTTTTTCAGGTCGCCGCAGAGTCCTACGGTAAGACCGCTGAGCCGTCCCTTTTCCTTTGAAAGAGTAAGCAGGTCGGTAAGTGTCTGGGTAGGGTGGAGGTGCCCTCCGTCTCCCGCATTGATTATGGGACACTCTGCTGTAATGGCGGCAGCCTTTGCAGAACCCTCCTTCGGGTGGCGCATTACCATTATATCGGCGTATCCCGATACGATTTTTGTGGTATCCTTTAGGTTTTCGCCTTTTGCAACAGAAGAGGTGGCGGGGTTGTCAAATCCGATAATAGTACCTCCAAGCTTCAGCATAGCCGTTTGAAATGACATTTGGGTACGTGTGGACGGCTCATAAAAGAGGGTAGCCATGATTTTTCCCTCGCACGCGCGGGAATACTTTTCGGGAGAATCGCATATTTCCGAGCCGAGAGCAAGAACCTCGTTCCACCACGATACTGGCATATCGTTTAAGTCGATAAGATTGGTAAATTCCGAAACCATACAAAAGCCGCCTTTCAAAAACATACTATAATATTTTATCAGATTTTAGGAAAAAATTCAATACCTTGACGAAAAACTTTAATAAATTTTTAGCGGGAAGCCCACGTAGGCAGAGTCCCCCATTGCTAAATACAATAAATTTTACATTTGCATAGCCCTCCGAGGGGCTGGGTAGATATAGTCGTATTTTAACCGCCCCTTGATAGGGGCTATCTTGTCGAAGCTATAGATCAATTGGATGACTCAGACAGGAAAATTCTGGTTGAAACGTACTATTATTGCCATACGCTGAAAGAAACAGCCAATGAGCTTGGCATTACCGAAAATGCGACAAAAACAAGGCTTTTTCGGGCGAGAGCCAGACTGAAAAAAATACTTACGGAAAGAGGAATTGTTTATGAAGATTGATTTTTACGATTTTTTTCTCATTACGTTCCTGATGATTTTTCCGAAGCAGGCAGTGAGAATTACGTTACAGCAGTGATTAAAAAAAAGATCATACCCACTACAGGGTTGATGAAATTATTGACGTTGATTCGGTAAAAAAGATCATAGTCGGGGATACGACAGTTCGTGTGAAATAAAGAAAGGCATTGCCGCTCAAATACGGCAATGCCATTTTTTAATCTTTACCCTTAAAGAAAGCCCCCACAAGGTCGGGACCCGCATTTGCCGCAATTACACCGCCTATTCTGAAAGACATTTCGGGTGGGTAACCCAACTTTTTTGTCAGTTCCTTTGCAAGCTCCTTTTCCTGTTCGTCGTTGTCGGCGTACACAAGGCAATAGGGAGTTTGAGGAATTATCCTGTTTGCGGTTATTTCAACCACTTTGGGTATTACAGCCTTGTCACCTCGAACCTTTGCGTCGGTGGTGGAAACGCCCTTTTTTATCTGTATAACGGGACGAAGCCCCATAAGCTCTCCCACAAAAGCGGCAGCGGTGCTGACACGACCTGAACGCTTTACAAATTCAAGGGTGTAGCAGCCGAAATGCACCTCAGCGTTTGCAAGCCAGTCCTGCATATAGGCGATAACCTCTTCCGCTGTTGCTCCCTTTTCAATTTTTTCAGCGGACTGAATAAGCGGGTAGCCGTAAACCCCAGTGTAGTTTCCAGAATCAATGACATGAATGTTAAATTTTCCTTTTGCATCGGGATTCGCTTCGTAGAAATTGTCTATCGCCATGACCGCATTGCTGTAGGTAGCCGAGCCGAGAGAGGCTATCGCTACATAAATAAGGTCGTCGTAGCCATCATCGAAGTACTCCTTGTACAGCTCCTCAAACTCAAATGCGGTTATCTGCGCATGGGTAGGGAAATCCTTTGACTCTTTCAGCATTTTATAGTACTCCAGATTGTCGTAATCCCTGTCGTAGAAAGACTTGTCCCCGAGTGTAATAGGGAAACGCAGGATACGTATGTCATATTTTTTCTCCAGCTCCTGCGGAATATCCGAAGCTGAGTCAGTCATTAGCTTGATCTTGCTCATATTGTTGCTTCCTTTCTTTATTGTAATCAAAAATTATTCCCAATTATATTGTGTAAGCTTTCCCTCCGCCGCAAGGTCGGGGAAATCCCATTGCCTCAGTACTTCGTAAACGGCAATCGCCACAGAATTTGATAAATTCAGGCTTCTCAAACGAGGGCGCATAGGAATCCTCAGACAGTTTTCGGGATTTTTAATAAGCAGCTGCTCAGGAAGTCCTGCATCCTCGCGCCCGAAAACAAGATAACAGTTGTCGGGAAATTTTATATCGCTGTATGTATTTTTACCCTTTGTGGTAAAATAGTAAAAATTACCGCTGTTTTGGTAAAAGAAATCCTCCAGATCGTTATAGTAGGTAATATCCAGTTCGTTCCAGTAATCGAGACCGGCACGTTTCAGATTTTTGTCCGTGACCTCGAATCCGAGAGGTTTGACAAGATGAAGCTTTGCCCCTGTAACAGCGCAGGTTCTGGAAATATTCCCTGTGTTTTGTGGTATCTGAGGTTCGACAAGTACAATGTTAAGGTTCATGCCGTTACACCTCACATCTGCTCATAATCGCAAAGAGTGGGGTTAGTTATAAGAAAATCAAGGCAGCTTTCCAGCATAATGCCCTCCCGTGTGTCTGTGGAATAACTGTAGGTCGTCTTTATCGCTCTTTCAAGGAAAGCGGTGGCTCTGTTCATTGCGATAGGTAAACTGTCTCCGCGAAGTATGGAGCCGGTCAGTACAGACGCAAAAACGTCTCCGGTGCCGGGGTATCGAGCGTTTATCATATTGTATGGGATACGCCAGAACTTGCTGTGTTCGCGGTCGTACCCAACATTGTAAGCTTTTCCGTCGGAAAAAACGCTGGTAATTACTACAATTTTCGGACCAAGCTCCGAAAGTCTTACAAGATAGCTTTTTATTTTCTGCATTGCAGTATCCGGCTGAACAGGGTTCTCTCTCAAAAGAATCGCCGCTTCTGTTATGTTGGGTGTGATAATATCCGCAATTGCTGCAAGTTCGCCCATTCGTGAGCAAAGTTCGTGAGTGCAGGTCTTGTAGGGCTTGCCGTTATCCGCCATAACTGGGTCTACAACTTTTAGGGCGGCCTTGTAGTACTCAAAAAATTCAAGGCAATGGTCTATCTGCTCAGTGGAAGCGAGAAATCCGCTGTATACGCAGTCAAATTCATAGTTCAGCCGTTTGTAATGTTCAAGAGCAGGGGAGATATAATCGGTAAGGTCGCGGAGAACAACCTCTCCGAAGCCGCCTGTGTGGGCTGATAAAATTGCCGTCGGTACGGGACAAACCTGAATACCCTGCGCTGACAGAGTAGGCAGGATAACGCTAAGAGAACATCTTCCCACGCCCGATAGGTCGTGAATCGCCGCAACTTTGGCGGTTCTGCTGTACATATTTAAAAACTCCTTTAGAGGATAAGATTTTGTTATTCATCGAAAAGACCGTTTTTCAGTTTGTCTATCGTGTCCTCACCGCCTATAAATATAGGAAATTTTCCCGTCCTTTCAACAGTAAGACCGTTAAGCATACCCGTGTGCAGGGAAATATGCCTGAACTGCCGCAGCACAAGGTCAAAACGTGTATATTTACAATTTTCGGGATTTTCAAGAAGCATTTCGTCAGTAAGACCGTCTATATACTGTAATGTTTTATCCTTTACAGCGTAAAGGTACTCCAAAAGCTGTTGGTCACTCAACTCCACTGAACAAGGGTTGTCGGGATTGTCCATACTGTCCTCGTGAAAATCTGGCTCGGTGTACACAAACGGATTAAAGAACCACTTATCAGCAGAATGAATGGTATGGTAGACATATCTCCAAGCGGGAGAACCGCATACCAACGCGTTTCTGTCATAGGTCATTATTGCCGTTTCCAGGTTTATGAAATTCGGAAGTATCTGCTTTTTTATGATTTGGCATAAAAGTTCCATATTTGTGTTCCTATCAAAACGTTATCTTATTATTGCATAAGCAAGGTATATAACATAGACTACAGCAAGAATTATTCCCTCGGCTCTGCTGACGCGTTTTTTCGTTACACAGAAGCCGTAGGTTCCAAGAGAAACCGCCATGAGGATAAGCAGGTCGGTAAGGCACTGAGCGTTGATATTCATGGGTGAAATAGCCGCAGAAGCTGCAAGAACAAACAGGATATTAAAAATATTCGATCCAACCACGTTTCCGATAGCAATATCGCTTTCTCCCTTTCTTGCCGCAACAATGCTTGTGACAAGCTCCGGAAGGGAGGTCCCTACTGCTACTATTGTAAGCCCCACAAGGGTTTGGCTCATTCCAAAGCGGACGGCAATGTCGCTTGCGCTGTCAACAACGACCTGACCGCCGATAATTATACCCGCAAGACCGCCTATTGTAAACAGCAGGCTTTTTCCGACTCCGTAAGAGGGAATATCGTCCTCGCCGCTTTCTATGCTTTCCTTGCGGCTGCGGAGAGCCGAGGATATGACAGAAAACAGGAATATCCCCATAAAGAGCAAAAGAATGATAGCGTCGCCCCGTGTAATAACGTTACTGCTTCCGCCGCCGAGTACAGCGTCGTAGGACATGACCATGAGCAGAGCGGTAGCTATAAGCATGAACGGATACTCTTTAGCAATTATCTGTCCCTTTATCTGTACGGGTTTGATAGCCGCGCTTACTCCGAGGACAACGAGCAGGTTGAACATATTCGAGCCTATAACGTTTCCCACAGCGATATCGTTGGACTTTTCAATGCCAGCGATAATGCTTACAGCGGCTTCAGGAGCGCTTGTGCCGAAAGCCACGATAGTAAGACCTATAACTATAGAGGGAATTTTAAGCAGCTTTGCTATGGACGAGCTTCCGTCCACAAAAAAGTCCGCGCCTTTTACAAGAAGAACAAACCCTGCAATAAGCAAGGCAAATGACAGTACCATAAATTTCAACTTCCTTTAACTAATAAATGCCTTAAATTTAATAGTAACATAAATTTTATTTAAAGTCAATCAATATAATATATTATTTAGAAAAATGCAAATCTTTTCTTACTTTTTTATTTATATCAGACATAAGCCGTATTATACGATGTACTGGCAAATTCGGTCATATACCATATGAAATTTAGCGGAATAATACGAATTACTATATAAAAGAAACGTTGAAAATGTACTTTCCTGATACGAAAAATAATTATTTAACAGCTTTTTTCAGTGAGCTTACAAACTCTCCGACCTTTTGTACCGAATCCTGTCCATATTTTTCTACTATCTCGACTATCGCGCTGCCGGCAACAATGCCTCCGCAGTATGATCCGATTTTTGCAGCCTGTTCTGTATCGGAAATGCCGAAGTCAGCCAATGCGGGTACTTTGCAGCTTTTCTTTATCTCGCCGAAAAAGCTGTCGAGATCGGATGAGGAACTGCACTTCGTCGGTGACGAAACACAGCATAGAAATCCCTGAGCGTCGGAGGCTATGCTTTCGATCCTGCGGCGCGATGTGGGCGTAACGAGGCTGATTGGAATGATTCCGTTATCGTCTGCATAGGAACGTATTTCATCCCTTTCTTCAAAAGGCAGATCTGGTACTATAACTCCGTCTACGCCTTTTTCGCGGCAAAGTCCGAAAAATTTTTCCGTGCCGAAGCGAAATATTGTGTTGACGTACATCACAAGCAGTATGGGCTTGTCGGTTTTTCTGCGCAGGTTTTCGACCGTTCCGAGAATTTTTGTAAGATCGGTACCGTTTGCAAGAGAGCGCAGACTGGCTTCCTGAAGGGTCTTTCCCTCTGCAACGGGGTCTGAGAACGGTACGCCTATCTCCACGATGTCGGAGCCGTTTTCAAACATTTCAAGTACAAGCTTCTCTGTAGTTTCAAGATCGGGGTCTCCCGCCGTAACAAAGGTGACGAGAGCCTTTTCGCCTTTATTTTCAAGCTCTGCAAGAGCCGATTCTATCCTGTTCATAGCAATCTCCTATCTTTATGAGTTTACGATATTTTTTCCTCTGTAGCGTGCTATCGAGTAAACATCCTTGTCGCCGCGTCCCGAAAGGTTTACGACCATGATCTGATCCTTATCCATTTGGGGAGCGATTTTCAATGCGGCTGCGACACCGTGAGCGGATTCGATAGCCGGTATGATGCCCTCCGTTTTGGAAAGGTACTCAAACGCTGACACAGCTTCCTCGTCAGTTATCGGAACGTATTCCGCACGTCCCTTTTGGTGGAGCATAGCGTGTTCAGGACCTATTCCCGGGTAATCCAGTCCTGCGGAAATTGAGTATACCGGGTCTATCTGACCGAAATCATTTTGCAGGAAAAGCGACTTCATTCCGTGGAAAATTCCCATACTTCCTTTTGCTGCAGTAGCCGCGTGTTTGCCTGATTCAACGCCGAGACCTGCGGCTTCCGCGCCCACGAGCCGTACGCTTTCGTCCCCGATAAAGTCGTAGAACGCGCCCATTGCGTTTGAACCGCCGCCTATGCAGGCAACTATGCAGTCGGGTAGTCTGCCCTCTTTTTCCATAAGCTGGGAGCGTATTTCCTCGGAAATTATCTTCTGAAAATCGCGCACCATAGTAGGGTAGGGGTGGGGACCCATAACCGATCCTATACAGTAAAATGTGGTTTCGATATTTTCAGCCCAGTCACGCATAGCGGCATTGATGGCGTCCTTTAGGGTGGAAGTTCCTTCGCTTATTGAAGTAACTCCCGCTCCAAGAAGTTCCATTCTGTATACGTTCAGGGACTGCCGTTCAATATCTTCCGCTCCCATGTATATCTGGCATTCCAGACCAAAAAGTGCGCAGGCAGTGGCAGTAGCAACTCCGTGCTGTCCCGCGCCTGTTTCGGCAATAACCCTAGTCTTTCCCATGCGCTTTGCAAGGAGGATCTGTCCCAGTACATTATTTATCTTGTGGGATCCTGTGTGATTGAGATCCTCACGTTTCAGATATATCTTCGCTCCGCCCAGTTCTTTGGACATCTTTTCGGCATAGTACAGCATAGACGGTCTGCCTGCATAATCACGGTAATAGCGTTTAAGCTCCGCAATAAAATCGGGATCGTTCTTGTATTTTTCATAAGCTGCATAAAGCTCATTTACCGCGTTCATGACTGTTTCAGGAACATACTGTCCTCCGAAATCCCCGAAACGACCTTTCTTTACGTTCATTTTGAAATTTCCTCCTTTAAAATTTATATAATGGTTTTCGTAATATCGGGATGTCCGAAGATGCCTGTTCGGACATCATGGTCTCCGGAAATAAAAAAAGAGGTCTACAATCCGTACAGCCGAATACCTCGGCTGTCGGGACGATAAACCTCGTGGTGCCACCCAACATTTGCGGACATAAAAAAGCGTTCGCCTCTTTTGGGTACAAGCGAACGCACAATACTTTAACATAATAAATCAAGTACGCAGCACACGCATAAATACCCTATCCACTAACGCAGGAAACGCGGCGCAGACTACTGAGCCGAAAGCCGACCGTTTGCCTTTGCTTCTCACAAATCCATTCGCAGATACCGTTATGACCCGGACTCACACCGCCGCCGGATTCTCTGATTCATCAGCATATCTGTTACTTGCCTTTGTTCAACGAATTTACAGTATTAAATTAACAATAATATTTTACGTCACAAAAAAACATTTGTCAAGCATTTTTTTAAACTTTGTTGATTCTGTACAATTACGGGCTTGCCGCTATAGTCATAATCACATCTTTATACAGACCTTATGCCTTATGATTTTCGGCCGGTTCTATAGCTGAATCCCTCTTCGCGCTTGTATTTTTCTTTTGCTTCAAACATTCTCTTGTCCGCCGCAGAGACCGCCTGTTCAACTGAGTCAAGCTCAGAAGCGTTTCCGAAATAAACCCCGAGGCTTATGCTTGTGGAATAAGGCTTGTCAGCGTTATTATTTATCTCCTTGAGGTATGCCTGAATGGCAGAGCAAATGTTGTCTATTTCTTCTTGTGATGATATACTGCCGCTGACTATAACAAATTCGTCTCCGCCTATCCTGAAGCAGCAGTCGGAGTTTATCGCGTTTCTGAAAGCGTCAGCCGAAGACTTTATGGCAAAGTCCCCCTCAACATGACCAAATGTATCATTTATATATTTAAGATTGTTCATATCCCCGAGAATAAGAGTGAATTTTTCTCCGTGCTTTTTGGCTTCGTTAAGCGATTGCCCCGCGTAGAGGTTGAAGCCGTTTCTGTTGTATATTCCCGTAAGCAGGTCGGTAACGGCATTGTCCTCCATTTTGCTGTAGAGAAACTGAAGATTTTTTTGCCGCCTGAGACTTTCAAAAGAGGTGCAAACATAGCGTATCCATTTACGGTATGTGCTTGAATATGCGACAGTCTTGTTTCCGTAGGAAATGGCTGCGTATCCGAAGCACCTGTCGTTGAAGTGCAGCGGTCCGAAATAAAACGCCGCAGGTGTTGGGCGCCGCTCATAAAGGGCAGGGAGCATTTCCGCCAAGTCAAAAGAGCGGTCAAGGTCGATAAAGTTTGTTCCCGCGTGCTTGTGCAAAGGAAGATACATTTTTTTTGTGTATCCCTTTTTAAGGTAATTGCTGTTTTGATCGGTTTCACCCAGATTATCCCAGTTATCACATACACAGAGATATAAATGGTCAAATTCGCCTATCTGGTGAGCATACCATCCGAGAGTTCCAAGATATTTTTCATAATCTTTTTCCGAAATCAGAGCCTCAAGCATAAAATTATATGTAGAATCAAAGTCTCCGTAAAGGTCGCTGTCCCGCCAGCTTTTGTTTTTGGTACGCATTTTTTCAGCGATATTTACCGAGCAGCCGCAGCTTTGGGCAATGCATATCTCCGCGCTGCAGGGGTCGTCGTTAAATTTTGTTCCGGTGATAAGGCTGTGCATTAATCTTACTGCGCGGATACCAGTGTTTTCAGCGGGAATTTCAGACGAAGATATGCTGGGTACGTAATTTACCCCAGCTTCTATTGAATCGTAGCCCGTGACAGCCACGTCCTCTGGAATACGAAATCCGTGATTTTTTAATGCTTCGCATATGCTTACGGCCATAGTGTCGCTTGCACAGGCGATAGCCTGAGGCATGGGACGGTCATCGTCAAGTAGTGCCTGAACTACCTCTTCGCCCTTGTTGTACCAGAAATCTCCATAAAAAACGCGGCTGCGGTCTATCGGCAGATTATGCTCTATCATCGCTTCAAAGTAGCCGTTAAGACGGTTCGTAGCATGTGGATGACCTTTGATACCGGTCATAAAGGCTATGTCTGTGAGCCTGTGAACTTCTATAAGGTGAGAGACGAGCATTTTGATGTTCTGAACATCGTCGGTAAAAATATTTTTAAAGCCCTCCGTAGCGATATCAACGGACACTACGGGCTTGCCGAATTTCTTTTTTATGTCTCTTTCCACGCGCTCGGCTATGCCGCCGACCTGAAGCGTGTCTGGAACAAAAATGATACCGTCGAGAACGGAATAATTTATCATTGAAAAAATATTTGCGTCGCCCTCGTGCCATGGGTCGGACAGCTTATCTTTATTGAAGGTGGAAAAAACGGCTACATCATAGTTAAGCTCGAACGCCTGTGTAAGGATACCCTCGAGCAGCTTGGCTTGATATGGGGCGTCGGATTGGGCAATAATAACGCCCAGAAGCTTTCTGAATTTTCGCAAAACAGTTCCCCCCGAAAAAGTGTTTTCTGTCCGTTTAACTAATAATATTTTAACATATCCTGACGGTTTTGTCACCAGACAATTTTAAATTACTGTACAAATTTTTGCGAAATAATTTGTATATATTAAACAAAATCAATCCAATGTAGTAAAACATTTCACTAAACAGTAACAAAATATCAATGAGTAAATTGCTTTAAACGGATACATGATAAAATGCGGTGACCGTTTAGAATACGGACGCAAAATTAAGATCAGTTATAAACACACGTTTGATGTAATAAACGCGGATAATCAGAGTTGATCCGAAATAATTACGTGAATTGTACGGAGTACCGATCCGCTGTCCTTTCGGGAAATGATTATCTCGGCATTTCCGGCGGATGCGGAGGAAAGTAAAAAGTTTACGCCGAAGGACGCGCTGTTGCGGACTTTGCAATCCGCAGATATCTCGTTTCCGGCGCTGTCCCTGAAAGTCAGCAAAATAGTCGCGGGAGCGGATATGTAGTCAGTTCCGGCAGTACATGAAACAAGAAGAACGTCGTCTTTGCTAAATACGGAGGTGCAGTATCCGTTTACCGATGTGTACCCGTCAACATACCAGCTTTCATCGCTGCCGAGCCTTTCGGCGGCGGCTTTTTTCTTTTTCGAGCTGTCGGAGTAAGTGCTTAAAAGAGCGAATACAGACCTTGCAGAGGCCGGATCCGATTCAATAAGAGAATCTCCGAGAGCATAGCGCGACCTGTAAAGCATGTCCTCCGCGTTTTTGTATGTACCGGCGTTTCTGAACATATCGGCGGCAGTTGAAAAATCTTTTTTCTCAAAGCATTTCATACCATATTCGTAGGCTATCTTTGGAAATAGTTCCTGCGAGTCGGGGGCGTTCCTCATAAAATAGAAACCTCTTGCCGTTTCCTCGGACGCACCGTTTTGGTAATACTCGGATTTAAAGTATTCATATGCGCATTTTTCCGCAAGAGCGGCGGAATCCTTGTAATTTCCGAGTTTACCGTAATTGTCGGCGGCGGTTTTGAGGTCGCCGTTTTTCTGTGCTTCAGCCGCTCCCGTGTAACGGTACTTGCAGGCGTCTTCTGAGTTGCCGTATTTTTGCGATACATCGGCGGCGGAAAAGTAGTCTTTGTTTTTGGCAAGTGCTTCCGCTCTGCGTTTGGCAGCAAGCTTTGCAAGCTCAGGCTTTCCTGCGGCGGCGTATATAGAAGCAGCTGACCGGAGGTTTCCCTCGTCTGCGTAGCCGTCCGCTATCCTGACCATACATTCGGCGGCAAGCAGATTAGAGTCCGCATAGCCGTTAAGTGATGTGAAAGCGTCCGCGGCTTCGGGGTAAAAACCTTCGTCCATAAGGTACAGAGCCGTCTCGTATCTGCATTTGCGGACGTAATCCTCGCTGTTTTTATAGTCACCCAGCTCCGAAAAAATTTTTTCAGCTTTTGCGGGACTTCCTTCTTCATACATCTTTTCTGCATTTGAGTAGAGTATTTCGGGTACAATAATCCTTGCCGCAAGGAAGACTAAGGAGGATATTGCAGCTGCGCACAGCATTACCGCCGTTTTTAGGATGCGTTTTTTTTCAAATATTGGAAATTCATGCTGCTTTGTGCGCGGTATATGCGGTGCCTCGGAAAAAATTTTCTGAGCCTTTACTACAAGCAAATCTTCCTCCGAATCAAATTTGCCGGCAAATTCTGAGCCGTTTCCAGTGTTTTTCTTGCCGCAGTAAGGACAGAATATGGCTGTTTCACTTATTTTTTTTCCGCAGTATCCGCAGCGCATATTCCCGCCTCCCGAAACAAATTACTTATAAGTTTAACCCAAATTTTGCCGAAAGTCAATACAATTTATTCCTATATTGTGATATTAGTTGTGAAAAAATATTGACAACTTTATTTTTTTGAAGTATAATTGTATATATCGCGTCATATTTGTACTTTTGGATTATAATAAATGATAATTATGATGTTAAACAATAAAGGTGGAATTAATTAATGGGTATTTTCGACGGGCTTTTCGGCAGCTACAGCAAAAGAGAGCTTGCAAAGATCGAGCCTATCAAGAACAAAGTCCTTGAGCTTGACGACGAATATTCGGCTATGTCAGAGGAAACATTGAAATCGCAGACCGGTATCTTAAAGGACAGACTTGCAAAGGGCGAGACTCTTGACGATATTCTTCCCGAGGCGCTTGCCACAGTAAGGGAAGCTGCATGGAGAGTTCTGGGTAAAAAACCGTTTCCGGTACAGATCATAGGCGCTATCGTTCTTAATCAGGGACGTATAGCCGAAATGAAAACAGGCGAGGGTAAAACTCTCGTTGCCTGCTGCGCGTCTTATCTCTGTGCTTTGGAGGGAAAGGGCGTTCACGTAGTTACGGTAAACGACTATCTGGCTAAGTTCCAGTCTGAGGAAATGGGCAAGGTGTACCGCTATCTCGGGCTGACTATCGGCTGTATCCTTCACGAGCTGAATAATGACCAGAGACGCGCTGCCTATAACTGCGATATAACTTACGGCACAAACAATGAGTTCGGCTTTGATTATCTTCGCGATAACATGGTGATCTACAAAAAGGACAAGGTACAGCGCGAGCATCACTTTGCCATTGTGGACGAGGTTGACTCTATCCTTATCGACGAGGCGAGAACGCCGCTTATTATTTCGGGAAAAGGCGATAAGTCAACAGAGCTTTACACTCTCGCGGATAAGTTTGCAAAGACCTTAAAGCCCTATATCGTTGTTGAAATGGATAACAAGGTGGATCAGGAGGAAGCTTCCGAGAACAGCGACTATATCATCGACGAAAAGGCCAAGACCGCCACTATCACCAGACAGGGCGTTAAAAAGGCGGAGAAGTACTTTAACGTTGTAAACCTGTTTGACGCGGACAATTCAACTCTGCTGCACCATGTAAATCAGGCTCTCAAGGCTAACGGTGTAATGAAAAACGATATCGACTACGTTGTCAAGGACGGCGAGGTCATCATCGTTGACGAGTTTACCGGACGTCTTATGATGGGCCGCCGCTTCAATGACGGTCTGCACCAGGCTATAGAGGCAAAGGAGGGCGTAAAGGTTGCTCATGAGTCCAAGACGTTGGCAAGCATTACGTTCCAGAACTATTTCCGTCTTTATAAAAGGCTCTCCGGTATGACGGGTACCGCCATGACCGAAGAGGAAGAGTTTAAGGAGATTTACAAGCTGGACGTTATAGAGATACCTACAAACCGTCCCGTTCAGCGTAAGGATCACCCTGACGTTGTGTTCAAGACCGAGCACGGCAAGTTTATTGCCGCTATACGGCAGATAGAAGAGTGTCATGAAAAAGGTCAGCCGGTACTCGTTGGCACGGTGTCTATCGAAAAATCGGAAGTGCTTTCTAAAATGCTTTCCAAAAAGGGCATAAAGCATAACGTTCTTAATGCGAAGCAGCATGAAAAGGAAGCCGAGATCGTAGCTCAGGCAGGTAAGTACGGAGCCGTTACCATTGCCACAAACATGGCCGGACGCGGTACCGACATAATTCTCGGCGGTAACGCCGAATTTATGGCAAAAGCCGAAATGAAAAAGCAGGGTATGGAAGAAGATCTCATCAACGAGGCTATAAGCTACGCCGAGACCGATGACGAGGATATTCTCAATGCCCGTAAGATATACCGCGATCTTTACGAGAAGTACAATGCAGAGGTCAAGGAAAAGGCTGAAAAGGTCAAGGAAGCGGGCGGTCTGTTTATTCTCGGTACGGAAAGACACGAGTCGAGGCGTATCGATAACCAGCTCCGCGGACGTTCCGGACGTCAGGGAGACGTGGGCGAGAGCCGTTTCTTCCTGTCACTTGAGGACGATCTTATGCGTCTTTTCGGCGGCGACAGGATAACCGGCATGATGGAAGTCCTCAAGGTGGAAGAGGATATGCCTATCGAAGCCAAAATGCTGACAAAGGTCATTGAGTCCTCTCAGAAAAAGGTAGAGGGCAGGAACTTTGCTATACGTAAAAACGTGCTCAATTACGATGATGTTATGTCCGCTCAAAGACAGATCATCTACAGCCAGAGGGCTAAGGTGCTTGACGGCGAGGACATTCACGAGTACATTCTTAAAATGATACAGGACATGATTTCCGAGACTGTCGATCAGTACCTTTTGGACGACGGTGTAAAGGACGACTGGAACCTTGCGGGTCTGCGGGATAGATTTATGGGTCTGTTTACTGTGAACGAGGATTTCCGTTACACCACCGAGGAGCTTGAAAGCACTTTTAAAAAGGATATTGTGGATAAGCTTGTGGGAAGAGCTTTGGATTTCTACAAGCAGAAAGAGGAGAAAATCGGTTCCGAGGTTCTCAGAGAGCTTGAGCGTGTTATTCTTTTGAAGATCGTCGATATCAAATGGATGGCTCACATTGACGATATGGAGGAGCTGAAGCGCGGTATCGGTTTGCGTTCCTACGGTCAGAAAAATCCCGTTGTAGAGTACCGTTTCGAGGGCTTCGAGATGTTCGACGCTATGGTCGAGTCTATCCGTGAGGAGACTATCCGTCTGCTGTTTACTATTCAGCTCAAGCCAAACGAGCAGGCTCCAAAGCGTGAACAGGTAATGAAACCTGAGGATACAGGCGGAGACGGTACTGTAGCAAATTCTCCGAGAAAAGTCAAGGGCAAGGTCGGCAGGAACGATCCTTGTCCCTGCGGAAGCGGCAAAAAATATAAAAAATGCTGCGGAATGGATCTGAAATAATTTGTGATTGGAGTCCGAAAATGGCTGAAATAAAAGCTTTCAAAGGTATGAGATATACGGATAGCGGCGGATCGCTTAATACGCTGGTGTGTCCTCCCTATGATATAATTTCCGACGCTCAGCGCGAGAGTTACATCAAAAAGAACCCTTATAATATAATCCGTCTTGAATTGCCCAAGGGCGGTGATGAAAGGTACAGAGAAGCGGGAGACACGCTTGATAAATGGCTTGACGGAGAAATTCTTGCCTGCGATGGAGAGGACGGTGTTTACGTCTATGAAATGCAGTTTACGGCAAATGGTGCAAAGCGTTCCCTGAAAGGATTTGTATCCCTTGTAAGGCTTACGGATTTTTCCGAGGGAATAGTTCTTCCTCACGAGGAGACCCTTTCAAAAGCCAAGCAGGACAGATTCGACCTTATGGGCGAGACTTTCTGCAATTTCAGTCAGATATATTCTCTCTACATGGATGAGGATAATTCAGTCTACGGCATTATAGACGGAAGTTCAAATGGTGCGCCTGATATGGAGGTCACCGACGGAGATGGTACTGTCCACAGAATGTGGAGGATTTCCGACAAAAATACGATTTCAAGGCTTACGGCGGCTTTTGTGGATAAAAAACTGTACATTGCTGACGGTCATCATCGCTATGAAACAGCTCTGAATTTTCACAGAAGTCTTTGCGCTTCGGGAAAGGCTGTTCCCGGCGACAGAAGCGGTTACGTTATGATGATGCTTGTAAATATGGAAAATAATGGATTGGTTGTTTTTCCCACACATAGGATAGTACACGGTCTGGCAGAGTTTAACGCGGAAAAAATTATTGATGAATGCAAGAAGTACTTTACTGTTTCTGAGGTCCCCGATGAGGGACGTATGCAGGCGGCTCTTAATATGGCGTACGATGAGGGTAAAAAGGCTTTTGCTATGTACGTCGGCGCTGGAAATTGCTTTGTTATGACTTTAAAGGACGAAACTGCTGTCAAAAGGCTGCTGCCTGATATGTCGGACGCTTACTGCGGTCTGGACGTTTCGGTGCTGCACAGTCTTGTGCTTGAGAGAATTTTCGGAATAGACAAGGAAAATATGGCGAACCAGAAGAACCTTGGCTACACCCGTTCCCGCGAGGAAGCTTTGAAAGCGGTGGATATTGACGGTGCGGACTGCTCCTTTATTCTGAATCCCACAAAGGTTTCCGAGATCAGGGACGTTGCCGCGGCTGGCGAGAAGATGCCGCAGAAATCCACTTATTTTTATCCCAAACTTATAACGGGACTTGTAATGAACAGGTTCGGCGAAAGATAAATATTACCATAAAAGGAAGATGAAGATTTTGTATGCTGGCTGATAAATGCAGAAAAGAACTTACGGAGCGTATCCTGCCTTTCTGGAACAGACTTCGGGACGATGAAAACGGCGGTTTCTACGGTTTTATGGACAACGATTTGAATGTGGATAAGACTGCCGACAAAGGCGTGATACTTACGTCGCGGATATTGTGGTTTTATTCATCATGCTACAGAACGCTGGGAGACGAATATCTGCTTGACAATGCCCGCCATGCCTATGAGTTCCTGAAAAAATGCGTGGATATGGTCAACGGCGGCGTTTGGTGGATGATGACTTACGACGGCAAGCCCACCGATACCATGAAGCATACTTACAATCAGGCGTTTGCCATATATGCTTTGTCGGCGTATTATCTTGCCTCAAAGGACAAAACGGCTCTCGATCTTGCGCTGGAGCTTTTCCATACGGTTGAGGACAAGTGCAGGGACGATGTGGCGTACCTTGAAGCTATGTCTGAGGATTGGCAGATAATCCCGAACGACGCGCTTTCGGAAAATGGTCTTATGGCTGACAAGACCATGAATACTGTTCTGCACCTTATCGAAGCCTATACAGTACTGCTTGAAGCCTGTGAAAACGGAGAGAGCGCTCATATAGAGGAACGGCTGATGTTCCTGTTAAAGATTGCCGAGGACAAGATTTTTAACGGAGGCAAAAACTGCCTGCGGGTGTTCTTTGACCGTGAGTTTAACGAGATAGGGGATATCCATTCCTACGGTCACGATATCGAAGCGTCATGGCTCATTGACAGAGCCTGTGAGGTAATAGGGGAAAGACGTTTCATGGCGAAATGGCGGTTTATTGACCTGCGTATTGCCGAAAATATATACGATATCGCTTTTGAAAACGGAGCGGTAAACAATGAACGTGAAAATGACAAGGTTGACAAAAAACGTGTCTGGTGGGTACAGGCGGAAAGCGTGGTCGGCTTTGTGAACGCGTTTCAGCAGGGCGGAGACAAAAAGTTCCTTGACGCTGCCGATAAGGTTTTCGAGTGGATAGAAACTAAACAGACTGATAAGCGTGAAAATTCGGAATGGTGGGGAGAGGTTGACTTTGACGGCAAGCCTATGCAGACTGTCAACATGGTAAACCCGTGGAAATGTCCGTATCACAACGGAAGAATGTGCATTGAGGTCATAAACAGAAATGTATCGCTCTAATTAAGCGTGGATTTCTGACGGTATAGATGAAAGGATGTTGATCTTGCGATGGCTGTTGTTAATGTTATGGAGAGTGTTGTAAGGGGACGGCTTGAATTTCTTTTACAAGAGGTGGACTGCTGCAAATGCGATAAATGCATGGACGATATGATGGCGCTGGCTCTTAACGCTCTTAAGCCCAAGTATGTAAATTCCCACAAAGGAGAGCTGTTCAGCAGACTGGATACTACCAAATATCAGAACACTATAGATATTGACGTAGCTGTAACAAAAGCGATCACCACGGTAAGTTCGAGACCGCACAGATAAAAGTTTTGCGCTTTATGCCGACAGTAACTTTTTCATAAGGGAAGCAGTAATTTCGGGGTAGTGGATACAACGGATAGCGGCTTGCCTTTATGGTTTTGCCTGTCAGCATATATGCGTTTTTTTATTTAACGGGTAAAATAAATGAGGAAAGGAGCCGGTTTATGCAGAAAAACCTTATTGAAAAGATAAAAGAATCTTTGGGAGCTGTGCTTCCCGTGGCGGCTGTGGTTTTTTTGCTGTCGGTAACGGTCGTTCCGCTCAGCGGCGAGATGTTCTTTTCCTTTTTTGTCGGAACTATCTTGCTCATTGTAGGCATTGGAATGTTTACACTTGGAGCGGATACGTCTATGATAATTATAGGCGAAAAAATCGGAGCGCGGCTTACAAGATCCAGAAAGATAGCCTTTATTCTTCCCGTTTGTTTCCTGATAGGAGTGCTTGTTACCGTTGCTGAGCCTGACCTAAAGGTTCTTGCGGAGCAGACTCCCATTGTCGATACGCAGGTCATGATATGGTCGGTGGGCGTTGGCGTGGGAATTTTCCTTACCCTTGCATTTCTGCGTATTTTTATGCAGGTAAAAATATCGGCGGTATTCATAGCTTTTTATGCGCTGATATTTATTTTTGCCTGTTCACCGCTTATTTCTCCGAGCTTTGTACCGGCTGCCTTTGATTCGGGCGGAGTTACCACCGGACCTATTACTGTGCCGTTCATAATGGCTCTCGGTCTTGGACTTTCATCTATCCGCGGCGATAAGACCTCTGCGGAGGACAGCTTCGGTCTGGTTGCTATGTGTTCTATCGGACCTATCCTTACCGTGCTTTTGCTTGGCGCTCTGAACAGTACCGAAACTGCCGAACAGCCCCTTACTCATCCTGAAAATTATGATATTATTTCGGAAAGCTTCCGCGAATTTCTGCGGGCTTTTCCGCATTACATAGAGGACGTGGCCTCAGCATTTATTCCTATTGTGGTTTTCTTTCTTGTTTTTGATGTAATATTTCTCAAGCTTGACACGAAAACCATGCTTAAAATTTTTGTGGGACTTGGATTCACATATGTAGGACTGGTGCTGTTTCTGACAGGGGCAAACGTGGGGTTTATGCCTGTCGGTCAGCACATAGGAGAAAATCTTGCGGGAGGAAGAGGCTCCTGGCTGCTTGTCCCTATAGGTGCGCTGATCGGCTACTTTATCGTATCGGCAGAGCCTGCGGTACACGTGCTGAAGCAGCAGGTTGAGACAATTACCGATGGACGGATTTCCGGGCGTTCTCTTGGGATAAGCCTTGCGCTGGGCGTTGCCGCTTCGGTCGGTATATCCATGGTTCGGGTGCTCACTGGAGTATCCATTTTATGGTTTTTGGTACCCGGCTATGTTCTTGCTCTTATCATAAGCTTGCTTGTACCGCCTATTTTTACTTCGGTAGCGTTTGACGCAGGCGGCGTTGCCTCCGGACCATTAACTGCCACATTTCTGCTTCCTCTTGCTATGGGAGCCTGTGCTGCCAGAGGAGGAAATATTTCCACCGACGCATTCGGGATCGTTGCAATGGTAGCTATGACTCCTTTGCTGACCATCCAGATATTAGGTCTTATCAGCAGGTTTAAGACTGTCAGGTCCGACCGTATATGCGAGAGCGGACAGGTATTCCCGATCGTTTTGGACGAGAGCTGCGACAGGGCTGTTTTTACGGATACTAAGTCGAGCCTTGATGTGGGTACTCAGAAATAACGACAGATGTAAATGAATTTTGATAGTTAGGGGATTTAATCTAAAAGTAAAAATACCACGCACGAGAAAGGAGAGCCGGAAAGTGAAAGCAATGTTTCTGATAGCGGACTATAGACGTGCGCAGGACGTACACAGCATTCTTGAGCGGGAGAATCTTCCGTGCCGTTTCCTGCTTCACGGTCACGGTTCGGCTGACTCGGCTATGCTCGATTATCTTGGTCTCGGTGACAACAAGAAAGTTATTGCCGCGGTGTTTGTACCAAACGGACGGGTGATGAAGCTTTACGATACATTTAATAAAAAGCTGTCTCTCAGCGAGGCAGGCAGGGGTATAGCCTTTACAGTACCTATCAGCGGAGCATCAGGAACGGCGTTTGCGATAAACGGTACTAAACCCGAAACGGAGGGAGATAACGAAATGTCCGAAGCCAAATACGAAATGATAATAACTATTGTGAACCGAGGCGGATTTGAGGCTGTCAAAGAGGCTTCCAAAGCGGCAGGGGCACGCGGAGGAACACTTTTGCACGGTCTGGGACTTGGCGGCGAGGAAGCGGCAAAATTTCTGGGCATATCAATTCAGCCTGAAAAGGACGTAGTACTCATTGTTGTCGGCAGGGAAGACAGGGAAAGGGTCATGCAGAATATCCTTGACGCGGCTGGAATCCTAACCGAAAGCCGCGGAATATGCTTCTCGCTTCCGGTTGACAGTGCTCTTGGCCTTGCGGGAACAAGCGTCAGAATAGAGGATATTGTAAAATAGTTTCAAAAAACTTTAGGAAAAGTAGTTATTTTTCCTAAAGTTTTTTGAATTTGTGCCGATATATATTATATATGACGAAAAGGGGTCTTTTCATATGTTAAAGAATATTAGCGGTATGCGCCGCCGTATCAGTGCGCTGGGATTGTCAGCAAATCGTTCTTCCCGCAAAACGCTTAAGCAGACGTCGGGTGTTAAGAACAACAGCGGCTTTAAATATGATCGTTTCTCAAACATTACAAGCGATTCGCTGAAAGAACTCGGTACTTCCGCAAGTCTTGGCGATTACCGTGTAAAGGCGGCTAAGTCTATGCTGACTCTTTCAAAGTCCTGCGGAAATTTTGACGATGCTATGAAGAAAAATCTTTCTGACGAGGGCGTACCTGAAAATATCAGTTTTAAGTTTGATTATGACGTAAACAGCGGCGAAGCGAAAATAACGGAAATTTCCGACGAAAAGTATCTCAGCGGAGTTCAGAACGCTTTGAACAAATCAATGAAAAAGGTAGATATTGACAGTATTGCGAACGCTTCTAAAATACTAAACGGCAAAATGACCGAGGCTTATTATTCCGTTGTTGCAGAAGCTTTGGAAAAGTGCTTCGGACAGGATATTTCTGAGCTTTCTGTGGACAGAAGAGGAAATATTATGGGCATGAACAGAAAGATGAGAGACGCTGTTGCAAGCGAGCTGGCTAATTTGCGGTTCAATGCTAAATCACAGTATGGTTTCCCGTCAAAGAAGCTTGCTTCCGTTGTGAAGAGTGTTATTTCGGATAAATCGGCAAACAGCAATGTTTCTCATATGAGCTTTGAGCGCGGCAGCCTTAAAACTGCCGACGGTGATATAAGCGTGGGAAAAAATTGCAGTTCACTTCCAATGAAGGACACAAGCATTGTCCTCAGAGCGGCTGCGGCGGGAGATCTCAGCTCTTTGGATCTGTGGGTCGAAAACGGAGATCTGTTCAAATAATTTTAAAAACAAAAGGCAGGAATGAGTTTTTCGCAAAAAGCGGTAAAAAAATTCCTGCTTTTTTAAAATATTTATACGTATTTGACATCCGCAAAAATATGTGATATACTTATAATGCGAGTAAGCTATGCGGTTGAACGCTTCATGCGCATTGCGCGTCTGCGTTAGGAAAGTCCGGGCATCATAGAGCAGGACAGCTGCTAACGGCAGCCGAGGGCGACCTTAGGGATAGTGCAACAGAGATATACCGCCGGTTTTCCGGCAAGGGTGGAAAGGCGAGGTAAGAGCTCACCGGAGTGCAGGAGACTGCGCTGCCATGTAAACCCTGTCCGATGCAACGTCATTTTGGAACAATGCGTTATTGTCTGCTCGGCAGACGCATTGCAACGACGGCTTGAGCGTTTCGGCGACGATTCGCCCAGATAGATTTCCGCACACGACAAAACCCGGCTTATCGGCTTAGTCGCAATATCGAAGCTTTTCGCTGACTGCGTTAAGCTTTGCCATAATGGGGACAGGGGTTTTGACTAACCCTGCCCCCTTTTTCTTTTCTCGGAAATTTTAAGCGATAAGCTTCCTAAGCGAGTCAAATGTGTTGGTTTTCTGAAAATCGACAAAATCTCTAAAATGCTTTGACAAAAAAACAGATGTGTGGTATAATAAAGTGTAATTGTGTGTGCGGCTGAAAATGTTAAAAGTTTATCCGTATGTCATTCTGATTATTAAGACCCGCAGAAATTTACGCGGGATATCGGACATAGAAAAATGCTTGCAGTTTTGAAAGGCGGCTGTGATTTGATAAAGATCCTTTCCGAAAATTTAAAGCTTATAATGATCGGCGTTATAAGTATACTTATGGTTCTTGCGGGAGCTATAGTTTTAAGCCTGTATTTTGGCGGAGACGTGGCAAGACAGCTTATTGTTACCGATATCAGCGGTACGGCTTTTATTTCCCGCGACAGCAGACGGCTTAACGCGGATAAGCAGTTTGCATTGAAAAGCGGAGACATTATTACTACTGCAGAGGACAGCTTTGTGCGTATAAGTGTTGACAGGGATAAATTTGTCTGGATAGAACCGGAGTCCACAGTATACATATACTTTACCGATGTTGACTCAAAAGGCGATATTTCCGTAAATCTGACCAGAGGAGCGGTAATTTGCCGGCTTAACAACAAGCTGAAGAAAAACGCCACGTTTTCCCTTAAAACCCCTAACAGTTCCGTTTCAGTAAAGGGAACGGCATTTCGGGCTGAATTTGACTATGTAAAGGAGTATATGGGTTATAAGGATGTTATGATAACTCAGGTGCAAAATTTTGACGGCACGGTCTCTCTCCAGCTTTACGATGCAGATAAGCAGCCCTATGAACTGCCTATGCTGCTTATTGAGCGTACTGCGGCTCAAATGCTTACTTCGGAGGAAATGTGCAAATACGGATATCTTAATTACAGCTTCGATCTGCTTACCCTTAACGATTCGACGCTCGGAGAGCTTATACGGGCGTGCGCTGAAAAGGAGCTTGCGTTTACTCCTGAGGAACTAAATCATGCCTATAAGATTGTAAGGGACGAACGGCTCAAGCAGGAAACGGCAACCGAACCGGTTACAGATGATTCCTCCGATACTACTGTAACAACTACAGTAACTGCCACAGAAACTACTGTCGTGACAACTTCTCCGCCTATTGAGGAAACTGAAACGGACGATGAGTCATACGGAACGCTGGGTACAACTCTGAAGACTCATGTATATACTACCTACTCGGGCGTAAAATGGTGGGAGATAACAGGAAATACCAATACCGGCACCGACGGCTATGAAGACTGGTTTGCAGAGACAGACGATAATTTCAGTGATGAGACTACTGTTACCGCAGGGACTTCCGAAGCTGAAAATTAATGAAAGGAGATGATCCGGACTATAACCGGATCGGGCATAACATTTATGAAAGACTTTATAAATAATTTTAAGATACCGCTTATCCTCGGAGGATGTGCACTGATCGCGGTAGTTATTACACTGGTTGTTGTAACCGGAGGCGGAGGCTCCTCATACGGACTGTACATATCGTCAGCTTCGGGAAGCGTAAGCGTTACAAATTCCGATTCCGTAACAAGCTCTGCAAGCGGTGATATGCTTAAAAACGGTGATATTGTTACTCTCGGAGCGGATTCCTCATGCATACTTACCTATAAAGGAAAGAAAAATTCAGAGAAAAATTATATTGTTCTCTGTTCGGATTCCCAGGTCGTTGTGTCGGGAGAATTTAACGGCAAGGAAAACGGAGAGCTTTTCCTGAGAAGCGGTTCGATAATAGGAAATTTTGCGGACGAGGATCGCTGCTCAATAAACATAAGGACTGCCGACTCTATGATCTCGACAGATAAAAGTGTGTCAAAAATTTCCTACAGTACTAACGAGTTTATGTACTATACCGACCTGTACACCTTTATGGGCGATAACAGTATTCAGCTTTATGACGCGGCCGGAAATCCTGTAAATAACGCGGAGCTTCAGATAGCTAAAAAATGGGGACGGATAGTCTCTGAGGACGGTCCTTCCTTTGAAGCGCTAAATTTGGATTTTGATTTGGAGGAGCTTTCCGCTTCCGATCTGAAAAATCTAATAACCATTGCCGCAATTATAGGCGGAGAGTTTCCCTATACTCCCGAAGAATTAAAAGCAGCATACGATAAAAAGGCAGACGTCAATGACAATGAGGCGGCGCCTCCTATTGAGCAGAAGCCGGACGAGACGGTAACTGACAGCTCCGATACCATTCAGACTGCCGAGCCTATTGTCACAACTGCGCCCGCTCCTACAGAGACAACTCTTCCCGGATACACAACGGCCGCTCCGATAGTTACAACAACGGCGGCGCCTGTTACTACTACTGTACCTGCCACAGAAACTGTTCCTGCGGAAACCTCGGATAACAGCGGGGTTTACCATACGGTCACAATTGTTGTGGACGGCGAAGAAACTATTCAGGAAATAATTCATGGTGGAAATGCCGTTAAACCTGAAGATCCGGTTATAGAAGGTCTGGAATTTATCGGCTGGGACGGTTCGTTTGACAATGTTACAGAGGATAGAATTATTACAGCTCAGTTCAACGAATTTGCCTCCGATTCGAATGAAATCATGCATACTGTAACGGTAGTGATCGGAAACAAGTCAAATACTATTCAGGTTGAACACGGGAAATCTGCCAATCTGCCGTCAACTATAAATGTGGAGGGTTACATCTTTAAAGGCTGGGACAAGGATTTTACAAATATTACTGAAGATATTGTTATTTCTGCGATCCTTGAACAGGCAAGTACTCATACGGTTACATTTGTTGTGGAAAACGACACTTACCAAGTTCAGGTTGAACATGGGGGAGCTGTTATCCCTCCGTATATACCCAGCACAGATGTTAATGGAAACCGCTTTATAGGCTGGGATAAGTCACTTGACAATATTATAATTGATACCACTATCACAGCGGTATTTGCAACAGGCGAGTATCATACGGTAACTTTTATAATAGACGGTCAGTTCTATACTGTAAAAACGCCTGACGGACAGACCGCAGAGCCCCCGTTCTGGCCTATAACCGACAGCAACGGAAACCGTTTCCTTGGTTGGGACAAGAGCCTTGAAAATATTAAGAGCGATATTACCATTACCGCATATTACGGCTGATCTTAAAATCAAAAATGGGATAGAAACAGCATTTCGTTTCTATCCCATTAGTTTTGTTTTAAGGATTATGTATCAATGAACATATCAAATGTGTATGAGGCCAACTTTTTTTCCACATCGGAGGAAATTTCATCGTACACTTTTTGAAAGCGGCATATCCCGGACATACCGCGGTTACAGTCATAGCTGTCTGAAAGACATTTGCTCAGGAAGTATCTGCCCTCTACGGTTTCAATAACGTCCTTAAGAGAAATTTCCTGAGGTGTTTTAGCAAGCTCGTATCCGCCCTGAGTGCCCTTAAAAGATTTTATAATGCCGCTTGCCACAAGCTTGCGCAGAATTTTAAGAGCAAATCTAAGAGTGACGCAGGTTTGCTCTGAAATTGTTTTTGCGTCCATGCGCCGCTTTGATTCAGCAAGGCAGCTGACTATTCTTACAGCGTAATCTGATTCCAATGTGATTTGCATAATAATGCTATTTCAGCCGCAGCAAAACAGGCGGCGGAAATTACTCCTTTCATTTTATTTTTACGAGCTTCCGGATCAGCTGTCAGTCAAGAAAATCCTTGACCTTTTTGCTTCTGCTGGGGTGTCTCAGCTTTCTGAGAGCTTTAGCCTCAATCTGGCGGATGCGTTCACGTGTAACGTTGAATTCTTTGCCCACTTCCTCAAGGGTACGGCTTCTGCCGTCTTCCAGACCAAAGCGCAGTCTGAGGACTTTTTCTTCCCGCTCGGTAAGAGTGGAAAGCACCTCTCCAAGCTGTTCTTTGAGCAGTATAAGAGAAGCGGCTTCTGCAGGAGCAGGCGCATCGTCATCGGGAATGAAATCGCCCAGATGACTGTCCTCCTCCTCGCCGATAGGAGTTTCAAGAGAAACGGGATCCTGTGCGATACGCATTATTTCGCGGACGCGTTCCACCGGCATTTCTGTGAATTCCGCGATCTCCTCAGGGGAGGGGTCGTGACCGTTCATGTGCAAAAGCTGGCTCGAAGCTTTTTTCACTTTTGTGATGGTCTCAACCATGTGCACCGGAATACGGATAGTACGAGCCTGATCGGCGATTGCCCTTGTAATAGCTTGTCTTATCCACCATGTAGCATATGTGGAAAATTTAAAGCCTTTTGTATGGTCAAACTTTTCAACAGCCTTGATAAGACCAAGGTTTCCCTCCTGTATAAGGTCAAGGAACTGCATACCCCGTCCTACGTAACGTTTTGCAATGGAAACAACGAGACGAAGGTTAGCTTCTGCAAGACGCTTTCTTGCCTTGATATCACCCTGAGCCATACGTTCCGCAAGCTCTATTTCCTCTTCGGCGGTAAGAAGGGGAACTCGTCCAATTTCTTTCAGATAGATTTTAACAGGGTCGTCAATAGCAATACCTTCGGTGGAGAGAGAAAGTTCAAGATCGTCCGCAGTAGCGTCCAGAGGGAGCGACAGATCGGTATCGATGCTGAAGTCCTCAATGACCTCGATGTTGAGATTTGAGCAGCTGTCGTAGAAAGCCTCCATTTGATCGACATCGTATTCAAGCTCTTCCAGCACGTCTGTAATTTCCTTGGCGGACAGCTTGCCGCTTGCCTTGCCCTGCTCCATAAGGCTTTCGATAGTCCGTTTGTTATTTGACATAAAGGTCATCCTTTCCTACTTCTTTCTTTTTAAATTCTGAATATATTTTAAAAATTCGTCATCCGACATATCCTTTGCGCTCTCGTAATTGTCGGCTGATGAAATAAGAATATTAATAAAATCATCAAGAGCAGTTTTATTAATATTTACATCTTTGCTATTGACTTCAATTTCGGTTATTTTACCCATTTCATCGGCGCTAAATTCACTTTGTAGTGAAAGAATATCGGAAAAAGATGAATTTTTTATCTTTTTCAGCATAACGGAGTAGACTTTTTGGTTGAAATCTGTCGCAAATTGTTCCGAAGCAATCCTTGATGAAATATAATCCGCATCGTCCGGATTTGCCGCAAGATAGGCGATTATACCGATCTCAGCTTTGTATTTCTTTGGATTTCGGTAGGAATCGGGATTCGTACGCATTTGTTTTTGAAACGTTCTTATTTCAGTCCATTCTTTGTTCTTTGACTGATTTTGTCTCTTTTTTATAAGACCGTTTACCTGTTGAACAATCATTTCCTTGTTCACCCTGTTAGCTTCCGCAAGTCTGCCGGCATAGACCTCGCGCTCAATAGGGGAGGTGATGTTCGCGAGAATGTTTACGCATCGCTTCAAGTACTCAATCCTGCCCTCGTCAGTTTCGGTATCCAGTCCCGCTCGGCATTTTTCAAGTTCAAACTCAATTGCGCCGCCCGATTTGTCCAGAAGCTGTTTGAAGCGGAGTGCGCCAAATTTTTTTATGTACTCGTCAGGGTCTTTGGCTCCATCCATTTTGATTATCTTGGTACGCAGTCCTACCTCGGAAAGCAAGTTGATAGCCTTGTGAGTAGCGTTCTGTCCGGCTCCGTCCGAGTCGTAGGCAATTATTATCTCCTCTGCGTACTGGGACATGAGCCGCGCCTGTTCTTGCGTGAGAGCCGTACCGAGAGTTGCAACAACGTTTTCAAAGCCAGCCTGATTTATGGCGATAACGTCCATGTAACCCTCAGCAAGGATAAGCCGTTTTTCCTCCGATTTTTTTGCAAAATTAAGAGAAAAAAGATTACGGCTTTTCTTGAATACCGGCGTGTCGGAGCTGTTAACATATTTCGGACCGTCTCCGTCTATAGTACGCCCTCCGAAAGCGATGACGTTTCCGCGCAAGTCAATAATCGGAAACATAACACGGTCCCGGAAAACATCGTACACACCGTCTTTTTTTCCGCGTTTGCAGAGGAAAGCGGCAATAATCTCCTCGTCGTAAAAGCCCTTTGAACGCAGATGATTGTACAAATTGCTCCAGCCGTTAGGAGCATAGCCCAACCCATATTTTGTAATGGTGGTCATGGAAAGCTGACGTTCTGCAAAATACCGCCGCCCTTTTTCACCGTCCGGAGATCGTGTCAAGGTGTCGAAAAAAAATCTTGCGGCAGTTCGATTTATTTCCAAAATTCGTGATTTGATACGCGAGCTTTCATCGTTTTTCAAATCCTCAGGCATAGTCATTCCCGCGCGGTCGGCAAGGAATTTTACAGCTTCAACATAACCGAGGTTTTCGATTTTCATTACAAAGGTGATAACGTCCCCGCCTGCCCCGCAGCCGAAGCAGTAAAAATGCGGATCGGCAGCGTCAAGAAAAACAGTACAGGACGGCGATTTTTCCGAGTGAAAAGGACACAGGCAAACGCAGCCTCTGCCGCGGCGTATAAGGCTGACATATGACGACATAACGCTGTCAATAGGATTATTCTGTTTGAGCTCCTGAATGAACAGCTCGGGAAACGTCATTATTTTTTCCAACCTTTCGGTATAAACAGTTCGTTGTAGAGATTGACCGAATAAACGTCGGTCATGCCGGCGATATAGTCGCACACGGCTCTGTCCTTGTCAAATTTCGCCATAATTTTTTTATATTCGTCGGGAAGCTTGTCGGGATACCGCAAAAAGTACATATAAAGTCGTTCTATCATAGCTTTTGCTTTTGCTTCCTCAGCCTTTGCCGTGGAATTTTGGTACACATTTGCGAACATAAACGACCGAAGTTCGTCATGAGCCTTTTTAACTTCATCGCTCATACGGATATTTTCTACTCCGTTTTTGACAATAGAAGTAATCAGAGTTGTAATACGCTTGCTTTTGCTGTTACCAAGAATATCGGTTGCTGACTTTGGCAGGTCTTCTTCTTTAAGCATTCCCGCACGTATTGAGTCGTCTATGTCATGGTTAATATAGGCTATCTTATCCGCAAGGCGCACAATATAGCCCTCTTTTGTAACGGCAATCTTGTTTGTATGGCAGGCAATGCCGTTTTTTACTTCGTATGTAAGATTAAGTCCTGCACCGTCGTTTTCTATATAGTCAACCACGCGGACGCTTTGAAGATAGTGCTTGAAGCCGTAAGGGCATATCTCATTAAGAATGTCCTCTCCGGAGTGACCGAAAGGAGTGTGTCCCAAGTCGTGTCCAAGGGCGATAGCTTCGGTCAGATCCTCGTTAAGCCTGAATGCCCTTGAAATAGTACGCGCGATCTGCGACACCTCAAGAGTATGTGTGAGCCGTGTTCTGTAATGGTCGCCGATTGGGGAGAGGAATACCTGAGTCTTTTGCTTCAGTCTCCTGAACGAATTGCAGTGAAGTATTCTGTCCCTGTCACGCTGAAATTCCGTTCTAAGCGGACATTTGGACTCACTGCGGACGCGTCTGCCCGTACCCTTTGACGTACAGGCGTCTTCGCACAAAATGCCAAGTTCTGTAATTTCAGTTTGTTCGCGTACTGTCATATCCGCACCTCCGGGAAGTCTGATGCTATAGTAGCGCATTTAAATATAATATCTGCTTATATATACAATTTTCGCGGAAAAAAAACCTCTTTTTAATATAAAATTCGTATTAGTGCATAAATTATCACGCAAAATTATCGTAATATTCATCGCCATGCACAATAATGGCGTTTCCATTGGTAATATCGGTAAGCTTTTCGATAAGCGGAGCGCAAAAATCATTTTTGACAAGCATTTTTACCGTGATATTTTCGGCGTAGTCTGTATTCAGAAGCTTGACCTCAAATTCCGGAAGTACATAGCTGATTTTTCCGTACAGATTATAGTCTGCAGTAACTGTTACAGGTCTGCAAAGACACATAATAAGCCGTTCCGCAGCGTCGGCAGCAATTTTGGCGCTGTGTGAATATGCTCTGACCAGACCTCCGCCTCCGAGCAGAATACCTCCGAAGTATCTTGTTACCACACAGCAAACGTCTGTCAGTCCTTCCTTGCGGAGTACCTCCAGCACAGGAACTCCCGCCGTCCCCTGAGGTTCGCCGTCGTCGGAATATCTGGAAATGTTTCCTGAACGTAGGATATAGGCATATACATTATGCCTGGCTTTTCTGTTGGCTGCGCGGATATCATTGATAAAGCCTACCGCTTCATCTTCCGTTTCCACGTGTTTGATGTGTCCGATAAATTCGGATTTCTTTTCGGTAAAGGAAGCTTCTGCCGAATCTCTGACAGTAGAATAATCGCTGTCCATATAAATGTTCCTTTCTGAAATTACATTTAGCCAAAAAACAAGCCTGCGTAAAGAATTACGCAGGCTTGCGGAATCACTTATCCATACCAAAACGCTTCTTGAATCTGTCTACGCGTCCGCCGGTGTCAACAAGCTTCTGCTTACCGGTATAGAACGGGTGACACTTGGAGCAAATCTCGACTCTGATGTTTTCCTTTGTGGAACGGGTCTTGATAACATTGCCGCAAGCACAGGTAATGGTAGTCTCCTTATAGTCGGGATGAATACCCTGCTTCATGAACAGCACCTCATTTCTTTCCAATATATTTATGATTGCATAGCAGCCCATCACAACATATCGGACAGTAGTGCTACCTAATCACTTACGGTAAAACATTATACCATAAAAAGCGTTTAATGTCAAGAGCTTTTTGTTAACAAAGTATGATTACAAAGTTACCGCCCTTATCAACATCGCCGAAAGTACATTTGCCGTTGCTCTGAACCTTAGCTGTGTCAACGAGCGAAAGAGTTTCCTTTGCGGAATTGTAACGGTACAGCTTAGCAGTGCAGCCTGCACGCTTGGTGGAGAACTTAACTGTAACGTCAGCCTCTACGCCGAAAGATCCGCCGCTGATAGTGATCTGAGCATTGCTTACAGCATCGTTCTTCTTATAAGCTGCTTTAACAAGCTTTGTCGGAACCATATTGGTGTTGTAAGTTGTATCAATGTCAATCGAAGAGGTTGTGGAAAGATTTTTTCCGTTGATAGCAAAAACAACACCGTTCTTGAGTACAAATTTAACTGTGATATTCTTGCCATAAATAGCAGAAGTTACAGAAGAAGGAATAGAAGTTTCGTAATTCATGCTTACGGAAACGCTTGAACCGTTCTTGAGAGAGCCAAGGTATTTTGCAACGGCTGTCCAACCCTTTCTGTTACCTATGGAAGCTGTAGTGGAATCGTTCTTGGAACTTGTTGTGTCATCATCCTTGTTTTTCTGATTGTTGAGCCAGTAGTAGTAGTAAGGATCTCCGTAGCCATAGCCGTACATATCGCCGTAATAGTAATCATTGGTGTAATAATTAAATGAGTAAACTCTGGAAGCGTTATTTCCGGAAGCTCTGAGCGCATCTGCATATGTGGTATAGTACATACCTGTAGTCTGGCTGAAATAGTTGGTCTTAGGTCTTGTGTAACCCGTATCGCTGTGTCTTCTGATTTTGCTGTAGTCATTTCCGGCTGCGGAGAGCGCAGAACTGAGCGTGGGGTAGTATACACCGTTTACATAGTATATATCATATGTAGCCCAGTCGCTGTGATTGTAATAATAGTCGTCGTAGTTGCTGGAATAACCCAAGATCTGTACGTAGTCACCTGTAGGAACTGAAGAATATGTACCGGTATTTCTGTCAAAATATACAATACCGCCTGGTGTAGAATTTTGTACTTCGCCGTAAGTAAGACCGTCAACACGCTTTGACGTGGAAAGCGACGTGCCGGAGGAGTACAGGCTTGAGAGGTTGGGATACCATTTTCCGTTTGCACCCAGATAAACATTGTTTGTGCTTGAAGCATAATTGTAGCTTGAGCCGTAATTCGGGGTATTTGAAGATGAGGAACCGGAAGTTGTGTACTTTTGACCGGAAGTGTTGGTCTTTGTGATTTCGCCGTTTGCTGCAACGTAAATTACAGTACCGTTGCCAAAAGCTGCGTTAACGGTTGTTTCAGATTTCTTTGCATTTGCACCTTGACCAAGTGCGTTGATAGCAACGTCTGCAAGCTCTGAACTGCTGAAATATTTAGTCGTAGTGGAAGTAACACCGTTAGAGCCGGTCTCAGTAATAGTTACCTGATAAACACTTCCGCTTGCAATTCCGTTGTTGCCTACCATTGCGCTTGCGGTAACACTCAATGCGGAGACAGCCGTCATAGCTGCCAAACTTGCTGCGGCAATCCTGCCGAGGTTTTTCTTTTTCATTTTAAAAATCTCCTTTGCAAATTGATTTTCATGCCTTTTAAGGCAGTTATTGCGAAAAATAAATTTTGCTTAATTACAAGTATACAATATTTTTTCTGTTTTGGCAATAGCTTTTTTGACGAAATATATTACAATTTTATGACGAAATGTAAAAAACAAGCCCGAAAAGTTACAAAACAAAGTATAATTGTAAACTAATTACAAGATTTGTAAATTATTATTGTATTTCTATCTTTGCGGTAAAGTCCTCGGCACATGGGCGGATAGTTCTTGAAGCAAGACCGTAAAGGTTGGTCGCTCTGTTTGAAATATCTGCAAATCTGTTTATGGGAGGACGCTTGAGTTCAATTATATCCTTTAACGATGTATCGAAAGGAATAGCGAGTTTGTTTTCCTCAGATTTTTCCTTGGATGCTTTCAGTATCTCACTGCCCTTGTCGTTGAACGCCAGTATTCGACCGTATGGAGGCATTATCATAAGATCTGAGGCTTTTGTACCTATATAAAGGTTGAGCAGTACTCTTCTTATTTTTGCCGCGGTGTACCGTTTTGTTCCCGTTATTTCAAGGAACTGGTCAAGTGATTTTGCGTCTATTCCCGCGCGGAATATAAAGTTTGCCAGAGCAGGGTCAACGTCGGGACATTCGGCAATGGCAGGAGGTATCATTGAACGCAGCACATACAGAAGCTCTCTTTCGAGGTTGTCAAAATATGCAAGCAGTTCTTTTTCTTCATATTCCTTTGCAATTTCGGCAGTCTCTTTGGGAACATAAGGACTGATATCCTTGCCGTCCTCGATCATGCTGCGTATAAGGCTTGCGCTTGCAATACCCTCCGACGGGTCGGCGCTGTCATGCTCCGCCCCCTTGCGCTTTACGGTAAAGGTCTCGAATTCAAGGTTAAGAAGCTTTATGGCTTTGAGGTACTCTACAGCGAGCGTGTTATTGGGGGAATCAAACACAGAAGCGATTATGGGACCGTACTCCAGAGCGATAGCCTGCTGTATCGCCTGCGGGAAAGACATGCCCTGTTCAACAAGTGGCTTGATCTTTTCGGGCTTGGAGGCGTTTATAGATGCCATAGCGGCGTTTTTGAGCAATTCGATGTCACCGCATTCGCTGCCGAACGAGATACCGTCCACACAGCCGAGGGCACCAAGCATCATAACGCCTGCACGGGCAAAAAAGTTCGCGCTTGACAGAGAGTATACTACGGGCATTTCCACAACGAGATCGACTCCGTTTGCTACGGCGGTCTTCGCTCTTGCAAACTTGTCTATCATTGCAACGTCCCCGCGCTGAACGTAGTTTCCGCTCATAATTGCGACAATATGGGTAGCGCCCTGCTTGCGGGTCTCCTCTATCTGATAGATATGACCGTTGTGAAACGGGTTGTATTCACATATGATTCCGTATGTTTTCATTGGTTTAAATTCCTCCGCTTTTTACGTAACACGCATTAATGGTTTTCATTATACCATATTTATTTGCATTTGGCAAGTATTTTATTTTACAAAGCAGGAAAAAATTAAATCGTTTTGTTAGATGTCTGGAAGTTAATGTTTGCCATAACAGTAAAAGTATATCTTTTACAATTTTGATGTATGAGAAAAATAGTTTTTTTACAATTATTTATAATTTGTGTTAATATTAAATTAACTAATTTTATAAAAAGCGGGTATTTTGTGGTGAGCTTTAATAACGGGAATAACTTTACCGGCGCAGTAATAGAAAAAACAAAAAACTTTTTAAAACAAGACTGTTTTTATCGTATGCGCTGGCAGATATGAAAATATGGTTTGATATAATTACTTGGGAAAAGCAACCGGTGAGATTAAAACTGTCGGAATTTAAAAATATGCTCTTGATTTTTATTGTTGAAAGTGATATAATATTTTCGGTAATTTTTTGAATATTTACAAAGAAAGGTTTGGATAATTATGTTGATTCTTGTAGTAAACGCGGGAAGCTCCTCTCTCAAATATCAGCTTCTCAACATGGATGACGAAAGCGTTATTGCCAAGGGAAACTGCGACAGAATAGGTATTGGAGGTCACGTTGCCCATAAGACTTTCGACGGCAGAACGGTTGACATGGACTGTGATTTCCCTACTCATACAGAAGCTTTTGAGAAGCTTGTTGATGTGCTTACGACCGGACAGGCTTCTGTTATCAAGTCTATGGACGAAATATCCGCGGTAGGTCACAGAATAGTTCAGGGCGCGGAAGTTTTTGACAAGACTACCCTTGTTACCGATGAGGTAATTCAGCAGATAGACGATCTTCAGGATCTTGCACCTGTACATAACCACCCTCACGCTCTTGCGCTGTGGGCTTGCAAAAAGGTTCTCCCCGAAAACGTTCCGCAGGTAGTTGTGTTCGATACCGCTTTCCACCAGACAATGCCCGAAAAGGCGTTTATGTACGGACTTCCTTATGATGATTACGAAAAATATCACGTCAGAAAATACGGCTTCCACGGAACTTCTCACAGGTTTGTTTCTGCGGCTCTTGCAGAAGCTATGGGCAAGGACGTCAAGGATTTGAAGATAGTTTCCTGTCACCTTGGAAACGGCTCCTCGATCACTGCTATCGACGGAGGAAAATCTATTGACACTTCCATGGGCTTTACGCCTCTTGACGGAGTTGTAATGGGTACAAGAACAGGAAGCGTAGACCCCTCCGCCGTAACCTTTGTTGCCGAAAAGCACGGCTTTACTACAAAGGAAATGAGCGAATACATGAACAAGAAGTCGGGATTTTTGGGGGTATCCGGCGTTTCCTCCGACAACAGAGATATTTCCGGCGCGGCTGCCCACGGTGACAAGAGAGCTAAGCTTGTTTCTGAAATGCTTCAGTACGAGATAAAGAAGTACATCGGCTCCTATGCTGCGGCTATGAACGGTCTTGACGCTGTTCTGTTCACAGGAGGAATTGGCGAGAACGCTTCTGAGGTACGTGAGGGCGTTTGCTCTGATATGGATTTCTTTGGAATTAAAATCGACAACGAACTCAACAAGACTATCCACGGCGAGCTGAAAAAGATATCCACGGCGGACTCTAAGGTTGAAGTATGGGTAGTTCCCACCAACGAGGAATTGCTTATCGCAAGAGATACGCTGGCGCTTATTTCCAAATAATTATAGAGCATACATAAATAAAACAACTTGGGCGGGGCAGGCTTGTATTGGCGAGCTCCCGCCTATATTTATCTGAATGGGGAAAATATGTGCAGGGAGGAAATTAATATGTTCCGAAAAATAATTGTGATTGGCAGTCCCGGGGCGGGGAAAAGCACGTTTTCACGGCAATTGCGGGATATAACGGGTCTGCCTCTTTGCCACCTTGATATGATCAACCACAGACCCGACAGGACTACTGCCTCAAGGGAGGAATTTGACAGGCGGCTGTCCGAAATTTTGCATACCGATAAGTGGATAATCGACGGCAACTATCAGCGTACTATTGAAACGCGTTTAGAGCATTGCAACGCGGTGTTCCTGCTGGATTTTCCGCTGGACGTCTGCCTTGCAGGCGCGGCGGCAAGGGTCGGCAAAAAGCGGGAGGATATGCCTTGGGTCGAAGAGGAATTTGACGAGGAATTCAGGCAGTGGATAGTGGATTTTCCCAATGAAAAGCTGCCGGAAATATATCAAATGCTGGAACGCTATAAGGATAAAAATGTGATAATTTTTAAGTCGCGGCAGGAAGTCAACGAATATTTACGAAAATTGGAAAAGGAGTACCGAAATGACCAAAGAAAAAATTGACAGAATAAACGAGCTGGCAAAGAAGTCCCGCGCTGCAGAGGGTCTTACCGAAGCTGAAAAAGCCGAACAGGCGGCCTTGCGGCAGGAGTACCGCGACGGTGTGAAAGCCAATCTGGAGGGACAGCTTAAAAATATTGAAATTGTTGACAAGGAGTAGCATATGGAAATTATTGATTACTTTAAATCGGATAAGCCCGACTATTGGCTTGCGGAGATAAAAAAGGGCGATTGGGGCGCAATATCCACTCTCGCACGGTTTATCGAGGAAAACTCCTTTCACGAGAACCTCGGCGAGGGGACGCTGCTGCTTCTCACCGAGTGGGACAGACTGCTCTCCTTTGTGACGTTCGCCGAAAGAGATTGTATTGACGATGAAAAACTTTCTCCGTGGATAGGATTTGTTTACACATTTCCCGAATACCGCGGACATCACTATGTGGGAAAGCTGATATTCCGCTGCGAAGAAATTGCCTCCGAAAAGGGAATATCCCAAATATACATCTGCACCGACCATATTGGGCTGTACGAAAAATACGGCTTTTCCTACATTGAAAACCGTGTTGACATCTACGGCGGAGACAGCCGTATTTACCGAAAAAATATTTCTGAGGAGAACCAAAATGCTAAATTTTGACATATCGTTACTACCCACGCCCTGCTATGTTGTAGACGAAGCTTTACTTAGGAATAATCTGAAAATCTTAAAATCCGTGCAGGATAGGACGGGCTGCAAGATACTGCTTGCGCAAAAGGCGTTTTCAATGTACAGCGTTTATCCGATAATTTCCGAGTATTTAGCGGGGACTACCGCCAGCGGTTTGTACGAGGCAAAGCTTGGCAAAGAGGAAATGCCGAACGGCGAGGTGCACGTCTACGCTCCGGCATATAAGAAAAGTGATTTTAAGGAAATAGTTACCATTGCCGATCATATTGTTTTCAACAGCTTTGCGCAGTACAAAAAGTTTTATCCGGATGTGCTGAAAAGCGGAAGGAATATTGAAGTCGGTATCAGAATGAATCCCGAATATTCCGAGATAGAGACGGATATTTATAATCCCTGCTTTAAAAATTCCCGTTTGGGAACTGTTCTTGCCGAGTTTCCCGATACGCTTCCGGAGGGAATAAGCGGTCTGCACTTTCATACTATGTGCGAGCAGGGCGCTGACGTTTTAGAACGTACTGTTGCCGCAGTAGAAGAAAAATTCGGAAAATATCTGCACGGCATAAAGTGGCTGAATTTCGGCGGAGGACATCACATTACCCGCGAAGATTACGATATTGAAAAGCTTGTGGAAATTGTAAACAGAGTACAGGAAAAATACAGTTTGACGGTCTATCTTGAACCCGGCGAAGCAGTTGCTCTGAATGCGGGATTTCTGGTAACGGAAGTTCTTGACGTTCTTAAAAACGGTATGGATCTTGCAATTACGGACACTTCCGCGGCTTGCCATATGCCGGATGTGCTGGAGATGCCATACCGTCCAAACGTTATCGGTGCGGGTATGCCTGGTGAAAAAACGTACACTTACCGTTTGGGAGGCCCCACTTGTCTTGCCGGCGACATTATCGGAGATTATTCCTTTGACAATCCGCTTACGGCAGGGGATAGGCTTGTTTTCTGCGATATGGCAATTTACTCTATGGTAAAAAATAACACCTTTAACGGTATGCCTCTGCCCGCTATTGTTTGGTGCGGGGAAAACGGCATATGTAAAACTATAAAAAAATTCGGCTACGAGGATTTCAAGCGCAGACTTTAAAAAATGAGGATAGAAACGGTTTTCGTTTCTATCCTCGTTTTTTATAATTGGTCTATCGGCAGCGTGACATTGCTCAATCCGTGGTAGTAATTCACCGTCTCGGCGGTAAATTTGAACACGCAGTAATCCTCGTCGTCAACGCCCTTGGGATAGTACTTCTCATCGCCGTCATGCCAAAGCATAGCCTTGGTCTCATGGTCGGTGCAGACCTCCATAGTCCCCGTAAAAAGTGCGCCTGCAAAGTTAGTCTCATCGCAGTAATAAACGCAGGCTTTGGGGTTTTTAAGGAACTGTCCCGCACGTTTTGAGCTTGTGTTTGTGGAAAAATAATGGGTTTTCATGTTTTCGCATTCAGTCGCAAACATACACTTTATTTGGGGGATGCCCGCCTCATTTACCAAGCCGACATAGGCGAACTCCGCATTTTTTCGCAATTCAATAATTTCAGAAATAATTTTTTTCATGTTAATTCTCCTTTTTGAGTAGATTTTCAAGCACTCTCCCAAGATACGCTTCAAAAGCGAGTACCTCTTCATCGCCGAACCCTCCGTAAAAAATTTCGTTCATTTCAGCCGATACAGCGTCGTACTTGTCTTTCAGTCCCTGTGCTTTGGACGTTAGAATGATCTTCACAGATCTGCGGTCGGCGGGATCGTTTGTCCTTTGGATATGTCCCATTTTTTCCAGTCTGTCAAGCATAGCCGTAAGAGTGGTTTTGGCAAGTCCCGTTTTTTCCGACAGCTCGCTTACTGTGATACAATCCTGTTCCCACAGCACAAAAAGGATACGTCCCTGTGCGCCGTTGAATTCACTGATACCGTGTGCCACAAGAAGCTTTTCAAACACTCTGCCCTGTATCTGCTTTATCTTGCTTATGAGAAAACCACCGTTTGTTTTTTTCGTACTATCCACCTCCTACTATATAGTATAATACTATATAGTAATATTGTCAAGAGCTTTCTGAAAATATTTCGTAATGTTTTTGATTACATTCCAAAATGGGATTGCTGTAAAATGTCACATACATAAAAATGAGCAAACATATACAATGTATGGTTTTCATCTTAAAAAGAATACCTTGAATTGGAACGTTGCATATTTTCTATAAAAAATATTTTTATTTGTAAAATATATAGTGCAGTTTGCAAGAAAAAGCTCAAAATTATGCAAAATCATAAAAAGGGTATTGACAAAAAGGAACAGATGGTGTATCATATATACATTGAATAGTTAAAGCAACGGCGCTTTAGCATACGGGGTCACTCGTGTGCTAAAGCGTTTTGTTTATTTGAGGGAGGAATTTTTATGTCAGAAGTTATGAATCAGAATGTAAAATGCGTACAGGATTACTTTGCCTGTAACGTTTTCAATGAGGAGACCATGAAAAACAGGCTTCCGAAAAACGTCTATAAGGGTCTGCTCAGGACTCAGCGGCTCGGTATTGCTCTTGACCCCGACGTTGCTGAGGTCATCGCTTCCGCAATGAAAGAATGGGCGGTTGAAAAGGGTGCGACTCACTATACCCACTGGTTTCATCCTATGACAGGTATTACCGCAGAAAAACACGACTCATTTATTTCTCCTACAAAAGACGGAAAGGTAATAATGGAATTTTCGGGCAAAGAGCTTATAAAGGGCGAGCCCGACGCTTCGTCGTTCCCGTCGGGAGGTCTGAGAGCTACGTTTGAGGCGAGAGGCTATACCGCATGGGACCCCACTTCTCCCGCTTTTGTAAAGGACGGCTCTCTCTACATACCTACGGCTTTCTGTTCCTACACTGGCGAGATACTTGATAAAAAGACTCCGCTGCTCCGTTCTATGGACGTTATTTCCGAGCAGGCGATAAGAGTGCTAAAACTTTTCGGAAATACCACCGCAACAAGAGTTACTACTACCGTAGGTCCGGAGCAGGAATATTTCCTTGTTGACAAGAAGCTGCACGATATGCGCCGCGACCTTATGCTGACGGGCAGAACCCTTTTCGGCGCAAAGGCTCCCAAGGGTCAGGAGCTGGAGGATCATTACTTCGGAAACATCAAGGACAGAGTTTCCGCCTATATGAAAGACCTTGACGAGGAGCTCTGGAAGCTGGGTATACTTGCCAAAACCAAGCACAACGAGGTTGCCCCCGCTCAGCATGAGCTTGCCCCGATTTTTACCACGTCGAATATTGCAGCAGACCAGAACGCTCTTACTATGGAGATAATGAAGAAAACCGCTATCAAGCACGATCTTGTATGTCTGCTCCATGAAAAGCCTTATGCAGGCGTGAACGGTTCCGGTAAGCACAATAACTGGTCAATTTCCACAAACGACGGTCAGAATCTTCTCGACCCGGGAGACGATCCCAAGGATAACATTCAGTTCCTGACATTCCTTGTGGCTGTTATCAAGGCTGTAAACAATTATTCCGAGCTGCTGCGTCTTTCCGTAGCATCAGCAGGCAACGACCACAGATTGGGAGCAAACGAGGCTCCTCCGGCTATAGTTTCGATTTTCCTTGGCGACGAGCTTCAGACTATTCTTGACGCTCTCGAAACAGGAAAAATGATTACTAAGAATCAGGATAATGAATTTGTTATCGGCGTCGAGGCGCTTCCCAACTTCCCCAAGGATACCACCGACCGCAACAGAACGTCTCCATTTGCCTTTACGGGAAACAAATTTGAATTCAGAGCGCTGGGCTCTGCGGACTCTATTGCCTGTACCAACATGATACTCAACACTATTGTTGCGCACATTCTTAAAGAGTTTGCCGATACTCTTGAGGGTTCGGAAAACTTTACAGATGACTTGAATAAGCTTCTTCTTAAAACTTATAAGGAGAACAAAAGAATCATCTTCAACGGCAACGGTTATGACGATTCGTGGGTAAAAGAGGCGGAAAAACGCGGACTTCCAAATCTTATTTCCACGGTTGACGCGGTTCCTCACTATACCGATGATAAAAATGTAGCTATTTTTGAGGAATTTAAGGTTCTTACAAGGACCGAGATACAGTCCAGAAAAGAGATACTGCTGGATAACTATTCCAAGATTATAAATATTGAGGCTCTCACAATGGTGGATATGGCGAGAAAGCAGATAATTCCCGCAGGCTGTGAGTTCACAAAATTCCTTTCCGATTCTATTGTTTCCAAGAAAGCGGCGGGCGTAAGCTTTGATGCGGAAAAGAAGCTTGCCGATAAGGCTTCATGTCTGACAAACAGTATTCTTGAAGCTACCGACGCTCTTGATGCGAAGCTGTTGGACGTAAAGAACTATGAGGACGGTGAGCCTACCGCCAGATTCTACCGCGACGAGGTGTTTGCGGCAATGCAGTCGCTGAGAGCTGTTGTAGACGAACTGGAGACTATAGCTCCCGAAAGCGTATGGCCTTTCCCGACTTATGCTGATCTGCTTTTCAGGGTATAAGAACATCAAACGGTAAAAATAGAAGGCGCGGCGTGTAAATGCTTTGAGATTTACACGCCGCGCCTTGATTTACAGCTGTACCGGCGAAGACCTTTACATAATTTTATTCAAAAAGTTCTATGTCCGAAATATCTTTCCGCTTTTCGGGCATGATGCTAATCATCTGTTCATAAGCGCTTTCGGAATATATTTCGGGAGCAAGTTCTGCTTGTATAACGTCCTCGGTTTGGCTCTTCTCGGTGTGGATTTCTTCGGTTTGCGGGGGAGTATCACCATCTTTTAATAGAGAAATTCCGGTGACTATTTTTTCCATTTCGTTTGACGGTTCAAGTTCGCTCGGATCAAATCTGTAAGTCCTTTTTTCTGTGTACAGGCTGCTTTCGTCTATAAATTCGTCTGCACCGAAGTGATCCTTTGCAGCAAAAGAAATATCGTCCATGGATGGGTCAAAAAACGGAAATCCGGGAAGCTCTTTAAGCTTGTAGAACTCGTTTGAGGCGGAAACCGCCATAAATTCAGCATAAGCTGCAATCAGGTAAGCCGCTGCTCCGAACGGAGCGAACAGCGAGTCCGAAATAATTGATAAAACAGCAAGTATTATGCCGATAGGAATGGTTGCAAAACAGATTTTGGATTTTCTGGTCGCACATCCTATAATAGAGAGCAGTGTGAACGGCATAGCAAAGAAAGCAAAAACAGCCATGAGCCACGGGTTATAGATAATGCAGGCAGCTCCGAGAAAAAAGGCTGGAATAGTTGTAATAATGCCGAAAGTAAGTCTTTTTTTTACTTTTCTGTAGCGTTTTCCGCACTGCTCGTAGTGAGCAAGCGGTTCGTTGGGATTAAATACTATAGGTGTGTTATTCATAACAAATACCCCTTTTATATCATATACTTGAAATAATATCTTCATAATATTTCTTTAATTTCTCTGCAATTTCCCCTAAAAGCTGTAACGCCTTTGATTTTACGCCGCTGTCGGCAAAAAAACCAATGTCCGCAAGAGCAGAGGCTTCCTTGGCATATTCTGCGGCTTTGGGGTAATTTTCATCTGCAATCTGCTCAGCAAGACTCAGGCAGCAGCGTGCTCTGACAGCGGTTAACTCATCATACAGAGGGCTGCTGATGTCAGCAGATTGAAGAGCGGCGGCGGCTTCGCGGTAACGTCCCTCGCTGTAAAGTTTCTTGGAGCTTACCAGCAGCTCGGCGTCAGATAGAAGATTGCCGTTCATTTCGCTTTCTCCCTGTGGAAGCAATGTTGAAATAGGTATATCCAGTACAGAGGCAAGATATTCGAGAGTTTTCAGCGACGGCGCGGCAGCTCCGCTTTCGATCTGGCTGAGCATATTCCGCGTAATGAATGTTCCCACAACCTCGCTTTGAGTCATTTTCTTTGAGATACGGGCTTCCTTAATCCGTCTTCCGCGTTCCTCGGGAGTCATAATGCTTCTCCTTTCTTGAATGGTAAATTGAATTTACATTATTGTAGCATATTTTTTTGTTAAATGCAATAGGGAAACCGAAAAATTTTCAAAATATGTTCTTATGCTATGAAATACTTTTAAAATTGCGGACTTAGGCGCTTCAATAAGTACGGCATATAAATATTTTTACTTAATATGTGCCTGAAATATTGACAAACGGGAAGCATTATGTTATACTTTGAGTAAATTAAATTTACTAAGGGTAAACGCAGAGGAGATGAAAAAATCATGGCTGAACTGCTTGAAAAGACGGCTTTGGAAATGCTCGGGTATTCTGATGTGTGTCTTACTGTATTTTATTTGTTGTTTTTGTTTGTTTTTCTGAAAAACTACTTGACAAAGCTGTACTGCGGAGTTATAATATAGTAAATAATATTTACATTAAGGGGGTCAAGCATATGACAGAATGGTGGGAAAGCTTATCAACGCTTGTGCAGGTACTGTATTGCATTGCCGTGCCGTCAACGCTGCTGCTGCTTTTGCAGACGATATTGTCAATATCCGGCTTCGGAGGGGATTCGGACGTTAACCTCAGCGATACGAGCGGTATTGATATAGGGGACATGAGCGGAGCGGATTTTGGAGGCGCTGGAGATATCAGCGATATGATCGATTTGCCAGACCTGTCCGCTGACGTTTCGGACGTTTCGGAAATGAACGTTCACGGTTCATATTCCTCATTGCAGCTCTTTACGGTGCAGGGGATAGTGGCTTTTCTTGCGGTATCCGGCTGGGTATCAATTGCCTCGCTGAGCAGCGGTCTGCCAAGTGCGGGAGCTATACCTCTTGGACTTGTGGCGGGTTTTTTTGCAATGTACGGTATTGCAAAGCTTGTTCAAATCAGTAAAAAGCTTACCGAGAACGGTACTATAGACTTCAGAAATGCTATAGGCGAAAACGCCACGGTGTACATACCGATACCTCCCGCCGGAGAGGGCGAGGGCAAGGTTACGCTGACCTTGCAGGGACGTTTTATGGAGTGCAGTGCGGTGTCGAATGAAAGGGAAATGTTAAAAACGGGTACGGCGGTTCGCGTTACCGACCTGAACGGAGAAACGTTAGTAGTTGAAAGGACATAATTTTATGGAATTTTTGATCGAATTTTTTTGTGAGATATTTGGCATTTTGTTCGATGTTATTGAAGATAATTTTTTTATAAGATCGTCTTTCAGAAAAGGCAAAAAGCGTACATAATTATTTTTACATAAAATTTTATTTTTGGAGGCTATGAAATATGGGAAATCCTGAAACCTTGATTGCTGTATGCGTTATTGCGGTAGTTATTTTCGCCGCGGCGGCGGCAATTCTTTCGCGGTACAGAAAGTGTCCGTCTGACAAAATTATGGTAATTTACGGCAAGGTGGGTACCGACAAAAACGGTCAGGCTAAGAGTGCAAAGTGTATCCACGGCGGCGCGGCGTTTATCGTGCCTATTATCCAGTCTTTCCAGTACCTGGATCTTACCCCTATTTCCATTAATGTTGACCTGAAAAACGCTCTTTCAAAGCAGAATATCCGTGTGGACGTACCATCCCGTTTCACAGTAGGTATTTCTACCGAGCCGGGTATCATGCAGAACGCAGCCGAGCGTTTGCTGGGACTTAAGATGATGGAGATACAGGAACTTGCAAAGGATATCATCTTCGGTCAGCTGCGTTTGGTAATTGCTACCATGGAGATTGAAGAGATCAATACCGACCGTGACAAGTTCCTTGTGGCAGTGTCCAACAACGTTGAAATTGAGCTGAAAAAGATAGGCTTGCGACTTATCAACGTAAACGTTACCGATATTAACGACGAGTCGGGCTATATCGACGCGCTTGGTAAGGAAGCTGCCGCAAAGGCTATTAACGACGCTAAAAAAAGTGTTGCCGAAAAGGACAGGGACGGTGCTATAGGCGAGGCTAACGCCCGTAAGGATCAGCGTATTCAGGTTGCTGCCGCAAACGCTGCCGCAATCGAGGGTGAAAACGACGCTAAGATAGCCGTTGCTCAATCCGAATCGGTACGCCGTCAGAAAGAAGCTGAGGCTGAAGCCAAAGCTACAAACGATGCAAAGATAGCTGTGGCTCAGACGAGCAGAGACGGTGAGATAGGTCAGGCTAACGCTTTGAAGGAACAGCGTATTCAGGTTGCTGCTGCTAATGCCGCCGCTATCGAGGGTGAAAATAATGCAAAAGTTTCCGTTGCCCAGTCCGAAGCGAACCGCCGTGAAAAGGAAGCGGAAGCTCTCAAGATAGCAATTTCCGCAGAAGCCGTTCAGGCCGCAAAGGCCAAGGAAGAAGCCTATGCTGCTCAGCAGGAAGCTGAAAATAAACGTGCGGAGCTTGAAATGGCTACTCAGAAAGCGGATATCATTGTAAAGGCTCAAATTGAAAAAGAAAAAGCCGAAATCGCTGCAGAAGCCGAGGCAGAGGTTCTTCGCCGCAAGGCTCGAGGCGAAGCGGACGCTTTATACGCAAAAATGGAAGCCGAAGCCCGCGGCGCACAGGAGATACTTCAGAAGCAGGCGGAGGGTATGCGTACTCTTATTGAAGCTGCGGGAGACGCGGATTCTGCAGTAAAAATGCTTGTTGCCGACAAGCTTGAGGAGCTTATGCGCATTCAGGTCGAGGCTGTCAAGAATATCAAGATCGACAAGGTTACCGTTTGGGACGGAGGCAAGAGCGGGGACGGAAACACGGCTACAGCCGATTTTATTTCCGGCATGATGAAAGCTGTTCCTCCTCTGAACGAGGTGTTCAAGCAGGCGGGAATGGAGCTTCCCGCGCTTCTGGGAAAGGGTCTGTCCGAAATAGTGGAATCGGAAGAAAAGCATGAAGCACAGACGGTTTTAAGCGAAACAGGCGAGGGCAAAAGTCAGTGAGGTGACTGCTTATGGCAAAAACCACGGGAACGGTTACAGAGCTTAAAAAGATTTGGTGGGTTAAGATCAATACCAAGCCTGTGCGAAAATACGCGCTTGACGGAGCGTTCTTTCCCTGCAGGGTTAAAGTAAGGTATTCCGCAGACGGTACTGAATACGAGAAGTGGACTGGTTTGTGGGACTGGAAAAAATGGTATGGGAATATTCCCGAAATGGGGAGTAACGTTTCTATAGAATACCGCGTCGGGGATCCCGCAAAATTTAAGATTGTCCGTTAAAGCACGTGCGTACATTTTAAAATCCTCCCGTTCAATTGTTTTTGGCGTTTGAACGGGAGGATTTGATTTGCCGTAACATAAGAACCGGCGTGCGCTTCTCATAGAAAAAATATTCATATGTATATAATAATTCTGCACTTGACAAAATATGTCTTATATGGTAAAATAATCAGGTTAAATTATGTGTACCGAAAGGAAGCTTATATATGGAATGGACAGGCTTGAATGACCTTAGAGAAAAATATCTTTCTTTTTTTGAAAGCAAAAATCATACAAGAATGGCGAGCGCTTCGCTTATCCCTCACGGCGATAACAGCCTCCTGCTTATAAACAGCGGTATGGCTCCGCTTAAAAAGTTTTTCCTCGGGCAGGAAACTCCGCCTAACGTAAGGGTCACTACTTGTCAGAAGTGTATCCGCACTCCCGATATTGAACGAGTGGGAAAGACCGCCCGTCACGGAACTTATTTTGAAATGCTTGGCAATTTCTCTTTCGGGGACTATTTTAAAAAGGAAGCTATTGCCTGGGCGTGGGAATTTTTGACAGGTGTATTGGCTATTCCTGCAGACAGGCTTTGGATCACCGTTTTTGAAAGTGACGACGAGGCCGAGCAGATTTGGATGAACGATATAGGCATACCCAAGGATCGCATAAAGCGTCTTGGCAAAGCTGACAATTTCTGGGAACATGGCAGCGGACCCTGCGGACCTTGTTCCGAAATACATTTTGACAGGGGAGAAAGCTACGGTCCTTTTGAAAGCTTTGAACAAGCCAGTGACTGTGACCGTATTATCGAGATTTGGAATCTTGTTTTCTCTCAGTTCGACAGCGACGGAAACGGTAATTATACCGAAATGGCTCATAAAAATATTGATACGGGTATGGGACTGGAAAGACTTGCCTGTGCTATGCAGGGCGTTGACAACCTTTTCGAGGTGGACACCGTTCAGAATATCATGAAGCACATCAGCAGGATCGCCGGTGTTGATTATAAAAAAGATGAGAAAAAGGACGTTTCTCTCCGTGTTATTACCGACCATATCCGTTCCACGACTTTTATGGTTGGGGACGGCGTAACTCCGTCCAATAACGGCAGGGGATATGTTCTGCGCCGTCTTTTGAGACGTGCTGCACGTCACGGCAGACTTTTGGGTATAATAAGACCTTTCCTTTATGAGGTCGTTGATACCGTTATCGCTGAGAATGTCTGCGCTTATCCGGAACTTGAGGAGCGCAAGGCTTATATTAAAAAGCTTATAAAAAGCGAAGAGGAAACCTTTGCCAAGACTATTGACAAGGGTATGGAGATCCTTACCGAGAAAATTGACGCGGTTATCGCGTCTGGAAAGACTGTTCTTGACGGGGCAGACGCATTTTTGCTTAGCGACACATACGGCTTTCCTATAGACCTTACCATTGAAATTGCCGAGGAAAAGGGTCTTACTGTGGACGAGGCCGGATACACCGAGTGTCTCAATGAGCAGAAGAAAAAAGCCCGCGACGACCACAATGCGAAATCAGGTTCGTCATGGGAGGACGGAACTCTTGCCGTTGAGTGTAAAACTACAGACTTTACAGGTTACTCGTCCATAGAAGAACAGGCTGAGGTGCTTGCGATATTTGTGGACGGCGAAAGCGTTGAGACCGCAAACGACGGCGATGAAGCGGTTATAGTCCTTGACCAAACTCCTTTCTATGCGGAAAGCGGCGGACAGGTAGGCGATACCGGCGTTATCAGCGGTGCAATGACAGCGTTTGAGGTGTCCGATACAAAGAAGATACACAGCGGACATTTTCTCCATATGGGCGTTGCGCAGGGAGCGGTTTCCGTGGGCGATAAGGTAACGGCTTCTGTTGACAAAAAACGCAGGTCTTCCATTATGCGCAACCATACGGCGGCGCATCTGCTTCAGGCGGCTCTGAGAAAGGTTCTGGGAGATCATGTTCATCAGGCGGGACAGCTTGTTGACGGTGAAAGAGTGCGTTTTGACTTCTCTCATTTTGAGGCTGTAACTCCCGACGAGCTTAAAGAGATCGAGGGTATCATTAATACTGACATTCTCGGCGCGGTTCCCGTAACAATGACGGAAATGCCTATTGATGAAGCAAGAAAGCTGGGAGCAATGGCTTTGTTCGGCGAAAAATACGGCGATATCGTCCGCGTTGTAAACGTTGAGGGTACTTCAATAGAGTTCTGCGGCGGTACGCACGTTGACAATACCTCAAAGCTGGGACTGTTCAAGGTCATTTCCGAAAATTCCGTTGCCGCCGGCGTAAGACGTATTGAAGCAGTAACGGGCACGGGAGTTCTTGCTTTGATAGACGACTATAAAAATACGCTTACCGAAGCTGCTCATGCTATCAAAGCCCCTAACGCTTCCGAGCTTACGGCGCGCTGCACGGCTGCTGCGGGAGAGCTTAAAGCTCTTGAAAAGGAAGTTTCCGAGCTGAAAGGAAAGCTTGCTTCAACACAGCTTGATTCCCTGTTTGAGGGAGCGGTCTCTGTTGGTTCTATTCGTGTTATTGCCGCTGAGATCGCGGGTGCAAAGGCTGACATTCTCAGAACACTGGGTGACAGTATAAAAGATAAGGCTCCCGACGTGGTGGCGGTTATTGCGGGCGACGGTTCTATAGTTTGCGTGTGTGGTAAAGAAGCAGCAGCGGCAGGCGCTCATGCGGGAAATATAGTGCGCAAGGTATCAGCCCTTACAGGCGGAAAGGGCGGCGGACGTCCCGACAGCGCAATGGCGGGTATCGGCGACGCTTCAAAGGTAAAGGAAGCTATTGCAGCGGTCGGAGATATCGTTTCCGAATTTGTGAAGTGATAAGAAAGGAAAATTGCAATGGAAGATTGTCTTTTCTGTAAAATAATCGCGGGGGAGATCCCGAGTACTAAAGTATACGAGGATGAGTATATCTACGCTTTCAAGGACATCAATCCTCTTGCTCCGGTGCACATTCTTGTTGTTCCGAAAAATCATATTTCGGGAGCGAACGAGATAACTTCGGAAAATTCCGCAGTTGTGTCCAAAATATTTGAAGCGGCGGCAAAGATCGCAAAAGAACAGGGAATTGCCGAAGATGGTTTCCGAATTGTTACGAATTGCGGTGAGAATGGCTGTCAGAGCGTTAAGCATTTGCATTTCCACATTCTGGGCGGCAGAAAGCTTGACGTTACAATGGGATAGTTTTGGCTGACTGAAAGGACTGACCTCTGATGAAGCGTAAAATGGCTTATATTGGTACGTTTTATCTTGCCGGTCTGTTTTCTGCGTCCTTTCTCAGCCGCGGGTTTAACTTGGCGGCTGCCGCGGTATTTGTGTTAACTGCGGTTTCCGCCATTGTTGTTTACAAGGGAAAATATATAAAAACCGCTGTCTGTTTTTTCAGTGCAGCGGCAGGAATGTTTCTTTACAGTGCATATGATGCGTTAGTGTATGAAAATATTATCAAGTACAACGGCTGCGATGTTGAGGTCGTTGGAAAAGTACTGGACTGCAGCGAGTACAGCGGTGATAAAACGCTTTATACCGTAAAAGGAATTATAAACGGGGACGCGGCAGCTGAGGTCTCGTTTTTCACTGACAGCTCCAACGCTGAGATAGGCGACGAAGTAAGAGTCATCGGAAAAGCCGCCGAATTAAAAGACAGCTATAAATTTCCAGCGAAGTCCTACTATAAGGCGAAGGGTATCTATCTGCGGATAGACAAGGTGTCCCATTTTAACTTCACTCATACGAAATTTTCGTTTAAGCGGCTGATCGACAGCTATCGTCTGCATATTTTGGATGTTATTAACGACAAAATGGACGGTGACTGCGCTGCGGTGATGTCTGCAATGCTTTTCGGCGATAAGTCCGCTATAGACAGCAGCGAAAAAACTCTTATGTACCGAGCGGGGATAGGTCATATCATGGCTGTATCGGGCGTTCATCTGTCGGTGGTATGCTCGTTTTTCTGGCTTGTGATATCTCGTCTTCCGATCAGCAGATATTTTCGGTTCGGACTTCTTATGGTACCCGTGGTATGCTTTGTTATGCTTGCAGGAATGTCAAATTCTGTAATACGCGCGGCAATTATGATTGCTCTTGTTTACGGGGCAGGGCTTTTCAGGAGGCGTGCCGATACATTTAATTCGCTCGGTATCGCGGTCATTTTGCTGACTGCCGCATCGCCATTTGCAGTTCGGGATGCTTCGTTCCTTTTGTCCGTTGCAGGAGTTTTCGGCATAGGAGTTGCCGCGCCGGTTATTACTGCGGAAATTGAAAAGAAGCGAAAGCTTGGCGGCCTTGCAAAGCCGTTCATTGCTTCGGTATGCGTTATGGTAATAGTTTTTCCTGTTACGCTGCTGTTTTTCGACGAAGTTTCGGCTGTCTCTCCGATATCCAATCTGATACTTCTTCCAATATGCACGGTAATTCTTGTTGGCGGAGTTGTGGTTATGCTTACGGGAGGTCTTGAGTTTACTGCAGTTCCTGTGCTTAAAATTTGTGAATTATGCTGCCGTGCGGTAATGATTATTTCCGAATTTATAGGGCAGCTGAGATTCTCCTATATACCGCTCGGAAGCGATTTTGTGCTTACCGTTAATATTATTGCCGTTGTATCCGCTGTACTGCTTCTTTTGGTATTCGGAAAAAGAAAGTGCGGGATATTTCTTTCCTCTGCTTCGCTTGTGCTGGCAATGATGCTTTCCTGTGCGTACAAGTACGCACCAAACGGAAACATCACTGTTGCCGTGTTTAGAGAGGGAAGCGCTGTTACCGCGGTGATACACGGCAAGCGTTCAGCTTGCGTGGTAGACCTTAAAAAGGGAGGAGGAGCTTCCGGTTCGGTCGTGAAATATCTTAACAGAAACGGGATATATCACCTTGAAGCAGTTATTTTAAATGCAGATGTAAATACGTCTCTGCCTGTGTATTCAAGCAGTCTGGAGCTTTTTGATACGGATACCGTTCTTGTTCCCGATGAAGATATGTATTTGGCGGACGGGTATTCTTCATTTCATACTGAGAGCTATTCAAAAGACGGCGGTTGCGTTGAGATAGGAGAATGCAGTATTAATTTTTTTCAAAACGGTGTGGTAGCAGTAAATTGTTACGGAGAGAACATAATAATGTACGGTTCAAATACTGATACCGTTCCGGATATTGCTTACAGCGCAGCAGTACGATACAGCGGAAAAGCTGCAGAAGCCGACGCTGACGCGGAAGTTATAGCTGCAATGGACGAAAATGCAGAGGTTACTGCCAAAAGCGGCACAAAAGTCTATATTGGAAAAAATGTAAAATTTATCATAGATTCGGACGGAGCTGTATATTCCGAGGAAATAAAGTGAAAGGAGCTGCGGTATGGCTGTTGTAACGGAAAGCGATCTTAAGCTTGCGATAAAAAATAAAAGCTTTGCAAAAGTGTATTATTTTTACGGCAGGGACATTGCCGCAGTGGAAAAGTATACCAAGGCTATAGTTTCAAAAGCTGTCAAAAAAGAGGAAGAGACCTACAATCTTCATGCTTTTGACGGAAAAAGTTTTGATATCGACGAATTTTCCGACGCCTGTGAGGCTCTTCCTGTTTTTGCGGAATACGTATGCTGTACGGTCTGTGACATGAACGCGGAGGGACTGTCCGCAGATATTCTGAAGCGTATTACAGATATAACAGCCGATCTTCCCGAAACCACAGTTCTGATATTTTACTACACTTCGGTAGATGTTACAGACGGAAAAAAGTTTCCCACGGCAAAAAATAAAAAGCTTATGGACGCGGCGGGAAAAAACGGGGGAGTCTGCAACTTTGCTTTGAAAACCCCTGCCGTTCTCACTAAGGAGATAATGGCGGGAGTTTCCAAGGAGGGCTGCGGTATTTCCCGTGACGCAGCTGCTTTTCTGGCGGAGCAGTGCTCCTGCAATACTCTGATGATCGAAAACGAAATAGAAAAGCTCACCGCATATGCATCGGGAAATGAGATAACTGTTGATATGATAAAGGCGCTGTCCCCAAGGCAGATAGAGACCACAACGTTCGATCTTGCCCGCGCCATAACCCGCATGGACGCTAAAGCCGCAATGCGTTTGTTCGGCGACCTTGCTCAGGAAAAAACGGAGTCAATAATTATTTTATATTCGATAACCGGAAATATGCTTGACCTTTACCGTGCAAGAGCGGCGATGTCCTGTCGTAAGACTGCCGCTGACGTTAAGGAGGATTTCGGCTATCCGAAAAATATGGGATTCCGTGTGGACAACGCTTTTCGGGACGTTCAGAAGCTATCCATGCCGCACTTGAGAATGTGCGTAAGAGTCCTTGCGGAAACCGATATCGCCATGAAGTCCATGAAAACTGACCCGATGATACTGCTTGAGGAAGCAATAGTCAAAATGCTGAAATTCAGGAACTAAGGAAAGGCGTGTAAAGACAAATATGCTTCGCGTAAAACAAGCGGTTATAGTTGAAGGTAAGTACGACAAAATAAAGCTTTCATCGGTGATAGACGGAGTGATAATACCCACAAACGGCTTCAATGTGTTCAAAAACAGAGAAACTCTTGAACTTATAAGATATTTTGCGGAAACTTCGGGAATAATAATTCTTACCGATTCGGATGCTGCGGGCTTTAAAATACGGTCTTTTCTCAAAGGCGCAGTCGGAAAGGGAGAGATACTGAACGTCTACGTTCCCGATATTTTTGGAAAGGAAAAGCGCAAGACCGTTCCCTCAAAAGAGGGAAAGCTTGGCGTTGAGGGTATGGAAAAAGCTGTGCTTCTTGAAGCCTTCCGAAAGGCTGGGGTTATTGCCGAGGAGAACGGTGAACAGTCCGGATGTGAACCGATAACTAAGCTCGATTTGTATGAATGCGGTCTGAGCGGCGGGAAAAATTCCTCGGAAATGAGAAAAAAGCTTCTTGCGGAACTGAAGCTTCCGGAGCTTTTGACAGCTTCGGGGATGGTTTCTATACTTAATACAATGATGGGCAGGCAGGAGTTTTTTAAGCTTGCCGAAAAAATAAACAGCGGGGAGGAGCATTCCTAAAAATGGTATTTTCAAGTCTTACATTTTTATATTATTTTTTGCCTGTGGTATTGATAGTGTATATTTTTCTGCCAAACAGGATAACCGTTCCGCTGGGCAGTGACAGGCATTTGGTTATTCCCGCCAGAAATCTTCTGATACTTTTGTCGGGATTTTTCTTTTACGCCTGGGGAGAACCCTTTTATGTGATTTTAATGCTGTTCTCCACGCTGATAGACTATACCGCTGGACGGTTTATGGCAAAATATGACGACAGTCCCGCCAAGCGCAGACTTTGCCTTATTGTGTCAGTATGTATGAACGTTGGTCTGCTGGCGGTATTTAAGTACAGCGACTTTATTATAGACACTGTGAACGGCATTTTCCGCTCTGATATAACCAATCCCGTGATACTTGCAAACCGTTCAATAAACGATGTGTACAATTTCGGTCTGAGTGAAAGCCGCGTGGCTTTGCCTATCGGCATATCGTTCTATACCTTTCAGTCAATGTCCTATACGATAGACCTGTACCTGCGTAATATCAAGGTGCAGAAAAGCTTTATAGGCTTTACTTCGTATGTAACGCTTTTTCCCCAGATAGTTGCGGGACCTATCGTCCGCTATGAGGACGTTGCCGCCGAGCTTGACGAGCGGACTGTAAACATTAACAAAATAAGCGAGGGTATTTGCTTTTTTGTCAAGGGACTTGCAAAAAAGGTACTTCTTGCCAACAATATCGGCATTATCTGGACTCAGATAAAAGCCATGGATTATAGGGAAATAAGCGCGGCGACCGCTTGGATAGGCATACTGGCATTTACTTTCCAGATATATTTTGACTTTTCGGGGTACTCTGATATGGCGGTTGGACTGGGTAAAATGCTCGGTTTCAATTTCCCTAAAAACTTCGATCACCCGTATCTGTCCCGCAGTGTAAGCGAGTTCTGGCGCAGATGGCATATTACGCTGGGCACATGGTTCAGGGAGTACGTCTACATTCCATTGGGCGGCAACAGAAAGGGTCATGGCAAAACTATCCGCAATCTTCTTATCGTGTGGGGACTTACTGGTCTGTGGCACGGTGCAAGCTGGAACTTTATCCTGTGGGGGCTCTATTTCGGTGTGCTTATCGTTATTGAGCGCCTCGGCTGGGGAAACGTGCTGAAAAAGCTTCCCTCAGTTGTCAGCGGACTTTACACATTCCTTATTGTTGTGTTTGGCTGGGTGCTTTTCGATACAAACACTCTTTCCGATGCGGGACAGTTCTTTAAAGCAATGTTCGGCGGAAACGGTCTTGGGGACAGTACGGCAGCGTACTATATGGCTTCAAATATTGTTATTTTCCTGCTGTGCATATTTGCTTCCACCGACCTGTTCGGAAAGCTCACAGCGGCTTTCAAAAAGAAAAAAGGCAAGCTTTATGCTGGCGTAACTCCCGCAGTGACGGCAGCCGTGTTGCTTTTGTGTACCTCTTACCTTGTGGACGCCACCTATAATCCGTTCCTGTACTTCAGATTTTAATGTACGGACAGAAAGGATAAACCGATGAAAAAGCTTAAGCTTAATATTTCAAGTTTAATAAACTGTGTAGTATTTTTTGCATTATTGATAACGCTTCCCGTGGTAACCGCTTTGCTGCCGAAGAAGGAGCGTTCCGAAATGGAGAACAAGCCTTTGCAGAAAATGCCGAGCATATCTGCGAAAACCGTGTTTAACAGAAAATATATGAACGATCTGGAGACCTATATTTCAGACCATTTTGTCGGACGTACAAGCTGGATAAAGTCCAAGACCGTGCTTGAAACGTCTTTGGGAAAGCGTGAGCGCAATGGGATCTATATTTTAAAGAACCGTCTTGTGGAACACATAGCCGAACCAGATTACGATTCCATTGATAAAAGCGTTAATGCGGTAAATAAATTTGCTTCAGAAAACGATGTTCCCATGTTTTTTATGATAGTACCCACATCTGCGGAAATTTACGCCGACGAGCTGTCCAAAAACGCTCCGAATCCTAACCAAAGGGACGTTATAAACTATGTTTACCGAAGCTTCGGCAAGGGTATCACCACTCTTGATGTTTATCCCGTTATGGAGTCGAATAAGTATCAGTATATCTACTATCGCACCGATCATCACTGGACGACACGAGGCGCATACCTTGCCTACGCCGCGGCAGGAAAGAAAATGGGCTATACGCCGCTGCCTGAGGACAAATACGATATAGAACACGCGTCGGACGAATTTCAGGGAACGTTTTATTCCAAAGCATTGTATGACAAGGTGGAAAAGGATACCCTTGATATCTGGCATCCGACTGCCGGAGAAAATGTTCGTGAGGTAGCCGTTACAACCATGTACGGAGAAGAGCCGCAGCTATACGACAGTATGTATTTCCGTGATTATCTTAGCGTAAAGGATAAATATGCTGCATTTCTCGGAACAAACGCGCCGATGGTTACAATAAAGTCGGATAACGAGGGCGGAAAGCTGCTGGTTATAAAGGATTCCTACGCGCACTGTTACGCTCCGTTTTTGACCGAGCACTACTCGGAGATCACGCTTATTGACCTGAGATATATTCAGATATCCTATAAGCAGCTTCTGAATCCCGAGGATTACGATCAGGTGCTTTTCCTTTATAATGCTTCGTCATTTATATCGGACACAGACCTGCGAAAGCTTGCCTACGATTAACCGATTTTACAAAACCGCATAAACTGAATTAACGGGCAATAACGGTTTATGCGGCTGAAGTGGTATGCGCGGTATCCAATCGGAAGCAGACGCATACCCGTAGGGGAGCTTCGGCGTAAAAGCGTACCTTGATGTGTCCGTATATTATAGATTTTGGTCAAATGTCAATTTTTTGGCATTTGACCTTGATTTTTTTCGGAAAATATAATATAATATAATGAGGTGTAGTTTTTATACTGGTATACTGTCGAAATTTACGTAAAAGTTTTGTCATACGCGGTTGTTTCTTAACCTTTCTTATGTAATTTGACAGGGATTCGGGAACTTCAATTACACACGCTCATTTTGGAGGGTCATCCTGTGGAAAAAATTGTATCGGCTTCTATTTTAAGCGCCGATTTTCTAAACCTTGGAAGCGAGATAAAAAGAGCTGAGGACGCGGGCTGCCGCTATATTCATTTTGATGTTATGGACGGCGTTTTCGTACCAAATATAAGCTATGGTCTGCCGGTTCTGAAAGCGGTCGCAGACTCGGCAAGAGCCGAACTGGACGTTCATCTTATGATAACAGATCCATTAAGGTACGTTGAAAGATTTGCCGAAAAAGGTGCGGATATTATAACAGTTCATCTCGAGTCCGAATCGGATACTGCCGAAACAATTGAGAAAATACATTCTTTAGGGAAAAAGGCAGGACTTGCAATAAAGCCGAAAACTCCTGTATCTGCGGCGGAAAAGTATATCGACGTAATAGATATGCTTTTGGTAATGACGGTAGAGCCGGGCTTCGGGGGGCAGGGCTTTATGCCAAATATGCCAGCGAAGATAGAGGAAGCCCGAAAGCTTATCGGCGGCAGGGCGGTCCCCATAGAAGTCGACGGAGGGATAAACGGAAGTACTGCGGAGCTTGTGAAAAATTCAGGCGCGGATATACTTGTCGCAGGTTCGTATCTGTTTAAGGCTCTGGATATGGCGGCTGCTGTAAAAAGTCTTCTGTACTGAAATTACATAAAATTACGAACGAGGAGCTTCTTGACTTTATGGAGCTGAAAAGAAAATCCGAATTTAATATAATGACTGATATGCTTATCGTACTGCTGATAGCTGCTATAGTATCGGTATACTATTATGGTTTCAGAGCGGTAGTTGTGATTGCAGTAACGGTGCTTGTAAGCGTAGCAGCCGATCTTATTTGTCTCAGGCTCAGGAAAAAAGAGCATGACAGAATGGATCTGTCAGCGCTGATTACCGGTCTTACGCTGGGACTGATGATGTCGGCCTCTGTACCGTATCTTGAAGCGGCGGCGGCTGCGATTTTTGCAGCTGTGGCTGCCAAGCACGCGTTCGGAGGTCACGGCTGCGAAATATTTAATCCTGCTGCGGTGGGCTTTCTGTTTGCTTCCCTTTGTTTTCCGGAGAATATGCTTACATATCCGAGGATATTGACCGATATACCAATGTCGTCGGTTGTACCGTCGGATATTCTGAGCCAGTCTATGACAAAAACTTTTATTCTTACCGGAACGTCATCGGTTTCGCTTATAGACGTTCTGGTTGGAAGATTTACAGGCCCAATGGGGACAGGCTTTATTGTTCTGCTGGCTGTGACAGCAGTATTTCTGATGATGCGCCGTTCAATTTCCGCTATAGCTTTTTTTACGGAGCTTGCGGTCATGGGGCTGTATGCATTCATACGCTATAATTTCAACCCGATGTCTGTTCTGTACTTTTTTGCGGGAGGAATGACGCTTTTCGGCATGATATTTCTTTCCTGCGACTACAGTGTAATACCGAAAACTGCAAGTTCCCGGTTTCTGTACGGACTTACGGTAAGCGTTTGCATGATAATGTTCTGCCAGTATTCGGGTACGGAAAACGCTATAGTTTACGCGTCTATAGCGTCGTCGCCGATAGGTATAGAACTTGACAGGCGCGCGCTTTCATTTGCGGATATGCTCAAAAAGCGCAGATGCGGAAAACACAGAAAAAAAATCAAAAACAATCTTTTGGGAAGCATCAGCGAAACCTTGGAAATGCTTGATAATGACGATAAACGGGAGAGTTGATTGTGAGTAACTGTAACGACAATAATAACAGTTTCAAAAAAATTATTAAGAACGGGCTGATTAACAAAAATCCGATCCTTGTAAGCGGAATGGTGATCGCACCTGTTATTGTGCTGGCAAATAATTTCAATGACGCGGTAATGCTGGTCGCTGCGTTTTCACTGATAACTTTTTTTACTCTTTTGATATCGTCCTTTGTGCCGAAAAGTATTGTCTATACTATAAGAATTATCCTTTATACGCTTATAGGCGCTGTAGTTTATGTTCCATCGGTCATGCTGCTGGAATACCTCATGCCTGAGGGCGTTGAAGCCATAGGGATATTTTTTCCTCTGTTTATAACGAACAGCTTTATAGTTACACGGTCGGAGTCAATATTTTTTCTGGAAACAAAAGGTAAAATGCTTCTTGACATAATATTCTGTATAATCGGCTACGACGCTGCCGTTTTGATTTTCTCAGCGGTGCGTGAGATACTTGCTTCAGGTACGATAGGCGGGAAAATTACCGGTATGCCCTCGTCTTTCAGGGTATTTGAACATCCTTTCGGCGGATTTATTTTGCTTGGGCTTTTTGCGGCGCTGTTCAGAAGTATTCTCCTGCTGATAAAGCGGGTTCAGAAGTAGGAAGGCGGTTTGGTTGGATATGCTGAAAAATATAATACTTACCGCTTTTACAGCAGTATTTGCCGAAAACATAATATTTTCGGGAGCGCTCGGTACGAGTACGCTGATAATTGTTTCAAGAAGCCGTAAAAACTTGCTTGGATTCGGTTTGAGCGTGACCTATATAACCGCGCTGATGAGCGTACTGACATATTTTATCAATCAAGCGCTGAGTTTCGACGAAAAAAGCTATATTTATACGCCTCTTGTGTATATAATAATTCTCGGCGCGGTGTATATCCTGACATTGCTGTGTATGTGGAGATTTGCTCCGGAAATGTTTGGCAGAATGAAAAAATATATACACATTTCCGCGTTCAACTGTGCTGTGCTTGGCTCGCTGTTCCTTATCTCGGAACGCTGCAATACTCTAGGTGAATATTTTATACACGGTATTGGCATGGGATTGGGTTTTGTACTGGCGGTGTACCTTACGGCGATAGTTTACGACCGTCTTTATTCTGAGAAAGCGCCGTATTCGTTCAGAGGTTATCCGCTGCTTCTGGTCTATATAGGGATATTAAGCATGGCTTTTTGGGGACTTTCGGGTTATACATTAAAATTTTAAAAGGTTGAAGGGATGATAGGCAATGGAACGCCGCGGCAGAAAAATTTACCGTACTCGCGCAGGCAACCGGAAAAGAAGAACTCAGAAATTTTTTAAGGCTTTGTTTATGATAATAATTCTGGCGGCGCTGGTTTTTGTCGGATACAGCGTCGGAAAGCCTATATATAAGTATTTTTCGGAAAGAAGCGGTAAGGACTCCGCAGAGGAGACGGTACCGTGGACTCCTCCCGTTATGCCCGACGATACGGACAGTACCGTCGGTGAGACTGAAGACGTTCCCGAGGAGTCGACATACGTCTCCGAGGATAGCGTCGAAAACAGTAAGCTTGATTTTTCTGCGTATCAGCTTCCTGAAACAGCTCTCGTTTCTGACGCTGAGCTGAGAAACGCTCTTGAAAGCGCAAAAGGAAGCGGCTATACTGCCGTAGTCGTTACGATGAAAGCAGAGGGCGGAAAGATATACTATAAAACGAGTTCACAAATGGCTTTGAGCGCTGACGGCGCTGTTGCCGGAGGTATGTATGCCGGACAGATATCGTCTATGATAAAAAATGCGGGATTTACTCCTATTGCAAAGATCAATCTTCTTGAGGATCATAACTGGTACGGAGAGTACAAAACAGGTGCGTACCGTTTTGAGGGAAGCACCTCTACATGGCTTGACGACTCGGCTGCAAACGGAGGAAAGCCATGGCTGTCTCCTTTTGACACTGATACCCAGAGCTATGCGGCATACCTTGCAAACGAGGTTTCGAGCGCGGGCTTTGACTATGTTATTTTTGACGGTATTGTTTTCCCGCCTTTCCGCAGTTCAGACCTTAATTATGTGGGGGCAATAGTTAAAGACCCGTCAAAGTATAAGACTCTTATAAGCATTGCAGATATTTCTGCAAAGGCGGCTGAGGCAAACGGCTCTTCAGTAATGGTAATGGCTTCGGCGGGAGAGATCATCGGCGGGAAGTCCGATCTGTTCAAGCCTGCGGAGCTTACGGTCAAAACAGTTTCCGTTGAGTATTTCCCGAACGGGCTGGAGAATACCGCTCTGATAAACGGCGAGGAGATCGCGCTTTCGGAGCTTACGGCATACGACAGGGCAAGGACGGTATTTACCGAAATAAAGCGTCTTGCGGGTGATGAGATAACGATTGTTCCAGCTCTGAGGCAGACTGATTTTTCACAGGCTGATTTCAGTGAAACAATATCCGCGTTTATGGATCTGGGCTTTACTTCCTATATTATTCTTGGCTGATATGCTTGACGAGTACGGTAACATTTGTGTGTCGGAACGTTTACAATTTTCCTTAAAATATTACAATTTACTTTTTTGACTTAACAACTTGGGAAATATGTGATATACTTGCAGAGAAATACAGCCTTAGGAGGAAGAGCATGGCTTATAAAGAAAATAATCCCGAGGAAACAAGGGTTCGCAAGAAAAAGAAGAAGCGCAAGGTCAATCCCATTAAAAGGACGCTTGCGGTCATAGGCACTACTATACTTTCGCTTGTGCTGATAGTTATAATAACAGGTTCGATAATTGCTGCGGCACTTACGGTTTATGTGCTTCAGTTCGTTGATCAGGATCAGGTCGACATTTCACTTTCCGATCTCGACCTTGACTATACGACGTTTATTTACGCTTATGATAAAAACGACTCTCTTGTAGAGCTTGCAAGCATAAGCAGAAACGCCGATAGGATTCCCGTTACTATTGACAAGATTCCCCAGCACGTTCAGGACGCTTTTGTTTACACCGAGGACGAGCGTTTCTACGAGCACGCAGGCGTTGACTGGAAGCGTACCTTTACTGCTTTTCTTAATGAGATACTGCACTTTCTGGGAGGCAGACAGGGCGGTTCGACTATTACTCAGCAGCTTGTCAAAAACGTTACCGGCGACGACGACGCAAACTGGGACAGAAAAATGCGTGAGATATTTCGTGCGGCGCAGCTTGAAAAGTACTGCACAAAAACAGATATCCTCGAAGCGTACTTAAACTATATCGGTTTCGGAGGAAGCACAGCGGGAATACAGGCGGCGTCGCTGAAATATTTCGGCAAGGACGTTTCTGAGCTTACCATTGCCGAGGGTGCCTGCCTTGCAGCCATACCCAAAAACCCGGTACACTACAATCCCTTTGCAAAGGGTAAGGAGGACGAAGAAACAGGCGAATTCAAATCAGGTCTTGAATGGAATCTGGAACGTCAGCAGACCGTTTTGTGGCTTATGTACAAAAACGCTTGTATTTCTCAGAGAGAGTACGAGGCTGCCTGTGATGAGAAAATAGTATTCCGCGATCCGAATGCCAAGGACGAATCCGAAGAAAACGGCAACGGTATTCAGGACTGGTTTGTGGATATGGTTATCTATGATGTAATAACCGATTTTCAGGAGCTTTACGGAATTGAGCAGGACGAGGCAAGCGACAAGCTCTATAACGGTGGCTATAAGGTATATACTACCGTGGATCTGGATATGCAGAAGGCTGTCGAAGCTAAGTATAAGGATTACAGTACATTCTCGGATACTGTTCTTGCTGACCCGCCCGAGTCTGCGTTTATCTGCATGGACTATACAGGAAATATCAAGGCTGTCGTTGGCGCGATCGGAGAGAAAGCTGGCTCCAATATCTGGAACAACGCAACAAGGTCGAAGCGTTCTCCCGGTTCCTGTATAAAACCGATAACCTCTTACGGATATGGTCTTGAGTACGACTTTTTCACATGGTCGACCGTATTTACCAATAAGCCTCTGGATACCGAAATTATAGACGAGGAAACGGGTCTGCCCCGTAAGTGGCCTTACAACTATAATTCCAAAACATGGGATTACGGAGGATACTTTACGTTCCAGGCACTGCAGCGTTCGCTGAATACTGTTCCCGCTCAGCTTATTGAGCAGGAGACTCCGCAGGAAGTGTTTGAATTTCTGCAAAACCGTTTCCAGGTTACTACACTTACAGCTGCTGACGCGGATATTGCACCGCTTTCGGTAGGAGCTCTTACGGAAGGGCTTACCCTTAAAGAGCTTGTTGCGGCGTATCAGGCATTTGGAAACGGCGGAAAATACTACAAGCCAACGTCATACACGCAGGTCGTTGACGGAACAGGTAAGGTTGTTTTGCAGCATAAATACATGCCTATCCAGGCAATAAGCAGTGATACAGCCTATATAATGAACAAGCTCATGCAGACGGTAATTGAGGGTCCTAACGGAACCGGACGTGCCGCAAAGCTTGTCAATACGCCGCTTGTCGGAAAGACCGGTACGTCTCAGGATTGGCACGATCTGTCGTTTGTTGGCTGTACTCCCGACTATGTCAGCGGCATATGGTACGGCTATCTTACCCCGAAGCAGATACCCACAGGAACTTATTATAGCTCACCGCAGGTGTGGAAAAATGTTTTTGGCGAAATTGCCGAAGCGGAAAATGGGAAATCTTTCCCTGTAAACAATGAGGTTCAGGAGCTTTACTATTGCGCTGAAACAGGAAAGCTTGCGGGTGCAAAGTGTCCAACGGGCTCGGTCGGATATTATAAAAAGACCTTTGTTCCTGAAATGTGTACCGCAGACCACAGCGCCAAAAAGAAAGACGAGGGGCAGTCCTGATGAATTTGATAAGAATGGTTTGTCCGTGTCACTTCGGACTTGAAAGCACGCTGAAATTTGAGATAACAAGAATCGGCGGGCAGGATATTTCCGTGTCGGACGGCAGGGTTGCTTTTTCTGGTGATTTCGGTACGCTTATTAAAGCTAATCTTTGGCTGAGTACTGCGGAGCGTGTTCTGGTACAGCTTGCGGAATTTGACGCCTATAGCTTCGAGGAGCTTTTTCAGGGTACGAAAAATGCGCCTTTTGAGGACTTTATCGGTGCGGATGACAGGTTTCCTGTAAAGGGGTATTCACTTAATTCCGAGCTGCACAGCGTTCCCGACTGTCAGTCCATAATAAAAAAAGCCGCCGTGGAACGGCTGAAAAACAATTATGGTATAAGCTATTTTGAAGAAACGGGTGCGCTGTACCAAGTAAGGTTCAGCATACTTAAAAATCATGTTTCGATTTTTCTGGACAGTACCGGCGAGGGGCTTCACAAGCGCGGATACCGCAGAAATTCCAATGCCGCGCCTATAAAGGAGACTCTTGCGGCGGGAATAGTCGATCTTGCCCATATTCGGGGCGACAGCGTTGTATGCGATCCGTTCTGCGGAAGCGGAACTATCCTTATTGAAGCTGCCTATAAGGCTTTGAATATTGCCCCGGGGCTAAAACGGCGTTTTGCTTCCGATAACTGGAGTATTATCCCGCAAAATCTTTGGGAGACTGAACGAAAAGCTGCCCTTGAAGCTATAAGAAAAGATACAGACTTTTTTGCCTACGGTTATGACATAGACCCGGAGTGCGTGGCTCTTACTCAGGAAAACTGCCGAAAGGCAGGTATCCAGAAGCGGGTGGAGATCAAACAGGCGGATATAAAAAATTATGAAAATATTTCCAATACGGTGACTATCTGCAATCCTCCCTACGGTGAGCGACTGTTGGAGATAAGAGAAGCAGAAAAGCTTTACAGTATAATGGGACAGCGTTATATTGCCGACAGGGAACACCCTTGCTTTGTTATCTCTCCGCACGAGGAGTTTGAAAAGCTGTTCGGGAAAACCGCCGATAAGCGCAGAAAGCTCTATAACGGAATGCTGAAATGTCAGCTTTATATGTATTTTAAATAGACTTGACAGATTTGCCGACTGTCCCGGAGCTGGAAAACCTCTCCGGGACTTTTTAAATGCAGTTCTTTATATTGACGAATTTCTTTTTTAATGGTATAATGAATATAATACGATTTGGGAGACGGTTTTGCATGGGAAAATTGGTTGTTATAGACGGTCTTGACGGCAGCGGAAAGACTACGCAGTTTGAAATTCTAAGGGAAAAACTTGCGGTTGATACTGCTGTAAAGGCAATAAGCTTTCCTGATTATGATCAGCCGTCCTCGACATTGGTAAAGATGTATCTGAACGGCGAGATTTCTGCTAATGCAGCGGAAGTAAACGCTTATGCCGCTTCAAGCTTTTATGCGGCAGACCGTTATGCAAGTTATAAAATGTTTTGGGAAAAAAATTATCTTGGCGGAGAACTGATATTGGCGAGCCGATATGTTACATCAAATGCAATACATCAAATGGGAAAACTTCCCGAAAGCGAGTGGGACAGTTACCTCGAATGGCTTGCAGACTATGAGTACGCCAAACTGGCGCTTCCAGAACCAAATCTTGTTATTTTTCTGGATATGCCTGTGGAAATTTCTCAAAGGCTTATTACGGGACGGTATAACGGAGACGAAAAGAGAAAGGATATCCATGAGGCAAATGTTGAGTATCTGAAGCTTTGCAGACGTTCTGCGCTGTATGCTGCCGAAAGGCTCGGATGGAAAATAGTTCCTTGCAGCGCAGAGGACAGAGTCTTGCCGATAGGTGATATAAGCGGCAGACTTATACAGTTGATAAAAGAGGTTTTATAGTATATGCTGGATTTTAAGGTTATTGAGCTTTCCGACAGGCCTTGGATAACCGATCTATTGAAAAAATCGGACTTCAGAGGCTGCGAGTACAATTTTTCAAATAATTTTGCATGGCACAGGCTATACGATACTGCTATATGCAGATATAAGGATTTCTATATTTCCCGCTCCATGAAATACGGTATGAGTTTTACTTTTCCCGCAGGGATCGGAGACTATAAGGATCTGTTCCTTACCTTAAAAAGGGAAGCGGAGGAAACTGGAAATCCTCTGACGGTAAGTTCGGTTACAGATGAAAACTTATGTCTTTTTGAGGAACTTTTCGAGGGACAGTACAGCGTTTCCTGTGATGAATCTGACTGCGACTATATTTATGACGCGGAAAAGCTCAGGACGCTTTCCGGCAAGAAATACCACAAAAAAAGGAATCACCTAGCAAGATTCTACGAAAACAATTGGGAATATTCTATTCTGACTGAAAAGGATTTCGACGAGTGTATTGAATTTGCTGTAAATAGTTACAATCTGAATCAATCATACGATGACGAATCCAGCGTTGCGGAGCAGTATGCTATAAATACTTTTATGAACTATTTTGGTGAACTGGAATTAAAGGGCGGAGTTATCCGTGTGGACAACAAGGTTCAGGGCTTTACAATCGGAGACGGTATAAATTCAGACACATTTGATATTCACATTGAAAAGGCGAACTCAGATATACAGGGTGCATATGCCGCCATAAATAATGAGTTTGCAAAGTCTGCGACTGGTGGATACAGCTACATCAACCGAGAAGAGGATTTGGGTCTGGAAGGACTGCGCAGGTCAAAGCGTTCCTATTACCCTGTGATAATGCTTCATAAAAACAAGGTCACATTCAAATAAACTTTTGGGAGGAATCGGAATGATCTACATTTTTCTTGCAAACGGCTTTGAGGAAACAGAGGCTGTCACACCTATCGACATTCTCCGCAGGTGCGGCAAGGAGGTCGTTGCCGTTGGTGTTGGCGGAAGTGCTGTAACAAGCTCTCACGGGATAACTATTATTGCCGATACAGAGGACAAGCTTATTAGTCTTGATGAAAAACTGGAGGGAATAATTCTTCCCGGAGGTATGCCCGGTACGCTCAATCTTGAAAAGTCGGAAACCGTTCAGAAAGCTATCGATTACTGTATAGCTAATAATCTTTACATTGGAGCTATATGCGCTGCTCCGTCGATACTGGGACACAAAGGGATTCTCAAAGGAAGAAATGCTGTATGCTTTGCAGGTTTTGAGTCTCAGCTTGAGGGAGCAAATGTATCAGACGAGCCTGTTGTACTCGACGGAAATATTATTACCTCCCGCGGGGCAGGTACGGCGGTGGATTTTGGGCTGAAGCTTGCGGAGGTTTTCGCTTCTGCCGAGCAAAGCAAAAAAGTCGGAGAAGCGATTTTATGGTACAGAAGCTGACCGGTTTCGATATAAGGGAGCATAAAACCGAGCTTCGGAATAACTATAAGCGTATTCGCCGTGAAATGCCTGGCAATTTGAAAAAGCTCCGTGATGAAAAAATTTTTTCAAAGCTTATCGGACTGGATTCCTATAAGGCGGCAAAGACAGTGCTAACATACGTTTCCACGGATATAGAGGTGGATACGATAAGGTTTATAAAACACGCACTCGGAGACGGGAAAACCGTTGCTGTCCCAAGATGCGTACCGAATACGCGGGATATGGTATTCTATATTATAAATTCATTGCGTGATTTGGAGCACGGTTCTTTTTCGGTTCTTGAACCTATACCGAAAAAATGCATGAAGCTTACCGATTTCAAAGGAGCTTTTTGTATAGTTCCCGCACTTGTGTACGACAGATACGGATACCGTTTGGGGTACGGAAAGGGATATTACGACCGGTTTTTATCGGCTCATTCGAATATGTTTCTCGTAGGGATAGGCTATTGCTGCTGTACTGTGACCGAGCTTATCCACGGGCGGTTTGATGTTGCAGTCGATACCATTGTTACCGAAAAATATATAAAAAAATGCGGAAAGGAAAACGGTGCAGATGGAACAGAAAGAGTTGGAGCGAAGCGAAAAAAGCGTTCTCCTTGAAAATATACTGAACAGCGTGCCAGAGGAAGCAGCTTCATCCGATGTTGAAGAACCGAATGAAAACGGCGGAGATACTTTAGAGGATTCTGATACTGAAACCGCTGGAGATGCGGAGGATACTATTGACGCTGGTGAGCCTTCGGACGAACGTGCTGAAAATACTGCGGAACATGATTATGAAGAGTTTGACGGCGAAGAAGATGAAGACTATGAGGAAGTACCCAAAAAGCTGAAAAAGAAAAAGCGCGGTCATGGTCACATTATTTTTGGACTTATTTTCAGCGTTGTTATAATTTCCGTGTCTATACTCGCTGCGGTGTTTATATTAAAATGCTCCAAGGAATTTTTGGCTATCGGCAAGTCTGATATTGAGCTTGTAGTTGATATACCGATGAATTCAAGCACGATCGATATTGCAGAGCAGCTTTACAGCGAGGGTATAATTTCCGACCCTAAGCTGTTCAGGCTTTTCTCAAAATTCAAGGGTGCAGACGGAACTTACATAGCGGGAACTCATACATTGTCACCTAAAATGGATTATAATACGCTTATTGAGGAATTGCAGGCTGAAGCAGAAAATCAGCGTGAGACAGCTGATGTTATCTTTCCAGAGGGAATAACGCTTCTTGAAGCTGCCCAAAAGCTGGAAGAAAAGAACGTGTGCAGTGCAGACGAGTTTATAAAAGTATTTAATGCAGGTGGATTTGGTTTTGATTTTGAAGAAAATGTCAGAATAAGTTCATTGAAATTTTACAAAATGGAGGGGTACTTTTTCCCCGATACCTATCAATTCTATGTCGAAGAGGATCCGCGGGTCGTTGCTAAAAAAATTTACAAAAACTTTGACGCAAGGGTAACTCCCGATCTATACGGACGAATGAAAGACCTTGATATGGAGCTTGAGGATGTTCTTACGCTTGCCTCCGTAATTCAGGCAGAAGCTCCGGATACAAAGAATATGAAAATGGTAGCCTCGGTATTTTTTAATCGTCTGAACAATCCGGACGAGTATCCGCTGTTACAGTCCGACCCGACTACGAATTATGTTGAGAAAGTCATTAAACCTAATATTGAGTTCAAATCAGAGGCAATGTTCAAGGCTTATGATACATACCAAGGGGCGGGGCTTCCTCCCGGACCTATCTGCAACCCGGGACTGGATGCGATAAATGCAGTGCTTTATCCTGCTGAAACAGACTATTTCTATTTTTGTTCAAATCTGGAAACCGGAGAATTTTTCTATGCCGAGACTCTGGACGAGCATAATCAGAATCTGATAGAAGCAGGACTTGTCTGAACGGAGGAGCTATGAATTTAGATAATCTTGAGGTTTTGTCTCCCGCAGGAAGCTTTGAAAGCTTGCGGTCTGCGGTTGATTACGGTGCGGACGCTGTTTATCTTGGCGGACAAAGCTTCGGTATGCGTGCAGGTTCTGAAAATTTTACTTATGATTCATTAAAGGCGGCAATCGTGCTTGCACACTTAAAAGGTGTTAAAGTCTACCTGACCTGCAATACGCTGCCGAGAAACAATGAGATACCTTATTTCAGGCAGTTTATGGAGGAAGCAAACGACTGCGGTGTAGATGCTGTAATTGTTGCCGATTTGGGTTTGCTGTCACTTGTGAAGGAATACTGTCCAGATATGGAAGTGCATATGTCCACACAAACGGGAATCGTAAATTATGTTACAGCACGCGAGCTTTATAATATGGGCGTGAAGCGAGTTGTTGTTGCGAGAGAACTATCCTTGGAAGAAATTGCCGAAATAAGAGCGAAAACACCTGCTGATCTGGATATTGAAGCTTTTGTGCACGGAGCAATGTGTGTATCCTTTTCGGGACGGTGCTTATTATCCCAGTATCTTGTGAATCGTGACGCCAACCGCGGTGAATGCGCTCAGCCCTGCCGCTGGAGTTACAGTCTGATGGAGGAAACCAGAAAAGGTGAGTACTATCCGATTACTGAGGACACCGACGGTACTTACATTCTCAATGCCAAAGACTTGTGCATGATAGATCATCTTGCTAAAGTTGCTGAAGCGGGAGTTACAAGCTTTAAAATTGAGGGACGGGCAAAGTCTTCGTACTATGTTTCGGTAATTACAAACGCTTATAGAATGGCAGTTGATGTTCTGAAGCAAGGTGCAGAACTTCCCGGGTGGGTCAGGGAAGAAGTATTTAAAGTCAGTCACAGACCATACTGTACCGGATTTTTTTTCGGACATCCAAAGGACTGTCAGTACTATCCAAACAGCGGATATATACGTGAATACGATGTTGCCGCGGTTGTTGATGAGTGCAAAGGCGGGCGCATTTACTGCACCCAGAGAAATAAATTCTGCAAAGGAGACGAAGTGGAGATTCTAGCTCCGGGTAAAAAATTTGGCACGTTAAAGGTCAGCGAACTTTTAAACGGAAATGGAGAACCGATTGAAAGTGCTAATCATGCTATGATGAAGCTTATTATATCATGTGAAAATGAGTATCCGCCAAACTCAATAATTAGAATAAAAAAGTAGTGTAAAATTAAAATACTTTACATCGGTGTTATGCATAAAATGTTTTCTTTGCCAATATTAATGGTAAAAAGGAGATGTTGATATGCAGGAAAATGTGACAAGCTGTGAAGCTTTACGCATTGAAGAATCATTAAAAAGATTGGAAGAACAAACAAAATCGGACGAACAAGTATGCGTTGAGCCGTATAGCAGAAAGACCGTGTCATTTGGGGATACAATTACTTTGCAGGCTATACTGTGCATACTTCTTGTGCTTGGATTCATAGCCGCTAACATTTTAAACGGAGGTCTTGCGGCGGATATTTTTGAACTGTACGAAAGCAAACTCAATTCCGACAGTACCGTAGTCGATGTTTTTGCTGCAATCGTTGATTTTCTCGGCACGGCTCCGATAGACAATGTTTGAGCTTCGGTTTAAAAGCTTTACCGCAGCGTTTGATTTCAGCTTTTTTGCCTCAGTTTCGCTACTCATGCTGATCGGCAATAACCGTTATGCGCTTTTCGGACTTGCCTCCTGCCTTTGGCATGAATTAGGACATTTTACTGTTATGCGTATTTGCGGCATTCCCGTAAAAAGGCTGGTATTTTACGGTGCAGGCATTAAGCTTACGGCTGACAAGCAACTTGACTTTACAGGATTTTGGGTGCAGCTTTGGGTTTTTCTGGCAGGAAGTGCGGCCAATTTCCTTGCGGCAGTATTGCTGTCTTTTTCGGAAAACCACGCTGTCAGAATATTTTCAGCGGTAAATTCTATAATAGGTGCGTTTAATTTGCTTCCGCTGGGTTACTTGGACGGGGGAAAAATACTTACGCTTTTTATTCGCAGTTTTTGCGGATTTGCTTTGTCCTGCCGTTTGGAACGTTATCTTAAGTGGCTGAATATTATCTTGATAGCTGTTATCCTTATAGTGTTTGCTGCTCTTGGAAAAGGAAATTTTACGCTGTATCTTACTTTATGCTGTCTGCTTGTATCGGCGGCTGCCTGTTGATGACGCAGTGAAAGGATTGTTAAAATATGTTAAAGGATCGGATAGAAGCTTTGCTTCTGAAAGTCAAGTCGCCGTCGCGTTATATCGGCGGGGAGCTTAACAGCGTGGTAAAGGATAAAAGCAAAGTGGACGTACGGTTTGCATTTTGTTTTCCTGATTCATATGATGTGGGAATGTCTCACCTTGGAATGAAAATTTTATATTCGCTGAAAAATAAGCGGAAGAACTTCTGGTGCGAGCGCGTATTCGCGCCTTGGGTGGATTTTGAACAGCTCATGCGTGAAAACGATATTCCGCTGTATGCGCTGGAAAGTCTCGATCCTGTAAAGGAGTTTGACTTTATAGGATTTACAATACAGTATGAGTTGTGTTATACAAATATTTTAAATATGCTTGACCTTGCCGGACTGCCTGTAAAGGCTGAAGAACGTACAGATGATATGCCTATAGTTGTTGCCGGAGGACCCTGTGTGTGCAATCCAGAGCCGCTGACGGATTTCATAGACCTGTTCATAATAGGCGAAGGTGAAGAAGTCAACCTTGAGCTTATGGATCTGTATGCCGATATGAAGAAGAGAGGTTGTTCCAAAAAGGAGTTTCTTGAAGCTGCTTCGGGTATCGAGGGAATTTATGTGCCGTCCTTTTACGATGTTTATTATAATAATGACAGTACGGTTAGAGGCGTGGTTTCCAATAATCCCAATGCACCGCTCATTGTTAGAAAGCGTATCATTAAAGACCTTGACAAGGTTTTTTATCCGGAATCATTTGTTGTTCCGTACTGCGAAATAGTTCACGACAGAGCGGTTGTGGAAGTTCTGAGAGGCTGTATAAGAGGCTGCCGTTTTTGTCAGGCGGGATTCATATACCGTCCGTTCAGGGAGAAAAGCTCGGATACCATAGTGAAACAAACTAAGTGCCTGTGCGAATCCACGGGCTACGAGGAGGTATCCTTGTCCTCTCTCAGTACCAGCGATCTGTCGGATATAAACGATACTCTTACTCAGGTGGCTGAGTACACCGAAAAGGAGAATGTTAATCTGTCCCTCCCATCAATGCGTATAGACAAGTTCAGCGGCGAGCTTATGGAACAGATACAGAAGGTGCGGAAAAGCGGTCTGACATTTGCTCCGGAAGCCGGTACCCAGCGTCTTCGGGATGTTATCAACAAAAACATAACCGAAGAGGAAATAATGCGCGCGTGCAGGCTTGCCTTTTTTGAGGGCAGCTATACCTCGGTAAAGCTCTACTTTATGCTTGGTCTTCCCACTGAGACCGATGACGATATCTGCGGCATTGCCGAGCTTGCGGAAAAGATCGTTGATCTTTACTATAGCAACCCAAACCGTCCCCGCGGAAAGCACATCAAGATATCAATAAGCTGCGCGACGTTTGTGCCAAAGCCGTTTACGCCGTTTGAGTTTGAACCTCAGGCGTCCGAGGAGGAAATAAAGCACAAGCAAAAGGTTTTGTTGGATTCCGTACGTTCCCGCAAGCGTATAAATGTAAGCTGGCACAAATATCAGGTAAGCATACTTGAGGCTGTGCTTGCAAAAGGGGACAGACGGCTCTGCGATACTATATATGAGGCGTGGAGGCTTGGCTGCAAATTCGACAGCTGGGACGAGCTTTACCGGTACGATCTGTGGCAAAAAGCTTTTGAGAAAACGGGAGTTGATGTTGACTTTTATGCGCACAGGGCGCGTCCCTACGATGAAATAATGCCTTGGCAGCATTTGGATTATCTTGTTTCGAAAGAATTTCTGGTAAGAGAAAATCAAAAGGCTCGCGAGGGAAAAACTACCCCAAACTGCCGTGAAAATTGTTCCGGCTGCGGAGTATCAAAGGGTATCGGAGGTGCGTGCTTTGGAAAAACTAAATCTCAGAGCGAGGTTTGAAAAAAGCGGGCGAGCCGTTTTTATCTCTCACTTGGATCTTATGAGGACTATGCAGCGGGCTTTGAAGCGTTCCAGAATCCCCGTTTGGTACACAGAGGGCTTCAATCCGCATATTTACCTTAATTTTCCTTTGGCTCTTTCTCTTGGAGTAACGGGCAGGTCGGAGTATATGGATTTTTCCGTCACCGAGTCCGCTGATTTTGAAACGCTTCGGGACAGTCTCAATAAAAAAATGCCCGAGGGCCTAAGGATTTTGGATATTTTTGAGCCTGTGTACGAAAACAAAGATGTTGGTTTTGCAGATTACAAAATAGATTTTTACAGCGGCGTAGGCTCAAAGGAAATGCTGTCTATTCTTGAAAAAATGCTTTCGGAGGATAAGATTGAAGTTGATAAACGTTCTAAAAGCAAGGGTATGGTAAAAACCGACATAAAGCCGCACATTAACATAATATCTGCGGAGCCGTCCGGAGTAGCTCTGCGTGTGTTTGTAAGACTTCCGGCAGGTCTGAAAATGAATATAAACGCAGGTGTTTTTACAGAAGCATTTGCAGATTACAGCAAAATTAAATTTACAAAAATTTGTGCAGAACGCACAAAAATATTGTGTTCTGACGGTCGAGATTTTAAGTAAGTGACATTTTAGCTTTTTTTGTAAGAAAATACTTGCAATTCGTGAAAAAATGTGATAATATTATATAGCATTTAAAAATCCGCCCGAATTATAGTCGGACGAGATTAATGCCCTGCCGTTAGCGTTTTTCAGCCGCGGCAGACATTAAAAGGACAGTCCGCTGCCTTATGCCGCCTTGGAGCGGCTGCTTGCGAAAGGTAAGAATGTCTTAAAATTTAGGAGGAAATATCATGGACGCACTGAAGCTTATCAGCGGCAGCAGCCTTAAAGAGAACGCTCCCGTTGTAAACGTGGGCGACACAGTTAAGGTTCACGTTAAGATCAAGGAAGGCGAGAAGTACAGAATTCAGGTTTTTGAGGGTACGGTTATCGCCAAGAAGCACGGAGGAATCAACGAGACGTTTACAGTAAGGCGCGTTGCGCATGGCTGCGGTATTGAAAGAGTGTTCCCCGTTCATTCGCCGGTTGTCGACAAGGTTGAGCTTGTAAGAAGCGGTAAGGTTCGCCGCAGCAAGCTTTATTATCTCCGCGACAGAGTCGGCAAGGCTGCTAAGGTTAAAGAACAGATTCGCTGACTGCGGTTGTGAAAAGGGACTGTGCGTCCCTTTTTTGCTATATTTTAATACTTATTCGCGATGAAAGTACGGAAAAATTCTTTATAAAAATCATACACGCAAACTTTTGATTGATTTTTTGCATACTTTTTGATCGGGAATCAGTATAATATGAAAATTTCGCGGGAGGATCGGAGGATCATTGTTATGGCAGGATATGAGCTTAATTACGAAGCCCTTGACGATGCTGACAAGAAAAAAGAAGTCACCGCCGCCGAGGAGTTCATCGACTGGGTTGAAACCATTATAGGGGCTTTTTTTGCGGTAATTATTATATTTACGTTTCTTCTTCGTGTGGCAAACGTTGACGGAGCGTCTATGCAGCCTACCCTTACCGAGGGAGACAGGCTTATTGTTTCGCACCTGTTTTACGAGCCTGCGGCGGGAGATATTGTAATAGTTAACAGCGAAAAACTCGGCAAGGCTATTGTTAAGCGTGTGATCGCGGTTGAGGGTCAGACTGTCGAGGTCGATCCCGATGCGGGAGCTGTTAAGGTTGACGGGACAGTTCTTGACGAGCCGTATATTCTTGAACTTACAAAAGAGGACGAGGGTTATCATGATTATCCCGTGACCGTTCCTGAGGACTGCGTTTTTGTTATGGGCGACAACAGAATGAATTCCACCGACAGCAGAAGTGAATGGGTAGGTTTTGTAAATGAGGAGGATATTCTGGGTAAAGTCATTTTCAGAATATTCCCGTTCAACGCTATCGGCGATCCCGACCGCTTCGGAGGTGCTAATGACTGATATACCGTCCATACAGTGGTTTCCTGGGCATATGACCAAAACCAAGCGTATGATAAAGGCTTCTCTGCCTTTGGTGGACGCTGTGGTAGAAATACTTGACGCCCGTATACCAGAATCAAGCAGAAATCCAGATTTGCAGTCGCTTATCGATGGCAAGCCAAGAATAGTTGTGCTTAACAAATGTGATACTGCCGATGAAGCAGCTACACAAAAGTGGCTGGAACATTACCGTGCGCAAGGATTGGCGGTCATTGCTGCGGACTGTAGGAGCGGCAAGGGTCTGAACAAATTTGCTACTGCGGTAAAGTCGGCGTTGGCTTCACTTATTGAAAAAAACAAAGCCAGAGGCATGGAGGGGCGCGTACTTCACCTAATGGTGGTAGGCATACCAAACGTGGGAAAATCTTCATTTATAAATCGTCTTGCCGGACAGAAAAAAGCAAAGGTTGAAGACCGTCCAGGAGTTACCAGAACCAAGCAGTGGGTTAAGCTTTCAGACGATATGGAGCTTCTGGATATGCCTGGAGTACTGTGGCCAAAGTTTGAGGATATGTCCGTTGGAGAAAGGCTTGCTTTTACAGGCGCGGTAAAGGATGATGTTGTGGATGTGGAAACTCTTGCCTGCCGTTTGCTGTACATTCTTAATGATATGTACAGGGAGGAGCTTACTGAAAGATACAAGATACAAACGGAAAAAGACGAGGACGGATATGAGCTGCTAAAAAAGGTTGGAAAAGCCCGCGGAATGCTTGTAAGCGGCGGGGAGATAAACACCGAACGGGCGGCGATAACGGTTCTTGACGAATTTAGAGGCGGAAGGCTGGGGAGGATAACTCTTGAGCTTCCGGCGTAAGGTTGTGAAAATGTGACTCTTTTTGAATATGACAGCGCTGTCAGAAACGATGCTCCCATACTCTGCGGGGTGGACGAGGCGGGGCGTGGTCCCTTGGCGGGGGACGTTTACGCCGCCGCTGTTATTTTTGACGAGAACGTCTCCATAGGCGGTCTTAATGACAGCAAAAAGCTTTCCGAGAAAAAGCGGGAGACTTTATTTGACGAGATAACCAAAAAGGCAACGGCTTACTGCGTTGCGGCGGCGACTGTGGAGGAGATCGAGAGTCTGAATATTTTGCAGGCGACTATGCTTGCAATGAAAAGAGCTGTGGAGGGGTTGGGCATAGTCCCCGATATGGCGATAATAGACGGAAACAGTCTGCCTAACTTGGTATGTCCCGCCAAAACGGTTGTAAAGGGGGACGGCTTGTCAGCCTGCATTGCAGCAGCTTCGGTACTGGCAAAGGTCAGTCGTGACAGATATATGAAAAAGCTTGCAGAGGAGTACCCGCAGTACCAGTTTGAAAAGCACAAGGGCTACGGAACAAAGCTGCATAACGAAATGATACTGAAGTACGGTCCTTCTCCTGTGCACAGAATGTCGTTCTTGAAGAAGCTGCTGAAAAATGGATAGACAGGAGCTTGGCCGGTTCGGCGAAAATGCTGCTGCATACTATCTTGAAAAAAAGGGCTATAAGATACTGAAACGCAACTACCGTATCAAAGGCGGAGAACTGGATATTATTGCCGAAAAGGACGGCGTTATTGCTTTTGTTGAGGTCAAGACCCGTACTCCCGAACCGATGGTAAACGGTCTTGAAGCTGTTACAGCAGCTAAGAAAAAAATGATAATAAGGACTTCCGAGGAGTATTCACGGCGTTTTCCCCATGATTTTCAGCCGCGTTTCGACGTGGTGTGGGTAACGGCTGCGGACAGAAAGGTCGTCGGATTTCAATATATTGAAAACGCTTTTGACGCGAGCAGATAAATGTAAATTTTTGTAAAGGAATGTTGGCTATGTACTACAAAAGCACAAGAGACAGCGGCGTGAATAAAAGTTCCGCCGAGGCTATCGTACAGGGAATTTCCTCTGATGGAGGACTTTTCGTTCCTTCCGAAATACCCGAAATATCTATGGACGAGATAGTCAGGCTGGGGGATATGAGCTATTCAGAAAGGGCGGCTTATATCTTCGCAAAATATCTTACCGATTTTACCGAGACAGAGATAAGATACTGCACAGATAACGCCTATAACGACAAAAAATTTGCGACGGAAAATATTTCCGAAATATCACATCTTTTTGACGGAACTTATATTCTTGAGCTTTGGCACGGTCCCACCTGTGCATTTAAGGATATGGCGCTGCAGATACTACCGTACCTGCTTACAACTTCCGCCAAAAAAATCAATATTGACAAGAAGATCGTTATTCTGGTGGCAACGTCAGGAGATACAGGAAAGGCTGCTCTGGAGGGTTTTGCGGACGTTCCCGGCACTCAGATAATGGTGTTCTATCCCGAAGACGGCGTAAGTCCCATGCAAAAGCGCCAAATGACCACACAGGACGGAGGAAACGTTGCCGTATGCGGTATCAACGGCAATTTTGACGACTGTCAGAACGGCGTTAAGTCTATCTTTACTAACAATAATATTAAGTCTAAGCTTGAAGCAAACAAAATGATGTTCTCCAGCGCAAATTCCATTAACTGGGGACGTCTTGCTCCGCAGATAATTTACTACATTTCCGCTTATGCGACCCTTGTCAAGGATGAGGAGCTAAAGGCTGGGGACAAGATAAATATTGTTGTTCCTACGGGAAACTTCGGAAATATCCTTGCGGCGTACTATGCAAAGCATATGGGTCTGCCTGTGAACAAGCTGATCTGTGCTTCTAACTCAAATAAGGTTTTGACAGACTTCATTGCTACCGGCGTGTATGATAGAAACCGCGAGTTCATCACAACCATTTCTCCATCTATGGATATTCTTATTTCCAGTAACCTTGAAAGACTTCTTTATCTTATGTGCGGAGAAAACGACGCTCTTATACGAGAGTGGTTCAGTTCTCTTGCAAAAGAGGGCAGATATGAGGTCACGGACGAAATAAAGGCTAAGCTTGCGGACGAATTTGCTGCGGGTTTCTGTGATGACAAGGCTACAAAGGATACAATTAAAAAGGTATACGATAAGTACTCATATACGCTTGATACCCACACAGCGGTTGCTGTAAAGGTTTACGAGGATTACCGTGCGGAGACGGGCGATACGACAAAGACAGTTATCGCTTCTACGGCGAGCCCCTACAAGTTCAGCGCAAGCGTGCTTGAAGCGATAGACGGCAATACTTTCAATATCGGAGAGTTTGAGATGATAGACAGGCTTGCGGAGCTTTCGGGATACGAGATACCGCAGTCGCTGGCAGCTTTGAAAACAAAGGAGCGTCGTTTCAAGGACATTATTGCAAGGGAAGAGCAGCAGGATTATGTTCTGAAGCAGCTTTCTGTCTGAATTGCAGGTGATGCAATGTCTTTATTTGCAATAGCCGATCTGCATTTGTCCCTTTCCGTGGATAAGCCGATGGATATTTTCGGCGGCTGGGACAGCCATGTTGAAAAGCTTGCTGAAAACTGGAATAAAACGGTTTCGGATAACGATCTGGTCGTTATCCCAGGGGATATCTCCTGGGGCATGAACTTAGACGAGGCAAGAGCTGATTTTAGTTTTATCAACGCTTTAAACGGTCGAAAGATTATTTCTAAGGGAAATCACGACTATTGGTGGTCTACGCTGTCAAAGCTTAATAAATTTATTGAGGAAAACGGTTTTGACAGTATAAAATTTCTGCACAATAATCATTATCCATATGGAAAATACGGGATTTGCGGTACTCGCGGCTGGATAAATGAGACAGAAGTTCCCGCAGACGCCAAGGTACTGGCAAGGGAAGCTCAAAGACTGGAGGTCTCTATTCAGTCGGCTTTAAAAGAAAAGCTTGAGCCAATTGTGTTTCTGCATTACCCCCCTGTTTACGGCAACGAGAGCAATTACGACATACTTGACGTGATGTTCAAATATGGTGTGAAGGAGTGCTATTACGGACATCTTCACGGCCGATCTCATAAAAACGCGGTTTGCGGAGAGCGTGACGGTATAAATTTTCATTTGGTATCGTGCGATTTTGTGCAATTTTGCCCTGAGTTGGTGGTATAAATTGTATAAAATGGCGAAATGTCTCATTATCTATGGTAAAATTATTTTAAATATGTTATAATAATAAGCGTGTTTTAAGGCTTCGGCGGTTCTGCCGCTTTACGGAAGCGTGTCTTGCGGCGGAGCCAATTTAATATTGGAGGACGTTACAAATGGGTTTGGTTTCAACAAATAAAATTGATGCTACAAAATATGAGCTTGTTATCGGCGTAGATGCCGAGGGTTTTGAAAAGGCGCTCCAGAGCGCATATCTGAAAGCCAGAGGAAAGATCAATATCAATGGATTCAGAAAAGGCAAGGCTCCAAGAAAAATGATTGAGCAGCTTTACGGAGAAAACGTTTTTTATGAGGACGCTGTAAACGCTTTGGTAAGAACCGATATAACTAAAGTTCTTGAAGATGAGGATTACGACCTGATCGCAACTCCCGAAATTGCTGTTGATTCTGTAAACAAAGAGGACGGCGTAAAATTTAAAGTTACCGTTACCGTAAAGCCAGAGGTTGAAATTTCCGGTTATAAAGGTATAGAAGTTGAAAAAACTGTCAATGCTGTTACAGACGAGGATATTGATAAGCAGCTTCAGGCTCTCAGAGAAAGAAACGGACGTCTCGTTACAGTTGAGGGAAGGCCCGCTGAAAACGGAGATATTGCCGTTATCGACTTTGAAGGTTTTAAAGACGGAGTTCCTTTTGAAGGAGGCAAGGACGAAAATTATGAGCTTGCTCTCGGTTCGGGAACTTTTATTCCGGGATTTGAGGATCAGATCGTCGGCAAAAGCACCGGAGATGAGTTTACTATTAATGTAACATTCCCCGAAAACTATCAGATGGAAGATATCGCAGGTCAGCTTTGTGAATTCAAGATTAAGCTTAATGAGATCAAGGCTAAGGAGCTTCCTGATCTTGACGATGAGTTTGTTAAGGATGCTACTGAGTTTGAAACTATTGACGAGCTTAAAAATGACATGAGAACAAAGCTTGAAGAGCGTTCTGCCAAGAATGCCGAAATGGAAGCTGAAAACAAGATTTTTGAATCTCTTATCGAAAAGATGACGGCTGATATCCCGCAGATTATGTTTGAAAATAAGATTGACGAGATGGTCAGAGACTTTGAGATGCGTCTTTCACAGCAGGGTCTTAATATGGAAATGTACCTGACTTATACAAATATGGATATGGCAGCTTTCAGAAAGACTTTTGAGGATCAGGCTAAAAATCAGGTCAAGGTAAGACTTGCTCTTGAGAAGATCGCTGTACTTGAAAATGTTGAGATATCCGATGAAAAGGCTGAGGAGGAAATTTCCAAAATGGCTGAGCAGTACAATCTTACCGTTGAAAAGGTCAAGTCCGTAGTAAGCGTTAAGGCTGTCAAGGAAGATCTCAAGGTTGCGGAAGCAAGCAAAATTGTTCTTGATTCCGCAAAGATCAACGGCTGAGTTTTTTATCTCTCAGTAAGCGCAGAACAGTTTGCTGATAATAAAATGTCGTGCAGCTGTGTACTCAATAGCTGAAGCGCAAACCATCTTTCCGCAGAAGGATGGTTTGCTTGCGTAGATACTTCTGCGGAGAATCGAGGTTTTTATGAGCTTAGTACCTTACGTTGTCAGACAGACAGGACGGGGAGAGCGTTCCCAGGACATTTTTTCAATGCTTCTGGAGGACAGGATCGTTATGCTTTCCGAAGAGGTAAACGATACTTCGGCAAGCCTGGTGGTTTCTCAGCTTTTGTATTTGGAAAGTCAGGATCCTGAAAAGGATATCTGTCTCTATATCAACAGCCCCGGAGGTTCTGTTACTGCCGGTATGGCGATTTATGACACTATGCAGTATATCAAATGCGATGTATCTACGATATGTATAGGTTTGGCCGCTTCCATGGGAGCATTTCTGCTTTCATCGGGAGCAAAGGGCAAGAGACTTGCACTTCCGAATGCTGAAATAATGATCCATCAGCCTTTGATTTCGGGAGGACTGTCGGGTCAGTGTACCGATATAAAAATACGTTCCGACCATCTGGTCAGAACAAGAGAAAATCTGAACCGTATTATTGCTCAGAACACGGGCAAGCCTATCGAAACTATCCGAGAGGATACGGAGCGCGATAATTTTATGAGCGCAGCAGAGGCTGCCGAGTACGGTTTGGTTGACAAAGTTATTTTTACAAGATAAGTTTGGAGTTTAATTTATGGCCGGAAATGATAGAAGTATGAAAAGATGCAGCTTCTGCGGCAATCCCGAAAGCAAGGTTTTGAATATGTTTTCGGCAGGCGCGTGCAATATTTGTGATAATTGCGTGACTTATTGCTATGAAATGCTTGTTGCAAACGATTTGGTTCCCGGCTATGCCGAAAACCGGAACGTCAAACCGCAGCCGCTTAAGCCTGTTAAATTGATGAAGCCAGCGGAGATAAAAAAATATCTTGACGAATATGTTATAGGTCAGGACGAAGCGAAGATCGCGCTTTCCGTTGCGGTTTACAATCACTATAAGCGCATAAACAGCCAAATGGATACTGACGATGTTGAGCTCCAGAAGAGCAACGTTATTCTTGTCGGACCTACGGGCGTCGGAAAAACTATCCTTGCCCAGACGCTTGCAAAAATTTTGCAGGTTCCTTTCGCTATTGCGGACGCTACTACGCTTACCGAGGCCGGATATGTGGGCGATGACGTTGAAAACGTTCTTGTAAGGCTTCTTCAGGCTGCAGATTTCAACGTTGAAGCTGCTCAGCGGGGAATTATCTATATTGATGAAATTGATAAGATCGCAAGAAAATCCGAGAACACCTCCATTACAAGGGATGTCAGCGGCGAGGGCGTTCAGCAGGCGCTTCTCAAGATAGTTGAGGGAACGGTTTCAAACGTTCCTCCGCAGGGTGGAAGAAAACACCCCAATCAGGAGTTTGTCCATGTTGATACTAAAAATATCCTGTTTATCTGCGGCGGAGCTTTTGACGGACTTGACAGGATTATTCAGAAGCGTACTGAATCGTCGTCTCTGGGATTTGGAGCTGATATTAAAACAAGAGCTGAAAAGTCAAGCGGTATCTACAAGGAAGTTATACACCAGGATTTTGTCAAATACGGAATGATTCCCGAGCTTGTGGGACGTATGCCTGTAATAACGGTTCTTGACGAACTTGACGAGCATATGCTGACAAGAATCCTTACAGAACCGAAAAACTCGCTTGTGAAACAGTATAAAAAATTGTTTGAGCTTGACGGTATTGAGCTTAACTTTGAATCCGAGGCGTTAAAGGCGATAGCCAAAAAAGCGATCGACCAGAAAACGGGAGCACGCGGCTTGCGTTCAATTGTTGAGAAAATTTTACAGCAGCCGATGTTCGACCTGCCCTCCGATAATGAAGTTTGCGGTCTAACCGTTACAGAGGACTGCGTTACTGAAAATGTGAAGCCTTTGGCTAAAATCGGAAAAAAGAAAATTTTAAAAAAGTAAAACAAAAAATGCGCTTTTTGATTTCATTTAGATTTATGTTTGGAGGGTTGGCAGCCGCGTCTTGCTGCCGCCTCCGAATATGGATTCTGTATCAGAAAGCGCATTTTCAGTTAATTTATTGTATGTTATTATTCATATTTTTTTTGCGGAGACGATAAATACTAAATTTGTTATCTTAAATTGTTACTTGAAAAATCCGAAGATATAATATATAATAGATAATGTACTATTCTAATTTGCATAAAAACGCAGCTTAAAAATCAGCGCGATATATAAAGGCAGGAGCTTGCTTGGTTTTTATGCATATCGGAAGCGATAATTTATGTCGATTTTTCGACGCAGGAGGTTATTATGAGGACAAAGCTTGAGAAAACTGCTGTGCCGGCTCTGGCTATGAGAGGCGTGGTCGTTTTCCCCAATATAGTTATGCACTTTGACGTATCACGGGAAAAGTCGGAGTCCGCGCTCAAAGCGGCTCTGAAAAACGACAAAATGATTTTTCTTGCTACACAAAGAGACGACGCAGTGGAAGAACCGTCAGTTAAAGATCTGTATCAGGTAGGAGTTGTTGCCGAGATAAGGCAGACTCTTAAAGGTGCGGACGGTATCACCCGTGTTCTTGTGGAAGGAAAATACAGGGCAAAGCTGATTGATATTGTTCAGAGCGAGCCATATCTTGTTGCGGAGGTAAAACCGTTTCCCGAGATAACCAGACTTCGTACGGACGAGATAGAAATCGAGGCTGTTATTCGTGCGATAAAGCAATCTTTCTATCAGTACTCAATGCTTATGCCAAGAATGCCAAAGGAGCTTGTTTCTTCAATAATGGACGAAAAAGACCCGTTCAAGGTTTTTGAAACGCTGGTATTCAACATTCCTTTAGCAGTTGAAGATAAAGAAATGCTTCTTGAGGAAAGTCACGTAATTTCGCGCCTTGGTATGCTTTTGGCAATGATATCCCGCGAGGTCGAAGTACTGGACATAGAACGACACATACAGGCGCGGGTACGCGATCAGATAGACAACAGCCAGCGTGAGTATTATTTGCGTGAGCAGATGAAAGCTATAGCGAGCCAGCTTGGTGAGGACGAGGAGTATCAGGACGAGATAGACGAGTACACCGAAGCTATAATGAAGCTCGACCTTTCGGAAGAAATAAGGACTAAGCTTCTGAAAGAGGCAGACAGGCTCAACAGAATGTCCCAGTCGTCTCAGGAAGCGTTTGTTATACGCAACTATCTTGACAACGTTCTGGAGCTGCCGTGGAATAAGTCCACAAAGGACAGAACCGATATAAACAAAGTCAAAGCTGCTCTCGATAAGGATCACTACGGTCTCGAAAAGGTCAAGGAAAGAATTTTAGAGAACATTGCGGTCAGAGAGCTTAAACCCGATATCAAGGGACAGATAATCTGTCTGGTTGGACCTCCCGGCGTGGGCAAGACTTCTATTGGAAAATCAATTGCTTCCGCTCTCGGAAAGAAATACCAGAGAGTGTCTCTCGGCGGCGTTCGGGACGAATCCGATATCCGCGGACACAGAAAGACATACATAGGAGCAATGCCCGGCAGGATAATAAATGCCATGAAGCTGGCGGGAAGCAACAATCCGCTGATACTTCTTGACGAGATTGACAAGCTCACTCACGATATGAGGGGAGACCCTTCCTCAGCGCTTCTGGAAGTCCTTGACAGCGAGCAGAACAGCACTTTCCGCGACCACTATATTGAAGTGCCCTTTGATTTAAGCAACGTGCTTTTTGTAACGACTGCGAACACCACTCAGACTATTGACCCTCCGCTGCTCGACCGTATGGATGTTATCGAGATCACAAGCTATACCCGTGAGGAAAAGTTCCATATAGCAAAGGAGCACCTTGTTCCCAAGCAGCTTAAAGCAAACGGTTTGAAATCGGTAATGCTGAAGTTTTCCGACGACGCGCTTTACACCATTATAGACAATTATACCAAAGAAGCGGGCGTAAGAACCCTTGAACGCCGCATTGCCGAGCTGTGCAGGAAGTCCGCAAAGCTGATAGTAAGCGGTGAAAAGAAGTCCGTTCGTATCGGTGAAAGGAATATTGAGCAGTTCCTCGGAGCTAAAAAATACCTTGACGACGAGTATTCCAAGAGCAACGAGATCGGTCTGGTAAACGGTCTTGCATGGACGTCCGTGGGCGGAGTTGTTATGCCGCTGGAGGTTTCCGTATTCGATGGAAAGGGAACTATCGAGACTACCGGTTCTTTGGGAGACGTTATGAAAGAAAGCGCGAAAATCGCTGTCAGCTATGTCAGAGGAATTTCTGACAAGTACGGCATTTCCTCCGACTTCTACAAGGAAAAGGATATTCATATCCACGCGCCGGAGGGGGCTACTCCTAAGGACGGTCCGTCGGCGGGCGTAACTATGACAACGGCTTTGGTGTCTGCACTGGCAAATATTCCCGTCCGTCACGATGTTGCAATGACGGGGGAGATCACGCTTCACGGTAAGGTACTGCCTATTGGAGGTCTGCGCGAAAAAACAATGGCTGCCTATAAGGCGGGCATGAAAACGGTTATCATTCCTGCGGCCAACAAGGGCGATTTAGAGGAAGTAGACAAGGTGGTAAAAGAAAATATTGATTTTGTGTACGCCGAAAGGATATCCGATGTTCTGGAGGTAGTGCTCGAAAAAACAGAGCCCAAATATATCAAGCCAAAACGTACGGAGAACAGCGAAAGCCGTGACAGCAGAGAAAACCGCAGCGTGGCAAGCTCATGATTTGGAGATATAATAATTAATGCGTTTAGGACAAGTGAAAGGAACAGCATTTTATGAATTTTAACAAAGCGGAGTTTTACGCTTCATACGGCAGATTCGACCAGATACCCGAGTGCGAAAGACCCGAGGTTGCTTTTTCGGGACGTTCAAATGTAGGGAAGTCCTCTCTTATAAATAAAATTTTCAACAGAAAAAATCTTGCGCGGGTATCTTCGGTTCCCGGCAAGACGGCCACTATAAATTTTTATTCTGTGGACGACATTTATCTGGCGGATCTGCCGGGGTACGGCTATGCAAAGATTTCCAAAAGCGACAAGCAGCGGTGGTCGGGGCTTATAGAGGGATACCTGACCTCCGACAGGGATATAGCCCTTGTCATGCAGCTTGTGGATATGAGACACCCGCCCTCCGCAGACGATCTGCATATGATAAATTTTCTTATAGATCGGGAACAGCCGTTTGTAATTATTTTTACAAAGGCGGACAAGCTCTCCAAACGGCAGCGGGAAGAACGCATGGCAGGTTTTGCGAAAGAGATACCATACTTTGACGGTATCGAGACGATAGAATTTTCCGCTGTGACAGGCGAGGGCGCGGAGGATATACGTGCGGTCATTGAAGAAGCCGTTTTATCAGAAAATGAATGAGCGTAGTTTAAGATATTCACAATTACTGCGGCAAATGGAGAAAATTTGCTTTGAATAGATTTGTTTTGCAGGAGAGTATAAAAATCCTGCAAAAATTTTCTGCGTTTATATTGACAAATTCTGAAAGATTGTGTATTATAAGAATAGGTAATGATTCTGCTCGATAAATCGGGATTTGATGAATAGTTTAAAACAATTATAAAGGATATATGAAAATGGCGAATATAAGGAAAGCAAAAGAAACAGACCGTAATAATGTAGCTTTATGTATTGCAGAAGGATTTGAAAAGGATTTTTCAATATTATGCAAAGATAATCAAAAAGTGGCGGAGGCTATCGCAACGGGACTGAATATGGAAAGATTTTATGTGGCAGATATAAAGGGAAATATTGCGGGAGTGTTGGCAATTTCTGATTGCAATGGCAGAGCCGCAAAAGCAGAAAAAGTATCTTTAAAGAAACATTTTGGGTTCTTTAAAGGAATTATTGGTACTTTTGTTTTGAAAGAAGAATTTGAAAAGCAACTTGAGTATCCTATTACAACAGGATACATAGAATTTGTAGCAGTACGGAAAAAGTACCGTAAACAAGGCATTGCTACAACTATGCTTCAAGAAAGTATGCTGCTTACAAATTATCAGGATTTTGTGCTTGATGTTACTGATATAAATAATAACGCTATTAAATGTTATACGAGTATCGGGTTTAAGGAATTTAAGCGTATTCCAGAAAAACACGGTAAACAAAAAGGTTTTAATGAGAGGATTTTTATGCGGTATTGTCGCAAATGAAAGCAATTAATAAATTCCTATTTATCTGGCGGAATATAACGCGTGACCCAAAGCTTGATTTATTGTATTGTATATTATAATGATAGATAAAAATACTGCGCGATAAATCGGAATTTGTATTGAATATTATTTTGTATTGAACATTTTCCATAAATTTTATATTTTACATTGTTAGTAGGTTTATTGTATGCTTGAAGAAATATCATTCCCTGAACATGAATATGAGTCAATTCAAAATTATTTAAATAAATTAGGGTATTGTTATACCACGAGGGTATATAAAGAAGTAGGGAAATATAAAGTAGGGGAATTATATATCGCTCCATGGGGTGATGTATTGAAAATAGACGAAGTTAAAACCTACCGGAAAGTATCGGACCGACCTTTCTATGACGAAATGAGTGATGACGAAAAAACAGAGATCCGTAAATATTCAGAAGATATAGGTTTGCCGTATGAATTTATAAGATTTTCCAAAAGTACGGTATGAGTATATTTTAACAATGATAAATTCCCTTTTATCGTGCGGAATATAACACATCCATTATTAGCTAAGGAGATAACTTGTGGATATTAAAGAAATTATTGAAGATGAATTTGGTTTAACGGTTCATAATATTTCCGTTTTGGGACAAGGGCTTGACAGTATTGCATATCTTGTAAATTATGAATATATATTTAAAAGGTCAAAACATGATGAAGCAAGAATTAATTTGAAAAAAGAGGTACAAGCATTAAATTACCTAAAAAATAGAGTTACGTTACAGATACCGGATATTGAATATTACAGTGAAAAATACGGCGTTTGCGGTTATAAAGAGATAAAAGGCGAAAAATTAACTCCCGCTGTTTACAGAAATATGAGCGATGACGAAAAAGATAAGTTAGCGCAGGATATTTCATTATTTTTAAGGGAAATGCACGCTGTTCCTCTGCCCGATATTGACGGGTTGGAATTAAATATAGCTGATGATTATAAAAGCGATTATGATGCTTTAAGGGAGACGGTCTATGATAAAATACCGGACAGGTCAAAAAAATATTTAGATGATCTGTATAAAAGGATACTTAATGACGAGCAAATTTCTCGGTATGTTAAAGCTTTATGCCACAATGATTTAAGCTGTAATCATATGATAATTCAAAATAATAAAATTGTTGGCATAATTGATTTCGGAGATGTTGCTGTTACCGACAGAGATAAAGATTTTGTATATTTGCTTGAGGACAGCAGCGAGGAGATCGGCAGAGAATTTGGTCTGAAAATTTTAGAATATTATGAACACCCAAATAAAAATACCGCAATTTTTAAAGCAGATTTAAATGATGAGTATTACCCTATTGAACAAATTTTAGCGGGACAGGCAATAAAGTCAGACGATATGTATAACAAGGGATTAAATAAAATAATAAATATTTAAAATTTGATAACTTGAAAGGAGCATAAAAAATGTTTGTATCAAAAAATTTATCGGTGAATGAAAATGGACATCTTACTATAGGCGGACTTGATACTGTCGATCTTGCAAAGGAGTACGGTACGCCGATTTATGTTATGGACGAGGACTTGCTGCGCGAAAACTGCCGCAGCTTTAAGCAGTCTATAGACCGCTATTACGGCGGAAAAGGTCTTGTGTGCTATGCGAGCAAGGTTTTCTGCTGTAAAGAGATGTACAGGATAATGATGAGCGAGGATATGGGACTGGACGTGGTTTCCGCAGGAGAACTTTATACTGCGGCAAGCGTGGGCTTCCCTATGGAAAAGGTATGTTTCCACGGCAACAACAAAACCGATGAGGAGCTGTTGATGGCTCTTGAAAAAAATGTCGGCAGGATAGTTGTGGATAACATTTTCGAGCTGGAACGTCTTAACAGACTTTCCTGTGAACGCGGTGCAAAGGCGAATATAATGTTTAGGATAAAACCCGGCATTGACGCTCATACTCATGATTTTGTCAGAACAGGACAGATAGACAGCAAATTCGGTTTCGCACTTGAGACAGGCGAGGCGTTAGAGGCGGTCAAAAAAGCGATTTCTCTTGAGCATATTGAGCTTTCGGGACTGCATTGCCATATCGGAAGCCAGATATTCGATATAGACCCCTTTGTCCTTGCCGCTGAGGTAATGATGAACTTTATAGCTCAGGTAAGGGATGAGCTTGGTTACGAGATGAAAGAGCTTGATTTGGGAGGAGGCTTCGGAATCAAGTACACCGATGCGGACTCGCCCGTACCTTATGACAATTACATGGAAAAGGTATCCGAAAAGGTAAAGGCTGTCTGCGCCGAGAAAAATCTTAAGCTGCCTTTTATTCTTATTGAGCCGGGACGTTCTATTGCGGGGCCTGCGGGTATAACCCTGTACACTGTAGGCGGTATCAAGCATATACCCAATATCCGCACCTACGTTTCTGTTGACGGTGGAATGGGGGATAACCCCAGATATGCGCTCTATAAGTCCAAGTATGACTTTGTAAACGCAGTGAGGGCTTCAGAACCGAAAAGCGAGACTGTTACTGTGGCAGGAAAATGCTGCGAAAGCGGCGACCTGCTCGGAGAGGGCGCACCCATTCAGCGCACCGAGGAGGGGGATATAATTGCAGTTCTTGCAACGGGAGCTTATAATTACTCCATGTCCTCGAACTATAACCGTATACCTAAACCGCCAGTTGTTATGGTAAAGGACGGTACTTCAAGGATAATTGTTAAGAGAGAGACATTTGATGATATTGTCAGGAACGACATATAAGAGTACTTTGAATATGATAGACATTAATAAATGGATAAATAACTTTTCCGAAGCCTTACAGAAAACTTTTGGAACCCGTATATGGTTTGTAGGACTTCAGGGCAGCTACGGTCGGGGAGAAGCGACAGAGACAAGCGATATAGATCTTGTTGTGATACTGGACGAGATATTTCCGGAAGATATCCGTACTTACGGAAAAATGCTTGACGGACTTCCGAACCGCGAGCTTGTCTGCGGGTTTTTCAGCGGCAGAAACGAGCTTAACAATTGGGAAGCGTCCGATTTGTTTCAGTTTTTCTATGATACGACCCCGATCGTCGGAAGCCTTGACGAGCTTTTGAAGTATATTGACGGTTCCGCTGTTGACCGTGCGGTCAGGATAGGAGTCTGCAATATCTATCACGGCTGCGTTCATAATATGTTGTACGAGAAAAGCGAAGATATCCTCCGCGGCTTGTACAAGTCGGCATCGTTTGTCGTACAGGCGGTTTATTTCAGGCAGACCGGAAAATACGTTAAGCTTCAAAAAGAACTTTTTAATCTGGCAGACATGGATGAACAGACTATTATCGGGACGTTCCTGCATTTGAAAAGCGGAGGCAAGGCGGATTTTGACAAGATGTCCGATACGCTGTTCCTTTGGGCAAAAAAGCTGATACGTCAATAAAAATGTTCTTACAGAAAAATTGAAAAAGCTCTTTACTTTTTCACTATAATATGTTAAAATAACTTTAAGCAAGCTTCCTTGCTGTTACATTATCCTGATTTGAGATCAAAATCAGTATTACAACAAGAAAGGAACATTTCAGTATGAATAATAAGCTTAAGGACGAACATATGGACGCGCTTTTCAAGGCTGTTCTTACCCTTGAAAACACAGATGAGTGCTACAAATTTTTTGAGGATCTCTGTACGGTTCTGGAGCTTAAGGCTATGTCTCAGAGAATGCAGGTAGCCACAATGCTGGTTCAGAAAAGGGTTTACAGCGATATTGTTGCCGAGACCGGCGCAAGTACCGCTACTATCAGCCGTGTAAACAGAACACTCAACTATGGCAGCGACGGCTATGCTCTCGTGTTTGACCGCCTTAAGGAAGAATCAGAAAAATGAGCGGATACAGCGGAGGATATCGCAGTTTTGCCTATTTTTATGACGCGCTTACCGAAAATATTTCATACCGAGAAAGAGCAGAATATTTTGACTCGCTGATAAAAAGACACGGCGGCAGGAAAAATATTCTGCTTGATCTTGCCTGCGGTACGGGCAGCTTATCAGAGGCTTTCAGTATAATGGGGTATGACGTTATCGGCGTGGACAGTTCCGAGGATATGCTTAATGCTGCTCTCGACAAGAAATTTGAAAGCGGACTTAGTATCCAGTATCTTTGCCAGGATATGACAAGGCTGGATATGTTCGGTACTATAGACGTCACAGTATGCGCTTTAGACAGCATAAATCATCTTTCAAGCCTTGCGGATATCGAAAAGGCTTTTGAGAGGGTTTCGCTTTTCTGTGAACCTGATGGGCTTTTTCTTTTTGATATAAATACTCCTTATAAGCATAAAAATATTCTGGGAGACAATACTTTTGTTTACGATCTTGACGGTATCTACTGCGTTTGGCAGAATTTCTACAGCGAAAAGGACAATCGCGTGGATATGTCGTTGGACTTTTTTGAGCGTGATGAAAGCGGTCTCTACAGGCGATATGAGGACGAATTTTCCGAGATTGCATTTGAAGAAAGCATTATTGACGTACTTCTTGAAAAGTGCGGCTTTGAGATAGTCGGGAAGTACGACTATGATTCTTTCGATCCTCCTAAAGCTGACAGTGAAAAGTTGGTTTATGCTGCAAAAAAGGTACGCTGATATATTCCAAAATATAGATTACTAAAGGATAAAAAATATGGCAAAAATAGTCAGAACGATCTCAAAGGACGCGTCTGTGGTTGCTTCTGCAATAGACGCTCTTGATATAGTTTCCGAAATAGAAAGAATCCACAAAACGTCGGCAGTTGTTACAGCGGCTCTGGGCAGATTGTCTATAGCTGCGTCTTTGATAGGAAACGGTCTGAAGGGTGAAAATGATTCGGTTACAATACGCATGAACGGCGGGGGAGCAACGGGTATTCTTATCGCGGTCTCCGACAGCAGGGGAAATGTTAAATCCTACGTAGGAAACCCTATAGTGGAGCTTCCCCTGAACAGGTACGGAAAGCTTGATGTTTCGGGCGCGGTGGGAAAGGACGGTACTCTTTCCGTGGTCAAGGATTTGGGTCTGAAGGAACCTTATGTGGGACAGGTACCTATCGTGTCGGGAGAGATCGCTGAAGATATAGCAAACTATTTCGCGGCAAGTGAACAGATTCCCACAGTATGCGGGCTGGGTGTGCTTGTAAATCCCGACCTTACGGTAAAGGCTGCGGGAGGCTATCTGATACAGCTTCTTCCTTTTGCGGACGAGAGCTGCATAGATATTCTTGAAGCTAATGTAAACAAACTTCCTCCCGTAACGTCAATGCTTGATTCGGGAATGTCTGCGGAGGATATTGCCAAAAGCGTTCTTGACGGACTCGAACCGGAAGTTATGGATTCATTTGAAGTGAACTATAAGTGTGATTGCAGCAAAGAACGCGTGGAGCGGGCATTGGTCAGTCTTGGCATGGAAGAGCTTGTCAAAATGGCTGAGGAACAGGACTCTACTGAGGTTTGCTGTCACTTCTGCGACAAGAAGTATGTTTTTTCTAAAGACGAGATCGTCACTCTCAGCAAGAGATGAAAACAGAATAAAATAAAAACGGCGGACATCAGTTCGCCGTTTTTTCAGTTTCAGTATCCTGCCGTACCTTCAATTGAATCGTCCTTATCTATCCAGCTCTCAACGTTAATAGTAGTGTATGTATCCTTTGTATTTCGGATTATAACCGTGGAAATACCGGCGTTGATTATCATTCTTTTGCACATAGAACACGGTTCAACGTCGCCGTAAAGCTCTCCTGTCTTTGCGTCATGGCAGGCGAGATACAGAGTTGCTCCCAACATATCGTTTCTGTCAGCGGCAATAATAGCGTTTGCTTCCGCGTGGACGCTTCTGCATAGCTCGTACCGCTGTCCCTTGGGCACTTTAAGCTTTTCACGGGTGCAGTATCCCATATCAACGCAGTTTGCTCTGCCGCGGGGGGCTCCCACATATCCTGTGGAAACGATACGGTCATTGCTGACGATTATCGCGCCGAAGTTGCGGCGGATACAGGTGCCTCTTTCCAGAACAGTTTCCGCTATATCGAGATAATAGTTTATTTTATCGCGTCTTTTATAGTATTCCATAACAGTCATTCCTTTCGTAATTTAAAATGCGGGTAAAAACCTCTTATTTTCCCGCTTTTGTTTTTCTGCTATATTAGTTATAGCAGATTTTGAAAAAATATGCAAGTGCTTTTATAAATTTTATAAGCTTTTTATAAGATTTTATCTGATATTTTTTAACGGTAATATTTCGTACGCAGTAAGATTTATGCTTTTAAAATCTACACGATTCTGCGGCTTGACTGCATTATGGCGGAAAGAAAAATGTCCATGAACGAGCTTGCCGAAAATGTGTGCATAAGCAATGTCAATCTATCTAATCTGAAAACCGGTAAGGCGAAGGCGAGCAGATTTAGTCATATGCAGAGTACTCGTCTGTCGGTATGGGGATGTTCTGGAGCACAGCAAAGATAACAGCGACAAAAAGGACTTGCCATAATTTTATAAATGTGGTATAATATTAAGGTGGAAATTTACAGTTTCCGCCCAATCACTGTTTAAACCGAAAGGGAGATTTTTTTGAACATTAACGAGACCCTTGCCAAAGAGTTTAAGCTCAGGCAGGAGCAGATCGACAACACCGTTTCGCTTATCGACGACGGCAAGACTATTCCGTTTATCGCACGTTACCGCAAGGAGCTGACAGGTTCGCTTGACGATCAGCTTTTGCGCGAGATATTTGACAGGCTTACTTATTTGCGCAATCTCGAAAAGCGCAAGGAGGAAGTTGCGGCGTCCATTACCGAACAGGGTAAGATGACTGACGAAATTGCTGCGGCTATCGAAAAAGCCGCTGCGCTCGTTGAGGTAGAGGATATTTATCGTCCTTTCAAGCCCAAGCGCAAGACCCGCGGTTCTGTGGCAAGAGAGCGCGGACTCGAACCTCTTGCAGAATTTATCATGGCGCAGAATGTTGCCTCCGACCCAAATGCCGAGGCGGAAAACTACATAGACCTCGAAAAGGACGTACCCGACAGAGCGGCTGCTTTGCAGGGAGCTATGGATATAATTGCCGAGGATATTTCCGATGACGCGGAGCTGCGCAAAACGCTTCGTGCAATGATAACCAAAGAGGGCATGGTGTCCTCAAAAGCGGCTGACCCAGAGGAGGAAACTGTTTATTCAAATTATTACGATTTTTCCGAGCCTGTTTTCAGGATAGCCGGACACCGCGTTCTTGCCATAGACAGGGGAGAACGTGAGGACAAGCTGAAGGTGAGCGTAGCTGTTCCCGACGGCAGAGGGGAAAAAGTTGTTACAGACAAATATGTTAAGAATAATTCTCCCTGCGGAGAGCTTGTTAAATCAGCCGCTGTTGACGGTTACGGACGGCTTATATTTCCCTCTGTGGAGAGGGAAATTCGCGCAGACTTAACGTCTAAAGCCTGCGAGGCGGCAATTAAGGTGTTTGCGTCAAATCTGCGCCAGCTTCTTATGCAGCCGCCTATCAAGGGACGCGTCGCTCTTGGCCTTGACCCCGGATACCGCACAGGCTGCAAGCTTGCCGTCGTTGACAATACAGGAAAGGTTCTTGACACGGGCGTAGCCTATATTACCACAGGAGAGCAGCGCAAAATAGAGCAGGGCAAGGTTTTGGTAAAAAATCTTATTCAGAAGTACGGAGTTTCAATTATAGCTATCGGAAACGGCACGGCTTCCCGCGAGTCAGAGACGTTTGTTGCCGACCTTATCAAGGAGCTTCCAGAAAAGGTGTCCTATATGGTGGTGTCCGAAGCGGGAGCTTCGGTTTACTCAGCATCAAAGCTGGCGGCTGATGAATTTCCGGAATACGACGTGTCGCTGAGAAGCGCGGTATCCATTGCCCGCCGTATGCAGGATCCCCTTGCTGAGCTTGTCAAGATTGACCCGAAAGCTATCGGGGTTGGTCAGTATCAGCACGATATGCCTAAAGCGCGTATGGACGAAGCTCTCACAGGCGTTGTTGAGGATTGTGTAAATACCGTTGGAGTTGACCTGAATACAGCTTCCCGTTCGCTGCTGTCCTATATTTCGGGTATCAGTTCGGCAGTTGCCAAAAATATCGTTGCGTACCGTGAGGAAAACGGTTCGTTTACCGACAGAAAGCAGCTTCTTAAAGTGTCAAAGCTTGGTCCTAAAGCCTTTGAACAGTGCGCGGGATTTCTTAGGGTACACGGAGGAAAGAACCCTCTGGACAACACCGCAGTACACCCTGAAAGTTACGAAGCGGCGCAAAAGATCATCGACCGCTGCGGATTCTCCATAGCAGACTTGAAAAACGGCGGTCTGACTGAGATACCCGAAGCAGCGCGTAAGATCGGAGTGCCAAATATCGCAGACGGAGCAGGCATAGGTGTTCCTACGGTCACAGATATTCTTAAAGAGCTTGCTAAGCCCGGGCGCGACCCGAGGGATGAGCTTCCCCCTCCATTGCTGAGAAGCGGCGACGTTATGGAGCTGAAAGACCTAAAGCCAGGCATGGAGCTTATGGGTACTGTCCGTAATATCGTGGATTTTGGCTGCTTTGTGGATATAGGCGTTCACGAGGACGGTCTGGTTCATATTTCCAGAATATGCGACCGCTATATCAAGCATCCCCTTGAGGCGGTCAAGGTGGGCGAGGTTGTCAAGGTTTGGGTACTTGATGTTGATATGAAGCGCAAGAGGATATCTCTTACCATGCGTCCAGAACAAAAAAATTCTACCGTTTAGTCCGAATAGAGCTTTGTTGCAAGATGTTTTTTGTGCAATATGACGGTGTGTGTTTAAAACCTTTTTACCGCAGCTACTGTGTATGTGGAATTTGCCGAAAACAAAAGCTGCTGCAAAAGAATATTTTAACAGTTTCCACAAATATTAACAGAATATTATAGCGCTCCTGAAATTTGCTTATACCGAGTAACGCGGGTATAATAAAAGCATAAATTCCAAGGGGGTACTTAATAATGAACAGCACAGTATCGCAGCAGCGAAGCAGAATTTACAGAATGGTTGCCGTAGGGCTTATGGCGGCTTTAGTCTACGCGGGAAACTATATGTCTATTCCGCTTGCAAACGAAACGAGGATACACATAGGCAACTCAATGTGTTTACTTGCAGGACTTCTTTTCGGCGGCGTTAACGGGGGATTATCCTCGGGAATAGGCGGCGCTTTGTACGACTTGTTTAACCCGCTCTATACGCTTTCTGCGCCCTATACTTTTTTTTCCAAGTTTTCTATGGGGTGGGCGGCTGGCAAGCTGAATCGTTCGGGTATAAAAAGCGAGCCGGCAAGAGCGGTCGTTGCCGCTGTTGTCGGACAGTTCGTTTACATCGTTCTTTATCTCGGAAAGTCCTTTGTAACGCAGCTTATTCTCGGAAATCCTTTTCAGACTGCGTCTGCGGTTATGCTGGAAAAAGCGGCGGCGTCTTTCATAAACGGAGCTATTGCCGTTGTTGTTTCGGTACCGCTTTACCTTGCGCTGAAAAAAGCTCTGCACGCTTCGGGATTCGGACGCATGATAGAGGCAAGACCAGAAAGCAAGGGATATTTCAATCCGCTTACCACGGCTCTTACAGTCTTTGCGCTTGTTGTTACAGCAGGATTTGCCGTACGTCTTTCTGCTGACGGCAAGATAAAGGACGCGCAGGCTAAAAGAGAAGCCGTATATCAGGAACAGATTGACGAGCTTACCGAAAAGCTTGATTATCTTTATGAAATTATGGGCGTTGAACCGCCCGTAAACGCCGAGGGGGAAGCTTTGGCTGACAAATAATATTGTCTGCAATGCATGGTATTCCTCCAGAGCAAATAAAAGGAGGAATATCATGAAAGCAAAAAAGTTTATTGCTCTTGCGGCGGCTTCCGCATTTGCGGCCGCAATGCTCTCGGGCTGTACTACAGGTTCAGGGGAGGGAACTTCGGCCGGAGACAATACCTCTTCGGAAACTGCAGGAGATACTTCTGCGACTCCTGCGGCGGATGTAACCTCTGCGGCAGCCGACAAGCCTCAGTTTGAACCTCTCAAGGTGATCTATGATGAGATCAAAACGGAATTTAATAACGATTTGGATCTGTCCGACTATCCGCTGACCGCAAGCAGCGTTCCCGCTGATTATGAGGCTGTCTTTGAAGCTGAAGCGGGGGAGTTTACAGGAAATACTGCATCATTTGATAGTCCAGAAGCTTCAGGAGGAGCGGAAGTAAACGGTTTAAACAGCGAGGGGGACAGTCTTACGTTTGTAACGGATATCGAGTATGACGGATTTTATGATCTGAACTTTGTGTCCAAAACAAGCAACGGAAGACGCGAGAACTATCTGTTTATTGACGATGAGCAAATGGGTACTATTATGTGCCTGAATTATGACAGCTTTGGAGACAGCATGATGAAAAATGTTTATCTGACAAAGGGTACACACAGAATTACTATTAAGCCGCAGTGGGGATATGTTGATTACGACTGTCTTAAAATTACTCCGAATACAACTGTAAATGCCGACACCTATACAGTTACTGCACCTTTGTCAAATCCCAATGCAGACGAAAATACACGCCGCCTTTATAAATTCCTGTGTGATATTTACGGTAAATACAGTCTTACAGGTCAGTATGCCGACGATGGAAGAACGTCTACCGAGTACAGCCGTATTGCCAAGGAAACAGGCTCTCATTTTGCGGTTCTCGGCATGGATATGATGGGTTACAGCTCAGGTTCTGTCGCTTACGGAAGCGACTCTAACACGGTGGAGTTTGCTTATGACTGGTACAATAATGGCGGCGGTATCGTTACGCTGTGCTGGCACTGGCATTCTCCTGTGGATTATCAGGTCAACGACGATCAGAACCCATGGTACTCATCGTTCTATAAAGAAGGCTCGAAGCTCGATCTTGACAAGATAATGAACGGCGAGGACGAACATGGCTATGAACTTCTTATGCAGGATATCGACAACATCGCATATCAGCTTGAACGTCTGCGCGACGCGAGAGTTCCCGTTTTGTGGAGACCTCTTCACGAGGCTTCCGGAGGCTGGTTCTGGTGGGGAAACTGTCAGGCGGAAAGCTACATCAAGCTGTGGAACGTTATGTACGACAAAATGACAAATGAGCATAATCTCACGAATCTTATCTGGGTATGGAACGCTCAGGACGTTGACTGGTATCCCGGAGACGAGACTGTTGATATCATTGCTACGGATATTTATGCGGGAAAACAAATAGATTCCTGCTACAGCGGAAGCTTTGCTTATCTGGCAGAGATACCGTCTGTTCCTAAGCTGGTAGCTTTATCCGAAAACGGCTGTGTAATGGATCCCGACAAGGTAATGCAGGGTAACAGCCGTTGGCTCTACTGGGGTACATGGAGCGATCCGTTTACTCTCAGCAAGGGTGTTCTCAATGATGAATATACCACAATGGAGATTCTCAACAAGGCGTACAGCAGCGACCGGACTCTTACATTAGAAGAACTTCCCGATTTGAAAAATTATCCGCTTGACTAACTTGACAAGTGGAATTAATGTTGCTTATTTGAGGTTTTAATATGAAAAAGAAAAAGTTTTTGAGGCGCTTTTCATTGTTTTCGTTAATATTTGCGGTGTTGCCTTTAATACTGTCTGTTTGCGTTTCCGCTGCAAAAAAAAGCGATAAATCTAAAGATCAGCCCTCAGGATTTGTTCATGCGGACGGAAAGGATATTATTGGAATTGACGGTGAAAAGCTTGTTATTAAAGGGATCGCTTTTGGCAACAGTGTCTGGAGCAACAAAATAAATTATAACCACCATACCGAGGATTCTTATAAAGAGCTTTCGGAAATGGGATTTAATTCTGTCAGGTTTTACATTAATTACTGCTTTTTTGAAGATGACGCTGCTCCCTATAAGTATAAAGAGAGCGGTTTCAAATGGCTGGACAAAAATGTAAAGTGGGCAAAAAAATACGGTATGGGCATTATAATTAATATGCACTGTCCTCAGGGTGGATATCAGTCTTCCGGAAACGGTATGGAGCTTTGGAACGATGCTGAAAACCAAAATCGGCTTATTGCTTTGTGGAAAGCTATCGCCGAGAGATATTCCGGCGAACCTGCAGTATGGGGATACGGTCTGTTGAACGAGCCTTATGTTCCGCTGCTTGATACAATGGAGAAAAGCGCCGAACAGTATTTTGAACTTACTGACCGTATTGCAAAGGAAGTGCGAAAAGCGTCTCCGCATCAAGCTCTTTTTGTCGAATGTCTTTGTAATGCAAAGGATATTAACGGTGAAAAGGTTCCTGATTATGATTGGTTTGTTCCTGAGAATACGTTCCCCAAAATCAACGATCAAAATGTTATCTATGAATTTCACTGTTACTCACCGTTCAGCTTTACTCACCAAGGTACTCAGTGGGCCGGAACCGAGGGTATTACTATGACATATCCGTCTGAGCAAATTGTTTCAGCTGAATATGAAAACGGTTGGGTAGGGTGCCTTACTGCTGATTCAGTTAATACTGACGGTGAGTGGACATACTTTGAAAGCAGGAAGCTTCAGTTATCCAATAACTACAATATTGCGTCAGCGGCGTTATATGCTCATGAATCCGAGGGGGCGGCATATTTCGACGACATTACCGTTACGGAAATATCTCCCAACGGAAAGAAAAAAACGCTTTATTTTTACGATTTTAACGAAGGAAATGTAATGGGATTATATCCTTGGAGTCCTGACGGTACAGGTGTTTTAGCTGTTTCCGATAACGGCAGAAACGGAAGCGGTTGTCTTAAAATTTCGGGAAACCGCACTGCGCTGACAGCTTCGGCTGATAAGTTTATATTGAAAAATGGTTACTATTATGTTGTTTCAGGATATGCCAAAAGTGATACGGCGGATTCAAAGCCTGCGGTTCGTTTGGATTATGCGAAAGCTTCAAGCTGCATTATGTTAGATAAGGATTATCTCGAGAGTGAGATTAAGATTTATGCAGATTATTCCGAAAAGCACAATGTTCCTATATATATGGGAGAATTCGGAGTAATTTCAGAGGGTTTTAAAAAAGGAAGAAACGGTGCGGGCTGGGTGTCGGACATTATTGATATTTGCGAGCAATACCGTATAAGCTACAACTACCATACATATCATGAAACAAGTTTTGGATTATACGCCAATAATGATGCAGAGCTGCCTTCAGAATTAAATAAAGAACTTGAAAAAGTCCTAAGAGATAAACTTAAACGAGCAAAATAACAAAATGTGATTGTTGTAAGCGTAAGTTAGTAGAAATCAACTTACCTTAACAAAATAAAAAAGCGACTTGCTATCATAAGCAGGTCGCTTTTTCGTGTAAGTTTGCACATTGCTGCAATTGTTTTTCCATCCAGTAAAACAGTTCTGTATAAATTTTAATATGAAACAGATCCTGTATTGTTCTGTGTCTGATGTAACTCGCAACGCGTTTTATAGTTCTGCCAAGCTACGATGTTTCCGCACCAAGTACCTCTGTCAGGTATTATCGCGTATTTAAATTATCTGCAAATTTACAGATTGATAATAACCTTTCCGTTGCAGGAGGGATTAACGGTTACGGGCTCCTTGCCGAACACCTTAACTGTGAAAGAAGCGGAGGTATTTGTATAGGAAACCTCAACCTTGTCGCCGTTTCTGAGCGCTGTAAGGGTGAATACCTTTTCAGCAGCGGTGTTGTAAATATTGCACTCGATGGTTTTTCCGTCCTCGGGTTCGTAGATAACGAACTCCGTACCGTTAAGATAATCGTACTCAAAGTTCTTTTCAAAGTTACCGTAAGCGACAATGCTGTTTGGCTTAGCAAGACAGGGGAGGGAGAAGTAATCAAATTTCTCATTGTAGTATTTGCCGCCCTCGTACTGCTTTCCGGAAATGATATCAGTCCATGTTCCCGCAGGTACGTAAAATTCCGCAGTACCCTCGTCGTTGAAGATAGGAGCGACCAAAATATTGTCGCCGAACATATACTGACGGTCAAGGCTGAGACAAGCAGGATCATTCTCAAAGTCAATGACCATTGCTCTCATCATAGGTACGCCAATTGTGGAGGTCTTTATAGCCTGTGACCAGATGTAAGGCATAAGCTTACCTTTCAGCTTTGTAAAGAAACGGAGCACGTCCACCGATTCTTCGTCGAAGAGCCAGGGCACTCTGTAGGAGCTGTTTCCGTGGAGACGGGAGTGTGTGGAGAACAGTCCGAACGCTGCCCACCTCTTGTAGATATCTGGAGTAGCTGTTGCTTCAAATCCGCTCATGTCGTGGCTGAAATAGCCGAAGCCGGAAGCGCAGAGAGACAAGCCGCCGCGGAGAGTCTCAGCCATGGAGGTATATTCCGCAGAGCAGTCGCCGCCCCAATGTACGGGGAACTGCTGACCGCCTGCCGTTGCGGAACGTGCAAACAGGCAAGCCTTATTTTCTCCGTAATATTCTTTCAGTACATTGAATACCGTTTTATTGTAAAGATAAGTATAGTAGTTGTGCATTGCGATAGGATTGGAGCCGTCAAAATATTTCACCTTTGTAGGGATTCTCTCGCCGAAGTCAGTCTTGAAGCTGTCAACGCCCATTTCGCAGAGCTTGCGGAGCTTTGAAGCGTACCATTCGCAGGCGGCGGGATTTGTGAAGTCCACAACAGCCATGCCGGGCTGCCACATATCGCATTGAAAAACGCTTCCGTCAAGGTTCTTGATAAAGTATCCGTTTTTTGCGCCTTCGTCAAAAAGCTTTGAACGCTGGGCAATGTATGGGTTGATCCACACGCATATCTCAAGACCTCTGTCCTTGAGACGCTTCAGCATTGCGGGAGGATCGGGGAACTGACGTGTATCCCACTCAAAGTTACACCATTCGTACTCTTTCATCCAGAAGCAGTCGAAGTGGAATACCTGCAAAGGAATATCCCTTTCAGCCATGCCGTCGATAAATGAGGTAACTGTTTCCTCGTCGTACTTTGTGGTAAAGGAAGTAGTGAGCCAGAGTCCGAAAGTATAGGCGGGAGGCAGGGCGGGCTTGCCTGTGAGGGTGGTGTAGTTGGAAAGCACTTCGTGGAGGTTCTCGCCGCCGATCATGAAGTATTCAAGCTTTTCGCCGGGAACGGTAATGGAAACCTTGGAAACCGTATCGGAAGCGACCTCATAGGATATCTTGTCCGAGCTGTTTACAAAAACGCCGTAGCCTCGTGAAGAAATGTAGAAAGGTATGCACTTGTAGGACTGCTCCGAGCAGGTGCCTCCGTCGGAGTTCCATGTCTCGACGGTCTGACCGTTTTTAACGAACGTGGTGAATTTCTCGCCGAAGCCGTAAATATTTTCACCAACGGAAAGAGTAAGCTGCTCTCTGATGTATGTGTTTCTCTCGTCCTGAGGATAGTCCCAGAAAGTATCGTCCTGAGTATAGGCAAGGCGTGAAGAGAGTCTGAACTGGTTTTCATTGATAACAGTAGTTGCTCTCCATGAGCCGCCGGTAAGCTTCTTGTCCTTGTAGAAATACTGGATATTCCAGTTGAATTTGCCTACGCGCACTTTTGTGCAGCCGCTTATAAGCTCCCAGTATTCGCCGTACTCCTTAACCTCGGGGGTGTAGCCCTGATCCTCGTAAAGCTCAAACTTGGGCATATTGTCAAGTCCGCCCTTGAAATGCTCGATAGATACCTTGATAACGTCCTTTTGTGTGGAGGAGAAAGTTACTTCAAGCACAGGACCTCCCAGCGTCATTCCTCTGTTCTGAATGTAGTTTGAGGGAGCAAGAACGTTGATGAAGTTTTTGCCTGTTTTGATTTCGTAGGCCTGTGAAGCGTAGCTTACCTCAAAGCCGCGTTTGTTGAGCCAGAAACCGTCTGAAAATTTCATAAATACCGAACTCCTTTATAAAAATTTTTATTGCTTTTTTAACGTGACCACAGCGTTTGTAAACGATTACAGCCACATTTTACAATATAACAAGCGAAAAGTCAAGGGGTTTGCAAAATTTAACTTTTTATTCATATTTGATATTTTTTATCGGTTCAAGAAAATGTATAAATCAGAATTTAACACCTTGAAATAATTTCCATAGTTTCATTGATTATATCCTCAAGTTCCTTTGCTCCGTCAATCACATAATCAGAAGTCGGTAAAATATCTGTTAGCATTTGAACATAACAAATTCTTGTAGAGTTCAAGTATGTATTCATTTCATTACGGATATCATCCGCAGATGCTTTTTTCATGTCTCTAAGCACTCTTCGAGCCATTGCGATGTCTAATGGCGTATCAATAAATATACAGCAGTCCAGATAATCTTTCATCATTTTATTCTGATATGCAAACGGATAATCCAACAGCAGATAATCATACTCTCCGCTATTGGTGATTCTTTCAACATCTGCTTTTAATGGTGATAAGTCCCACACATTATAATAATCTTCACGTTTCGATACCCATTTGGTAAAGTCATCGACTTCTACATCGAATGAGTAGTCATCAAAGTGAAGCGAGGTTGTTCTTGGCAACCTGTTTTTAATTGCATTTACAACAGTTGTTTTTCCGCCTGCTGTCACAGCTCCGATAGCTATTATTTTCATTGCCTGCTCCTATAAATTCCGATTTATAATCATTACACTATAATTATACCTGTTTTTACCCGCTTTGTCTATAGAAATATGAAAAAACGCAGGATAATTTTTCCCAAAAAATAAAAACAGTCATACAAGCTCCCGAAGCAGAATATAAATATTTTAGCAGTTGAAGCTTGGCAGGGTTATCCGTATACTGCTGTCCGCTTCTTGATTCTGATTATCTAAACAGGAGGAATACGCATGGACTTTAAAGTAAACAGAGAAGAAATAGCGTCCGCGGAGGTAATTTTTGACGATACACAGGAGCAATCGGTGGAACTGGATTATGTGCTGCCGGACTATTATCCCGAAATATTTCGGATACTCAAATGCGTGACCACGCCCGGGATAGTGTCATACAGCGTCAACGGGGACAAACTGACCTACGAGATGTACGTATGCGTGCGCGTTCTTTACTGCAGCGAGAACAGCAACGCGGTACAGTCGGTAACCCAGAAGCTCACCTACACCAAAAGCATTGATCTTGGAAGAACCTGCTCCGATCCGAGAGTATGCATTATCCCTAAAACGGATTATATGAACTGCCGCGCGGTAAATCAGCGCAGGCTTGATATCCGGGGCGCGGTCTCAATCAAGATCAGAGTTTCAGACCTTGATAAAAAAGATATAATCTGCGACGCTTTCGGCGGAAATATCCAGCTAAAAAAGATCCCCGTTACATATCCGGCCAACAAGCTTTATACAACAAAGCGTGTCACAGTATCGGAGGAGTTTGATCTCGGCCTTTCAAAGCCTCCTATTGTGAATGTCCTCAGAAGCGACGCGGTGGTGGTATCGAGCGACAAAAAGGTAATCGCCAATAAGCTTATCGCAAAGGGCGAGGTCTGCATAAATATGCTGTACAGCTGCGTAAAGGACGACGAGGACAGTGTTGAAGCGATGCAGTTCACTATGCCGTTCTCCCAAATAGTCGATCTGGAGGGAATTGACGAACGCTATAACTGTTCTGTTCAGGCGGACGTTATTTCCTGCGAAACCGAGCCTCGTTCCGATGGAGACGGTAACTCAAAGATCGCGGAATGCACTCTGTCGATACTCATTACCTGTTCGGCATACCGTACGGCAAACGTGGATCTGGCGGTAGACGAATATTCTACATCCTATAAAACTGACAGTACACGTTCTGACATACGGATAGAGCTTCCGTCACAATCCGTAAATTCGTCGGCTGTTATAAAGAGTTCCATTGATTACGGCGACGGAGGGATAGACTGTATTTACGACGTCTGGTGTTCGGTAGGAAACGTAAATGCCCGTCCCGACCCCGAAAACGCGCGTATCGAAATAAACGGAAACGCCGTTTACACGGTAATGGCAAAAAATGCGGACGGCATACCGATAGTGCTTGAAAAGGAAGAACCCTTTACAGCCAACGTTCCTGCGGAGAACATTACGGAAATGTCAGTCGCCGATATAAAGCTCACGCCTGTTTCCTGTTCCTACAATCTTGCTTCCGACAGCAGCATCGAGGCTAAGACAGAAATAAGGATAACCGGAGAAATAGAAAACAGCATGAACATAAAGGGCATTACCGAAATATCCGTGGACGAGAACGAGCCTGTGAACCGTAATTGCAGCTATGCGCTAAAGCTTTACTTTACCGACGACAACGAGGATCTCTGGGAGATCGCCAAAAAGTACGGCACATCTGTATCGGCTATCATGGAGGAAAACGACATCGAGGATGATACGGTTTCAGGCAAGGGTATGATCCTTATTCCGATAGTGTGAAAAAAATCAATGGAGGTATACTGTAATGAGCAATAACGATATTTACTGCGATATAGCCAAACGTACCGACGGCGATATTTACATCGGCGTTGTGGGTCCTGTGAGAACAGGAAAATCCACATTTATCAAGAAGTTTATGGAAAGTCTTGTTATCCCGAACATTGCCAGCGAGTACCGCCGTGAACGGGCTGTTGACGAGCTTCCCCAGTCGTCGGCAGGAAAGACAATAATGACTACCGAGCCTAAATTTATTCCAGAGGAAGCCGTAGAGGTGACTATCGGGGAAAAGGCACGATTCAACGCGCGCATGATAGATTGCGTGGGATATATCGTTCCAAGTGCAATAGGGTATATTGAGAACGAAGCTCCGAGAATGGTGATTACGCCATGGTTTGACGAGGAAGTTCCCTTTGCGATGGCGGCAGAGGTGGGAACGCGCAAGGTCATTCAGGATCATTCCACTATCGGACTTGTGATCACTACCGACGGAAGTATTTCGGATATTCCCCGCGAAGAGTACGAAGAAGCCGAGCAGCGTGTGATAAACGAGCTAAATTCCATAAACAAGCCTTTTGTTGTGCTGCTGAACTGTGTATATCCGCAGTCAAGGGAAGCTGTGCAGCTTGCCGGAGAGCTTTCACAAAAATACGAAACTCCTGTTATACCTGTTAACTGCGTAGACCTTGAGGATGACGATATACACAACATCTTAAAGCAGGTGCTGTACGCGTTCCCAATAAAGGAAATAAACATCTGTATGCCGAAGTGGATAACCGGTCTTTCAAAGGGACACTGGCTCAAAAACAACGTTTTCGATACAATACGTTCCGCGGCGGAAAACGTTAAGTTCGTACGCGATATAAACAGCGTTGCTGACAGTATTGCTGGCAACGAGAACATAAGCCGCGCCGCAGTCTCGGAGATAGACCTGGGCAAAGGCAGCGCTGAGATATATGCCGAACTGAAAAGCAATCTTTTCTTTAAGGTGCTGGGCGAGGAGACAGGCATAGAGATAGGCGGGGAAAGCGATCTTATGCCTCTTCTGAAAGAGCTTACAGCAGTAAAGGCTAAGTACGAAAAGATCGAGAACGCATTGTCCGAGGTTGACGCTACCGGTTACGGAATAGTTATGCCGACCATTGACGAGCTGTCCCTTGAAGAGCCTGAGATTGTAAAGCAGGGTGGAAAATACGGCGTGCGCTTGAAAGCCTCAGCTCCGTCCATACATATGATGAAAGCGGATATCGTTACCGAGGTAAGCCCTATAGTGGGTTCGGAAAAGCAGTCCGAGGAGCTTGTGATGTACCTTCTCAAAGAGTTTGAGGAAAGTCCTCAGAAGATATGGGAGTCCAACATATTCGGCAAGTCGCTCCACGAGCTTGTGAACGAGGGTCTGCACAACAAACTTTACCGTATGCCGGTAGATGCGCGGCTGAAGCTTCAGGAAACTCTCGAACGCATTATCAACGAGGGCTGCGGAGGATTAATCTGCTTTATCCTGTAATTTTATCGTTTTGAGCAATTTGTTCTTCGTAAAGAATATCCATTCTCTCTAAAATTTTACCTTTCCGCTCGTCCGACAGCGAGCGGAATTTGTTTATCAGGTCGGTCTCAGTATCGGGCAGCTCGGAGCGGTTCAAACCCTTTTTATTGTTTGTACGTCCTGCGATGTAGTCCAGCGACACACGGTAGAAGTCCGCAAGCTTTATTGCGCAGTGAAAGGGTATTTCGCGCTTGCCGCTTTCGTAAAGCTGGTACTGCTGGGCTTTACATTCAATTATGCCGCAGACTTGTTTTTGCAGCAGATCTTCGTCTTCACGCAGGTCTCTTAATCTTTGGTAATAATACACAAAAGCCCTCCTTGTCATTGTTATTTATTTGAATTTTAGCACACATTCAAATAAATGTGTTGACAACCGTTCGATTGTGTGATATTATAGTTATAGACAATTGTTTGGTTGTTTATAACTATTGATTGGAAAGGAAAATCACAATGGACAAGGACGATGTTACTATATTTTGTATATTCATATCTATTGTTGCCGCAAATGTAATTTTATATTGTATTTTGTTAGTAAAGTTTATAATAACGGTTGAAGCTATGCCATATATTGAAAATTTCCTTTTTATTTTCTGAACGTTGGATATATTGTCGCTTTGTATAATTTGAATTTATAAAAATGAAACGCAGAAAAAGCTGAAGGATTTTTCATGACGGTTTCTAAACAAAAAGGTTACGCACCGAAAATGCGTAACCTTTTTAATGTCCCCAATTCAAACATTAAAGCTGCTTAGTCTCTTCCTTGAGTATCCGTCCCTCTTTCAGAAGCTCGCAAAGACGGTCGCTGTCGCCGTTTTGCATGGCGTCGCGGTACTCCGTAAGGCGGTCTATAATGTAGTCTATCTCAAAGCAGAGAGGCTCCTTATTCAGCATGAAAAGGGGAGTCCACATGATCTCGTTGAGCTTTGCCACGCGGGTCAGATCCTGGAAGCTTCCCGCGCTGAAGCCGAGCTGCTTGCGGTGGGTGGGACTTTTTATATAGGCGTTGGAAACCACATGGGCGAGCTGGCTGGTGAACGCAATGATTTGGTCGTGCTCCTCGGGAGACGCAAAGACCACCTTTTTAAAGTGCATAGAATAGGCGAAGTCCTCCAGAAGATTGAGCTTAGCCTGAGGTACCGAATCCGTGGGGGTAATAATAAAGCTTGCCTCGTCGAAAAGGTTGTCAAGAGAGTACTCAAAGCCTGAAAATTCGCGTCCCGCCATGGGGTGAGCGCCTATAAAGGTAACTCCGTATTTTTCAAGCAGCGGCGTAATGCTGTCCACAACTGCTTTTTTTATGCCGCAGGTGTCGATAACTATGCTGCCCTCCTTGAACTTGTCCGCGTTTGCCGTGATGTAATCTATAGCGTCGGTTGGGTATAGGGAGACTATTGTGATGTCCGAAAGTCCCAGATCGTCTGTTTCTGAGTCTATGGCATTCTGGGAAACAGCCATTGCAATAGTTTCCTTGTTGACATCTATGCCGTAAACGGTGTGATTAGTATGCTTTTTTATGGCTTTGCACATTGAGCCTCCGATAAGTCCGAGACCGACTGCTGTAATAATCATAAATTTTCTCCTGTTTCGATTTGTTTATGTTTTTTTATATTTTACCACTTTTACATGCAGAAGTCAACACTATGGTTATCAGGTTTCGCGCTTTACAAAAATTTATTTCACTAAAATTGATTTCCGTTTATTAGGCAGAAATTGTTGATTTTAACGGTTCTTTAATATAACCGTTCTTGTCCGCATAATATTAATCGGGAGGGATTCTTATGCGTAATTTTATTTTCATTAGGATTATTTGCATTATTCTGGCAATAATTACGGTAACGTCTGCTTGGACAGTTTCAGCAGCGGAAACGGAAAAAGAATATAAGCTTTGCAAGGTGCTCATTGAGGCTTCGGGAGGAGCCGTAATGTCAGAGCAGAACTCGGAGACATCCGTGCCGGTTGGTACAATGGCGAAGCTTATGACCGTCCTTCTGGCGGCAGAGGAGATCGAAGCGGGCAGGCTGCTGCTAAGCGATAAGCTTAAAGCCTCGTCTTACGCGAATAGTATGCAGGGTGCGCAGATATGGCTTATGCCGGGCGAGGAAATATCCGTTGACGAATTGTTAAAGGCGGTGATAATCGGAAATGCAAACGATGCGGCTGTTGTACTTGCGGAGGAGATTTCCGAAAGCGAGGAAAACTTTGCCGCGCTTATGACTAAAAGAGCAAGGGAGCTTGGAATGGAAAATACGGTATTTACTAATTGCAGCGGATATTATGACGACGATAAGCAGATTTCCACCGCTCTCGATATTGCAAGGCTTTGCGCGGAGCTGTACAAATATGATTTTCTGCGCGGGTATTTTACCTGCTGGCGTGATTTTGTGCGCGGCGGCGAAACGGAACTTGTAAATTCAAATGAAGCGGTTAAAAATTATGACGGTATAGCCGGCTTTAAGGCGGGATTCACAGAAAATTCTGGATACTGTGCCGCTCTCGGAGCGGAACGGGACGGAACTGCTTATATTTCTGTGGTACTTGGATGCGACGACAAGGATATAAGTATTTCAGATGCAAAAGCTCTGCTGTCCGTTGGCTTTTCTCAATATACGGTTTTCCGTCCCGAAAGACCGAAGGATGTTCCTGCGGAAATATCCGTAAGAGGCGGAATGACTAAAACCGTACCCGTAGACTGCGGAAGCATAAGGAGCGTTGTTTTGCCGAACGGAGCTGCTGGCTCAGTAACTTCCAGAATCGTAATGCCCGATTATCTGTATGCTCCTGTCAGAAAAGGACAAAAGGCCGGAGAGATACAGTTTCTGAGGAATGATAAGATGCTTTTTTCCGTTGATATATTTGCAGCAGACTATGTTGAGGAAATGAATATACAAAAAGCATTGTGCATAATACTCAAAAAACTTTTAACATTTTAGCTTGATTGACCAAAACTTTCTCAATTTGTCCTAAGATTGAGAAAAAATATTGCAAAAATTTCAAATTTATAGTAATATAGACTTATAAATATTTTTGGAGGATAAGCATATGTCAATTTCATTGAACACCAAATATTTACAAAACTTTGTTGCGCCTCACGAGATCGAAGCCGCTAAAGCTTCCGCGGAACTGGCTGCCAAAACCGTTATCAGCCGCTCCGGAGCGGGCAGCGATTTTCTAGGCTGGGTCGATCTTCCCGTTGATTACGATAAAGAGGAATTTGCACGTATAAAAGCTGCCGCCGCGAAAATTCAGAAGCAGTCGGACGTTCTTATCGTTATCGGTATCGGAGGCTCCTATCTTGGTGCGAGAGCGGCTATTGAATTCCTGAAATCGCCGCTTTACAATAACCTTAAAAAGGATACGCCCGAAATTTATTATGTCGGAAACAATATAAGTCCAACATACCTTAATGAGATCATTTCGCTCTGCGATGGAAAGGATTTTTCCGTCAACGTGATTTCAAAATCCGGCACTACCACCGAGCCGGCTCTCGCTTTCAGAGTGTTCCGCGAAATGGTTGAAAAGAAGTACGGCAAGGACGGTGCGAAAGACCGGATATTCTGCACTACCGACAAAGCGAGGGGAACCCTAAAGCAGCTTGCCGATACCGAGGGATACGAGACGTTTGTCATTGCAGACGATGTTGGCGGAAGATATTCTGTGCTTACTGCTGTCGGACTTCTTCCAATCGCGGTAGCCGGTTGTGATATAGACGCTATTATGGCTGGCGCTGCTCAGGCAAGGGACGAGCTTTCTGCCGACTATGACCATAACGACTGCTATAAATATGCGGCTATAAGAAATATTTTGTACAAAAAGAACAAGGCGATTGAAATGCTGGTGTCCTACGATCCGAGCTTTACTATGATGGCGGAGTGGTGGAAGCAGCTTTTCGGCGAAAGCGAAGGCAAGGATAACAGGGGTATTTACCCGTCCTCCGCTATATTCTCGACCGACCTTCATTCAATGGGTCAGTTTATTCAGGACGGTTCCCGCGTAATGTTTGAGACCGTTGTTGATATAAAGAAGCCCAAGAAGGATTTCTTCCTCGAAAACGACAGCGAAAACCTTGACGGACTTAATTTCCTTACAAATCAGAATATGTCTGTTGTAAACAGAAAGGCTTTTTTGGGTACGGTTCTGGCTCACACCGAGGGCGGAGTTCCCAATATCGTTCTGGAGCTTGAGGACACCTCTGAAAAATCTTTCGGCTATATGGTTTATTTCTTTGAAATGGCCTGCGCTGTAAGCGGCTACTTGCTTGGAGTAAATCCGTTCAATCAGCCCGGAGTTGAGAGCTACAAAAAGAATATGTTCGCTCTTCTCGGAAAGCCAGGCTATGAGGATCAGAGAGCTGCTCTTGAGGAAAAGCTTGCAGACTAAATGTATGTTATCGCTGCGTAAAATTGCGGCGTTACGTTAATAAATTATGCCGGCAAACGGCAGAACGGAGTGTTTTTATGGTAAAAATTATCACCGGAACCAAGGGTACGGGTAAAACTAAAGTCCTGATCGACATGATCAACAGTGCGGCTAAGTCCACAAACGGATATGTAGTCTGCATTGACAAGAGCGAAAAGCTCAGATATGATATTCCTCATTCCGTAAGGATCGTTGATACTGACGCTAACAATATCTATTCCTTTGAGGCCTTTTACGGTCTTGTTGCAGGACTTGTTGCCGGCAACTATGATATCAAGGAAATTTTTGTTGACTCCATTCTCAAGGTTGGCGGCGCTGATTTTGAAGCTCTCGGAGCTATGCTCAATAAGATCGAAAAGCTTACCGGAGAGGACGTTGAGGTTGTATTTACTGTTTCGGCCAACAAAGAGGACCTTCCGGAAAGCGTTTCAAAGTATTCGGTAAAATAATTTTAATGAAAACTATTGACATATTAGGGTAAATATGCTATAATATTTTTTGTTATGCTTGGAGTGCGCTATGATTATTGATCTGAAACAGCTTTACAATGTTGTCGGTGAAAAGCTTGCGCTTGATTTTACCGTCGATAAGGAAATGCTGGATTCTGTAAAGGGTTATAGCTTTTCCCGCCCCATAACTGTTAAGGGCGCGGCAGTAAACCGTGCGGGTATTGTTATGCTTGACTATAAAGCAGAATTTACCCTGCGTGTCTGCTGTGACAGGTGTCTTATTGAGTTTGAACGCGATTGCAGCTTTGAATTTTCGCATATCCTTGTCCGTTCGCTTAACAGCAGCGGCAGCGAGTACGATGATTATATCGTGACTGAATCCGATAAGCTTGATATGGACGAACTCGCGCTGACGGACTGTCTGCTGCAGCTGCCGTCTAAAATGCTCTGCAAGGAGGACTGCAAAGGCTTGTGTCCCGTTTGCGGAACGGATCTGAATGAAAACAAATGTGACTGCTGTTAGGCAGCGAATGAATGGATAAGGAGGTGCTGAATAATGGCAGTACCAAAGAGAAAAGTATCAAAAGCCAGACGTGATAAAAGACGTTCGGCTGTATGGAAGCTGGACGCACCTGCGTTCTCAAGATGCTCGCACTGCGGAGCTCTGACTGCTCCCCACAAGGTTTGCAAGAATTGCGGATATTATAAGGGCGTTCAAGTTATCAATAAGGAAGCTTAATCTTGTGTACAAAAAGCCGGAGGAGGGGAAGCCTTTCTTCGGCTTTTTTCTATGGAAAGGGTCTGCATATGGCTGTTAAAATAAAATCTGTGGCAAAGGGTTCGCCCGTGGACGGTCTTGACGTTCGGGCGGGGGACGTTCTGATATCGGTAAACGGTCACGAAATTGCAGACGTACTGGACTATATGTACTATTCTGCGGAAATCAGCACGGAGCTTCTTATCGGGCGCGGCGGCAGCTGTCATACCGTTTTGGTTACCAAAAGCGAGTATGACGATCTCGGATTGGAGTTCGGGACTTTTCTGATGGATAAGAAACAAAGCTGCTGCAACAAATGTATTTTCTGTTTTATCGACCAGATGCCCCCCAATATGCGCGAGACTCTTTATTTCAAGGACGATGATGCGCGCCTCTCTTTTTTGCAGGGTAATTATGTTACGCTGACAAACCTCAGTCAAAAAGATATTGACAGAATTATACAGATGAAGCTGAGCATAAATATATCGGTTCATACAACAAATCCCGAATTGCGGTGTAAAATGATGAATAACCGCTTTGCAGGTGAAAAGCTTGATTACCTGAGGCAGTTTGCCGAGGCGGGGATTTCAATGAATTGTCAGATTGTGCTGTGTCCGGGAATAAACGACGGAACGGAATTGGAACGTACTCTTACCGATCTGGGAAATCTTATGCCTAATATTCAAAGCATTGCAGTCGTTCCTGTAGGACTTACAAAATTCCGCGAGGGACTGTATCCTCTTACGCTATTCGACAAGGCCGGGGCGGGAAAAGCTCTTGACCTTATTGAAAGCTTTCAAAAGAGATTTCTGAATAAATACGGTACAAGGCTGGTTTTTCCTGCGGACGAGTTTTATATTACCGCAGAGCGTACGTTTCCGCCGGGAGAAGCTTATGAGGAGTATTCTCAGTACGAAAACGGCGTGGGTATGCTTCGTTCCCTAATGGACGAATTTGAACAGGCGTGTAATACTGCGGAAGACGGCGAGATAAAGCCTTGCAGTACTTCTATAGCAACAGGCGAGCTTGCATATAAATATATTTGCGGACTTGTTGAAAATGCCTCAAAAAAGTGGCATACTATAGATTGCAGGGTATATAAGATCAGAAACGACTTTTTCGGAGAGACAATTACTGTCACAGGACTCATCACAGGACGTGATCTGATAGCGCAGTTAAAGGACAAGCCTTTGGGCGATACGCTTTTGTTGTCGTCGAATATGGTACGCAGGGACGATTGGGTTTTTCTTGACGATATAACGGTTACCGATGTTGAAAGAGAACTTGGCGTATCGGTAAGAATTGTTGAAAACGACGGTTTCGAGCTTTTTGACGCGATAAGCGGAAATTAAAAGAACGGAGATGATAGTATGGCTTTGCCGATAGTTGCGGTAGTGGGCAGACCGAACGTGGGAAAATCCACGCTTTTTAACAAGCTTGTGGGCAAAAGGCTGTCCATTGTAGAGGACACTCCAGGCGTTACGCGTGACAGGATATATTCCGAATGCGAGTGGAGAAACAGAAAATTTATGGTAGTTGACACAGGAGGCATTGAGCCCTCCAGCGATGATGTGATACTCTCGCAGATGAGACGTCAGGCGGAACTGGCAATACAAAAGGCGGACGTTATTGTGTTCCTTACGGATATTCGCACGGGCGTTACAGGAGACGATCATGAGGTCGCAAGTATGCTCAGAAAAAGCGGAAAGCCTATTGTCCTCTGTGTAAACAAGTGCGATTCTATAGGAGACCCTCCTGCGGAGTTCTACGAGTTCTACAGTCTTGGACTTGGCGATCCTGTAGCGATATCCGCGGCACACGGTCACGGTTCGGGAGATATGCTGGACGAGGTTTTCAAGTATTTTCCCGAGGACGACAGCGAGGAGTACGACGAAGAGTATATTAAGGTCGCCGTTATCGGCAAACCGAACGTGGGAAAATCCTCGCTTATAAACCGCATTGCCGGAGAGGAGCGCGTTATTGTTTCCGACATTGCCGGCACTACTCGTGACGCTACCGATACCGTTGTGGAAAATGAACACGGCAAATATGTGTTTATTGACACCGCCGGAATACGCCGCAAGTCCAAGGTGCTGGAAAAGATCGAGCATTACAGCGTTCTGCGCGCCTACATGGCTGTTGATCGTTCCGACGTGTGCGTTATCCTTATAGACGCTACTGTCGGATTCACAGAGCAGGATTCAAAGGTGGCGGGATACGCCCACGAACAGGGCAAGGCGTGCATCGTCGCCATAAACAAATGGGACGCTGTAGACAAGTCAACAGGTACAATGGAAGAGTTTACAGCAAAACTGAAAGAGGATTTCAGTTTTATGTCATATGTGCCGTTTATATTTATTTCTGCAAAAACTGGACAGCGCGTAGAAAAGCTTTTCGATATGATAAACGACGTGAGCCAACAAAACAGTATGCGTGTTTCAACGGGAATGTTAAACGATGTTCTGTCCTATGCCACAACGCGGGTACAGCCGCCGTCCGACAAGGGCAGACGGCTCAAGATATACTATATGACCCAGCCGTCCACAAAGCCGCCTACGTTCGTTGTGTTTGTGAACAGAGCTGATCTGTTCCACTTTTCATACCAGAGATATCTGGAAAATCAGATAAGACAGACTTTCGGGCTGACGGGTACTCCGGTAAGGTTTATTACCCGCGAGCGCGGCAGAGAAGATGTTAAATAGGAGAGCGATCCGTTATGGTTAAGATTATTGCGGCAGGAGTTATTTCGGTTATAATTTCGTATCTTTTGGGAAGCTGTAATTCCTCAATAATCGTGGTAAGGCTCCTCAAGCATGAGGATATCCGCGAAAAGGGCAGTAAGAACGCAGGACTTACAAACACGCTGAGGTGCTACGGAAAGGTACCGGCTCTGCTTACGCTTATAGGCGACCTTGGCAAAGGAATAGTATCCGTTCTGCTGAGCATACTTGTGTTCAGGATCATGGTTGGCAGCGGAAGCTTTGACAAGCAGACTGTCGGCTACATATCGGGAATAGCCGCTATTGTAGGACACATTTTTCCGATATATTACGGTTTTCGGGGCGGCAAGGGAGTGCTGGTATCCAGTTCTATCCTGTTGGTGATAGACCCTCTTACTTTTGCGATAATAATCCCGTTTTTTGCAATAGTTCTGCTTATATCAAAGTATGTGTCGGTAGCGTCTATTTCGGCTGCAATGTTTTATCCTTTTCTGACGTTTTTGCTGCACTACTTTGTGGAAAGCGAACCTTTCGGTACTTGTATAGTTCACACCGTACTTGTGGCGGTAACGAGTATACTCCTTATCTATATGCACAAAACCAATATCCAGCGGCTTAAAAACGGTACTGAAAACAAGTTCTTCGGTAAGAAAAAACAGGAGGGGGAAAATAAAAATGGCTGATTTTACAATTCTCGGAATGGGCGGCTTCGGTCTCAGTCTTGCGGTAATGCTTAACAATTTCGGGCATAACGTTACGGTCTGGTCGGCGTTTGAGCAGGAGGTAGAGGACATACGCCGTGACGGCGAAAACAAGCAGAAGCTTCCCGGAGTGAGGATAAGCGACGAAATAAGGCTTACTAACGATATTAGTCTTGTGAACGGAGCAGATATTGTTATCTTCGGCATACCTACCAGAAAGCTGCGGGAGGTAGCCCAAAAGGCTGCTCCTCATATGTCGGTAAATACTGTTGCGGTAAACACCGGCAAGGGTCTTGAAGACGATAGTCTGAAAAGAATGAGCGAAGTCCTTGAAGAAGCGCTTCCCGCAAATCAGCCTATAGTGGTTCTCAGCGGACCGTCCCACGCCGAGGAGGTGGCTCTCGGTATGCCTACCACTGTTGTTGCGGCTTCAAAGGACAGCAAGTACTCCGATTATGTTCAGAGCGTAATGTCCAATAATATGTTCCGTATTTACATCAATAACGATTTGGTGGGCTGCGAGCTTGGAGGTTCACTCAAAAACGTAATAGCTCTCTGTGCGGGTATCTGCGACGGAATGGGCTTCGGGGACAATACCAAAGCTGCTTTGATGACCCGTGGCATCACCGAGATAGCGCGTCTTGGAGTCGCTCTCGGGGGAAAAACCGATACCTTTGCGGGACTTACGGGTATCGGAGACCTTATAGTTACTTGCACAAGTATGCACAGCCGCAACCGCCGCGCCGGTATACTTATAGGGCAGGGTGTTACTCCTCAGGAGGCTGTTGACAGGGTAGGAACGGTAGAGGGTTATATCTGTACCAGAGCTGCCTATAATCTCGCTAAAAAGGTAGGAATAGATATGCCTATCACCGAGCAGTGCTACAGAGTGCTTTTCGAGGGACTCAGCGCAAAGGCTGCGGTAAACAATCTTATGGGCAGACCCAAACGCCACGAGGCGGAAACCGTCTGGGTGGACTGAATAAAAAATAAAAACAGAGCAGACTTTCGGAGCCTGCTCTGTTTTTATTTTCGGTAAATGTTCTCGAACATATTGTAGACCAGTATTGCGGCAAGGGCTATATTGAATATCAGCGACATAATTACATAGGCTGTTTTTGTGGATCTTTTCGGGAATTTATAGGACATGACTCCCACAAGACAGCTTGAGATCACTACGGCAACAATGTTTATCGCGGCATAGATGGTGAATTTGTCCATGGGAAGAATATCCGAAAGCTTTCCCGACGCGGCGTATGCGAGAATATTGGCAAGAGGCAGTATCAGCAGGGAAACGGTTGCCAGCGCGTAATTTTTCTTTTTCGCGCGGACGTACATAAAGGATACGGCGGATATCAGAAGAAAGATTGCCGCACATTCGATAAGCATATATTTGTCGCTCCTTTCGCGTTATTCTGAAACATGGGTGAGTATGTAGTCAGAAAGCTTTTCGTAGTAATCTTTTTTCAGCCGTACGCCGTTCAGCTCGGCAGCAAACGACGGGAGTTTTCCGTCGTTACCTTTAAACTCCGTGTTTACGTCAAGATATCCGACCCGCATTTTGTCTGCAAACTTGAGCAAAAGGGAATTGTATGCGTCTATGTCGGTATTTGAGGCGACCACTCCCTCGGTGTCGGCGGGAACCGGCAAAAGAGAAATAAGATAGATTTTTTTGACCGATCCCTGTTTGCTTACATCGTCGATGAACGCTTCAAGACCGTCAAAAAGCTCTGTGCTGTCAATATCCGCCAGATCGTGCAGTCCGACCATTATGTATATCTTGGAAGCGTTTTTTCTTGCGGCAGCTTCAGAAATACTGCTTTGCTCATCATTTTCCGACAGGATAAGGGTATTGAAGTTATCAAGCCGTATCGAATCGGACAGCAGCATATTTTCCGGATCGGTATACTCGTAGTCGGAAAGTCCTGACAATGCGCTGCTCCCGATAAAAACGGCGTCGCTGTAATAGTCCTCGCTTTTTTTTTCACTTTTTGGAACGGGATTTACGAAATTGTTTTTCCGTCCGGCAGGGTCTATATAAACGACCGCTTCGGAACGCTCGTCCAGCATTTCCTCGGTGATCTCAAAATCTTCTTTCATGTACATTGTAAAACATACCGCAAAACTTGCAAAAGCAAATAAAAATATGAACGAAATGCGGAATTTGGCTTTTTTCTTTTCTCGCTGAGTTATTTTCATCTGCGGAGATCATCCTTTCATTAATTATAAATATTATACAATATTATTTGCAAAAATGCAACCTGTACAGAGACTTTTTCAATTATTTTAATACGTAAATGTTATTTTATTCCTATAAATTACTTGAAAGTTCGGTAAAATTGTGATATAATGACTTTATATAAATTTTTAGGAAGCGTAAGCTTCTTCAGAAACCGAGGTCGTCTTTAATATGCCTGTTATAAAACCCAAAAGCAGATCCCTTGATACTGCTGCAACTATAGTTCTGAGCTTTGCCGCAATTATAGCCGTCGGCGCAGTTTTGCTGATAATGCCGTTTTCCTCTGCGGACGGAAGCTTTACAAACCCGCTTACAGCTGTTTTTACGGCTACCTCCGCTACCTGCGTTACCGGACTTGTCATTGTGGACACGGGGACTTACTGGAGCATTTTCGGACAGATAGTTATCCTGCTTATGATACAGATAGGAGGTTTGGGATTTGTTACGCTGGTTTCCTTTTTTAACTTTCTGATAGGCAAAAAAATGGAGCTTCGGTCAATTCAGGTAGCTTCCGAGTCTGTGAACACTTCGGGATTTTCGGACGTTAAGCTTTTGGTAAGATATGTTATCGGTATATCCGTTATTTGCGAGCTTATAGGAGCGGCTCTGCTTGCTACGGTGTTTGTTCCAGAGTACGGTTTGTACGGAGCTTATATTTCTGTATTTGTGGCGGTATCAGCGTTCTGCAACGCGGGATTCGACATTATCGGCGCGGTGGACGCGCCGTATTGCAGCCTTACTTCTTTTTCGGATAACCCGGTGGTCATGACGGTCGTGCCGCTGCTTATTGTAGCTGGCGGACTGGGCTTTTTTGTTTGGATGGACATAATAGGTTTCCGCAAAAAAAAGCGGCTTAGCTTGCAGTCAAAGATTGTGCTTATTTTTACGCTTATACTTATTGCCGTTGGAACTCTTTTGACGCTTGTCACGGAATGGGGGAATCCGCTTACTCTCGGGGGAATGGGTTTCGGCGGAAAGCTTGTAAACAGCTTTTTTCACTCGGTGTCTCTCAGGACGGCGGGCTTCAACACGGTTGACGTTTCGTCCATGTATTCGATAACAAAGCTTGCTTCGATTTTCCTTATGTTTATAGGCGTTGCTCCTGGTTCGACAGGCGGAGGAATTAAGATCACAACATTCGCTATTGTTATCATGACAGTTGTAAGCGTTGTCAAAAACAAAGAGGATACGGTCATTATGAACCGTAAGATCGATAAGGAATCGGTGTACAAGTCACTTGCGATAATAATTTTGGCTGCGCTTGCAACAAGCGCTTCGGGTATAGTACTGTTTTATTCAAATCCCGGTGCTGACATACAGGGGATCGATGCGGCGTTTGAGGCCGTATCGGCAATATCCACCTGTGGGATAAGCGTTGGTGTCTCTGCGGCAAGCGGAGTGCTCTCGCGTATAATTCTTTGCCTGACAATGTTTATAGGCCGTGTGGGACCTGTTTCATTTGCTATCTCTCTGTCGGTTAAAAAGGATTACCGAAGCAAAAACGAGGTCTTTCCCGATGGAAAGATGATGGTCGGTTAAACAAGTTATTGAAAGGATATTACATGCATAAATTGCCTGAATACAGTTTTGAAAAGCTTCGGAACGAGGTGGAGATATGCGTTTCCGACGAGCATAAATTCGGTACGGACGCGTTTCTGCTTGCGGACTTTGCCGCTCCCAGACATAAAGACAGGGTATGCGACTTGGGTACGGGCTGCGGGATAATACCGCTGCTTATGCAGATAAGCTTTGCGCCGAGGATAATTTATTGTGTTGATATACAAAAGCAGGCTATAGAGCAGCTTAATATTTCTGTGGAAAGAAATAAGCTGGAAAATATTGTACCCGTCTGCGCGGATTTGAAAGCTCTTTGGCAGGACGCTCCGCTTGGACAGCTTGACGTTGTTACCTGCAATCCGCCTTACAAGTCGGACGGCGCAGGTCTGCAAAGCCTGTCGGAGGCGCAGCGTATCGCGCGGCACGAGATTCTCTGCACTATAGGAGACGTTTGCAGGGCGGCGGAAAGGCTGCTGAAATTCGGCGGCAGACTTTGCATGTGCAACCGTCCCGAACGGCTTGCGGACGTTGTTTCCGCTATGAAAGACAACAATATTGAGCCGAAAAGCCTGCGGTTCGTAAGCAAGACTCCGGCCGACCCGCCGTGGCTTTTTCTTATCGAAGGGAAAAAAGGCGGAAAACCGTTTATGAAAGTACTGCCACAGCTTTATATTAACGGCAGCGAGGGCTTTTCCGAGGAGCTGCTGCAAATTTACGGCGGCGGGAAAACAAATGATTACCAAAGAGAAAAGGAGTGATCTCATGGCTGAAAATTTTGGACAGCTTTATATTGTAGGTACTCCTATAGGCAATCTGGGAGATATTACCTACCGCGCGGTGGAGACCCTTAAAGCCGTGGATTTTATTTGCGCCGAGGACACGAGAGTTACTGTAAAGCTTCTGAACCATTACGGGATAAAAAAGCCTATGATAAGCTATCATGAACACTCGGAGCGGCACGTTTCCGACAGGATAATGAGTAAGATCATGTCGGGTGAAAGCTGCGCTGTGGTCTCTGACGCAGGTATGCCATGCATTTCCGATCCCGGGGAGGATTTGATCAGGCTCTGCATTGAAAACGATGTGACGGTCGAGGTTGTTCCGGGACCTACGGCAATGGCTTCGGCGGCGGCTCTAAGCGGTTTGCCTGTATCGAGATTCACATTTGAGGGATTCCTTGCAGTAGCTAAAAAGCAGCGCTATGCTCACCTTGAAGGAGTTGCAAAAGAGACTCGTACGCTTATATTTTACGAAGCTCCGCACAAGCTTCTTAACACTCTTACGGATATGCTGAAATATCTTGGCGACAGGCGTATTTCCATATGTCACGAGATTACGAAAATTCATGAGGATGTTTTCAGGACAACTCTTTCCGAGTCGGTTGAGTACTATTCCGATAAAACTCCCAAGGGCGAGTTTGTTCTTGTTGTTGAGGGATATGATCTTAATAAAGAGCTTTCGGAAATAACTCTTGACGATGCGGTAAACGAAGCTGAACGTCTTATAGAAAGCGGTATGAAAGCTGTGGACGCTTGCAAGGAAGCGGCTAAAACAACAGGCTTCAAAAAAAGCGAGATATACTCAGGTATACAGGAAAGGCAGGCAGTCGGAAAATGACAGTGCGAATGGGGACGGAGGCGGACAAGCGAATAATTTTCTCTGTTCGCCCGCAGGCGGAGCAGTTTTTTTCCGCAGACGGTTATTTTCTTTCCGCTGAGGAGAGCGGAGAAATTGTCGGTTTTGCGGCGGTGTTTTCGCGCGATATTCCGGCTCCCGTGGGGGAGCGTGAAGCCTTTATAAATGTTATTGAGGTTTTTGAAAACTGTCAAAGAAAAGGCTTTGCAACTATGCTTGTGCAGGAGATACTGAATATCGAAAAGAAAAGCGGAACATATCAGGTAAGGGCGTACTGCGACATAGGCAACGCCGCTTCACACGGCTTGTGGAGGAAAAACAGGTTCGGTATTTCTCCTGTGAAAATGCCCAACGGTTCAATTTCCGGTTCGTTTGTTACGTATGTGCTGTAAATTTTTTTGTGAATTTTTTCCGTTTCCTCTTTACATATGGCTGAAATTGGTGTAAAATAAATTAGATACTATATTGTCATGTGAAAGGGCGGTCGGTGGTTATGTCCGAAAATATTGCACAGCCAAAATACAAACGGGTTCTTCTTAAACTAAGCGGAGAGGCTCTCGCGGGTGAAAAGAAGATCGGTCTGGATTATTCCATTATTACTAAAATATGCGAAAGCATTAAAAAGTGCGCTGATATCGGTGTTCAGATCGGTATAGTTGTGGGCGGCGGAAACTTCTGGAGGGGACGTTCCAGCGGCGCTATGGACAGAACGCGCGCAGATCATATAGGAATGCTTGCTACCACTATGAACGCTCTTGCCGTTGCTGACGTTCTTGAATCCCTCGGCGTGGACGTAAGAGTTCAGACAGCTATTGCAATGCATCAGGTTGCCGAGCCGTACATCAGAAACAAGGCTGTCAGACATATGGAAAAGGGCAGGGTGGTAATTTTCGGATGCGGTACGGGAAATCCGTTCTTTTCCACGGACACGGCTTCAACGCTCAGGGCTGCTGAGATCGAAGCGGATATTGTTTTAAAGGCCACTATGGTCGACGGTGTTTACGACAAAGACCCTAATAAATACGAAGACGCGGTAAAATTTGACGAGCTCAGCTTCAACGATATTCTGGTAAGAAATCTTGCGGTCATGGACAGCACGGCAGCCTCCATGTGCAAGGATAACAATATTCCCATTCTGGTGTTTAATCTTAAACGTCCTGATAACATTTATGACGCGTGCATTGGCAAGAGTGTAGGTACTCTTGTAATTGACCGTTAAAGCCAATTAATGCTGATACCGTTTTCGACAGGGACGTGTCACGCGTAAAACATTACTGTCGGGAATTTAAGAAAAGGAGAATTTTTATGAACGAACAGATCAAAAACGCTGAAGGCAAAATGGAGAAATGCCTCAAAAGCCTTGAACACGAATTTTCTACAATAAGGGCGGGACGCGCTAATCCTGCGGTTCTGGATAAGGTGCTTGTGGACTATTACGGAACACCGACTCCCGTTCAGCAGATGGCGGCTATTTCGGTAGTTGAGGCAAGAAATCTTCTTATTCAGCCTTGGGATGTTTCCCAGCTCAAGGCTATAGAAAAAGCTATTATAAATTCCGATATAGGAATTACACCTACCAACGACGGCAAGGCTCTCAGACTGGCTTTTCCTCAGCCTACTGAGGATCGCCGCAAGGAGCTTGTTAAGCAGGTGAAGAAATTCGGCGAGGAAGCCAAGGTTACTCTCAGAAACGTAAGACGTGATACTCTTGAAAAGTTCAAGACAATGAAAAAGAACAGCGAGATCACCGAAGATGATATGAAGGGTCTTGAAAAGGATATGCAAAAGCTTACCGACAAGTTCTGTGACAATGTTGATTCCGCTGTTTCCGATAAAGAAAAAGAGATCATGTCTATCTGATGTTGCCGATAGGAGAACGTATTGAGTACTGTTGATAAGGATAAGCTGCCCGTCCATATAGGTTTTATTATGGACGGAAACGGCAGATGGGCGCAGAAGCGGGGGCTGCCGAGAAAATTCGGGCACCGCGAGGGAGCTTTGACGTTCAGGAAAATAGCGCGCTGCTGCAAGAAAATAGGCATACGGTATGCTACGTTTTATGCGTTTTCCACAGAAAACTGGAGCAGACCAAAGGACGAGATAGACGAGCTTATGAAGCTTTTCGGCGAATATATTGACGAGGTCAGCGATTACGCCGATGAGAACACGCGTCTGATCTTTCTGGGGGATAAGTCCGCTTTCGGCAAGGAAATGGCGGACAAAATGACCGAACTTGAAAGAGCGTCCCGTGATTTTAACGATATGACGATCTTGCTTGCGATGAACTACGGCGGACGCGACGATATAGTTCATGCGGCAAGGCGGATAGCCTCTATGGTAGAAAACAAGGAGATAAAGCATTCCGATGTTGACGAGTCGCTTATTTCCGGACTTCTCTATACGGGAGGGATTCCCGACGCAGACCTGATAATACGTCCCAGCGGCGAGAAAAGGCTGTCAAACTTTCTGATATGGCAGTCCGCCTATGCAGAATTCTACTTTACGGACGTTTTGTGGCCTGATTTTTCTCCAAAAGAGCTGAATAAGGCTATTGAGGATTTTGTATCAAGAAAAAGGCGCTTCGGAGGGGTGTGACGTTTTGCCTGTCTGATATCTCATACATAAGTCATAAAAGCAAATTTTACGGAAAAGGATGATAGTAACAATGGGTACCCGTATTATTACAGCAGTGATCGGAATAGCTATAGCGATAGGCGTGCTGTTTTTGTCGGCTACCCCTGTTTTTAATCTCACAGTTTCGGCAATTGCTGTTATTATGCTGTATGAACTTCTGACCGCCTGCGACTGTATCAAGCATAAATTTCACAGTATCGTGTGCGTTATTTTTGCCGCAGTTATGCCGTTCCTTGCGGAATTTGAGGGCATGGAAATGAAGTATATTGTTTCCACGTCATGTATTTTTCTCGTGTTTGTTGGGTATATCGCGGAGCACAAGACCATATCCTTTGAAAAGATATGCTGTATGCTGGCGGTAACGCTTCTTTCCACGCTGTCCATGTGCTGTATTGTTTCCCTTAAAAATCTTGACGCAACGCACGGAGTCTGCTATGTTATTTTGTGCCTTGCGGGAGCATGGCTGGGCGATTCCGGCGCATATTTTGTCGGTACATTTTTAGGAAAACACAAGCTTTGTCCTGAAATATCCCCTAAAAAGACAGTTGAGGGGGCTATAGGCGGCGTTTTAACTGTTGGGCTGGTTTTTGCGGTTTACGCTTTTCTGTACCGCTTGGTTATGGGGCATTTCGGCGTGTCCTTTGAGGTAAATTACTTGTGGCTTGTGCTTATGGGAATTGTATGCGGCGTTCTCGGAATAGTGGGAGACCTGTCCGCTTCGCTGATAAAGCGTCAGTTTGGCATAAAGGATTTTGGAAACATAATGCCGGGTCATGGAGGTCTTATGGACAGATTTGACAGCGTACTTTTTGTTGCGCCGTTTATGATGTTTACGCTAAGCCACATTACTTTATTTAGTTAAAAATTAGGACGAAAATCGGGCGTACAAAACAATTTGTACGCCTGATATGTGTTTTGCTCCTAAAATTTGATAAAAGTGCAGATAAAAAATCTGCACAAAAACACATATATGCAAGTTTTTGTGCAGACTTTTTATATACTTTTTGATTAGTTTTCAGTATGAAAGGAATTTTTAAAGTGAAAACTATTACTCTGATCGGTTCAACCGGGTCTATAGGGAAACAGACATTAGACGTTTGCCGAAAGCATAATATTACTGTAAAGGCTTTGGCGGCACACAGCAGCACGGCTTTGCTTGAAAGTCAGGCAAGAGAGTTTTCTGTGGAAAAAGTATGCGTTTACAGCGACGGACACTACCTTGAAATGCGCGAGCGTCTTGCTGATACTGGGATAAAAGTCCTTTGCGGAATGGAAGGGCTGTGCGAAATCGCTTCGGACAAGACAGCCGATTTGTTTGTAAATTCTGTGGTCGGAATGGTCGGTTTGCTTCCTACTCTTACGGCAATAGAAAACGGCGTAGATGTGGCTCTTGCCAACAAGGAAACTCTTGTTGCAGGAGGTCATATCGTCATGTCCGAGGCGGAAAAAAACGGTGTGAATATCTATCCGATAGACAGCGAGCATTCTGCAATATTTCAATGCTTGCAGGGGAACGATAAAAAGCAGTTGAGCAAAATAATTCTTACTGCTTCGGGCGGACCGTTTTTCGGATTGAAAAAGTATGAGCTCGAGGACGTTACCGTTGAACAGGCTTTAAATCACCCCAACTGGTCTATGGGAAACAAGATAACTATTGACTCCGCCACGCTTATGAACAAGGGGCTGGAATTTATTGAGGCAAAGTGGCTTTTTGGTGTAAGTCCTCGGAATATTGAGATAGTTGTGAACCGTGAAAGCGTTATTCATTCCGCAGTGGAATTCAAAGATCGTTCAGTGATCGCGCAGTTGGGCGTACCAGATATGAAAATACCAATTCAGTACGCGCTTCTGTATCCGGAAAGGGCTGAGTGCGATGTAAAACCGTTGTCCTTTACCGATTACGGAACGCTCACTTTTTTCAAACCTGATTTTGAGACGTTTGACTGTCTCAGCGGCTGCATTGAGGCGATAAACCGCGGAGGAGCTTATCCCTGCGTTGTGAATGCCGTAAACGAGGAAGCGGTAGGGCTGTTTCTTAGCAGGGAGATTCCATTCCTTAAAATAGGTGAGCTTGTAAGGAAATCCCTTGACAGACTTCCCGAAATGCCATTTGATACCTATGAGGATATTAAAAGAGCCGAAATGGCTGCACGTAATTTTGTCTTTAACGAAATAAATTATTAAACGAGTATGCGAGGTTTTATGAATACTTTTCTTTCAATTTTGATTGCCGCTGTGTTTTTTTGTCTGATAATAATTATCCACGAGCTGGGACACTTCACCGTTGCAAAACTTTGCGGCATAAGAGTGGACGAATTTGCAGTAGGCATGGGTCCTGTGATATTTAAGAAGCAGAAAGGTGATACCCTTTACACTATAAGATTGCTGCCTATAGGCGGCTTTTGTGCAATGGGCGAGGACGAGGAGAGGTGTACTCCTGATTCATTCCGTCAAAAGCCCGTGTGGGCAAGAATGGCTACTATTGCTGCGGGTGCGGTGATGAACCTTGTTCTCGGTTTTATTCTTTCGTTGATCCTTCTCCTTGTGGAGGGCGGTGCGGTGTCTACGCAGATAGTTTGGTTTGCCGAGGACGCTGCCAGTTCAAGGTATGGTTTGCAGCTTGGTGACAAAATAACGGAGATAAACGGCGTGCATATCTTTTCGGTAAAGGACATTACTTATCAGCTTGGAAACGACGAGGACGGTGTTGTTGATTTTGTTGTAAAGCGGGACGGCAAAAATGTGGAGGTAAACGGAGTGAAATTTGCTGTGGAAGCTGATAAGGAAACGGGAAAAAATACTTTGATCTACGATTTCAAAGTTTTGAAAGAAAAGGTGACTCCCGCAAATATTATTCCGTACGGGTTTAAAAATGCTGTGTACTACGGCAGGATAGTCCTTATGTCTTTGAGGGACATCATTGTCGGAAAGTACGGACTGAATGATTTGCAGGGTCCCGTGGGAATAGTGACGGTCATCGGGGACGTTACCGAAAAAAGCGGTTTTGATTTCAGCTTTATTCTGGATATTGCCACTCTGGTGACGATAAATATCGGTATTTTCAATCTGCTTCCAATACCCGCTCTTGACGGCGGAAGACTGGTTTTCCTGCTGATAGAGGCAGTGCGCCGCAAGGCATTGAAGGCTGAGACCGAGGGTATGATACATTTTGTGGGATTTGCGGCGTTAATGCTGCTGATGGTATTTGTCACTTTCAATGATGTTAAAAATATATTTGTGAAATAATCGGGGGAGAAAAATGAGCAGCTTTACAAAAAAGTACACCGATGAGGAAATGAACGCCGCGCTGGAGAAGCTTCTTATCGGCAGTGAACGCTTGGAAACGGCGGTGTACTGTCTTTTCAAGCCTACCGGATTTTTGGCGGGCAGCAGCGACATTATTACAGGCTATGCCGGCATAACCGATATGGGACGGCTTTTGTGCTGCAAGTATCATATTATAGGCGACGAGTCCGCCGCCTATAATATGGAGGATATTGTGCAGATAAAGATCAAGCCGGCTCTTTTTGGACAGAAAGTTGTTACCGTGGTTTTCGACGACGGCAAAAAGCGGACGGTGAAGTTTCAGCTTGCGCCAAAGGTGGCGGGTTCAAAGCTGCCCAATCAGGAGAGAAATACCGAGAAAATGCTTGAAACACTTGAAGCAAAGCAAAGTAAATTGTAATTTTTCTGCGGAAAAATTTTGGAGGAAAGTTTGTGAGAAAAGTTATTTTATATATTGCAATGAGTTTGGACGGTTATATTGCTGACATTAATGGTAATGTAGAATGGCTTGACGGATATGACAGCGAGGACAGCTATTCCGAGTTTGTAAAGGATATTGACACGGTAATAATGGGAAATAAAACCTATAGACAAATTGTAACGGAGCTTTCGCCAAATGAGTGGATATATAAGGATTTTACAAGCTATGTAATTACTCACGATATTGCCTGTCAATATGAAAATGTTGTTTTTTACAGCGGTTCGCCTAGTACTCTTATAAGAGATATAATTGAGAGTGATGGTAAGAATATTTGGATATGCGGCGGAGCGGATATTGTCAGACAGCTTTTGTCTGACGGACTTATTGACATATTTCATATTTCTGTTATTCCTGTGATATTGGGAGGGGGAGTCCGGTTATTCGCAGATATTGACAAGAAAATAAAGCTTAAATTGCTGAAAGAAAAGGTTTGCAATGAAATTATAGAAATTATATATGAAAGGTTGAAATAAAATGCGTTCTGTACACGCTGTAAAGGTTGGAGACTGTACGCTCGACGGCAATAAAATTTACATACAATCTATGCTGAACGTTCCCGCAAGTGATATTGAGGGAAGCGTTCGTCAAGCGACGGAGCTTGAAAAAGCGGGCTGTGAAATAATCCGAGCGGCAATTCCCGATATGGCGGCGGTAAAGCTTATTCCAGCCATAAAAAGTGCTGTAAAAATACCTCTTGTGGCGGATATTCATTTCGACTACAGGCTTGCGCTGGAAAGCGTTTCCGCAGGTATAGACAAGATACGGATAAATCCCGGAAATATCGGGGATTTTGACAGGGTAAAGGCTGTTGCGGACGCTTGCGGGGCTAAAAATATTCCAATAAGGATAGGGGTAAACTCCGGTTCGCTGGAAAAGAATATTCTGGCGAAATACGGTTCGCCTACGGCGGAGGCTCTTTGCGAAAGCGCGCTTCGCCATGCGGAGCTTCTGGAGCGGTGCGATTTTCATGATATTGTTATCTCCATAAAATCATCGGACGTTCCCACCATGATAAAGGGTTATCGGCTTCTTGCTGAGAATACCGATTACCCTCTTCATTTAGGCGTTACCGAGGCGGGTACAAAGCGCATGGGAATAATAAAATCAGCTGTGGGGATAGGTTCTCTCCTTGCGGACGGAATAGGTGAGACTATCCGTGTTTCTCTTACCGCAGATCCTGTTGAGGAACTTTACGCCGCAAGGGATATTCTTTCCGCAGTAGGAAAGGGCAGAGGGGTAAGATTTGTTTCCTGTCCCACTTGCGGACGTACAAAAATTGATCTTATTTCACTTGCTGAAAAAGTTGAAGAGGCGGTCAGGTACATTGACAAGGACATAACTGTGGCAGTAATGGGCTGCGTGGTGAACGGTCCCGGAGAAGCAAGAGAGGCAGACGTCGGAATAGCGGGGGGAGATGGCTGCGCAGTACTTTTCAGAAAGGGAGAGATAGTGCGCAAGATACCCGAAGATTTAATACTGACGGAGCTTTTAGAGGAAATAGAAAAACTTTAGGAATCGGTGAAAATTAATGCTTGTAAAGGAACTTTTTTCCGACTTTATTTCGGACATACCTAATTCTATCGGCAGGGGGGAAGCTCTAAAGCTTATCCATAATGAAAAAAAACGCGAGCTGATTGTATTTGCGTCCTACGAACAGGTGCAGAAATACGATTATGTAATTGATTTTGAAAAATCAATGAAAAATAATCTGGGTATTGGCGCATTTACGTTAAACTGCCGTTACAGTCCTGCACTTTTTAGTGAAAAATGTATGCCGGATATTGTGTCGATGCTAAAACGCAGACTATATGTTGTCAACGGTCATCTCGACAGGGCGGACTATGTTTTCTGCGATAGCACGGTTACTGTAAATGTTAACGGCGCAGGCTACGGTACTCTGAAAAAAGCAGGAGCCGATACCGAGCTTGAAAAGCTTATAAGAGAAGTCTTTTCTGCAAATATCAAGGTTGTTCTGGCGGAAGGCAATTTTCAGCCTTCGGAAGACGATTACGCTAAAAGAATGGCTCAGGTCATTTCGGAAATGCCTGCTCCGATAGAAGTACCTCCGGAAGAACGGTATACGGACAGCAGGGAGGTTCAGTCAGTTCCAAAGGAGACTGTTATTACAATTGATTTTAAAGACCTTCCTATCCTTAAAGAGGGCGCAAAGCTTATCAAGGGCAGAACTATAGATTCGCCTGTTATAAATATTTCAAATATTACGAGCAAGATGAACAATATTACCGTGTGGGGAGACGTTTTTGATTATTCCGAAAAGGAGATACGTACTAAAAACGGTGAAAAGCGTGTGGTGTCTATAAGTATTACCGACTATACAAGCTCTATTTCCGTTAAAAGCTTTGAAAATAAAGAGGACGAAAATGTACTTGCTGCGTTTAAAAAGGGCGGCACTGTTCTTCTCAAAGGAAAAGCCGATTTCGACACATTTGACAATGAATTTGTAATAAAAGCCAACGACATTATGCAGGTCGGTAAAACGGAACGAAAGGATATTTCCGAAACCAAAAGAGTCGAGCTTCATCTGCATACCAATATGTCCGCCATGGACGCAATAACTCCAGCTTCAAAGCTGATAGAAAGGGCGTATTCATGGGGACACACCGCTATGGCTATCACAGACCACGGCGTTGCACAGGCTTTTCCGGAGGCCGCTTCGGCTGCTGCAAAAATACGCAAGAACGGCGGAAATTTCAAGGTCATTTACGGCTGCGAGGCTTACTCGGTAAACGACAGGACTAACGCGGTCAACGTGTTCAAGGACGTTTCCCTGAACGGCGAGGTTATTGTTTTCGATATTGAGACCACCGGCTTCAGCGCGCAGGGAGACAGAATAATTGAAATAGGCGCTGTAAGAGTAAAGGGTCTTGAAATTGAGGATACCTTTCAGACCTTTGTTGACCCGGGCAGGAAGATACCTGTCCGCATAACCGAGCTGACAAGCATTACCGATGACATGGTTAAAGGCGCGCCGTCTCAGGAGGAAGCCATCAAAAAATTTATAGAATTCTGCGGACAAGCTCCCGTGCTTATTGCACATAACGCCAGTTTTGACTGCTCCTTTATAAATGCGGGCTGCGAGAGATACGGCATAGATTTCAGCTTTTCCACTATTGATACTGTTAAGATGAGCAGGAGTATGCTCCCTCACCTTAAAAAACACAAGCTTGACTTTGTTGCCAAAGAGCTTGGTCTGGGAGATTTCAACCACCACCGTGCGGACGACGATGCAAAAATTCTGGCGAGAATTTACATTATTCTTATCGGCAGACTTATTGAGGAGCATAAAATATCCAATATCAGCGAAATAAACAAGTGCGTACTAAATGTTGACCCGCGGTCGCTCAGGTCGTATCATCAGATCATTCTTGTAAAAAACGCGATAGGCCTGAAAAATCTCTACAAGCTTATCTCTTATGGAAACATCAAATACTTTAAGCGTAATCCCCGTATACCGATATCTGAACTTATGGCTCACCGCGACGGTCTTATTGTGGGCAGCGCCTGCGAGGCTGGAGAAGTGTTTTCAGCAGTAAAAGACGGTCACCCATGGGAAAGCGTTAAGGAGACAGCTCGATTCTACGATTATTTGGAAATACAGCCTATTGAAAACAATTCGTTTCTTATACGAGACAGCGAGTACCCCAACATCACTTCCGAAGAGGATCTGCGGGAGCTTAACAGGAAGATCGTAAAGCTTGGTGAGGAACTTAATATTCCTGTAGTAGCGACCTGCGACGTTCATTTTATGGACAAGGCTGACGGTATTTTCCGAAAAATACTGACATATCAGAAGTTCAAGGATGCTGGAGATCAGGCTTCTTTATACTTCCGCACTACGGACGAAATGCTTGAGGAATTTTCCTATCTCGGAAAAGAAAAGGCTTACGAGGTGGTCGTTACCAATACAAACAAGATTGCGGACATGGTTAATCCAGATGTTGTGCCTATTCCTCCCGGAACGTTCACTCCCGAAATTCCCGGCGCAGAGGAGGATTTGGAGCGTATTTCATGGGAACGGTGCAAGTCTATTTACGGCGATCCTGTTCCGGAACTTGTTGCAAAACGTCTTGACCGTGAGCTTACTTCTATAATCAAGCACGGCTTTGCTGTTCTCTATATGATTGCACAAAAGCTTGTTGCAAACTCCAATGAACACGGCTACCAGGTAGGTTCCCGTGGTTCGGTAGGTTCGTCCTTTGTGGCTTCGATGGCTGGCATTTCCGAGGTAAATCCGCTTCCTCCCCATTATGTCTGTCCCAACTGTAAGCACAGCATTTTTATTACGGACGGTTCGGTTGGTTCGGGATATGATCTTCCGCCTAAAAACTGTGAGAAATGCGGTACACCCTATAACCGCGACGGACACGATATTCCATTTGAAACGTTTCTGGGATTTGACGGAGACAAGGCTCCCGATATTGACCTTAACTTTTCGGGTGAATATCAGACCTTTGCTCACAAGTACACCGAGGAGCTGTTCGGCAAGGACAACGTTTTCAAGGCGGGAACTATTGGTACGGTTGCGGATAAGACAGCTTACGGCTATGTCAAGCACTACCTTGACGAGCGGGGAGAAATTGCTTCCAAGGCGGAGATAAACCGTCTTACTATCGGCTGCACGGGCGTTAAGCGTACTACCGGGCAGCACCCGGGAGGAATGGTAGTCGTTCCCTCAAAGTTTGAGGTTTATGACTTTACTCCCGTTCAGCACCCCGCCGAAGACCCTAATTCTATTTTTACTACCACTCACTTTGATTTCCATTCGCTTCATGATACCATTCTGAAGCTTGACGAGCTGGGACACGACGTACCTACGCTATACAAGCATCTTGAGGATATGACCGGAAGAAAAACTGTGGATATATTCCCGGGAGACGAAAAAGTTATCAGCCTGTGTACTTCAACGGAAGCGTTGGGGGTGAGACCGGAGGATATTGACTGCGAAACGGGTACGCTGGCTATTCCCGAAATGGGTACGCCTTTTGTGCGCGGAATGCTTATTGAGGCAAAGCCGAAGAATTTCTCCGACCTTTTGCAGATATCGGGACTTTCGCACGGTACTGATGTTTGGCTGGGAAACGCGCAGGAGCTTATTAAGGAAAACATCTGTACAATTTCGGACGTTATAGGAACCCGTGACAGTATCATGACATATCTGATTTACCACGGACTTGACCCTAAGCTGTCCTTTAAGATAATGGAGATAACTCGTAAGGGAAACGCACCAAAGCTTCTTACCGAGGAAATGAAGCAAGATATGCTTGCTCATAACGTTCCTCAGTGGTACATAGACAGCTGCTTGAAGATAAAATATATGTTCCCGAAGGCTCACGCGGCGGCGTATGTTACGGCGGCGATGAAGCTGGGGTGGTACAAGGTTTATGAGCCTCTGGCGTTCTATGCGACGATATTTACGGTTCGCGGAGAGGATTTTGACGCGGAAACTGCCGTACAGGGCAGGGAAGCGGTGAAATTCAAGATATCGGAGCTTCGCAATAAGGGCAACGACCGAACGGCGAAAGAGTCGTCCACATACGACATGCTGATGATAGTGAACGAAATGATGGCGCGCGGGTTTGAGTTCCTGCCTATTGATATTTACAAGTCGGACGCGGAAAAATACAAGATAGAGGACGGAAAGCTGCGGCTGCCGTTCTGTTCCGCAAAGGGTGTTGGAGTGAACGCTGCAAAGGCGATTTACGACGCCGTTCAGGAGGGCGATCTGCTTTCCATAGACGAACTTCAGGAACGAAGCGGCGCAACAAAGTCAGTCATTGAGACTCTTGAAAGCATAGGCGCGCTTGAAGCTTTGCCTAAGTCAAATCAGATATCGCTGTTTTGAAAATTGTAAATATTTTAAAAATCTATTGACAGCTGCAGAATAGTATGGTATTATGATATCAAGATACTAAATTATCACTTTACAAAGATAAAGGAGATAGCAAATGAACAGATACGATCTTATCACTCCGGAGGGGACGAGCGATCTGCTTTTTGAGGACTGTGCAATGCGCCGCAGTTTGGAAGAAAAGCTTTCGGGAATTTTCAAATCAAAGGGCTATTGTGAGATAGTTACCCCAGGGCTTGAATTTTTTGATGTGTTTAATCTTAATTCACGGTATTTTCCGCAGGAAAGTATGTACAAGCTTTCTGACAATAAGGGACGGCTGCTGGTGGTTCGTCCCGACTCGACAATGCCTATTGCGCGTGTTGCAGCTACAAGGCTCAGGGACGCAAGACTTCCGCTAAGGCTTTATTACCGTCAGAATGTGTACCGCAACAAACCTGTAATGCGAGGCAGAAGCGATGAGATACATCAGATGGGAATAGAGCTTATCGGTTCGGATTCAAAAAGAGCCGACCTTGAAGTTATTTCGAGCGCGATAGAGGTGCTGGCTTCCTTTGAAAACGAGGATTTCCGCTTTGAGCTTGGGGATATCGGATTCTTCCGTGAGCTTGTAAATAAGCTTGACGCGGACATTGCCGCAAAGGAAGAAATACGCAGTCTCATTGAAGTAAAGAATTACCCCGCGCTGAACGACCTGCTTGACAGTATCGGAGACAACGAAATTACAAACGCTCTGAAACAGCTTCCAAGGCTTTTCGGCGGTGAGGGGGTCTTTGACAAAGCAGCGGAGCTTTACGACGATGAAAAAATAAGAGGAGTTATTTCAGAGCTCAGGGGCTTGTACAACAGTCTTATAGAGCTGGGCTACGGCGGAAAGATAACTATTGATCTGGGTATCGTAAATAAGCTTGATTACTATACAGGCGTTGTTATGAAAGGCTATTTGCAGGGGTACGGAGACGCAGTACTTTCGGGAGGACGTTACAATAAGCTTCTGGCTGAATTTGGATATGATGTTCCGGCGACCGGCTTTGCAGTAAATGTGGACGCCGCGGCAAAGGTAATGAAGCAGTCCCATACATACTCTGCACCGGTCCCCAACGTTATAGTTTACGGCGCAGACGGCTTTGTAATGGAGGCTATAAAGTATGCGAACGGCCTTCGCGGAAATGGGCTTATTGTGGAAAATTCTGTTTTCGATTCTTACGGCAGTACTAAAGAGTACGCTGCCGAAAAGGGAATAGCAAAAGCTGTATGTGTTGGTAAAGAAATTTTAACAGAAAATATAATCGTGGAGGGCGGACAAAATGGATAATGAGAAAAGACCGTTGAGGATAGCTCTTACAAAGGGCAGACTTGAAAAGGATACGGTTGGACTTCTTGAAAAGATAGGATATGACTGCTCTGCTGTCCGCGATAAGGGAAGAAAGCTTATACTTCCTGTGGGAGACACGATAGAAGTGGTTCTTGCAAAGGCTGCGGACGTTATTACTTATGTTGAGCACGGCGTTTGCGATATGGGCGTTGTGGGCAAGGACACTATTATGGAAATGAGCGGCAAGTTTTTTGAGCTTGCGGACTTGGGTTTTGGCAGGTGCAAATTTGCTCTTGCAGGTAAAAAGGGCGTTGATTTTTATCAGGGCTACGGCGTAAAGACTATTGCTACAAAGTACCCCAACGTGTCCCGCACTTTTTTTGAGAAAAAGGGAATGGATGTTGACATTGTAAAAATCGAAGGCAGCGTGGAGCTTGCGCCGCTTTTAAATTTGTCCGACGCCATTGTTGATATTGTGGAGACCGGTACGACGTTAAAGGAAAACGGTCTTGAGGTATTTGAGGATATCGCGCCCATTTCCGCAAGGCTTATTGTAAATACGGTAAGTCTGAAGCTGAGGCAGCGGGAAATAGAGTCCCTTATTAAACTAATTGAAGAAAATTTGTGAAAGGACGTTCTGAAAGATGATAAGAAAGATCATTGCTGACGGGAAAAGTGAAATAGAGTTTCTCAAAGAAGTTGAAAAGCGCAACGGCGAGACAGACAAAAAGGTTACGGAGATAGTTTCCGAAATAATCGAAAATGTAAAAGAGAACGGCGACAAGGCTGTTAAGGAGTACACAGAAAAATTTGACGGAAAGCTGCCAGAATATTATGAGGTGCCGCTGGACGTTATTCACGATGCTCTTGAGGAAGCGGACGAGGATTTTGTAAATGCGCTGCTTGATGCAATGGAAAATATTGCGGCATTCCACCACAGGCAAAAGGAGCAGGGCTTTATCGATCCTCACGACAACGGTGTTATTCTCGGTCAGAGAGTAAGAGGTCTGGAGAGGGTTGGACTTTATGTCCCCGGAGGAACGGCAGCTTATCCATCGTCGGTACTGATGAATGCGATTCCTGCAAAAATAGCTGGAGTAAAGGAAATAATAATGGTGACACCTCCGCTGAAAGACGGTACGCCCAACAAGGATATACTTGTTGCAGCTTCGGTATGCGGCGTTGACAGAGTATTCCTTGCAGGAGGCGCGCAGGCTGTGGCGGCTCTTGCCTACGGTACGGAGACCATTCCAAAGGTGGACAAGATCGTGGGTCCCGGAAATATTTTTGTAGCAACAGCTAAGAAACTTCTGTACGGCAAGGTAGACATTGACATGATAGCGGGGCCAAGCGAAATTTTGGTAGTTGCGGACGAGACGGCAGAACCGAAATATCTTGCGGCAGACCTTATGTCCCAGGCAGAGCATGACAAGCTTGCTTCGGCAATTCTCATTACCACAAGTGAGAAAATCGCCGATGAGACTATTGCCGAGCTTGACAGGCAGGTCAAGGAGCTTTCAAGACGTGAAATAATCGAAAAGTCCCTGTCGGATTACGGTGCGGTAATTGTGGCGGACTGTCTCGAATGCGCCATAGAGCTTGCAAACGGACTTGCTCCCGAGCACCTTGAATTGCAGGTGGAAAATCCCATGCAGTATATCGGTATGATAGACAACGCGGGTTCGGTATTTTTGGGCAAGTACGCTCCCGAGCCTTTGGGGGACTATTTTGCAGGTCCAAACCACGTTCTGCCTACAAGCGGCACGGCAAGGTTTTTCTCGCCCCTTTCGGTGAACAGCTTTACGAAGCGTTCCAGCTTTATTTACTATACCGAGCAGGCTTTGCTTGACGCGCGGGACGATATTGTCTGCATCGCGGAAAAAGAGGGGCTTACTGCTCACGCTAATGCAATAAAGGTTCGGTTCAAATAATTGACTACATTATTGCATGAGCGGGTTTTCCCGCCAGCAATTAATAATCAAAGGAATTTGGCTTTTTGGAAATGTAAGATTATTATTAATTTTTGCCTCTTGCTTCTTGATTTCTTGAATTCTGTTAGGAAAGGAAATAAAAATGTACGAACTAAATTCAAAGCTTAAAAAGGTAGAACCATACGACCCGGTGGAGGGACAGTATAAAATACGGCTGGACGCAAACGAGTCCTACTTTAACATCAACGAAACGCTGGGCGATAAAATTGCCGAGGAAATAAAAAAGGTGGACATGAACCGTTACCCTGACCCGCTGGCTACACCTGCGGTAAAGGCGTTTGCGGACTTTTACGGCGTACCTGAAAAATTTGTTACGGCGGCAAACGGCTCTGACGAGCTTATAAGCATTATCACAAGCTGTTTTCTTGAAAAGGGAGACAAAATCCTAACGCTGTCTCCCGATTTTTCAATGTACGCTTTTTACGGCAGTCTGTACGAACTGAATGTTGAGTCCTTGCCTAAGGAAGCTTCATTGCAGATAAGCATACCTAAGGTGATCTCCTACTGCAATAATAACAAGATTAAGGCGGTTATTTTTTCCAATCCATGCAACCCTACGTCTCTCGGCGTTACTAAGCAGGACATAATCAAGCTTGTGAAAAACGTGTTTTGTCTTGTGATAGTTGACGAGGCGTATATGGATTTCTGGGATCAGAGCGTTTTGGACGAGATAGGCAATTACGATAATCTTATTATTCTGAAAACTTGCTCTAAGGCAATGGGTCTTGCGGGAATAAGAATGGGATTTGCAGTCGCGGGAGAAACAATTACGACAGCTCTCAGGAGCGTTAAATCTCCTTATAATACGGATACTATCTCGCAGATGATCTGTAAAGCTGTGCTTGATGAAAAGGATACTCTTGACAGGCTTTGCACGGAAATTGTTGAGAGCAGAAAGTTTTTGCAGGAACAGTTTCTTGCGCTTTCAAAAAAGTATGTAAAGCTTGAAAAGGTGTACGATTCGGTAACAAATTTTGTTTTTATCAAAACATCGCTGTCGCAGGAAATATATAAACGGCTTCTTGAAAAATCCATATCTATTAGATATATGGGAAGCTATATCCGCATTACGGCGGGAAGTCCCGAAGAAAATACTTCTGTTGTAAAAGCTTTGGACGAAATTCTCGGAGACATTGAAAGGGAGGATCAGATGTGAGAATTGCTGAAATTGCAAGAAAAACAAAGGAAACCGACATTTTTGTAAAACTTGACCTTGACGGTGTGAACTCTGATATTTCCACGGGAATAGGATTTTTCGATCATATGCTTACGGCATTTGCGGTACACGGCGGAATGGGTCTTACCGTAAAAGCGGTGGGCGATTTAAATGTGGACGGGCACCACACCGTTGAGGATGTTGGCATAGTTCTCGGCAAGGCATTTAGAGAAGCAATAGGCGATATGAATGGAATTGCGCGCTACGGAACGGCGTTCATTCCTATGGACGAGGCTCTGGGCTTTGCAAGCGTAGACATAAGCGGCAGACCTTTTCTCGTTTTCAACGCGGAATTTTCCGACGATAAGGTAGGGGAATTTGACACTTGTCTTGCGGAGGAATTTTTCCGCGCATTTGCGTTTAACGCGGGTGTTACTCTGCATCTGAAATGCGAGTACGGCAAAAACGACCATCATATTGCGGAGGCTCTTTTCAAAGCTGCGGCGCACGCGCTGAAGACTGCAAAAACGGCGTCTGGTAACGAAATTCTTTCAACAAAGGGAGTGCTTTGATGATAGCGGTAATTGATTACGGCGCGGGGAATATTTTCAGCGTAAAAAATGCGCTGGATTTTCTTGGCTGTGAAAACAAGCTTACGAAGTCCGAAGAGGAAATAAAAAATTCTGACGGTATCATTCTTCCCGGCGTTGGGGCTTTTCCATGGGCAATGAAAATGCTGAATGAAAGCGGTCTTGTGGACATTATCAAGGACGAGGCGAAAAAGAAACCGTTCCTTGGCATATGTCTGGGTATGCAGCTTCTTTTTGAAAAAAGCTTTGAGTTTGAGGAATGCGCAGGTCTGGGGCTTATCGGCGGTTATGTTGACAAAATTCCCGACGAAGGACTTATTATCCCGCATATGGGTTGGAACAAGCTTGAGGTGCAGCATGAATGTCCCCTTTTTGAGGGGCTTTCCGATAATGAGTACGTTTATTTTGTACATTCCTACGAGGCATTCTGTAATGACGAAAATTTGTATGCTTACTGCGAGTACGGAGGAAAAGTTCCCGCTGTTGTTTCGGACGGCAATACCGTTTTCGGAGCGCAGTTCCACCCCGAAAAAAGCGGTGAAACAGGTCTTAAAATGCTGAAAAATTTTGTGAAAATGACGGGAAAATGAGGGTGATATATGATAAATAAAATGGACTGTAAAGGACTTATATTGAGGGTTTTTATACCGGCGTCTGCCTTATCTTTGGCATATTTATTTTTGGGTCACTTTTGCAAAATACCGTACATATTATTATTCTGTATATTGGGTACCGTCATTTTAGTTCCGATAGAATTGGGAATGATTTTATCCGCAAGCAAGAAGGAATACGGCGCATACTCGCTGAAAAGCGCATTTACAGGACAGGATAAATTTCCGCTTTGGAAAGCGTTATTAATTGCTTTTGGATGTTTTGGAATTGCAGGTTTGCTCTCAGCGTTTATTGCGCCTGCGGAAAATCAGATTTTTTCTTCGTTAAGAGCGTCATTGTTGTATAATTTACCTATAGGATTTGACTGGACAAATTATGAATACTTAAAAACTTTTTCAAAGCCGGTATTGATTTTAACTTGTATATACTATGGTATTTTTAATGTGCTGATCGGACCTATAACGGAAGAATTGTTTTTCAGAGGGTATTTAACATCTCATTATAAAAAACAAAATTCGTTTACTCCAATATTTATAGTGATATTATTTTCGCTGTATCATTTTTGGCTTCCTTTCAATAATGTGTTTCGCATTTTAGCTTTTGCGTCTGCTGTATATATGGCATATAAGGAAAAGAATTTGTATATAAGTATATTTTTTCATTGCTTTTGCAATTTGTTTTCTGTAATTGGATTTGTTGTTGCAATATTAAATTAAAGTATTATTACATATGGTTATGCTATTGTTCAAATTGCAGACAAATCCGATAATGAATATGACCGAATCGTTGCGGATTCTTGATATATTTGAAAAGGTTCTCGGTTTGATTTGTATTGCTTTTATAATCCTTATCGTTAATAAAAATTCAAATTTATTTTTGCCTGCAGAGGACAGAGAAAAAATATTTTTTGCAATGCCAGTTTGTTGTTTTGTCGTTTTATTCATGCTTTGGAAAATTTAGGATTGGAAAATAAATAACAAAAAAAGCATTGAAACAGATTTAAAAATTTTGTTGAAATAGGGAGATTGAAAATGGGAACTAAAAATGTAATTGTTTTACCATATGACCCTAAATGGAAAAATGATTTTGAGAAAATAAAACAAGAGCTTGTAAATGCAATAGGCGACTTGATCGTATGTATTGAACCTGTAGGCAGTACTTCTGTTGATGGACTTTCTGCAAAGCCGATTATTGATATTGATGTTGTCATCAGTGATTATTCGGTCTTTGACAGTATAGTAAGCAAGTTGAGTACTATTGGATATTTTCATGTAGGCGACCTTGAAATAAAAGAAAGAGAAGTTTTCAAATACTCTGACAAGCCGCACTTACGGAAACATCATTTGTACGTATGTCCTCAAAATTCTAAGGAGTTGTTGCGTCATATCACATTCAGAGATTTCCTTAGAAATAATCCCGAAGCGGTAAAAAAATACGGTAAGGTCAAGGAAAATGCTGCAAAGCTTTTTCCTAACAATATGGACAAATATATTGAATATAAAACGCCGTGTATTGAGGAATTGTATTCGTTGTGCGGTTTATCTTAAATATTCAAATTCTGATGTAGGTGAATTATTTGAAAAATAAGTTTATAAATTAAATTTTTTGAGATTATACTCTGGAGTATATGTTTGAAAATAAAAAATTTAATGTTGAAGATGCACAATGTCTGTATGAAAATTATTTAGAGAAGAAACAATAAATATGATAAACAGGATTGAAATTGATGAATTTGGGGCTGATTCCACAATTATTGAAGCAGTCAATTATGTGTTTGTGGGGTAATGCATGGCAAATGAGGGTAAATCAATTGAGGAGCAGATCGACGGGGTGTTTACGGTACTGGAAAACAGGCTTGCAGCGGCGGGGCTTGGCTTGGATAACGTTGTTAAAATGGATTGCTTATTCAAGGATATTAACGATTTGAATGTCATTCCCTGAAATTATCAGACAGAAATTTAAGGGAAAATATCCTGTATACAAGGCGTTTACATTGGATTTTATAAGGGACGGAATAAAATTTCAGATAGACGCGATAGCATACAAGGGATTAGATATGAGCAAAACGCAACGTCCAAAACGGAAGTTTGAAAATAAAAGAGCTGATTAAAAACTTAAAACAAAAAACAGGCATAGCAAAGCAGACCTCAGCAGTAAAATGCTGAAATCAGCTGAAAAATATTCAGTTGAAACAGCTATGCAGTACGTTTTACGGATTTAAGGCAGCGATAGGAACTATTTGATTTAGTGACAATAGCAGCTAAAGCAACTGCCAGCAGTGAGATGTGTGCAGC
>Ga0209064_1000104_pt1 | contig 186327 bp, 183 predicted proteins | sample Inofromicrocosms_FD_187498 | JGI IMG/M metagenome (GOLD analysis project Ga0209064, IMG submission 187498) | Mouse cecum microbial communities from Vienna, Austria - Inoculum for glucosamine and mucus D2O microcosms (SPAdes) (version 2) | ecosystem: Host-associated > Mammals > Digestive system...
TTAGCACACGTACTTCGGGCGTGGTCGACTTCCATGGTGTGACGGGCGGTGTGTACAAGACCCGGGAACGTATTCAACGCAGCGTGCTGATCTGCGTTTACTAGCGATTCCGACTTCATGCACTCGAGTTGCAGAGTGCAATCCGAACTGAGACTGGGTTTAAGAGATTTGCATACTCTCGCGAGTTAGCTGCTCGTTGTACCAGCCATTGTAACACGTGTGTAGCCCAGGACATAAGGGGCATGATGATTTGACGTCGTCCTCACCTTCCTCCGGTTTATCACCGGCAGTCTCGCTAGAGAGATACATATCAGTAAACCAATATGACCAACTAACGACGAGGGTTGCGCTCGTTGCGGGACTTAACCCAACATCTCACGACACGAGCTGACGACAACCGTGCACCACCTGTCTTAGAGCTCCCCGAAGGGCACTTCCGACTTTCATCAGAATTCTCTAGATGTCAAGCCCTGGTAAGGTTCTTCGCGTTGCTTCGAATTAAACCACATGTTCCACCGCTTGTGCGGGTCCCCGTCAATTCCTTTAAGTTTCACACTTGCGTGCGTACTCCCCAGGCGGGATACTTATCGCGTTAGCTTCGGCACTGCAGGGGTCGATACCCGCAACACCTAGTATCCATCGTTTACGGCCAGGACTACTGGGGTATCTAATCCCATTTGCTCCCCTGGCTTTCGTTCCTCAGCGTCAATAATGGTCCAGTAAAGCGCTTTCGCCACCGATGTTCCTCCTGATATCTACGCATTTCACCGCTACACCAGGAATTCCCTTTACCTCTACCACATTCTAGCTAGATAGTATCCAATGCCGAACCGGAGTTGAGCCCCGGGCTTTAACATCAGACTTACCTTGCCGCCTACGAACGCTTTACGCCCAATGATTCCGGACAACGCTTGCACCCCCCGTATTACCGCGGCTGCTGGCACGGAGTTAGCCGGTGCTTCCTTTATAGGTACAGTCAAAATTCGTCCCTATTGACAGAACTTTACACCCCGAAGGGCTTAACATTCACGCGGTGTTGCTGCGTCAGGCTTTCGCCCATTGCGCAAAATTCCCTACTGCTGCCTCCCGTAGGAGTATGGGCCGTGTCTCAGTCCCATTGTGGCTGATCATCCTCTCAAACCAGCTACTGATCGTTGCCTTGGTAGTCCATTACACCACCAACTAGCTAATCAGGCACAGGCTCATCTTAGGGCGCCGGAACTTTCAAGATTGGTATTTCAACCAAGCTCATATGGGGTATTAGCAGAAGTTTCCCTCTGTTGTCCCCCACCCTAAGGCAGATTTCCTATGTTGTACTCACCCGTCCGCCACTTTCCACAGGAGCAAGCTCCTGCTTCTCGTTCGACTTGCATGTATGAGGCACACCGCCAGCGTTCGTCCTGAGCCAGGATCAAACTCTCCGTTGTCAGAAATTTATGTCTGACACTTCGAAAAGAAGTGATTGACTCAAAATAAAGTTGTCCGTTGTTTTTTAAAAAAATCAACAGGTATTTGTCGTTTGTAAATAATGTGTTATTCAGTTTTCAATGTTCAAGCTAAATTTTGCTCTTAAATAGTCCAGCATAAAGTTGCTTTAATTAATTCCTGAACCATTCCTTACTAAATCCTTAGTGCTTTTGAACTCGCACCGTAATTAGTATGTTAGCACCTCAATTTTTATTGTCAAGCGATTTTTTAAAAAATCTTTTTTTGAATTTTTTAATAAGTTTGTATAAGCCAAGAAGATTTAAAATCTTCTAATCGCTTAACTTTTGCTTCTTTTTGCGAATTATAATTGAGAATGTACTTGCTGTTCTTTGGAGTTTGAAACTTTCGTTTCTCTCACCTTTATGATGTTAACATTTCAATTTTTAATGTCAAGAGTTTTTTTTAAATTTGTTTTTTTCTCTTTTCTATTAAGTTTTGAATGTTCGACATCCGCATCTACTAATTTAAAACAAATAAAAATTTTTTCAAGCATTTTTTTAGTATATTATTACAAAATTGTTACAAAACTCACCTAGACCAAGTGGCTTAGTAAACCTCAACTACACCAAAATCAATGGTTTTCAGGTTTTCTATTATTAAATATTTCTCTTTCAATTTTCCTCTTAAAACAGGGTCTAAAAATTGTTTTCTGCTAAAAAATGTAGGTCCAGACCCTGACATTTGAAAGCTGAGTTTATTAAGATATTGAATTTCTTCATAATAAGGTAGTATGGCGGCTTCTAAATCATTTGGCAGCTTAGATATTTCTGTCATTTCATCAAACCTTTGATACGCTTCACGCGCAGAGATTTTCAAATCTTTGGGTTTTATCAAAGTTATATGCATATCTTCAAATTCAAGAGGCTCCAATACTTCACCCCTGCCCTTGCATAGTTTTTTGCCTCCATAGAAACAAAAATTTAAATCAGACCCTAATTTTCCTAAAAGCATGTCAATTTCATTTAAGTAAAGCGGCTCATTGAATATTTTATTTAATCCAAAAATTACAGCTGCAGCATTTGTAGAACCTCCTGCAAGCCCCGCACAAACGGGAATATTTTTTTCTATATATATATTAATCTCAACCGCTTTCTCTAATATTTTTGGGCATGCCTCAAAAAACAGCTCTGCAGCCTTGTGTGCAATATTTGAAGAATCATTTGGAATTTCATTCGAGTTTGATGAAATATTGATTTTTACACCAGAATACAATGTTGGCATGCTAGAATCTGCATCTTTTTCCTTAACTTCTATATCTATATAATCAAAAAGATTAATTGCAGCCATTACGCTTTCTATGGGGTGAAAGCCATCCGGGCGTTTTTTTTCAACCTTAAGCGATAAATTAATCTTCGCTGGAGCCTTAATTCTTATTTTTTTCATGCCTTATTTTTATCCTCTATAAAATTTTAGTTTTTTCATGCCTTAGGCTTGAAAAGCTGTTCAATATCAGTTATACTAACTATAGCGGTATCTGGACTGACGAAGGTCACCCCGTTTGGGCTAACTTCACTTGCAGCAGATACCGCTTCTTTTATTTTAATCTTATGTCCAGCATAAATGTATAAAGGTGTTTCACTTTTTGGAATATCGATATTAATTTGAACTCCATAAAGCTTATTATTATAAATTATGACATTATAATAAAGTTCCTGACCAAACACTTTGTCAAAATGTTTTTCATCCGATTCTACAAAATGAGCAAAAACAGCACTTTCAACAAGCTGTTTTAAACAAAAATAGGAATTACGCTTAACATCATCCCTATACACACCCTTCAGAGAACGATTTATTGTTGTTTTACTAAACTGCACCTTTCTTTTATTAGATTTTATCTCTACTGCACCAAGCAGTGGCAAATTTTCAAATATCCAATCTTTTAGTTCGTTTATTTTTTCAAATTTTGGTACAGAATTGCTATCAAGCTTTATTGGTATAATTTTTTGTTTTAAATCATGCTCTGAATTTTGCATATTATGTTCCAAATTTTGAACTTCTTCAAGTGATTTGGATAACTTGCAAAAATCTTCAATTGATAATTTTTCACCCCTTATTTGAACATTAAACCCGCATTTTTGAAGAGCATGCTCAACATTTAAAAAGCCGCCGCTCAAAAGCGAGTTTTTAATATTTTTCCTTCTTTGCAAAAAGCATGCCTTTATTGTGCGTTTTAAAAGTGGAGTAATTTCGCATCTTGGCTTATTGTTAACTTTAATCCTGACAATTGCGCTATCCACTTTGGGAGAAGGGTAAAAACATTTTTTTGAGACATTTTTAATAATGCTGCAATCAGTCCAAAACTGCGACAGAATAGAGAGCATGCCATATTCTTTATTTTGAGATTGATTATCCGCAACTATTCTTCTTGCAACTTCATATTGCACCATCAGAATAATTTCATCTATCATTAAACGGTTTTTATTATTAATTTCATCTATCTCCCCGAGTAAATGGGCAATAATAGGGGAAGTTATATAATAAGGGATATTTGCAACAACTTTGATTTTCTTACCTGATACTTTTTCTTCCCTAAAAATATCTTCAAGATTTGTTTTTAAAATATCATTGTGAATAAGCTTAAAATTATTTTTATCACCAAGGTTTTTTTCTAAAACCTTAATGGCATCTTCATCTAATTCAACTGCAGTTACCTTTGATGCTAAATCTACAAGTTTTTCTGTTACAAAACCAACCCCCGGACCTATCTCAAGCACTACATCGTCATGCTCTACATTAGAAGTTATGCAATTGATAACATCCGGCGCAATTAAAAAATTCTGCCCTAAACGTTTTTTTGTTCTAAATTTTTTCGCTCTTGAAATATAAAAATGTTTTAAATCGTTATTATTTGTATCTGTCATAGAAAACATTATAGCAAAAATAATATTTACAGGCTTTATATATCAGGCATTTAAAATTTTAAAAGATTATCTTACAGGGCAAATGTTCAAAATAAAGTTTATGGTAATATGAGCTCATGCAAAACATTTTAAATAAAGAACAGGATGAAATTTGGAAAATATTAAATCTGCCTACAACAAAGGCAGAAATCACATCCTACTATAAACAAAATTGTAAAAGAGGAAGCCTTAAAACCGGTCTTGAATATGAAAGAATATCACTTGATTCAAGAAGTTATGAAACTGCAAGCTATAAGATTTTATCCGAAATTATAAAAAACTTTGCAATTGTAAATGAATGGGAACTTGTAGTTGATTCAGATATTGTAATTGGTGCAAAAGACGGCTTTAATTCTATATCATTAGAGCCTGGCGGACAATTTGAAATATCATTAGAACCAAAAAATAATCTTGATGACATTTTAGAAAATTTAAACCATTACATAAGGCAGATTGATAAACTTGGCGAATATTACAATGTTTCATTTTTTAATATTGGCATTAATCCAAAAAATACATATCCAAATATCGATATAGTAAAAAAGAAAAGATATGAGATTATGGCAGATTATCTGCCTAAAATAGGAAAACTTGCCCCCGTTATGATGAGAGAAACGGCAGGAGTGCAGGCAAATTTTGACTATATATCAGAAGAAGATGCTATTTTAAAATTAAAAGCAGCAATATTTATGAGCCCGTTTATCACAGGCTTTTATGCCAATAGTCCAATCAGAGATAATTCTTTAACAAATTATAAAAGCTTCAGAGCCTTGGCATGGAAATATACAGGGCATGACAGGTGTAATCTTTTCTATAAAAACCTTGTAAATTCAAGAATGGGACAAGGTTTTGAAGATTATATAGATGCAATACTTGATGTTCCTATGCTCTATATTTTAAGAAATAAAAAAACTATTGAAATTTCAGGCAAAATAACATTTAGAGAATTTATGCAAAAAGGCTATCAAGGTTATTCAGCCTCTTTAAATGATTATATTTTGCACTCAAGCCTGACATTCCCGGATATTCGCCTAAAAAATTGTCTTGAAATAAGAAACCATGACAGTCAGGATAATTTAGGCGCACTCTCTGTTTGCGCGTTTTATAAAGGAATTATATATTCAAAAAGCGCAATATATGAAGTTTTAGAATTTTTAAAACCGCTGAATTATGATGACCTTGAAATATATGGCATGAATAGTGCAAAATTCGGTGTTGATTATATGGCAGATAAACTAAAAATGACAGCATCAGATGCTGCAAGAAAGCTTTTTGAAATTTCCAGAAGGCATCTGCCTGATAACGAAAAAGATTATCTTGATAAACCCATTTGGCTGCTGCAAAACAGAAAATGCATGGCGGATATTATTATAGAAAAAGGCATTAGAGATGCTGATTCATTGTGCAAATATTTAAAAGAAAATTAAATTATTTTCTTTAAGAAATTGTAAAAATAAGGCATGGGGCATGGATATTTGATAAAATTTTTTATTAGGACAAAGATTTTATGACAAATATTCTTACAATTTCAAAAAACATCAATCTTCTAAATGAAATTTCAGCATTGCTTGATGAATATCAATTACAGCATTGTTCTTTTATATATAAAAATGAAGATGAAACCATAAACTTTATTAAAGAAAATAATTTTGATATTGTTTTAGCAGACAGCGAAATTGAAGAATACACAATTCTTTTAAAAAAATTAAAAATATTGATTTAGAGAATAATATTTTTACGCTTCTTCTTTATGACAAAGATAATTTTAATAATATAAATAATGATTCTACAGGTTTTATTGATGCTTTTATTCAAAAACCTGTATTAAAAAATATCCTGATTTCAACAGTTAATTCATATTTAAAAATTAAAAAAAATATAGATAAATTTAAAAGCGACAATAAAGAATTAAATAAGAGCCTTTACCAGCTTGATGTTCTATATAATACAAGTTCACAGCTTTCAGGAAACCTTGATGGTGAAAAAGTTTATGAAATTATGTTTGAAACTTTAGAAAAAACCCTAAGTTTCAATACTGCCGCTGCACTTATGTATTGTACACCAAATAAATACAATAAAACTGATTCAAACAGACTTATTATCCATTCGCTTAAAAAACCTGAAAATAATGTTCTTGAAATTTTAAAAGAAAAATTAATCCAACATGCAAAAGAGTACAATAATACAGATTCCAGCTTATTAAATACTTCTAATATAACAACAGAAGAGCACATAAAACCTTCTTATCAAAATGAAGAATACGATATTAAGCTTTTAAGCTACGATAAATTAGCAGCACCAATCAGAGTAAAAGATAAAACCTTTGGGGTTATTTTGATATATAGAAATAAACCTTTTGCAAAAGAGGATGTTGTCTGTTTTCAATCAATTGTGCATCAGGTAGCTTCTTATCTTCGAGCAATCCGCCTTTATGATGAAATCAAAAATGCAAACGTGGAATTAAAGAAACTGGAGCGGATAAAATCAGAATTTGTATCAATTGTATCTCATGAATTAAGAACCCCGCTGACACCAATAAATCTTTCACTTAACTTTTTATCAAATGAAGAATCATCCCCAAATGCCAAAAAAGCTGTTGATATGGCAAAAAGAAACGTGACAAGGCTTACCGGAATAATTGAAGATTTACTTGATTTATCAAGAATTGAAACAGGCAAATTTAGTTTTGATTATAAAAAATATAATATAAAAGCATCCCTTGATTTAGCTTATAAAACCTTTGAAGGTCAGGCAAAAGGCAAAAATATAGAATTTAGCGTAACTCAAGATGAAAATTTGCCTGATATCTATGCTGACCCAAAAAGAATAGACCAAATCTTAACCAATATTACAAATAATGCTATGAAATTTACCCCAAACGGCGGCAAGATAACCATCAATGCAACAACAATAAATGCAGATGATGTTAAAAATCAAAATTTAATAGACCCTATTGAGATACCTAAGGGAGAATATATTCATATATCAATAAAAGATACAGGACTTGGCATCAAAGATGGTGATATATATAAAATATTCAATAAATTTTCTCAAATTGAAAACTCGCTTACAAGGAACGCTGGCGGCATAGGTCTTGGGCTTACAATTACTAAAAACTTTATAGATGCCCACCTTGGCAGTGTTTGGGTAATAAGCGAAGAAAATAAAGGCTCTGACTTCAATATCATAATACCCGTTTTTTCAGATGTTAAAGCATTTTCTATAAGCTTAAACGAATCTAAAAAAACAACAGATACAACATCCCTCATAACAATGGAATCCAACAAAGATTTGACAGACTTTATTAATATTTTAAAAGAAGAAAATATAATAAAAACTTTAAAAAATTCTAACGAAATACTGTACACAAAAAATAACAGCTTTATCTATAAAATTTATTTTAAAAACCTTCAAAAAAGCGCTCTGGATTTTATAACGGCACAGATTAAAGAAAAAATTAATCTATATATAAATAGCCCTATTGGGCAAAGCTATGATATAGTGTTAGAGAAGGATGTTTTTAATAAAGAGGATGAAATCCATCCTTTATAAATATTATTTTATTGCCAAGTAAACTGGAGAGAAGATGACAAAGATTTTAATAGTTGATGATGAAGAAGATATAGTTGAAAGTTTATCCTTTATGCTTCAAACACAAGGATATGAAACAATTTGTGCTTATGATGGCGAAGAAGGACTTAAACTTGCAAAAGAAGAGAATCCTGATTTAATAATGTTGGATGTTATGATGCCAAAAATAAACGGATATAAAATATGCCGTCTTTTAAAATATGACGCAAAATATAAAAACATACCAATTATAATGCTTACAGCAAGAAGTCAGGAATCAGACAAAGCAATTGGTGAAGAAACAGGCGCTGATGAATACATTACAAAACCTTTTGAATTTAATGATGTACTTGAAATTATGCAAAAATATATAGGCTGAAATTTATGGATTTAGTAACAAATAAAACCATAGATAAATTAAAATACGACCTTGTGCGCAACAATATAATAACTTTTGAAGATATTGAAAAAGCGCAAGAGATGGCAAGTGTGCAAAATATAAATCTCGGTCAGGTTTTAATAAACACAGGGATGATAACAGAACAGGAGCTTTTAAAATTTTTAGAAGAAAAGCTTCATATACCGTCAGTTAATTTAGAAGATTATGAAATTGATAAAAAATGTCTTAATTTTATCAGCTATAATGAAGCTGTAACCTATAAAATTCTTCCCCTGTTTGAAATTGAAGATATATTAACCATTGCAATGGCAGACCCTTTGGATTTATTTGCAATTGATAAAATCATTGAACGCACAAATAAAACTATAGAGCCCATTTTAGGTACAGAAAAAAGCATTCTCAAAAAAATTAATGAGTATTATGAGCTTCAGGGAAAAGTTCAGGATATTGAAACCAAAACTGACCCTGATTTTAAATGGCAGGATGAACTGCATAACGATGAGCCTGATGAAGAGCACTTGCAGAACTTATTCCGCGCAATTTTAAAACATGCAATAAAAGATGACACCCATGAGCTATACTTTGAGCATAATGAAGAAGGCTTGTCCGTTAATTTCAAAAAAATGGGTGAAATTTACTCTACAGGTACTATTCCATTCCTTCTTATAAACCCGTTTATTCAAATGATAAAAACTCTCTGCGCACTTGACCCCATGGTATCTGAAGTGCCGCAGCTTGGAAAATTAAACTTTAATGTTGATTCAATTGCTTTAACTGCAAGTATTTCAGCATTTCCTACAATAAACGGGGAGAGGATTGTTTTAAAGATTTATCATCCGCCCAAAAAAATTAACACACTGATTCCGGATATAGAAAAGATTGATACATTGAAGTCTTTATTGAGCACGCCCGGTATTATACTTGTATCAGGCGGAACATTAAGCGGTAAAACCCACTTTATATACTCTCTCCTAAATGATTTGACACCAAAAAATACGGTTGCAATGACTTTAGAATCCGTTGCAAAATATAAACTTGAAAATACACTGCAATGCGAATTAAATGAAAGTGTCGGCTTCAATATGGATAAGGCAATGAGATTTATTGAATTTCAATCCCCGGGCATTGTATACTTTGAAGGTATTGCAACAAAAGAAGGTCTTGATTTTCTGACATCTCTAAGTATGAAAAATAAGACTCTTATAACAGAATTTTTAGCTGAAAATATGGAAGATTTAAGACGCAGATTTGACAGAAGTGAATTTTCTATGTTTAAATCTCAAATCACTTGCCTTGTATTTATTCATAATCAAAACAGTATTGAAATTTTTGACAAATCAGCACTAGAAAAGTATTTACTGTAATTATTTAAAATCAGAATTTTTTAGAGAATAAAAACTTTTTATATTATCAAATTATGTCAATTCGTTAATAGGATAAAATTAATGGAAATATCACAAATTATAACTAAAATGATTATTTTCTCTAAAGGAAATTTGCACGACATTAATCATTTTATGAAAGTATATGCTTTTGCAAAATTAATCGGAGAGAGCGAAAATTTAGACAAAAATACTCAAAACATTTTAGAAACAGCAGCTATATTACATGATATAGCATGTCCTGTTTGCCGCAAAAAATACGGAAATACTAACGGCAAATTCCAGGAAATTGAAGGGGTGCCTCTTGTTTTAGATTTTTTTAAAGATTTTAAACCCGCAAAAGATTTCACCCAAAGAGTTGCCTTTCTTGTAGGACATCATCATACATATAATAATATTGACGGCCTTGATTACCAAATATTATTAGAAGCCGATTATCTTGTAAATGCAGATGAGAGCAAATATTCAAAAGAAAGCATCCAAAACACGCTTGATAAAATCTTTAAAACAAAAACTGGCATTTCTTTATTAAAATCAATGTATTTACTCTGATTTTTAAAGGAGTAAAATTTTGTTGAGGGAAAAAAGCTTTATGAACATTTTTATAACAGCCACAGATACTGATGTTGGGAAAACCTACGTTTCAAGAGGAATTGTAAAAGAATTAATTAAAAGAGGCAAAAAAACAGGCTACTTTAAACCGCTTCAAAGCGGGATTATTCCAAACATCCTATCAGATGCAGACAATGTAGAGCAGGGAATTATAAACTTTAGCACGGCTTACCATTCGAAAACAAATTCATTATCCTCTAATCTCATTTTAAAAAATTCATACGTTACAAATACTCCCTGCACCCCTTCAATTTCAGCAGAAATTGACAATATTAATATCAGCCTGGATAAAATTGAACAAGATTATAAAGAACTTGAAAAAGAATGTGATATTGTTATAACAGAAGGTTCCGGCGGCTTATTTGTTCCCATTAATAAAGATTGTTTGATATCAGATGTAATAAAAAGGCTTAATTTGCCTGTCATTGTAGTTACAAGACCGGACCTTGGCACAATAAACCACACGCTTTTAACTTTAAATGCACTTAAAGATTTAAATATTAAAGTTTTAGGCATTGTAATTTCAAATTATCCAAAAGAAACAAATGACCCTGCAATTCTCACTGCACCTGAATTGATTGAAAAATTCGCTAAAAAATTCGGAAATATCAAAATCTTAGATATAATTAAAGAAAATGAAGATAATTTTGAAAAAGTAGTGGATGAGATTTTAAAATAACAGTTTGATTATATATTATCAGCCGTCAAACAAGGCTTGATAATTTTAGTTTCCATCAGGCAAAGGTACATTGCTTGAACCCACAGAACCTTGATTTGGCTGTACAGGCGCAGTTTCCGCATTAAAAGGTTTGGAAGGTGTTACTATCGTTGGTTCTGCAGGCTGCATCACCTTGTCTTTATCCTTCTCTTTTTCTTTTTCCTTTTCTCTCTCTTTGTCTTTATCTTTATCTCTGCGTTTTTTCTCTTTTTCAGCGCCTTCATCACTTTGCTTTTTGTCTTTACTGACTTCAGGAAGAGGGGCAGGCATATCTTCACCAAGATTTATATCACTGTTGTCATCTTCTTCCATTTTTTCAGTAGGCTCTTCTGTTATAATTACTTCGCCTCCGCCTGAGGTATCAGGTTTTGGATAATCAAACACAGAATTTGGATAATTTATAAGAGCAACCTTCATATAATCTGCCCAAACTTGCGCAGGCATCAAACCGCCTGTGATTCCAGGCAGTTTTGAATTATTGTCATTACCAAGCCAAACGCCTGTAACAACATCTGGCGTATAACCTACAAACCAGGCATCCCTGTAATCATCAGTGGTACCTGTTTTGCCTGCAACTACACGCCCGATATTGGCTGCACGCCCTGTACCTACTTCAACTACTTTTTGAAGCATATAAGTCATTCCGGCTGCCGTATCATAGCTTATAACTTTAACATTCTTTGGTCCCGGGTTTTCATAAACAACAACCCCTCTTGAATTTTCAACTCTTTCAACCGCATAAGGGCGTACCCTAAAGCCTCCATTTGCAAAAGCCCCGTATGCTATCACCATATCATAAAGCTTTACACCGTTTGAACCCAGTGCAATTGTCATATCAGATTGCAGCGGTGTTGTAATACCCATTTCTCTTGCAGTTGCAATAACATTTGGTACACCAACTTTTTCTATCATTTTAACGGCAACTACGTTTGAAGATACAGCAAGTGCTTGCCAAACAGGCATCCTGCCTCTATATTTTCCGCCATAGTTTCTTGGAGCCCATCTGCCAAAACTAACTGGAGCATCATTTACGATATCATTAACCTTAACACCCTGCTGCAGAGCTGTTGCATAAACAAACGGCTTGAAAGATGACCCTGGCGGTCTTACGGCGTTTAAGATTCTGTCATATTGGCTTTTTTCATAGTTTTTACCGCCAATATAAGCATAAATTTTACCCGTTGTGGGTGAAAATGAAAAAAGTGCCATTTGGGTTTTATCACCAGTCAACTTTGCAGCATTAAGCCTTGTATTTATAGCATTATCAGCAGCTTCTTGTGCTCTGTAATCAAGAGTGGTATATATTTTTAAACCGCCTTGAGATATATCTTCTTCGCGAAAGCCGATATATTCAAGTTCTCTTAAAACAAAATCAATAAAATAAGGAGCCTTGTTAAAAGAATACATCCTTGATTTTTTACTTAAATGCAATTCTTCATTTATGGATTTTTCATACTGCTCGCGCGTAATGTATCCGGTTTTATAAAGTCTTTTTAAAACCTGATTACGTCTTTCTATTGATTTTTTAGGATTCTGCAAAGGCGAATAAACACTTGGCGCCTGCGGGAGTCCTGCAATCAATGCAGCCTCTGCTAAAGTTAATTCATTTAAATTCTTATTAAAATATGTCTTTGAAGCAGATAATACACCATATGTGCCGGAGCCCAAATATACAGAATTTAAATACATCTCCAAAATTTCATCTTTAGAAATAGTTTTTTCAATTCTGTGAGCAATTATCAACTCTTTTATCTTACGGTCGAAAGTTCTCTCGTTTGATAGGAATAAAATCCTTGCCAATTGTTGGGTAATTGTACTTGCACCTTGTTTTGCAGAACCGGCTTTAAGGTTTACAATAACTGACCTTAAAAGCCCTACAGTATCAAAACCTCTGTGATGATAAAAATTCTTATCTTCGGTTGCAATAATTGCATATTTTAAATTATTTGGAATATCTTTAATTGAAACCTTCTCAAATCTAAAAACAGTGAATGTTTTAATATTTTCACCGTCTGAAGAATATATTGAAGTCACAGGATTTGGCTTAATATCTTCAAAATTACTAATAGGAGGAAGTGAAGCCAAATAAAGATTAAAGGCAGCCACAGCAGCAAGCCCTGCGGACATTACCATCATCAAAAGATAAAGAAAGAGATTTCCCTTCTTTTTCTTTTTATTATTCTTAACTCTTCTACTTCTCACATTTCCCATACTGATATTCTATAAGAAAAATTTTAACTTGCAATAACATATGAAAAGTGCCTTCAATACAGGATAAAAGGCACTTTATCAAAATATTTAAATTCACTTGAATTAAAAATCAAGACCTGCTTCTCTTGCAGCATCAGCTAAAGCCTGGATTCTGCCATGGAACAAGAATCCGCCTCTGTCAAAAACACATTCTTTAATGTCTTTTGCAAGAGCTTTTTTTGCAATGTCTTCGCCAACAATTTTTGCAGCATCAATATTGCCGCCATGAGATAATTTATCTCTTAAATCCTTAGCATCTGAAGATGAAGCAGCAAGTGTTACGCCATTAACATCATCTATTAGCTGAGCATAGATGTGTTTAATGCTTCTGTATACTGCCAATCTGGGACAGCTTGCGGTACCTGAAATTTTAGTTCTTACTCTTTTATGCCTTTTTCTTGTTTGTTCTTTTCTATTAACCAATTTAATCATTTTTTTATTTCCTTTCACCCAAACCCATATCCTTAATCTAAAGGCAGGATTCAAACGGGCAACTTACTAACTATCTTGTGGCGCTTATTTTTATTAAGGTTTATTACCTATATTAAAACTGCACTTCTTTATGCCTTATTTTTTACCAGCTTTACCAGCTTTACGTCTTACGTATTCGCCTTCATATCTTACACCCTTACCTTTATACACTTCAGGCGGACGTTTAGACCTTATTAAAGCAGCAATATCGCCAACGGCTTGTTTATTTGTACCTGAAACAGTAACTTTGGTATTAGCATCAACAGCAATTGTGATACCTTTTGGCGGTTCAATTACAATCGGATGAGAATAGCCTAATTGCAAATTAATTGCTGTACCTTGCATTTGAGCCCTGTAACCAACACCTAGAATTTCAAGCTTCTTTTCAAAACCATCTTTAACGCCTGTTACAACGTTTTGAACCAAAGTTCTTGAAAGACCGTGTAATGAGCGTGATTTTCTGTCATCGTTTTTTCTTGTTAAGATAATTTGATTTCCTTCTACCTTAACTTCAATCTCGTGTCTAATTTCAACAGACTCACATCCTTTAGGACCTTTAGCTGTTACTACATTGTTTTCTACCTTAACTTCAACCCCAGCTGGGATTTCAACAGGTAACTTACCAATTCTGGACATTTTAATTTCTCCTTTTGCTTTTGTGTAAGCCGGTGCAAGAGCCAAAAACTATTATTTCTGTTTAAACACCAGCTCGTATTGTGTATTAAGCGGGAACGCTTCGCCCTGCAAGCATTTTAATACTTGAGGCAAATCAACCCATTTTGTACTAAACTTAATAAGCAAATAAAGCTCTAACTACCAAACGTAGCAAAGAACTTCACCGCCAATATTTTCTTTTCTTGCAGTCTTATCTGTTAATAAGCCTTTGCTTGTTGAAACAACCGCAATTCCTAAACCATCAAATACTCTTGGCAGATTTTTAGCCTTTGAATATGTTCTAAGACCTGGTGTTGAAACTCTTTTTAAGCCGGTAATAACAGGTTTATTGTTGTTATACTTCAATTCAACATCAATAACTTTAAAGCTGTCTTTTTCTTTAACCGTATAACCTGCAATGAAGCCTTCTTCACGAAGAAGCTTTACAAGTTCAACCTTTAAATTTGAAGCAGGAATCTCAACATTTGAATGACGAACGGTGTTAGCATTTCTAATTCTTGTGAGCAAATCTGCAATAGGGTCTGTAACTGTCATATTTAATTTTCCTTTCTACTTGCAAGGACAAGCCTTGTAGTTTAGTAATATATAGAATTTTTAATGCTTTAGGCATAAAAACTCTTATGCAAGATTAATGATATCTTAAACATATTTTCCATGCAAACTTTTATTAAGAATTATAAAAGCATAGCAATATTTTTTAATCCAAACAACAAAATGCACACCTTAAATAAAGATGTGCATTTTAAATATTTCTAAGATTCTACTACCAAGAAGCTTTTGTAACGCCTGGCAATAAACCTCTATGAGCAAATTCTCTTAAGTGGATTCTGCAAAGACCAAAATCTCTGTGGAAACCATGAGGTCTGCCGCATATAGAGCATCTGTTGTGAAGTCTTACAGTTGGATATTTTCCTTTAGCTGCAAGCATTTCACGTGTTGCTTCTTTGTTTATCATTGCTTTTTTAGCCATTATTTAAAATCTCCTTTGATTAATGCTTTTTAAAAGGCATACCTAAATGAGCAAGCAAGCTTTTTGCCATTTCATCATTAGGTGCAGTTGTAATAATTGAAATATTCATACCCTTAACAATATCTACTTCTTCGTAGTGAATTTCAGGGAATAATGCTTGTTCTTTTAAACCAAATGTATAGTTTCCTCTGCCATCAAAGCTTTTGCCTGATACACCTCTAAAGTCGCGGATTCTTGGAAGAACTACGCAAACTAATTTTTGGAAGAAATCATACATTCTTTCACCCCTGAGGGTAACCATTGAACCAACCGGCATACCTTCTCTTAATTTGTATGAAGCGATTGATTTTTTAGCTTTTGTAACTAAAGCTTTTTGACCGGCAATCTTTGTTAATTGTGCAACAATTGCTTCAGCCAGTTTTGAGTTATGAGAAGCTTCACCTACACCCATATTAATAACAATTTTATGCAATCTTGGTATTTGCATTTCGTTTGTTAATTTAAATTCTTCTTTTAATTGATTTCTAACTTCGTTAATGTATTTAGCTTTTAAATCAGTTGTTTTTTGAGCTGACATTTTTATTCTTAACCTTTCTAGCCTTTGAAATTCTTACCCTGATTTTAAAGAGTCTGACAAATTTCAATGCTTATGCTCTTAAATTTATACATCCAATGATTCATTGCATTTTTTGCAAACGCGAATCTTTTTGCCATCTTTAACTTCATGCCCCACTCTTGTAGCTTTTTCACAAGAAGGACAATAAACCATAACCTTGCTTGAATCCATAAAAGCTTCTTTTTTAACAAGTCCGCCTTGGATTCCAGCCATCGGATTAGCTTTTTGAGCTTTAGTTACCATGTTAACACCTTCAACAAGCACTTCACCTTTTTTGGTATCAACTTCTTTAACATTGCCCACTTTGCCTTTATCACGACCAGAGGTAACAATTACTCTGTCGCCAACTTTTGTATGTAATTTCTTTTCTTCTGACTTTGACATTTTTGTTTGTTCCTTTTAATTAAATAACTTCCGGTGCAAGAGAAACTATTTTCATAAAGTTTTTATCTCTTAATTCCCTTGCAACAGGACCGAATACACGTGTGCCTTTCGGGTTAAGGTCTTTGTTGATTATAACTGCGGCATTATCATCAAATCTTATAACAGAGCCGTCATTTCTTTTGATGTCAGCTTTAGTTCTAACAACAACAGCCAAGTGTACTTCTGATTTTTTCACAGGCATACCTGGAGCAGCATCTTTAACTGCAACCTTGATGATGTCACCAACACCTGCATATTTTTTGTTTGAACTTCCCATAACTCTTATGCAAAGAAGTTCTTTAGCACCTGTATTATCTGCTACTTTTAATCTGGTTTCTTGTTGTATCATTTTTCTTACCTTTTTTCTTCAAGTATTTTAGCAAACTATCTTGCAGCTTCAACAACCTTATCCAATACCCATCTTACAGAGCCTGAAATTGGTCTGTTTTCAATGATAGAAACAACATCACCCATTTTTGATGTGCCATTTACATCACTTGCTTTGTATTTTTTTGTAAAGGTCATTGTCTTTTTATATTTCTTATGAGCCTTGTGTTCAGCAACAGATACTACAATTGTTTTATCCATCTTATCGCTTACCACAGTTCCAACTTTGACTTTCTTTGGCATTTTATTGCTTCCTTATCCTTTATGCATTTAGTTCTTTTTGTCTTAAAATGGTCTTCAATTGGGCAATCTCTCTTCTTGCTTTTTTAAGCTGAGCAGGATTTTCCAAAGGAGTCATTTTATTATGTTTCATTCTTAAAGAGAACAATTCTTTCTTAGCATTTAGAATTAATTCTTTTAAATCTTCAACTGTTTTTTCTTTAATTTCATTGAGTTTCATTTTATTCACCTATTTTTCTACAATTCTTGTCTTAACAGGAAGCTTTTGAGCTGCCAATTTAAGAGCTTCAATTGCATCTTCTCTTACTGAATAATCAATTTCAAAAAGCAGTCTGCCGGGTTTTACAACTGCAACCCAGTATTCAGGGTTACCTTTACCTTTACCCATACGGGTTTCAGCAGGTTTTGCAGTTATCGGTTTATCAGGGAAAATCTTAATCCAAACGTTACCGCCACGTTTAATCTTTCTTGTCATAGCACGACGAGCAGCTTCTATTTGTCTTGAAGTAATCCAAGCAGGGTCAGTGCTTACTAAACCGTATGAACCAAACTCCAAAGTTGTTCCTCTGGTCTCAGTTCCCTTCATATTGCCTTTCATCTTCTTTCTGAATTTGGTTTTTTTAGGCATTAACATTTTTAATTTGCTCCTATTTTATAACTTATGCTTCTGTTGTATTTGAAGCACTGTCTTCACTACGTTTTCTTCTATTTAGACGGGGAGCCCCTTCTTTACCTTGGCCTTGAGGCTTTTTAGTCTTAATATTTTGGTCTGCTTTTTCACCAGGCATAAGGTCGCCTTTGAATACCCAAACCTTAACGCCGATTTTACCCATAACGGTATCAGCTTCTGCAAATCCGTATTGAACATCAGCTCTTAGAGTTTGAAGAGGGATTCTTCCTTCTTTAGCCCATTCGCTTCTTGCAATTTCAGCACCGCCCAAACGTCCTGATACCATAACTTTGATACCTTGAACGCCGGCTCTCATTGTTCTTTGCATAGCTTGTTTCATAGCTCTTCTGAATGCAATACGTTTTTCTAGTTGAAGAGCAATATTTTCAGCAACCAACTGTGCATCAACATCAATTCTTGCAACTTCTACAACGTCTATTGAAACGTTTTTATTATTAATTAAGTTTTGAACTGCACTTCTTAACTCATCAATACCTTGACCACCGCGCCCCACAACAATACCAGGCTTCGCAGTCACAACTGTGATATTAACGTTTTGCGCTTTTCTTGCAATTACAATCCTTGAAACACCGGCTGCATAAAGTTTCTTTTTAACAAATCTTCTGATTTTAGCATCTTCTGCAATATTAGAAGCATATTGTTTTCTTCTAGCAAACCAAGTGCTAACCCAAGGTTCTATTATTCCTATTCTAAATCCGGTTGGATGTGTCTTCTGTCCCAAAGTTATATCTCCTAGTTTTTCGTTAATTTTACTGTTAAGTGTGAACTTCTTTTGAATCTTTTATACATTCTGCCTTGCGCTCTGGGACGTGCTCTTTTGTATGTTACGCTTTCATCTGCATAAATTTCAGAAACTTTTAGAGCATTAGCATCCCCTGAGAATTTTTCAGATGCGTTAGCAATTGCTGCTGTTAAATTCTTTTCAACAACTCTTGCAGCAAAGTAAGGCATAAACTTAAGGATTCTTAATGCTTCATTCGCCATTTTACCGCGAACTTCGTTAATTACCCTTCTAAGCTTTCTTGCAGGCATCTTTATATCTGTTTGTTTAGCTGTTGCTTGTTGCATTGTCCTTATTTCCTTTTAATTAATTCTTTTTAAATAAGTTATTTTCTTTTTGCTGTTTTGTCTTGACCGGCGTGACCCCTAAATGAACGTGTATTAGCAAATTCACCGAGTTTGTGTCCGACCATTTGTTCTGTTATATAAACAGGAACATGTGATTTACCGTTGTGCACGGCAATAGTATGTCCCAACATATCAGGTATAATCATAGACGCCCTGGACCATGTTTTTATAACTTTCTTTTCTTGGGTTTCGTTTAGTTTTTCGATTTTTTTAATCAAAGAGTCGTGAACGTATGGACCCTTTTTTAATGAACGAGCCATCTAATTATATTCTCCTATTATTTTTTTCTTCTTCTTACTATTAGCTTACCTGAAGCTTTTTTAGCATTTCTGGTCTTTTGTCCAAGTGCCGGTTTACCCCATGGAGTTTTAGGATGTCCGCCGGGACCTGTTTTACCTTCACCACCGCCGTGAGGGTGGTCAACAGGGTTCATAGTAACACCACGAACAGTAGGTTTAATACCTAAATATCTTGTTCTGCCGGCTTTACCTGTTGATAAGTTTTTATATTCTGAGTTTCCAAGAACGCCGATTGTTGCCATGCACTCTTTTCTTACCATTCTCATTTCAGAAGATGGAAGTTTAACAGTAACATAATCACCGTCTTTAGCCATTAACTGAGCGCCTTGTCCTGCAGCTCTTACCATCTTGCCGCCTCTTTTTGGTTCCATTTCAATATTATGAATCATAGTACCAAGAGGAATATTTTCTAAAGGAAGTGCATTTCCTGTTTTAATATCAACATTAGGACCAGAAACAATAACATCACCAACATTTAAACCTTCAGGTGTTAAAATATATCTTTTTTCACCATCAGCATAAACTACAAGTGAAATTCTAACATTTCTGTTTGGGTCATATTCAACAGTCTTCACAAAACCTACAACGCCTGTTTTATCTCTTTTAAAATCAATAACACGGTATTGTCTTTTGTGACCGCCGCCTATATGTCTTGTTGTGATTCTTCCTGTATTATTTCTTCCGCCTGTTTTTGTTAACGGTCTTAATAATGATTTTTCCGGTGTATCAGTTGTAATTTCTGAAAAATCAGGTCTTGTCATGCCTCTTTGTCCCGGAGACGTCGGATTAATTTTACGGGTTGCCATTTACCTATACTCCTGTCAATTCTTCTATAGGATCGCCTTCGATTGTAACGATGGCTTTCTTTCCTGATTGTGTTCTGCCAAATTTCATCCCTAATCTTTTTTCATGAGACGGCATATACACTGTTCTTACTTTTTTAACTTTGCGATTAGGATAAGCAAGTTCAATAGCTTGAGCAATTTCAACTTTTGATGCATCTTTATCAACTTCAAAAGTATACTGACCCATTTGAACTGCCATCATTGATTTTTCGCTTATTAAGGGTTTTTTAATTATATCGTATAATCTTTCTTTGTTGGTTCTTGTGCTTGCCATTATTTCGCCAACCTTTCAGTTATTTCATTGATAGCATTTTCTGTAATAACAATTGAATTTGCCTCAATTAAATCTTTAACATTTAAATTTGATGGGTATAAAAGTTTAACTGATGCTATATTTCTTGCAGATTTCTCAAGATTTTTATTTTCTTCAGCTTTTAGGTCTGCAATAATCAAAACTTTTCCTGAAACTTTAAGGTCAGATAAAATTTTAGCAACTGCTTTTGTCTTAACTTCACTTAATTCTGAAAAATCTTTAACAACAGTCATAACTTCCAACTTAGCGGAAAGTGCGCTTCTTAGAGCTAACTTTCTAGCCTTTTGAGGAAGATTTGTGGCATAATCTCTTGGTTTAGGACCAAATGATACGCCGCCGCCTGCAAATAACGGGCTTCTGATTGAACCGGCTCTTGCTCTGCCTGTTCCTTTTTGTTTCCAAGGTTTTCTTCCGCCGCCGGATACTTCAGCTCTGGTTTTTGTATTATGAGAACCTTGTCTTGCATTGTTTAATTGTCTTTTAAGAGCTAAGTGCATAACATGGATATTTGGCTCAACCCCAAATACTTCATCATTAAGGCTTAATTCACCAAGCTCGCTGCCTTTTGTATTTAATAATTTAACTGTCTGTGTCATTTTACGTACCTCTAATTCCACTTAGTTCTAGAAGGTTTAACTGTAACCAATTTACCTTCAGGACCCGGAACTGAGCCCTTTACTAATAACAAATTTTTGTCGCTTATGATTTTTACAACACTTAATTTAGAAACGGTAACTTTTTCATTACCCATATTTCCTGCCATTCTTTTACCTTTGTAAATACGACCTGGTGTTGTACCTGCACCTATTGAACCGGGTGCTCTGTGGTTTTTAGAACCGTGACCCATAGGTCCTCTTGAAAAATTGTGTCTTTTAACTGTACCTTGGAAACCTTTACCAATTGATTTTCCGGATACATCTACTTTTGATATTTCAGATAAAACACCTAAATCTATTTTTTGACCAACGGTGTAATCTGCAGGATTATCAACTCTAAATTCCTGCAAGTGTCTGAAATTTTCTAAATTATTTTTCTTAAAGTGACCAATCTGGGCTTTTGTTAAGTGTTTTTCCTTAGCAGGAACAACACCAACCTGAATAGCGTTATAACCGTCTGTCTCAACAGTTTTTACTTGAGTTACGGTCAAAGGGTCAACTTTAATTACGGTAACAGGAATACATAAACCTTGTTCATCGTATACCTGTGTCATTCCGAGTTTTTCTCCAATAACACCTAATGCCATTGTTATTTTACCTTTCTGTTGTGAGAGCTATTTTAATTAACTCTTTTAATCTTTGTACTTCTCAAGGCTTTGTTTGTTTTCTTTTTTTAAGAACCCCGACAATCTTATCCGATATCGGATTAAGGTCAAACTCTGCCTTTTAAATAGTTCACATTTAATATTTAATTGTCAAATGTTAACTTTTGTTTTGCCGGGATAAATCCGGCTCTTCGGCTGCCCTCTTAAAGGGCAATTAAAAACTACAGTTTAACTTCAATATCAACGCCTGCCGGCAAATCCATTCTTGATAGCTCTTCTGTAGTTTGTTGTGTAGGGTCATAGATATCTATAACTCTTTTATGTGTTCTCATCTCAAAATGTTCACGAGACTTTTTATCAACGTGTGGAGATCTTAAAACACAATAAATTCTTCTTTTTGTAGGAAGCGGAATAGGACCAGACACGCTGGCACCGGTTCTTTTTGCTGTTTCTACAATTTTTACAGCAGATGTATCAATAAGCTTATGGTCATAAGCTTTTAAACATACTCTGATTCTGGGTCTTTTATTTGTACTGTCCATTTTGTTTAGTTTCCAACTCTTAAATTGTTACATATAAACGACCGATATAATATCGGTACGATTAAATGTAATATAAACAAATTTTATCGTCAACACCTAAATTTCATTAATAATTTAAATTTGTTACAATACTTTAAAATTCATGCGATTAGGACTTTGGATATTATAAAATTATACCAATAATAAGGATGCAGATTTTGCAAAACGATAATAACAATAACCCTAAAATTTTATTCATTGGAATGCCTGATATGGCAACAGTCTGCCTAAATAAACTAATAAGTTTAAATTTCAATATCAAAGGACTTATTCCGCCGGATAAAAATAACCCTTCAAGACAGGGGTTAATTGAAATTGCAAAAAATAGAAATATTCCAATATTTGAATATACAACTTCTCCAAACGAACCTGATTTTATAGAAAAAATAAAGCAGGAAAATTTTGATTTGGGTGTAATTTGTTCTTATAATCATAAATTTTCAAAAGATTTTCTAAATTCAGCAAAAGACGGTTTTATTAATTGCCATCCTTCACTTCTGCCGGATTACAGAGGTGCAAACCCGTATTTTCATATAATTAATAATGGCGAAAAATTATCAGGAATTACTCTGCATTCTGCAGATGAAAATTTTGATACGGGAGAAATTATAGCTCAAGAAACTTTCTCTTTGATGGAAAAAGAGACTATGGGTATGCTTTTTTCAAGAACAAATTTTATGGTCGCAGAATTATTGGCACAGGTTTTAATTAAATACAAATTAAATGGTGAAATTCCATCCCGCCCGCAAGACCAAGGTGATTTCATTAAAGCGCCGAACATAAAAGGCGATTTTTATATCAATTGGAATGACAGCATTTTAAAAATTGAAAGATTAATAAGAGCATCAAATCCTTTCTATAATGCACTTACAAATTTTAGAGGGGGATATATAAGGCTTATTGCAGGTAATTATAAAAAAGAAAAACATAATAAAACCCCAGGCATCATTGTAAAAGTTAAAAAAGATTCTATACAAATTGCAGCAGAGGGCGGTTATTATTTCCCCAATGTAATTCAGGCAGGAAGCTGGGGGATATATTCAATTAGCGAATTTATAGAAAAATTCAATCCGCATGAAAATGAAATATTAAAATAGGTAAATAAAATGGAAAAATTAAACTTTTTAACAGCAGGAATCCCATTAAGGGCAAAAGATTATAAAACAGGTTTTGAAGCACTAAAAGAACTAAATTTAAACGGATTAGAACTTGAATTTGTGCATGGGGTAAGAATGTCTGATACTTCAAGAGAATTTTTAAAAAATAATAAAGAAGATTTTATATTAACAGCACATGCCCCTTTTTATATAAATTTAAATTCAAAAGAAGAAGAAAAGGTGGATGCCAGTATACAAAGAATAGTAGAAACTGCAAATGCTGCAAATGAGCTTGGGGGGTATTCTATAACCTATCATGCTGCGTTTTATCTAAAAGAAGATAAAACAACAGTGTTCAATAAATTAATCAAAAGACACGAAAAAATCTTTGAAGAACTTCAGGATAACAATATTTGGGTCCGCCCCGAGACAACCGGGAAAGAAACCCAATGGGGGGATATTGATGAAATTATAGAATTATCAAAAATCTTCCCCAAAATGCTGCCTTGCGTTGATTTTTCACATCTTCATGCCCGCACGGCAGGAAAATTCAATACATACGATGAATTTTCCTCAATCTTTGAAAAAATAGGCAAAAACCTGGGTGATACAGCCTTAAATAATTTTCATGCGCATATTGCAGGCATTGAATATACTGCTAAAGGTGAAAAAAAACACTTAAATTTAGAAGAAAGCGATTTTAATTATAAAGATTTATTAAAAGCCTTCAAAAAATTTAACATAAAGGGTGCAATAGTGTGTGAAAGCCCAAATATTGAAGACGATTGCAAGCTTTTATCTGACTATTATAATTCAATCTGAAACTTGAATATTTATTCAAAAAGTATATAATAAATAAATACACATCAAAAGTTGTTGTTTAGATTTTAGTTGTAAAAGGATAGATTAGGTTTATGAATTTAAAAATCGCACAAAGCGTAAGACGTGCTTTTACGCTTGCAGAACTTCTTATTGTAATGGCCATTGTAGGCATAATTGCAGCAGTTACAATACCATTGGTTTCAGCAAATTCACAAAAGCTTCAAAGCATTTCAGCTCTTCAAAAAGCAAATAACACATTTGCCAATATGGTAAATCAATCACAAGTAAACACAAAAATGGAAAGCTGGAACTTTAATACAGATACTGAAACCTTTGTAAAAGAATACTTTTTACCTTATGTAAATGTTGCTCAAGATTGCGGTACTACTGACACAGGTTGTTTTGCTGATAATTATACTGCAGTAAACACTGGCGAATCTTTAGATAACAATTATTATAAAGTTATGCTTTCAGATGGTGTTGCGATGGCTATAAAATTAACCCCGGGATGCACAGATACAAACCCTAGTGAATGCGTAAAAATCATCGTAGATACAAACGGAATAAAAAAACCAAACCGCTGGGGTAAAGATGTGTTTGAATATCAAATTTTGGCCAACTTAAGTGCTGTAGTTCCTTTTGGCAGTTTCACTCAATACAATGAAGATACAGGCAAATGGGAAGCTGCTGTAGATGATGATGTTACAACAAAATGCACATCCAGCGATGAAAGATACTGCGCCCTTAAAATTATTAACGATGGCTGGAAAATGAATTATTAATTTTATACATAAAATAAGCTTTTAATAAAAAGAGCCGTAAGAAATTAAAAATTTGCGGCTCTTTTAATATAACAATTTTTATGTTATAAAGATTTCAAATAATAATTAATAAGGAAAAAAACAAAATGGCAAATTTCTTTTTTATAATACAAATGATTACAGGCGTGCTTTTAATCATATTAGTGCTTTTACACTCTCCAAAAGGTGATGGTATAGCAGCAATTGGTTCAGCCAGTCAATTATTTTCTTCACAAAAATCAGCTGAAAAAGGATTAAACAAAGTAACATATATTATTGGCGGGATTTTTATTCTTTCAACTTTAATTCTTGGCTTTGGAATTGCCGGTTAAGATTATTATTTTAAAACTTAAATAATAAAGTAAATAAAAAAGCATCTGGTAAAAATCAGATGCTTTTTTATTATAAAAAATTATATAATTACTACCTGCTATATAATTTGTATAAGATTTGAATCTTTTTATTTAAATCTTCAATAGAATACCCTTTTGATTGTGGTTTAAAGCGAAGATAACCGTTATTTTTCTCAATTAATTCTCTTATATAAGAAACATCGCCTGGAGAAGCTGCATATAAAGCCTCAATGTTATTTTCTCTTTCAACAAGCCTTGATGGATTAGAAGCTAAATCAGGATTTTCCTTTAAAAATTTATTCCACATCACTCCTTCAAGCGCCCATGCAAAAATTTCTTCATTAATTGAATCATCATCATCTACATGTACTGCTAACCCTGAAATCAAACAAGCAAGTGCTTCTTTTGGAGCATCCTGGTGTTTATCTGATACATAAATATAAAGAGTTCCTCTTTCTTTCCAGCCTAGACCATCATATTTTCCATATGATTTATCAATTGAAGCAAGATTTTTAAACTCGATTCTTATCGGTCTTTTGGTTGGATTATTACCTAAAATTCTTTTATATGAAGCATTTGCCGGTGTATCTTTCATTATTTTTACAGCACTTAAAATTCTGGTATCACTGGATACATCGCTCGCACTAACCTTTGTCTTGCCAGCTTCACTAGCAGCTAAAGCCCCAAGGGGATTTAAAAGCAATAAACTCAATGTTGAACATAAAATAACTTTTTTCATCTTTAAAGCCCTTATTACTACACTATTATTAATTATTTTTTAATTGATAATCTTTCAAGCCATCTTACAAATCTTGTAAGAATACCTTCTTTGTCTCTTGAAATAGAATCTACTAAGATTGTTACCATATTTGCTCTTTTGCCTGCTAAAATATCTGTTAAAGGTCTGTCCCCAACCATAGCCGCTTCATTTTCACATATATTAAAATCTCTGCAGGCAAGTTTTAAGACCTTTGTATCAGGTTTTTTAGCATTAGAGTATATTTTTATATCACACTGCTCTTCCACTTTTGAAATATAGTGTTTTTTGCAGTTATTTGAAATTATAGCAATTTTAAAATTTTTAGACAATCTGTTTAAAAATTCCAAAGTTTCAGGAGTGAATTTTCCGCTTTTAGACTGCATTACGGTTGAATCTAAATCAAAGAATATACATTTTACATTCTTTTTAAGAAGTTCTTCCTCATTTATCTCATAAATTGAATTTAAATTATAATCCGGTTTTAATCGCATAAAGCACATCCTTGTCCATCTTGCAGTTTACAGTTTTTTATACCTGTTGTGCGAATAAGCCCTAAATTCCATTCTTTTTGCCAAAGAGTGGCACTCAAATCATCTTTATCCGCAACTTCTTCAAATTCAATCCACGCCTCATCATTAGTGTTTGCAATGTCATTTTCTTCTCTTGATTCATTTAAAATATGCACCACTTTTGCTTTAGCGCTGTAAGAAGGGGTTATAATTTCAACTTCATCATTTAAATTCACTTTATTTTTAAAGAGAACTTTGTATTTATCCCCTGTCTTTTCTTCAATGATTCCAAGAAAATCAGCCCCGGCTAACCCCTTTGAAATATCATAGCTGTAACTGTCTGAATTATTGTCTCCAAGGAAAAATCCTTTAGTATATCCCCTGTTTCCAACTTTCAAAAGTTCAAAATACCCTTCTTTAGCAGATATTTTTTCATCCAAGACATCTCTATATGCCTTTGCTACCGCTGAAACGTAATAAAGACTTTTTGTTCTGCCCTCAACCTTAATTGAATCCACACCTATATCGCGCAATTCCTTTACATGCTCTACAAGGCACAAATCCTTTGGTGATAGTATATGTGAGCCTTTTTCATCTTCAATAATTTCATAATATTCCCCGGGGCGAGTTTCTTCAAGAAGTTTATAGCTCCATCTGCAAGGCTGGGCACAGCCCCCATGGTTTGCCTTCCTTTGATGCCCTGTCATATAATCAGAAAGCAGGCAGCGTCCTGAATAACTCATACATTGAGACCCATGTACAAAACACTCCAATTCAACATCAGGTACATTTTTTCTTATTGTTTCAATCTGCTTAAAAGATAATTCGCGTGCTAAAATTACTCTTGCGGCACCCAAATCTCTCCAGAATTTCACAGCTTCAGAATTTAGAATATTTGTCTGGGTTGAAATATGAATATCAATATTGGGTAATTCTCTTTTAACTGTGTTTAACACCCCAAAATCACTCAATATAATGGCATGCGGATTAGCATCCTTGATTATTTCAATATCTTCATACAATTTTTTAATATCATCATCATATGCAAAAATATTTAAAGTTAAGTAAACTTTTTTGTTAATACGCCTGGCTTCATCCACAGCAATTTTAAGGTTATCCCTTGTGATAAGTTCGCCCTTCCTCATTGTACGAAGCGAATAATCGACCATACCGAGATAGCAGGCATCTGCACCGTAGAAAAAAGCGTATCTCATCTTTTCAATATTGCCCGCAGGCATTAAAAGTTCAATATTGTTCATAGAAAAATATTAACACAGAAAAAATGCCCTAAAAAGATTTTTCTTTAACAAGGGCATTTTTATTAACAGAATTTATTATCAATATTTATTATTGAAGAGCATCCATATCAATAACACAACATTTAAATGTAAATGCTTTAATTTGGTGGGATGGAATATTTAACCATCTGAATGAACGTTTATGGCTTTCACCGTCATGGTGATGACATTCAACAGTTGCATCCTGTAAAGTTACAACTTCATCCATACATTTATTATCATGACAATCTAAAAGAGTACCAGATATTTTCTTATGTCCTACCCAAAGAATTAAAACATCTGATTCAGTATTTTTTGCAATTTTATAAATTGCATCATAAGTCTTACACATAAATATCTCCTTTCCTATTCAAAAAGAGAATATTCTATTTGCTTAAAAACCGCATCCCCAAAGAGGTGTTTAAAAGGAGGATATTTAAAACAATAAAATTTAGGCAGCGCGATATACGCCACCATTTACTGATTCTACCCCTTCTCAATATAAGGTTTGAGGAATTTTGCTGTAAATGAATCCTTATTTTTTATAACTTGTTTTGGTGTGCCTTTAGCTACAACCTCGCCGCCGCCTACTCCGCCTTCGGGTCCTAAATCAATGATATAATCCGCACATTTTATGATATCCAGATTATGCTCAATAATTAAAACCGTATTTCCGCTATCAGCAAGCTTATGCAATATTTTTACAAGCTTATCTACATCAAACCAGTGTAAACCTGTTGAAGGTTCATCCATTAAATACAGTGTTTTACCGGTTGCGCGCTTATTTAGTTCAAGCGCAAGTTTTACCCTCTGTGCTTCTCCGCCTGATAGCGTTGTCGCACTCTGCCCGAGTTTTATATACTCTAACCCCACATCATACAAAGTTTGCAGCCTTGTTGCAATTTTTGGGACATTTTTGAAAAATTCAAGCGCCTCTTCCACTGTCATATCAAGAACATCAGATATACTTTTGCCCTTGTATTTAACCTCTAACGTTTCCTGGTTATATCTTTTACCCTTGCAGACATCGCATTTAACATAAACATCTGATAAAAAGTTCATCTCAATCTTTAAAACGCCGTCACCTTTACATTTTTCGCACCTTCCGCCTTTTACGTTAAAAGAAAACCTGCCTTGCTTATATCCTCTAACTTTAGACTCATTTGTCTGCGCAAAAAGGTCTCTGATGTGGGTAAAAACATCCGTATACGTTGCAGGGTTAGACCTTGGCGTTCTTCCAATAGGCGATTGGTCAACAAGGACAATCTTATCCACATGGTTAAAGCCCTTAATATCATCCACCCCCTTTGGTTTTGGGCGGTTTCCCCTGAGCTTATGCAGTGCAAATTCATAAATTATATCATTTACAAGCGTTGATTTACCGCTTCCTGAAATGCCCGTCACTGCAACAATTTTCCCCAAAGGAATATTTACATCAATATTTTTAAGGTTATTTAAATGCGCGTTTTTAACTTCCAGAAATTCCCCGTTTCCAAGTCTGGTTTTCTTTGGCACAGGAATTTCAAGCTCCCCGCTTAAATATTTTCCCGTAATAGAATCTTTGGCTTTTTCAATATCCTTAACCTTGCCGGCAGCAATTAAATTCCCGCCATGTACGCCTGCTTTTGGACCAATATCCACAATATAATCAGCAGAACGGATAGTATCTTCATCATGTTCTACCACAATCAAAGTATTACCAAGATTTCGAAGCTTTAAAAGTGTTTTTATAAGCATATCATTATCGCGCTGGTGTAAACCAATTGAAGGCTCATCCAAAACATACAGTACACCTGAAAGCCCTGAACCGATTTGCGTTGCAAGCCTTATCCTTTGCGCCTCGCCGCCAGATAATGTACCCGCGCTCCTTGCAAGCGTTAAATAATTAAGCCCTACATCAAGTAAAAACTTAAGCCTTGCACGGATTTCATCCAAAATCTGCTTAGCAATTTCCATTTTATAATTATCAAGACTTAAATATAACTCTTCAATAAATTCATAAGCCTTATCAATACTCATACAGCAAAAATCATAGATATTCTTATCCAAAACCTTAACAGATAGCACAAAAGGATTCAGCCTTGCCCCCTTGCAGGCATTACAAGGAATTTCCGTCATATATTTTTGAATTTCAGCCCTTATAATATCACTGTCTGATTGTTCATATTTTTTCATCATATAAGGAATAACCCCGATATATGGTTGATAATGTGTCCTCATATGTTTTGTACCAAAATCACAGTAACGCATTTTGATTGTTTCGGCATCATTTCCGTAAAGAATTATTCCTTTTTGCGCCGGCGTTAAAGATTTAAAAGGTTTATCAGGGTCTATTCCGTAATGTTCGCAAACAGATAATAAAACATCTGTATAATATTGGTTAGAAGTCTTTGCCCAAGGGTATATCGCGCCACCCCTTAAAGATTTTTCAGTATCTGGAACTACAAGCGCATCTGATACTTCATAATGCGCTCCAAGCCCGTTACATACCTTGCAGGCACCGTATGGCGCATTAAAGCTGAATATTCTTGGGGTTATTTCTTCAAAACTAAGGTCGCAATTAGGGCAGTTTAATTTCTCACTGAAAAGTTTCTCATACGGCTCAATTGAAGCACCATCAGAGTCTTTACCGCCAAGTACATCGAGCGCCACAAGCCCGTTTGCACGGAATAATGCTGTTTGAACACTGTCAAAGAGTCTGCTTTTAATCCCTTCTTTTATAATAATTCTATCTATTACAACATCAATATCATGCTTTATAGTTTTTGAAAGCTTAATCACATCTTCATCAAGGTTATAAATCTCTCCGTCAATTTTAAGCCTGATAAAGCCTTCCTGTTTAAGTTCAGATATTACATTTTGAAATTCACCCTTTTTACCCCGAACAATAGGCGCGATGATTTGAATCTTTGTACCCAAAGGAAGCTCTAAAATTTTAGATACAATTTCATCCACAGTCTGCGGAGCGATGGGCGTACCGCATTTTGGGCAATAAGGTGTACCTGCACGCGCAAATAAAAGTCTTAAATAATCATAGATTTCCGTAATGGTGCCGACAGTTGAACGCGGGTTATTTGTGGTTGATTTCTGGTCAATTGAAATTGCAGGCGAAAGCCCGTCTATAGATTCAACATCAGGTTTATCCATCTGCCCTAAAAACTGCCTTGCATAAGTTGAAAGGCTCTCTACATAACGTCTTTGTCCTTCCGCAAATATTGTATCAAACGCAAGAGAACTTTTACCTGAACCTGAAACCCCTGTAAAAACAATCAATTCCCCTTTCGGGAGCTCAAGCGAAATATCTTTTAAATTATGTTCTCTTGCCCCTCTTATAACAATTTTATCATTCATTTAGTCCAAAAATTCCTAATATACAATCTATACCAGACATTATCCTACAAAAAATTATATTGACAAAAAAATATGCCCGAAATAGAATAAAAATCCGCCCTTTTAAAAGGTATAGAAAAAGAAAAAGGCATACCTGAGCTTTTTAAGACTCTAATACACCTTTTAGGATAAAATCTATATCATAATGGAGGAAGGAGTGGAAAAGAGAAGAACTAACCAATTATTTAATTCCACACCTTTAATATATATAACGTATATACTTTATATATTAACAATTTGTTACAAATTATTTACATGAATGACAGGCAAAAAATTTTATTTAGGGGTTTTAAACACTTGCATACATTAAACAACACACATTAGAAAAAGGAATTTTATTATGAGGATAAACCCGGTTAATTACAACTATAGGAATCAACATCAAAACTTTAAAGGAGTAAGACAAGACTTCCTAAATAAAGATGCGGTAGCAGAAGTTATTGGAGATAAAATTGATATTTACAATAAAGTTAGCGATGAAAAAGGATTTGACATCTGGCTCTTTAAAAAAGTAAAAGGCGGTATGGCAAAAATAAATGATGGATATTTAGCAATACTACAAGATAAAGAGGATGGTTCTACAATAAAAGAATTTAAATGTGGAGCTGGTGAAGAAGCTTTAAAAAACTTTAAACGCAGATTGGAAGATAGTGTAGCTTGGGCAAAGGCAACATCTAACATGTTTGCTACCATGGTATTGTTACAAGATAATGACACCCTTAATACTAATCCAAAATTTGCAAAAAGATTACTTAGCAAGATGAAAGAATCCGGCTCTCAAAATCAAATGACTGCCTGGCCATCACATCTTAAAGAAATATAATCACAAACGACAGTGCCTTGTTTTACCTCGAGTCACTGTCGTTTAACACTGACATTAGATTAAATCCGACTTAAAATTTAAGCTAACAATCCAATAATTTTTCAAGCGCCGCAATTCTCATTTTATCAGGATTCGGCGCTTTTCCAGTCCAAATTTCAAACGCTCTTGCACCTTGATACACAAGCATATCAAGCCCGCCAATATATTTTTTACCGTTTTTTTCAGCATATTTAATAAGTTCGGTTTTAATGGGATTATAAACTATATCATAAATTAAACCGTCATAAGGCAGCGTTTTAACAATTTTTTCACTCAAAGGCGAAACATCTGCATATTTGCCTTTCATGCCCAAAGGGGTCGTGTTTACGACAATTGAATACATTGAAATTGTATTTAAAAATTCATTTTGTACAAGGTTTATTTTAATTTCGGGAAATTTTTTCCTGAACCCTTCAATTGCAGCATGGGAATCTACAATATTTCTTGTATAAAAATCAATCTGGCTGACACCAAGGCTTTTAAGCCCAACAACTACACCGCGTGCCGCACCGCCAGTACCTAAAATTGCAGCTTTTTTATCCTTTAAATCAAGGTTTTTAATGGGTTCTATAAACCCGTAAATATCAGTATTAAAACCTTCAAGCGTTTTATCTTCAAGAATTTTAACGGTATTTACAGACCCTGCAAGATTGGCATATTCATCAACCTTTGATAAAAATAATGAAATCGGCACCTTGTGTGGAATTGTAACGTTGAAGCCAAAATAATTCTCCCGCTTTAACATTTTTATTCTGTCCACTAAATCCTCAGGTTCGGTTTCAAGTGCATTGTATTCACCATCTAAATCAAGTGCCTTAAGAGCTGCCTGGTGCATAACAGAGCTTAAAGAATGCCCTAAAGGATATCCTATAATCCCAAATTTGTAATATTTTTCAGACATTATTCATCCCCTTCAGGCATTGGTTTAGAAAATTTGCAGGTTTTACTAGAACAGCCGATTTTATTCCCTGATTTTAAGAATTTTTTAACCAATAAACTGCCACAATCAGGGCATTTTTCGCCTGTAGGTTCATTCCATACCGCAAAATCGCAATCAGGATATTTTGAACACCCGAAAAATGTTTTGCCGTACCTTGAGCGCCTTTGGATTAATTCCCCGTCTCTGCCTTCATCAGCGCATTTTGGGCATTTAACGCCGGATGAAACCACTATTGCTTTTCTTGCCTTGCATTTTTCATCCAGACACTGGTAATATTTTCCGTAAGGACCTGTTTTTATAACAGTCTCGCCGCCGCACTTCTCGCATTTTACATCCGTTGCTTCATCCTGCGCAGGCGCCTTTGCTTCTCCGCCGTCTAAAGGCATCATGGTTTTGCATTCAGGGTACCCAGAGCACCCTAAAAACTGTTTTCCAAACCTGCTTGTTTTTACAACCATTTTCTTTCCGCAGTTAGGACACACAACGTCAGATTCTATAATTACGCGCTCCATATTATTTTTAGCATTTTCAACCGTAACGCTGAATGGCTTGTAAAAATCTTTTAAAACATTTATGGAATTTGCCTTATCATCTGCTATATCATCAAGTTTTAATTCCATAGAAGCCGTAAACTGGTAATCCATAATATCAACAAAATGCTTCACAAGCTGGTCAGATATTGTACGCCCTAAAATCGTTGGCTTCAGCGCCTTATCGAGCTTTTCAACATACCCTCTCTGCTGGATTTTAGTAATAATCGGTGCATAAGTAGACGGGCGACCGATTCCGTATTCTTCAAGCTGCTTTACAAGCGAAGCTTCTGAAAACCTTGCAGGGGGCTGCGTAAAGTGTTGTTTAGGGTCAAGTTTTATAAAATCAAGAACATCCCCTTCTTTTAAATCAGGGAATTTTTTAACTTCTTCCGATTCATCGTCTTGATAAACCTTCAAAAAGCCGTCAAATTCAACTTTTGAAGACCCAATCTTAAAAATATAGTCATTAGCTTCAATATCAACCGTATGGTTCTTAATTTTGGCATTTTCCATCTGGGATGCCATAAATCTGGACCAGATAAGCTTATACAGTTTATATTGTTCAGAACTTAAATACTTTTTAATACTTTCAGGTGTTCTTTCAACGTAAGAGGGGCGAATAGCCTCATGTGCATCCTGAACGTTCTTTTTCTTGCCCTTATTATAGTCATTAGGCTCTTTTGGATAATATTTCTCGCCAAAATTATAAGTAATATATTCTTTTGCAGCATCTCTTGCATCATCAGATATTCTGACAGAATCAGTTCTCATATAGGTTATAAGCCCAATTGCGCCTTCTTCGCCAAGTTCAATCCCTTCATAAAGTTTTTGTGCTATCTGCATAGTTTTTGAAACACCGTAACCGAGTTTTGAACTTGCCTCCCTTTGAAGAGTAGATGTTATAAAAGGCGCCTGCGGTTTTCTTTGAGAATCCCTTGTTGCAATCTTTGAAACTTGATATTTGGCTTTTTCAAGGTCTTTTAAGATTTTATCAACTTCATCTTTGTTTGCAATGTTAATTTTCTCATCCTTGCTGCCAGACTTTTTGCGTGATAATTCCGCTAAAAATTCAAACCCGTCTTTTGCTAAAAGAGCATCAATACTCCAGTATTCAACAGGAACAAATGCTTCAATTTCAGCTTCACGTTCACAAATCATACGAAGTGCAACAGATTGTACCCTTCCGGCTGAAAGCCTGAAATTCCTTAGTTTCTCCCATAAAATAGGGCTAATCTTAAAACCTACAAGCCTGTCTAAAATCTGCCTTGTCTGCTGTGCTTTAACTTTCAGCATATCAATATCTCTGTAGTTTGCAACAGCATCTTTAATAGCCTTTGGCGTAATTTCATTAAATACAATTCTGTATATTTTATCTTCAGGAACCTTTAAAACTTCCTTAACATGCCAGGCTATTGCTTCTCCTTCGCGGTCAGGGTCGGATGCAAGGTATATACGGCTTGCATTTTTTGCCATTTTGTTTAAATTATCAACAACTTTTTGTTTTTCAGGGATTATAGAAAACGTTGCCTTAAAATCATCATCAACATCAAACCCTAAGCCCTTTGGCGGCAAATCTCTAATGTGGCCGTAGCTTGCTTCAATAACATAATCATTCCCTAAAATCTTTTTTATGGTTTTTGATTTTGCGGGAGACTCTACTATTACAAGTGCCTTACCCTTTGTATCCGCTGCTTTTACTGTCTTTGCAGCTGTTGTTTTTGCTGTCGTAGCTTTTTTTGTCGTCTTTGCTGCCATATATTTTTAACTGATTCCTCTTAAAATTTAAGCATAAAATATGCCATATCCGCCCGTATAGCTAAGAGGAACTCTAAATACTTTAACCTGTAACGAAATAATTCCCCCCAACTTGTTTTATTAAACCCTTAAGTTCCATTGATGTCAAGTTCGCCATCAATTCATTCATATTAATATTTAATTTTTGGCTTAAATCCTCCATATTTTGTGCCTCAATGGCTATAGCCTCATAAAGCTGCTTTTCTGTGCCTTCAAGATGAGGGGTTTCAACCTTATCCGGTGTTTGCAGCTCCCAATTTAGAGCCTCAAGTACATCCTCTGAATTTGTTACCATAGAAGCTCCGTTTTTTAAAAGATAATAAATACCTTCAGTATTTGGATTTGAGATAAGCCCCGGAATACACATTAATTCGCGGTTATTTTCCAAAGTAAGCCTGGCGCTTATCATAGCACCCGATTTAATTCTCGCTTCAGCAACAACCGTACCGTATGATATCCCGACTACAATTCTGTTTCTTAAAGGAAACTGGTGTGCTAAAGGTGGCAATTCATAAGGATATTCGCTGAATATAAGCCCGCCGCCGTTTTCTATCTCATTATATAATTTCTTATTCATTGAAGGGTAAACAAATTTAAGCCCTGAACCTATTACACCTATTGTTTTTAACCCGTTTTCAAGCGCACTTTTATGGCTTTTTGTATCAATCCCCTCTGCAAGCCCTGAAACTATAACAATATCAGAACCTAAAAACCCTGAAACAATAAAATTTACCGCCTCTTTAGCATTTATTGAAGCCTTCCTTGACCCTACAAATGCAACCGTTCTTTTAAAATTTATATCATTAAAATTTCCCTTATAATAAAGCATTAAAGGAAAATCAGGAATGTTTTTTAAAAGCTCGGGGTACTTTTCATCTTCATATGTAATATATTTAACACCCTCTTTTCCAGCCAAAATACGGTAATCTTCATAAATTTTATCAGGATTTAATACATCCCTTTTTGCTAAAAAATCCCTCGGGACGCTAACTTCGCCTTCATTAAACTCATAAAAAGCCTTTAGGTCTTCTTTACCTGCCCTAAAAGTCTTTTCAATATCAAAATCAAAGTATTCAAATAACTTTGCCTTAAATAAGGGGTTATGAACACACAAATTGCTCATTGAAAGATAATATTTATCCAAATTTTCTTTTTTCATATTTTCAAACTAATTCCCGCTAAATATAATTCATTTTGTAAAAAATTAGACAGTTGTATACTGAAATTTTCCCCTGCGAAAGTTTTAGACGAATTTCTCATTAATAATTTTTTGAAATTCTTCTCTTTTTTCTTCTGGAACAAGCACAAAATCCCACACAGGGCGATACTTTTCAAATTCTTCTTTTGAAGCGTAAAAATTTCCAAATAAATCTGCAATGGAGTAATTGTGCAAAATCAAATAATCATATAAATCCCCCGCTGTTTGATTAAAATATTTAACATCATCTCCAAATTCAAGCGTGATATATGGTCTCAATTTATCCATTATACCGCCTGCGCCTTTTAGGATATTGATTTCAGCTGATTCGGCATCAATTTTAATAAATTTTAATTCATCAAAGTTATCAATATAATTATCTAAAATTTCTGTCCTGATTTTTATTTTTTCAAATTTTCCCTTGCCTCTCATCCGCTCCTTTCTTTCTAAAAGTCCTGATTCTGCAAGGCAGGAATTATATACATAAAAATCAGCAATATCATTTTTATCAGAAAGTGCTGTATTTATTATTTTAACATTTGGATTATTTATATATTGTTTATTTAATTTATTATAAAGTTCATAAATAGGTTCAAAAGCAAGGATTATACCGTTTGTAAGCCTTGCAATTTTATCTGTATGCAATCCCGCATTTGCACCTATATCGATTGCATTATCATTTTTATTAAGGAGCATTGTATACATATTCGACACAAGCTCTTCATTAACATTTGCATATAATCCTTTGTAAAATTCCATAACATTTACAACAGAAGGAATGCCTGCTTTAAGGTAAGGGAGAAGTTTTTTAATCAGCGCCATATCTTTTTTATAAGGTACTTTTTTAAAATAAATTTTTTTACCAAAAATATTAAAATACAATAGTGCCCCAATACCAAATTTTTCTTTTTCTATAATTCCAAAAACTTTATTTGTCATTCTTTATCCTTTATTTTCTTCGTATGAAGGGTTTTCTTCCTTTGATGGTTCTTCTTCGTCTTTTTCAGGCGTCTTGGGGCATTCCCTTAATTCTTTCATCACAGCAAGCTTATTAAAACTTAAGCTGGATTCATTTTTAAGTGCCATATCAAGGCATTTTCTATACCCTTTTAAATCTTTTTTTATTTCATAAATTTTAGAATATAGGAAATAAAAATCCCCATTTTCGCCTAAATTTTCCTTCATCTCATCTAAAACGGCTGCTGCCGTTTCAATATCACCAGTTTTTATATACAATTGAGTCAATAATTTATATGCTTCCCTGTCTTTGCAATTTTTCTCAATGGTTAAATTTAGCATTATAATGGCATTTTCAAGGTCACCCTTATCATAAAAAATCTGCCCGAGGTTAAAATAAGCCCAGGAATAATCTCCCGACAGCTGAATCACCTTTTTATACTCTTCAACAGCCTTATCAATCTCACCAGTTTTATGATACATATTCCCAAGGTGAAAATGCGCAAAATAATCTCCAAAATTATATTCTATAGCCTTTTTAAAGCATTTTATTGCATTTTCATAATCACCTTTTTTAGCAAGCAAACAGCCGATACAAAAAAATGAATTTGAATCATCTGATTCAAGGCACACAACCCTTTTAAACTGCATTAAGGCTTCATCATCTTCGCCCAAATTCTCATAGGCAAGCGCCAGATTATAGATAAAATCAGGCTCATCCTCTTTTAATTCCACTGCTTTTTTATAGGAATTAAGCGCAAATTTAAACTGTTTTAATTTTTCCCAGCATATCCCTATATTAAAATAAAGATTGGCATCATTAGGAAAAGTCTGCACCAGATAATTAAGATGTTTGAGCGCCATTGAATCAAACCCCATATCAAGACACATCATAGCAATTTCACGCCTTGCCTGAAAATTTGTGGGGTCATTTTCTATAGTTTTTTTTAAATTTTCAAACCTTGAAACATCGTTCATTTCTTAATTTTATATATTTTCTTCGTGCTCTTCCATAGCATCAAGGTCTAAGATATTACCTTCAATTGCATCTTCATCGGAATCTGCAGTAACATCAGCATCCTGTACAATTTTTTCAATTACAAGCTGAGCCATCTCAAGAGCCACTTTTTGTCTTGTCTGTTCGCTGCATCTTTCAAGCATCTGAATTGCGGTCCTAACTGTTGCATCAAGGTCGTACCATCTATTTGTACCCTTTTGAATAAGTCCGTCTTCAACAGCACCTACAATATCTTCAATATTGCCAAACTCATTATTATTAATATTGTGCTCAATAATTACCTTGATTAAATTAAGTGCAACGGCAATTTGGCTTGCATCATCCGAATTTGCAAGAGTGCGCATAGACATGGAAAGAACGGGGTCTTTATCATACCAGCGTGAATAATATTCGTTCATATTTTATCGTCTCCTAAATCAAAATTATTATGTGAACTTATATACTACACCGCAGCCGGATTTCGGGTATTTCCAATCAATAGCCCCGTATGGACAGGCGACTCTGCAAGCCCCGCACTCAAGACAATTTTCATATTCTACGGTTATAGAGTCTATTGTACCATTATTTTCAGAATCATTTTCGCTTAATTCGGTACAAACGCCCTGTTTATAGACATTTGCAGGACAAATATTTAAACAAACTTTATCTTCACAAACTTTGCAAATCTCCTGATTTAAAACAAGATGAGAGTTCTCATCCGTCTTATATTTAACATTTATAAGCTTTTTTTCTATATCCAATTAATTAATCTCCTGATACAAGAGGCGTTCTATACTTAAAAAATTGTATCTTTTTGTTAAGTTTTATTTACACCTCTTAAAACATAATTTCAAAAAATAATTTTATAAAAGCACGAAAATCGCGGAATAAATCCATTATGCTTCTATCAAAGAAGATTGTCCTGAAAAATCTCCTGAATTTTCGCTTCTTATCAACATTATCCACCACATGTAAAGTTTCGAAAAATTCTCCCATCTTATCAGGATAATACTTAAGAATCGAATTTTTCCTTCCATACAGCGTTTCAACAACATTTCTGTACGATTTCATATCCTTTAAAACAAAACTTTTTCTTAACTTTTCTTCATAAACCTTTAAAATATTATGGCGGTATTTTCCTAAATTTAAAGCTATAATTGCAGTTTCACCCGCCAATTTTCCTGATTCTATAGCAAAATTTGTCCCTTCAAAATGAGCACTGTTTATAAGCCCAGCAGCATCTCCTGCAATTAAAACACCATTAGCATATAATTTCGACAAATGATTATACCCGTATTCAGGAATCATATGTGCAGAATACTCGTTAGATTCAGCCCCTGCGATAAGTTTTTTTACAACAGGGTGGCTTTTAAATTTTTCCAAAACCTCGTACGGTTTCACCTTATACTGCACTAAATCTTCTAGAGAAATCCCTAAACCAAGCGAAATTGTATCTTTAAAGGTATATAAAAACCCGATTGCAAAAGGGGTTACAGGATATTTTTTCTTTTTTTCCGTTAAATAAAAACCGGATAAACCCCCGAAAAATTCATACATAGCACCTTCATTTGTTTCAGGCTCTAAATTAAACCTTTCTTCTAAAATTTTCTTATCAAGTTTGTACGTTTCTTTAACGGAAAGCACCATATCTTTTGGAAAAAATTCTTTTCGAAGTCCTACATCCTTAGAAAGAAGCGAGTTTACACCGTCAGCTAAGATAACAACAGGTGCAAAATACTTCTCCTGCTCGGTTTTTACCCCGATAACAGAACCGTTTTTGTATATTAATTTTTTAACAAGAGTTTTCGGGGCAAAATAAACCCCCTCTTTTTTAGCCTCTTCTACCATCCAAGCATCAAACTTCGGACGCATAACAGTAGCAGTCGTATTATCAGCTAAAGCTGTGCTCTTGATATCAACAGACCCCGAATCATTCAAAAAAGAGTATGTATGATTTACGATAAACCTCTCATATGGTGCAGTATTAAAGGAATTTGGCAGAATTGATTTAATTGAATTAAGATAAACCGCACCGCCAAACATATTTTTTGTCCCCGCTTTATCAGAACGTTCAAGGACTACAACGTTTTTACCGCCTCTTTTTAATGTTAAGGCAGCGCTAATCCCTGCAGGACCTGCACCTACAACTATCGCATCAATGTTAAATTTTTCTCTCTCCATAACAAAATCAATTATACAATTAATAAGTTATTATTACAATTAAGTTACGCAGGCTAAATTTTTATGATAATATTTATTTAGATTTTACCAAAATAGAGGCTAAAAGTATGAATAATAAACCAAAAACGTGCGATGAGATAAGAGAAGCATTTTTAAGTTTTTTTGAAAAAAACCACCAGCATACAAGAATAAAAAGTTCTTCCTTGGTGCCAAATAACCCTACAATTTTGCTTACAACAGCAGGAATGGTGCAGTTTATCCCATATTTTTTAGGAATTGAAACCCCGCCATATAAACCTGCAAGAGCAGCTTCCTGCCAAAAATGTGCTAGAGCAGGCGGAAAAGATTCAGATATTGAAAATGTGGGCAGAACACCCCGCCACCATACGTTTTTTGAAATGCTTGGAAATTTCAGCTTTGGCGATTATTTTAAAGAAGAAATCATCCCCTGGTCCTGGGATTTTGTAACAAATTATTTAGGCTTAGATAAAGACCGCCTCTGGATTACAATCTATGAAAATGACGATGAAGCAGGTGAAATCTGGCAAAAGGCTGGTGTACCCAAAGAAAGAATTTTAAAAAAAGGCAAAAAAGATAATTTCTGGGGACCCGTTGGAATTTCAGGCTCCTGCGGACCTTGCAGCGAAATTCACTACGATTTGGGCGAGCATTTAAAATGTTCTGACGACTGTTCAATTGCAACCTGCGAATGCAACAGGTGGGTTGAAATCTGGAACCTTGTATTTACAGAGCTTTTCCAGGATGAAAAAGGAAACTTGCAGCCTCTTGAAAAGAAAAATGTAGACACAGGAATGGGCTTAGAGCGTATCGCAATGGTATGTCAGGACGTTGCTTCCACCTTTGAAACCGACCTTTTGAGGCAAATTCTGGATGAAGTTTGTAAACTTTCAGGTAAAAAATACGGGGAAGACGAAAAAACAGATATTTCATTAAGAATTATTACAGACCACACAAGGTGCGTAAGCTTTTTAATTGCAGACGGTGTTACTCCCTCAAATGAAGGCAGGGGCTATGTTTTAAGGATGATTTTAAGACGCGCTTTGCGCCATGGATATATGCTGAATCTTGAACTGCCATTCTTAAAGCCAATCGTAGAGAAGGTTATAGCGATTTACAAAGATGCATACCCTGAGCTTGCTGAAAAAGCAGAAAAAATCCAAAAAGTTATTCTGCAGGAAGAAGAGAGGTTTAAACTCACACTGCAGCGTGGTTACAACCTTATGGAAGAAATTTTAAAAACCGCAAAAGCAAGCGGTGAAAAACTTATTTCAGGTGAAAATTGCTTTAAACTCTATGATACATACGGTTTCCCGCTTGAACTTACCAAAGAAATCGCAGCAGAAAACTTTATGGATGTGGATGAAGAAGCGTTCAAAACCCTTATGGCAGAACAGAAAGAGCGTGCCCGCGCTTCTATGCAAAAAGTAGTTTTAGCAGATGATAAAAATTATACAGTCCATCCTGCTACAAATTTTGTAGGATATACTCAAAATGAAGCTCCTGCAACGGTTTTAGCCATAATTAAAAACGGCGAAGAAGTTGAAACGACAAATGAAGATGATATAGCAGATATAATCTTGGATACAACTCCATTTTATGCTGAATCTGGCGGTCAAATCGGAGACAGCGGCATATTAGAACTTGAAAACGGTACCGAAGCAGAGGTTTTAAAAACGTTTAAGGTTCAAAACGTTTTTGCCCACAGGGTTAAAGGCGAAATTACAAAAGGCGCAAAAGTTAGAGCAAAAATTGATGTTAAAAAACGCGCCGAGATTGAAAAACACCACTCGCTTGCCCACCTTTTGCAGGCTGCACTCATTGCAACACTAGGTAAAGAAGTTCATCAGGCAGGTTCTCAAGTGGAAGAAAACAGAACCAGATACGATTTTTCATTTGACCGTGCTATGACCAAGGATGAAATCGCGAAAACTGAAGCCCTGATTAACTCTTGGATAAATGAAGGCTTAGTTGGCAAAACAGAAATTATGGATATTGAAGAAGCCAAAAATTCAGGTGCAATGGCGCTTTTTGGTGAAAAATACAGTGATAAAGTACGCGTAGTAAGCTTTATTGATAATAAAAACGGCGAAAACTGCTGCTCTAAAGAACTTTGCGGCGGCTGCCACGTTACAAACACAAAAGAATTAAGACTTGCAAAAATTATTTCAGAAGGCGCAAGCTCAGCAGGGGTAAGAAGAATCGAGATTTTATGCTCAAATTCCGCATTTGATTATTTAAGTGAAAAAGCCCGCCAAATCGATGAAATAGCACACAAATACAAGTTAAAATCCGATGAAGTGGCAGAGAGAATTGAAAAATTAACCGAAGAAAATAAAGCTCAAAATGCCCGTATAGCAGAACTTGAAGCCCAAATTACAAGCAGCAAATTTGAAACCCTTGCAAGTAAAGCACAAGATATCAAATTAGGCGAAAAGCAAGGCAAACTCTTTATTACACTTATTGAAGACCATAATCCAAATGCCTTAAAATTTGGTTTAGAAATGTTTGCAAGCAAACTTGGTGAATCTGTCATTGTTTTATGTTCTAAAAAGCCTGATAATGCCGGTTTTGTAATAGCAAAAGTAAGCGATGCGTTTGTAAAAAAAGGTATTTCAGCAGGCGACATCGTTTCAAAAATTATGAAAGAATGTGACGGCAAAGGCGGCGGAAAACCACAAATGGCACAAGGTTCAGCCAAAAACATAACAAATATTAAAGATGTTTTCCAAAAGATAGAAGATGAAATTAAAGAAAAATTACAATAAATCTTCAAATATGAAATAAAATTAAAATCCTGTTTAGCATTTTACTCTTGTAATTTTATGAACAGGATTTTTAATATAAATTTTTAAATCAAAAAGCAGATTATGTTAAAAAATGCTTTTAACTTGTCACTTTTTTATTAAGCAGAATTTCCTTAATTTTATTCTTGTGCAAGCCATACAGAGAATTTATAACACCAGCAATATCTTTATCAGAGAGTTTCAGCCCTCTCAATATTTCAATCTTTTCTAAAATAAAAGTTTCATCCTCGTTATTTTCTTCTAATGCATAGAGCATACAAGCGATTTCACCTTTTAAAACGTTTGTCTTATAGTATTCAAGCAGGTTTTCAACCGTATCAACTTTAATTTCTTCAAATTTCTTTGTTAATTCACGCCCAATAGCCATTTTTCGCCCATTTTGCATATTTGAAATTATGGAAAGTGTCTCTAATAAACGATTAGGGCTTTCATAGAAGATAAGATTCTCCATCCTGTTTGATTTTAAAAGGTTTTCAATTTGCTTAGCAATACGGGGTAAAAAACCGATAAACTTAAAACCCTCATCCCCTCTGGGTATTGAGGCTAATAACGCTAAAATCGCAGATGCACCAACAACAGGCACCACATCTATCCCCGCCAAACGCGCCTCCTCAACCAGTTTTACACCGGGGTCCGATATCAAAGGCGTTCCTGCATCAGATACTAAAGCTGCACTCTCACCGGCTTTCAGCCTATCCATTAATACGGTAGTTTTTTGCGACTCGGAAAATTTGTGGTAACTTATTAACGGCGTTAAAATGTCATATTTTTCACAAAGAATTTTTGTATTCCTTGTATCCTCACAGGCAATAATATCAACGTTTTTCAAGGTCTCAACAGCCCGAAAAGTAATATCTGAAAGGTTTCCAATGGGTGTAGATACAATAAAAAGCTTACCATAAGAGGTTTTTACACTATTCAAATCGTCAAAACCCACACCCTGAGTCATAAATATGCCTTCTAACCCTTAATTTCCCAGGTGGAACCGTCTTTTGAATCTTTGACTAAAATCCCTGCTGTAAGCATTTTATCACGGATTAAATCAGATTTTGCCCAATCTTTATTGGCTCTTGCCTCTTTCCTATCCTCTAAAAGCTTATCTAGTAAAGCTTTTGGGGCAATTGATTCTTCATAATTAAATTCTTTATACAAAGGTAAAATTAACGCTTTTAATTCTTTATCACTCAACTGCGGCTTATCCTGCAGGCTAAAATCAAATCCTAAAACTTCACCGAGTTTTATCAATGTATAAGCTAATTTTCTTGCCACATCTTGCTTTGCAGCCTCTTTAACATCTAAACCGCTTTCTGCCATTGCTTTTTTAAGCCTATCAACAAGAGAAAATAAGACAGCTAAAGCCTTTGACGTATTTAAATCGTCATCCATAGCCGTTATAAAAGCTTCAAGCGCTTCTTTATCATATTCTAAACCGCTAAAATCAGCCCCAATAAAGCTTTTCACGCTCGCAATAAGCCTTTTAGCTCCATTATTAGCAGATTCCAATGCTTCATCGTTAAATTCAACCGGCATTCTGTAGTGGTTTGTTAGTATGAAAAACCTTATAGCATTTGAATTATAGCGTTTCAAAACATCATCAATCGTAAGGAAATTTCCTAAAGATTTTGACATTTTTTCCTTATTGATGGTCACAAAACCGTTGTGCAGCCAGTATTTCACAAATTCATTACCATTTGCACACTCTGATTGCGCTCTTTCATTTTCATGGTGCGGGAATTGTAAATCTGCCCCTCCTGCGTGTATATCAATGGTTTCGCCCAAATGCTTTTTGCTCATGGCAGAGCACTCAATGTGCCAGCCGGGTCTTCCTAATCCCCAAGGGCTTTTGTAGCCGTGCTTTTCATCTTTTTTCCAAAGAGCAAAATCAAGCGGGGAGCGCTTTTTGAGGTCTGTTTCAACCCTTGCACCTGCCATCAAATCATCAATAGGTTGTCCTGAAAGTTCGCCATAGCGCTTATATTTACCTACTTCAAAATAAACATCTCCATCTGCTGCGTATGCAAAGCCATTTTCAATGAGTTTTTTCACCATAGCAATCATTTCACCGATTGTTTTGGTTGCAAATGGCTCTATATCAGGCTTTAAGACATTCAGCCCTGACATTGAATTTTTAAAACTTTCGTAAAATTCTTTTGCGATAGCCTCAGGTAAAACCCCCTGTGTATCAGCTTTTTTAAGGATTTTATCATCTACATCAGTTACATTTCTGCAATATGTAACATTATATTTAGAAAACTTCAAATAACGATACAAAACATCCCAGGTAATATAGCACCTTGCATGCCCCAAATGCGCTCTGTCGTAGACTGTAGGACCACAGACATACATTTTTACTTCACCCTCGTTTTGAGGTTTAAATTCTTCCGTTTTCCTTGAAATAGTATTAAAAAGTTTTAACATACCTTTGATTTTACTACAAATTTTTTTATAGTAAAATAGCTAAGGTTGACAAGTTTAAAATCAATTAAAGAAGGCGAGGAAAACGTGGAAAATACAGTGGTTGTAGGCGCACAATTCGGCGATGAGGGCAAAGCAAAGATAACAGATTTACTGGCTTCAAAAGCTGATGTTGTTATAAGGTATCAAGGCGGCTCAAACGCAGGACACACTGTGGTTTACAACAATAAAAAATATAAATTCCACCTCATCCCGTCAGGTATTTTATATGAAAATAAATTGTGTTTTTTGGGCGCAGGAGTAGTAATTAAGCCTGATGATTTCAAAAAAGAGCTTGATGAACTTATTGCAGAAGGAATCCCTGCTGAACGTTTTAAAAAAGCCTTAAAAATTAACCCTCTAGCTCATATTACAATGCCCTGGCACACAGAAATTGACGGTTATAGCGAATCTTCACTAGGCAAAAATAAAATCGGCACTACAAAAAAAGGTATTGGCCCTACCTACACCGATAAATATGCCCGTATCGGAATCCGCGTTGAAGATTTATTTAATGAAGAAACCTTAAAAACCAAGCTGGATGTGATTTTACCCGTAAAAAACAAAACTCTTGATAAAGTTTACAATCTAAAAACTTACACCATAGATGAAGCACTTGAAATTTGCAGAAAATACAAAGAAATTTTTGCACCATATGTTTGTTTTGAATGGCAAAAAGTGCTTGATGATGCTAAAAGAAATAAAACTATCCTCTTTGAAGGCGCTCAGGGCGTGCTTTTAGATATTGATTACGGCACATATCCTTATGTTACAAGTTCTTCCCCAGTTGGAGGCGGCGCAGGAGTAGGTGCTTCAATGGGTCCATTAACCATAAAAGAAGTTATAGGCGTATTTAAAGCTTACATTACACGCGTTGGCGAAGGACCATTTGTAACAGAATTAACAGATGAAACCGGTGCAAAAATCCAGGATATAGGCGCAGAATTTGGCGCAACGACAGGAAGACCAAGGCGCTGCGGCTGGTTTGACGGCGTTATAGCTAAGTATAGCGTGCTTGTGGGTGGAATAAGTTCAATTGCACTTACAAAACTTGATGTTTTTGACACATTCTCTGAAATCAAGCTCTGCACAGCATATAAAAATAAATTAACAGGTGAAATAACAGAATACTACCCGACAAATGTATACACTCACAAAGATTTTGAACCTGTTTACGAAATATTTAAAGGCTGGATGTCCGATACAAGTGATATCAAAGAATTTGATAAACTTCCAAATGAAGCAAAAATTTACCTAAAACGCCTTGAAGAAGTTTGCGGAGCACCGATAAAAATTGTGAGCACCGGTCCTGACCGTGAACAAACAATGTTTATATAAACTTAATATTTTTGCTAAAATTAAACAAATTTTATAAACTTATATTAAATCACCCTAAGAGTGCTGTGGTCTACGTGATTTCAGCAGACAGGGCGTTTCAAATCGTCGGTTAAGACCATATTTTATGGTTAAATAGTTTATAATTTTTGTATTTTGCTGAATTAACAAAACTTCGCATTTTAAAACAAAAAAATACGGAGACAAAGATTATAAACATCGTTTAGCAGCGTTTATTTTGTTAAACCAATTCCACTTTAACCTTCATTTTAGACACAGTGCTAATGTTATTAGCGGGCTGCACATTGAAAATTACAGCTTAATACCGCTCAAGTACAAATAACAGGCGGCTGCCAGGGCTCGAACAACACCAACTGCCACCCGTACCACTTATGGTCAGGTACATTTGGGAGCTCTGCAGGCATCTATAAGATGAGTCAGCTTGTTAATGGCACGCTCAGTATGACAGGCGCTTGCAATACTGGTGAGTGTCCCGCCGCAATGGAGGGTTCTGTGCGCTGTGTCCTGGATTTGGACTCAGTATACGGGCTAATTTTATTTTGCATACGACATACTTGTTGTTTCTGCAATGTAAAGTGCAGCTCTGCGACAGACTGGAGAGCTCTTCTTACGGCGCTGCACAGTGCCACTGGTATACTAACGGCTGCCAGGGCGCTTCAAACCCAAATTGCTACCCGTACGGTCTATGGTCAGGAAGTCCTTCAGAGACTAACTACTACCATAACAGAGAGTTGCAGAATGGGAGTTATAATGTCACTTATTCTAAACATGCTGGCAACGCCTTTTCTGTGCGCTGTGTCCTGGATTTGAATATTCTTTTTGTGGAGTTTTTCATAAAAACAATACAGATAGAATTGCAGCTGTGCGACAGAGAGCCAAGTTCCTCTTACGGTGCTGCGCAGTGCCAACCGTTTTATGGCGGCTGTCAGGGCGCGGCTATCGGCTTAAACTGGAATGGTAACTGTTATCCGATTACTATCTGGTCAAGCTCACTAGCCCAGAGCATAGGGTATCATTATGCATATGACTTTTCAGGAGGAAGCTTCTATAACCCGCATGGTACCTCGGGTCACTTTGTCACGCTGTCACTTTCTGTGCGCTGTGTCCTGGTTTTGAGATAATCCTGTACGGCTCATACCCCGGTTTACAGCTGTGCGACCAGTATGAGAGTTCTAAGTATGGCGCAGTGCAGTGCAGAAGCCTGGGTGGTGGCTGCCAGGGTGCTTCGCTGGGTTTAGTCTCTGCCAATAACTGCTTTCCATACACTATTTGGTCAGGTACGTCCCTAGGTTCAGAGCGCTATATAGGCATTTCTAATAACGGACTTTTCCTTGCAAGAGTAGGTTATGAAGAGCGTCCCATTACTATAGCTCACGGTGTGCGCTGTGTCCTGGATTTTACTTACGCTTTTTGAAAGGATACAACAAGAGAAAAGAGGGTAAGTGCTTTCGGTTTGCAGCTCTGCGACGGCGTGAGTTCTTCTTACGGCGCTGTACGGTGCGATTCATTCGATGGCAGCTGCCAGGGCGGGGTAAGTAACGGCTGCTGGGCGAACCACATGTGGTCTGGTACTAAAGTAAGCGAGGAGTATTACCAGATTTACATTCTAAGCGGCGGCAGTCTAGTGAGGAGCGGCTGCGGAGGTGCAGGTGTTTGTTCTATTCGTAACGCTTTTACTGTACGCTGTGTCCTGGATTTGACTTATGTTTTGATAGATTTTTAAAATAAGAAAATCCGAATACAGCTGGTTTGCAGCTCTGCGACAGGCTGGAGAGCTCTTCTTACGGCGCTGCACAATGCTATGTACTGGTTGGCGGTTGTCAGGGCGCTCAGAGTAATAACTGCTACCCGTATTCTCTATGGGCACAGACTCCTAACGGCAAAGAGCGATATCATGGTTATATGGCTGGTGGTATTTTGTATTCCAGAGTACCAAATGAGTCGCGGCTTGTTACAATGGGTCACGGTTTGCGCTGTGTCCTGGATTTGATTATGCCTTTTGGCACAGCTTTCATAACTACAGACTACTGGGTATGCAAAGGTTTACAGCTGTGCGATGCTTGGGAAAGTTCTAATTATGGTGCTGCACAGTGTTTAACACTAAATGGCAGCTGCCAGGGCTCTAACAATAACCACTGCTACCCGTATGGCATATGGTCAGGTGCGGAAGCTGGCACTGATATTTACTATAACAGAGAGCTTAAGCGAGGCGACTTTACTACCCTAAATGCTTGCGATGGTTCTGCAAGATGTGTTGCTCGTTTTGCTTTTGGTGTGCGCTGTGTCCTGGATTTGTATATTCTTTTTTGTAGAGTTTTCATAAGGAAACAATACAGACAGATTTGCAGCTGTGCGACAAGTGGGAGAGCCATAAGTACGGTGCTGCACAGTGTTATCCTCTTTATGACGGCTGTCAGGGCGCAAGCAGGGGAGACTCAAGGTGGTATGACGATTGCTGGCCTGCTGAGTTGTGGTCCGGCAGCGGCAGTGATTCTGTATATTACAGAGGGTATTTAAAACAAGGTCAGTTCACACTTACCGCTTATCATATTACATTACCCTATTCTGTGCGCTGTGTCCTGGACTTGAGATAACTAAGTGCGGCTCATACCCCGGTTTGCAGCTGTGCGAGCAGCAGGCAAGTTCCACTTACGGTGCTGCACGGTGCGGGAGTTATAACGGCGGCTGCCAAGGCGCGAGCAAACACTACTGCTACCCGTACCACGTATGGTCAGGCGTTAGAGCAACCGAGGGTGTTTACTATCTTGCAGAGCTCGTAGGTGGCACTCTCACTATGGCCGGTTCTTGCGGCAGCGGGAGATGTCCTTCCGGTTATACAGGTGCTGTGCGCTGTGTCCTGGATTTGCAAATAAAACAAGTGCAGCCCTCAGGTTTGCAGCTGTGCGAGCACGGTGCGAGTTCTTCTTACGGTGCTGCACACTGTTCCCCCTTGGTTAGCGGCTGTCAGGGCTCCTATGATACCAACTGCAACCCGCACGCCATATGGTTGACCTCTACGGGCGGAGTTAAGTATCACGCTATGCTGCACGGCGGCAATTTGGGCAGGAGTTCTTCACACCCCGTTACTTCAGCTTTTTCTGTGCGCTGTGTCCTGGGTTTGAGATGTACAGATAAGTTAATAGCCTACAACAGCACAAGCTTGCCTTACAGTGCTGCACAGTGCTACTGGCTTGCTGGCGGCTGTCAGGGCACCGGTATTGGTACACCTTATGTTAATAACTGCTACCCGTATGCCGTATGGTCAAGCACTGCTGTAGAGCCAATAGGTCATTATAGAGGTTATGAGATGAACGGCGGTTCATTTTTCTACAGTTCTGGCACATGCGGAGCTGGAGTGTATGGCAAGTGTGGCACCACATGGGGCTTTTCTGTGCGCTGTGTCCTGGGTTTGAGATGGTCAAGTGCGGCTCATACCCCGGTTTGCAGCTGTGCGACAACAATGTAAGTTCCTCTTACGGTGCTGCACAGTGTCAAGGCTACAGTGGCGGCTGCCAGGGTTCAAGCAGTAACAGCTGCTGGGCGAACCACATGTGGTCGGGTTTTCAGCCAGGTGTAAGCACTGCACAAGTTTACATTTTGAATAATGGCAGCCTGATTGCAAACGGTTGCGGCAACAACGGTATTTGCTCTATTTTAGACTCTTTTACTGTGCGCTGTGTCCTGGATTTGTAAATAATACAAGTGCAGACTATTGGTTTGCAGCTGTGCGACTGGTACGAGAGTTCTAAGTATGGTGCTGCACGCTGTGCGAAACTGGCTGGCGGCTGTCAGGGCGCATCTCTTACAAGACCAGGAGATGCTAATAACTGCTACCCGTATGCTATGTGGTCAGGTTCATCTGCCACAAGTAGCGGTTACTATTATGTTTACGACTATAGAAATGGCAGTTTCTATAACCCGTTTGGCATCCCCGGTCACGTTTCCACTTTTGCAGTCTCTGTGCGCTGTGTCCTGGATTTGGAGACCTGCAGACTATTGGTTTGCAGCTATGCGACGCCAATGCAAGTTCTTCTTACGGCGCTGCACAGTGCAGTTGGTTGACTTACGGTTGTCAGGGTGCTATAGGGCTACACTGCTGGCCATATTGGGTATGGAGTACTTTAGTTTCAAGCAAGGGTAAGGCTTACGACAGAGTGCTTAACTCAGGCAGTTTTACTTTCGATGCTAACAGCCCGCATGAGATTACCTTCGCCTTTTCTGTGCGCTGTGTCCTGGATTTGAAGCTATTTATTCAAATACAGATGCCGTTTGCAGCTGTGCGACAGGTACGAGAGTTCTATATACGGTGCTGCACAGTGTGGACCTTTTTATAGCGGCTGTCAGGGCGCTTTGAATAACCTTTGCGACACGTACTGGCACTGGTCAAGTTCCAGCAGAGGCAGCGGCTATTATGGCGGTCACGCTTTATCAGGCGGTGTGTTGTATTACAATGCTAACTCTTGTGGTACGGGGATGTATGATAAGTGTAGTGTCGGCTATGCCTTTTCTGTGCGCTGTGTCCTGGATTTGAGATGACAAAGTGCGGCTCATACCCCGGTTTGCAGCTGTGCGACTGGGCTGCGAGTTCTTCTTACGGTGCTGCACGGTGTGATTCATTAGGCGGCGGCTGCAAGGGCTGTGCGAACAACAATTGCTACCCGTACATTTTATGGTCTGGTAAGCAGGTGAGCTCTACCTATTCATGGTCGCCCGAGCTAGCGCAAGGTCGTTTCTTTGAGTACAACGGAGAAGCAGGTCACATCACTACTCAAGCCATGTCTGTGCGCTGTGTCCTGGATTTGTAAACTAAAGAGCATCTAGCAACGATAAAAAATTTTTAACTTCCCCGGTAATAATTAAATCAGGATTTTTCAACACAAAATTACTCAATAATGCTCTTGCAGGAGCGATTTTACCCTCTTTTGCATAAATAATCCCGACAACTATTGCATTAAAAGGATTTACGCTTAAATTTTTCAGCAAAAAATCTCTTTTTGATGCTGCAATTCCTAAAAGTTCATAACTTCTAACCAGATTTTTATAATATTCAAATTTCATACAATCAAGTGTAATTGCCCGCTCAAAGCAAGCTTGCGCCATTTGCGAAAAATCAGCATCAGCGCGGGTCAAGTTTCTACCCCTTTGAATTTCTCCAAAAATAAGATAGACTTTCCCCAAATTATTATAATAAACTGCAGTAGACTGCGAATTAGGATTTAAGGCAATTGCCATTTTAAATTCTTTAAGTGCTGCAAAATAATCTTGTTCCTTAAAATAATTAGCACCCCTTCTATTATGCCAGTTAGCATTTTTAGCAGCATCTACAGGAGGCACAATCGAAACTTCGGTTAAATCTGCAAAAACAGGATTTATCCAAACGCAAGGTAAAAATACCAGCAAAAATAAAAGATAGATTTTCTTCATATAATTATATATTAATTTCCAAATTCTCTTTGGCAAATTCTGCCTCAGGCGCCAATTTTGAAAACTCTTTTTCAAGCATATCTAAAATCCCGTCATCATAATTCGGGTCGTAATGGAAGAAAAACAGTCTTTTTGCTTTTGCAAATTTTGCAGTTTCAAGCGCCATATTGAATGTTGAATGTCCAAATCCCTGCTTTGGTAAAATTGGTGAAATATAATCCTGATGGGTATATTGGGCATCATGAATTAAAATATCAGCCCCGTGGGCAAATTCAATAAATTTTTTATCACAGCCGATGTAGCTTTCTTTATCTGTAGCATAAACAATGCTTTTACCCTTATATTGTATCTTAATACTCAATGAGCCGTCTTTTGGATGCGCCGTTGTTTTGTGAACAGAAATGATAACATCATCATTATGATTTTCAATATTAAAATCACTTGCATTAATAAATTCTTTTGTGTTATCAGGCTTTAATATCAATATATGTTTTAATTCAAAATCATAAATATTAAAATTAGACGGAATCTCGCTGTATGATAATGGGAAAACCCTTTCAAAAAGTACATCTGAAAGATTTTCTTTCAAACTTTTAGACGGGTGTGAAAGCCCGTAAACATCGAGGGTTGTGGTTGGAATAAATAATGGCGAAAAGAATTGAAGCCCCTGAATATGGTCTTGGTGGATATGACTTAAAACAAGAGTGGCGTTTATCGGATGTCTTGAGTACAAATCTGTACCTGATAGAATATGTTCCTTTTGCAAATCGCGCCCTAAATCAATAATACCCGTGCCTGCATCAAGTATGATAAGGTGATTACCTGCCCAAACTTCAACACAGCTTGTATTTCCGCCATATTTAAGATGACTGTGTTTTGGTGTAGGATGCGAACCGCGCACTCCTCTAAATTTTATCTTAATTTCCTGCATTTGCCTTCTGTGCTTCTTTGTTAATCTTTTCCTGCTTCTTTAAATCTTCCTTAAAAGCCTTGTCTTGAGCTTTTTCAAGCTTTCTTAATTCTCTTTGTTTTTTCTTTAACTCAAGAGCTTTTGCTTTTTCTTCATCTTTAAGCGCCTTATTTTGAGCCTGTTCAAGTTTTTTAAGCTCATCCGCCTTTATTTTTTCTTGCTTTAAAGCTTCTTTTTGAGCCTCTTTGGCTTCTTTTTGCATTTGTCTATCTTCTCTGGTTACTTTGGTCTTTTCTTCAACGTAATCATTATTGTTATCTCTTGATTTTCTAATTGTAATGATTGTTTCTTGGTCAGATGGCAGTCCTCTTAAAGCAGCTGAAGCTATGACATTTAATTTGCTTTTTTTATGTACATCTTCTAAACCTGTTACCATGTATTTAAAATTAAATATTGTCCTGTCATCATAATTTGTAATATTCACATAACGAAAAGCATTTGGGTATGTCACAAGAGAAGGGGTACTTACGTGGATAATATTGCCTTGTTGTCTTATCTTTGCAGCATGGTAGTGCCCAGAAAAAATAGCAATCGGTGTCTTTTTATACTGCTTTATAATATCCATATAAGTTTCTGAATTTACAATTCTGTGGTGTTCGGATTTAAAAGGTTCAACCACAGGATGATGTTCAAAAATCAAAATAACTTTATCTTTGTGCCCTTCAAGCTCATATTTTAAAAATTCAGCTTGTTCATCCGTTAATTTGCCATTCGATGTAATAGAATCATCAATTGTCGTGTCTAAAACAATAACGCGGTATTCGCGTCTTGGTGAAAAGGCATAATAACTCTTATCAAATATAAAGAATGGATTACATTTTCTGATTATTGAAAGTGCCTCATCCTTTGAAATATATGGAGGAGCATCCTTATCAAGATTTTGAAGCTGAACCATATCATGGTTTCCAAAAGCAGTTAAAGAAGGGTATTTAAGCTTTGTTAGCAGTACAAAAAAATCTCTGTAGGATTTTTTCAAAGGCTCATTTACCATATCACCTGTAAACATAACAAAATCAACATGTTTAAGCCCGTTTACCTGTTTTATGGCATCCTCTAAAAGTGCTTTTGAACTTGATAATACCTTATATGATGTATCTTCACTGTCAGAAATATGGGTATCTGAAATTTGCACAAAGTTTAATTCCATATCCCTGAAAGAAAAATCAGCAAACGCAAATCCTCCTTGCATAAAAACAAAGAGGAATGCTGTTAAAATTTTTATAAATATCTTTTTCATTTTCTTCTACCTGGCAGATTTAAAATCTATACAATTGATTCCAATCTTATAATTAATTCACTGTGCTGTGCTGCAAATTCTGCACCTCGTGCCTTAATGGCGTAAATCAAAGCTAAAGGAAGGTTTAGAGCATCACCGGTTTCAAGATGTCTTTCATAATAATCTTCAAAATTATCAGGAAGCCTTAAGGTCCAGTTAGGGTCGCCAGAAGTGCCGGGACGATTATAAACTTCATTAATACCAAAGAAATCCGTAAAGAAAATTTGTACATTTTCATTCTTTGCTGCAAAAATTTCAACCAATTTTGAAAATGCTAAAAATTTATCGTCTGTGTAGAGTCTTTCTCTGATTTCATCACGATTTTGGGCATTAGCGTATAAATCATCCATTAAATTATCCACATGCGGGGTTAATTCAGGCTTTCCAATCATAGATTGCGCCCACATTCTGATTGGCTCATTATCGTGGGTTCCAACCATTGCCCATGAATTTTCCGTAATATTGCAGCATCTGTAGGCATGGTCTTTTTCTTCAGCTACAACAAACTGCACAAGCTTCATGCCTGCAAGCTGATATTTTTCCATAACCCTTACAACAGGATAAGTAAGTGTTCCAAGGTCTTCTGCCACAATTGAATCTTTATCCATACCTGCTTCAACTGCTGCAGCTATAACGATTTTTTCAATAGTTCTGCCGTATTTTTCAACCTGCGCCTCATCTAATTGCCAAATCCATTTTTCTTTATCAGGTTCAACCTGATTATTTGTATCTTCACACCTTGCTATTGAATATTTGGCAAGTTCAGGATGGAAAGGTGAAGAATAAAGTCTTCCTGCACCTTCTTCAATCTTTGGAAGAGCACCTTTTTTATAAACCCAAGGGTCAATTAAACCTACGGTATGGTCAATCCTTACCCCGCCCGGGTTTTCTTTAAACATCTTTAGGTATAATCTGTATAAAAGTTTGCCGGCTTCCCCTAAAGAGCCGTCATCATTGAACATCTTATCAGGGTCTACAACAGAAAAACCCCAAGCCTGTCCGTCTTTAGAAAAATAATCTGGAGGACAGCCAAGACACCAGCCGTCTAAAAATAGGGATTTATAAGCCCAATTATCACGGTCAGAAAATGCCACTTGCCTGTCTGCAATCATTTTTAAATTTTTAGATTTAGCATATTCTCTTGTCTTTTCGCTCTGAAGTGCAGTTAAAAATTGTGCCAGTTTATATTTTCCTATTACATCTTTATATTTCTCGTTTAATTCTGCTATACGAGCTTCGGCTTTGTTCCTATCCCAGGTTGAGAATAAATCCCGGTCAAGTTCATCTTCCCATTGAGGCCAATAATCAGAGCTATGTTCAATGGTTAAAGCCTCGTATAATGCATCATTATCAAGCCAGTAAGCGTTTTCTTTCTTAAATTCTTCAAAATCTTCTTTCATTTTAGAAGAAGCATTTAAATTAAAGTTTTCATAAACTTCATTCATCACCTTATCTAAAATATCAACCGAATAAACATATGCAGCTTTGTTTTCATATATGTTTGGGTTTTCTTTAACTATTCTTTCTAAAGATACTGCAGATAAAAGATTTTCATATTCTCTTGTAGTTAAAGATACTAAATCCATAAATAAGGGATTTTGTGAAAAAACAGTACCGGTATAAGGCGAAGAATCGCTCTTTTTGGTTTTACCGTTTGGACCCAATTGAATTGCATTAAACATATCTCCTGCAAAATCCATCAATTTTTTGGCACCGTTTGAATTATACGTACCAAAGCCTGTATTTTCTCCCTTTAAAGATGGAAAGCTGACCCCGTGCAAAATTAAAGCCATATTCTTTTTATTTAATGCACATAAGCCTTCTTTAACTATTTCTTTATATTTTGAATCTATTTTTTTATTATCCGTCATTTGCATGGCGTTTTTCTCCTCCTTGAAAAATAATTATCAAACTTAATAACTTGTTAAGCCCCGCTTCTGTAAGTATTCTCTTACACTATTCAGGGCACCCTGCACAATACGTGTTATCCTTGAACTTGATAAACCTACCATTTGTGCAATCTGTTTTACCTGCATGTTGCGGTAAAATCTGTATTCGACAATTGTTCTGTCTTTTTGCGGCAAAGTTGCAATGGCTTCTCTTATAACACGCCCAAGCTCTGTAATTTCAGCTTTTTCATCAGGGGTTGCGGATGTATCTTTTATAAAATCAAATGGTGAATCTGTATCAGATGAGGCTGATGCTATTGAATCTATTGATAAAATGGTTTCATAAATTGCTTCTCGAACCTTTGTGGGCGATACATCCAAACTTGAAACATTATCATTAGGCGTTTCTTCTTCATCCTCAACTGTATCTTTTTTATGCTTTAAGGTATACCATTTATAGCGGTTCCTAAGCTCATTCCTTATTGCCCATCTAACGGCAGTACCGATATATGAAGTATTGTATTTTTCCAGTTGTTCATCTGACTTATTTTTTATAAGCGCCTGAATTGCAATAATACCGATTGAAACAAGTTCTTCGCATTCCACCATATGAGCTGGAATCCTTCTGTATTCAACCCTTGCTACTTTTTGAATTATATCAATATAATCTTTTAATCTGTTTGATTGCAACTTTAGCGCCAATTTTACCAAATTTTACCAGTACTTCTTAAACGATTTTACTATTTTTTTAAGCTTTTTGCAAATACGTATAGGGGACACCCACTATTTGGAGTACATTAAAAAGTTTCATTATTGTTATCATTTTTACTCTCTAATTGAGGAGGGTTTTGGGATAGATTTTTAGGTATATTCTGTTTAGGGGTTATTGTTCTACTGCCAACATTCTCGTTTACACCTTTTATCTTAGGTGTTTTCTTTTTCAGGTTGTATACAAAAATTAGAATTTCTGCAACAGCCTTATATAAATTGGGCGGCACCTCATGGTTTATTTCAACCATCCTGAATATTGCACGCGCTACGGGCGGATTTTCAATAACGGGAATATCATTTTCCTGCGCAATTTCTTTTATCCTTTTTGCAAAAAGCTCCGTACCTTTGGCTAAAAGTTTTGGTGATTCCATTGTTTCTGCATCATATTTTAATGCACAGGCAATATGTGTTGGGTTTGTTACAACAAAATCGGATTCAGGAACCATATCCATCATAGACTTTTGCAATAATTGCTGCCTTTTTTGTCTTAATGCAGCCTTAACATGGGGGTCTCCTTCAGAGTTTTTGTATTCATCTTTTACCTCTTTAAAAGACATCTTTTGGTCTTGCATAAATTTCCATTTTGTAACCCCGTAGTCTGCTGCTGCAATGATTAAAAATGCAATCCCTGCTTTAATAATAAAATCTACAATTAATTTACCAAATGCAATAAGTGTTGCAAACTGGTTATCCACAGCTGCAAGCATTAAAATTTCAGGAAAGTGCTCAATATATACAAGCCACCCTATAAAACCCAATATTGCAACTTTGGCTATGTTTTTTACAAGTTCAAACAACGTTTTTGGGTTCATAAGATTTTTAAAATATTTTGTCGGATTTAATTTTTCAGGTTTTGGCATCAAAGGAGTCATTGTAAACAAAGGACCCACCTGAATTAAATCCCCTAAAATTCCCATAAACCCTGCCATAATTAAAATTGGCAATATTATTAAAAGGGTTGGAATAAGAGCAGAGGTCAAAAGATACATAAACCCTATCTTTTCAAGATGAGCATTTGGAATCTGCTCATACAGCTTTGTAAAAAGTATGGAAATCTGCCCCCAGATAAAAGGACCGAGAGCATAGATAACAGAAAACATAACAATTAAAGCAAGGGCTGTGGAAAAATCCTTAGATTTTACAACCTGCCCTTCTTTTCTTGCTTTCTGAAGCTTCTGATGCGAAGCCTCAAACTGTTTATCTTCATCTCCCATAGGTTATACCTTAAAAGTTATTGGGGGTTATTAATATTTTGCCATTGATACAATTTTAACATCTTTTGGAAGCTTTTCTCTTCCTTTTAAATCTTCAAGTTCAATTACAAAACCAATACCTGCAAGTTCACCCACGCTTTGAATAAGTTTGCTGGCTGCAGCTGCAGTGCCGCCTGTCGCAAGAAGGTCATCAATTAATAAGACTCTTTTTCCTTTTTCAATGGCATCTTTATGAATTTCAATTTTATCTGTGCCATATTCTAGGTCATATTCCATAGAAATAGTTTCACATGGTAATTTACCAGGCTTTCTTATAGGAATAAAACCGCAGCCTAAAGAATATGCAATGGGCATGCCAAAAATAAACCCTCTGGATTCAATCCCGGCAACATAATCAATTTTTTCATTTTTAAATTCATCAGCTATATAATCAATGATTTTTTTCATTGTTTCGGGGTCTTTAACGGCTGTTGTAATATCTCTGAATATTATTCCTTTCTTTGGAAAATCAGGGATATTTCTTATCATCTTTTTAATATCTTCCATTCATTTCACTCCATAATTTTTTAAACAAACCTAGATTATTTTATCAAAAACAAAGGAAAAATACACATGCCAAAATATTGCAGTTTTTGCTAAATATAGAAGATTTTGTATAATAAATTTTAAGGGTAGCACCTAATCCTCCTCCAGCACATACAATTGTGAAGAATTGGCTGGAAAGGAGGTGAAGATATGAGAAAAGAAATAATAAAAAGCGCCATCAAGGTATTGATAGCACTTTTAAATTTAATTATCATTTTCTTATAGGGTGTGAAGCGAAGCTCCAAGGAAACTCTACTTCTTTGGGGCTTCCCCCTATATTTATTATTATAACTTGTTTATTATTTATTGCAACAAACAAACCGTTTATAGTAAAATTTTTTTATGGAACAGGATAAAAAAGATACAAAAGAACTCTTAAAGGAAGATTTAAAAGAAAAAATAAATAAGCTGAACCAAAAAGTTGATGCCTCTGTGAGGTATCTTTGACATTGATAGTCTTAAACAAAAACTTGATATTATAAATAAAAACCTTGAAGACCCCTCTATTTGGGATAGGCAGGATGAAGCTTCAAAATTTTTAAAAGAACAAAAAGAGATAAAAGGAGAGCTTAAAACTTCTGAAATCTGGCAAAATAAGATTGAGGATGCCAAAGTAAGCCTTGAACTGGACGATAACTCCCTTATGGAAGAAAGCCTAAAAACTCTTGAAGCACTTGAAATTGAGCTTGAAAAATTCGAAATTCAAAAATTATTATCAGGAGAATATGATACAAATTCAGCCATTTTAAGTATAAACGCAGGAGCCGGCGGAGTAGATGCCATGGACTGGGCAAATATGCTTTTAAGAATGTATTTAAGATGGGCCGAGCAAAAGGGCTACAGCGCAAATTTGGTTGATAAATCAGATGGAGATGAAGCGGGAATAAAATCTGCTTCAATAAAAATTGAAGGCAAATTTGCCTACGGCTACCTTAAAGCTGAAAAGGGCGTACACAGGCTTGTTCGAATATCACCATTTAATGCAAACGGAAAAAGACAGACAAGTTTTGCAAGTGTTGAAACCATGCCCGTTATTGAAGATTTTGAGAAAAAAATTACCATTCCTCCTGATGATATTGAAGTTGAAACAATGCGCTCAGGCGGCGCCGGCGGGCAGAATGTAAACAAGGTGGAAACGGCTGTCAGAATTTACCATAAACCCACAGGCATTGTTGTAAAATGCCAGCAGGAAAGGTCACAATTGCAAAATAAAGAAACCGCCCTTTCAATGCTCGCATCAAAACTTTTATTAATGCGCCAGGCGGAGCATGAAAAAAAGCTTTCTGATATTAAAGGCGAAAATATGGATATAAATTTTGGTTCTCAAATCCGCTCATACGTTTTTCATCCATATAAGCTTGTTAAAGACCATAGGACAGGTGCTGAAATCGGCAACGTTGATTCTGTTATGGATGGCAATATTGATAAATTTATTGATGAATATTTAAAAACTTCTAATTAATGTCTCTACGCCAGTCAGCAGGCATTGTATCACTTTCAATATGTACTTTCCAGCTTCCGTCAGGCTGTTTTTCAGTTATCTTTTTAGATACCCTGTCAAGACCAAGAGGAGTTTCAACAGCTGTTTTATTGCCTGAAACAGTAATTATACCATTTCTTGCCCATTCTTTACCGCCAAATATTCCTACATTATTATTATGTAAAAATGTCTCAATGGTTTTTGCACCGTTTTCATCTTTAGAATAAATTTTTCTTATAACAGGTACCAAACTTGTTTCTGCATCCGCATTTTCTATATTTTGCAGCTTGGTAGATTGTTTTAAAACACCTTTTTCATATTCAAGAATGGCTTTTCCGTTTTCTAAAGGTGCACTTATGCTTCCTGTGAATAATTTTCCCTTAGCTTTTGCAATGCCTTTATCAAATTCGCCTATTTTTCTAAATTCTTCAATATCTAATTCAGAAGAAACCTTTTTGCCTTTTGCAATACAAACTGCTGCAATACCGATTGCTGCAAGCCCGCCAAGCGCAAGAACAAGTTTTTTCTTATCGACCCCGTTATTCTCTGCAGGTTTTTTAGCAGATAAAGTCTGAGCCTCGTCCTTCTTTGCAACTTCGCCCCTAAATGCTATATTATTCATCGAAATGCTTTGAACAGGCATAACTTTTTCCTTTCAACACCAAACACACACCTATAAAAAATTAAACAAAAAATAAATTGCCATTTTTAAGAAGTTTTTATATATTTTGTTTACAAAACAGCAGTATTTTTATAGTAGAATTAGCATAAAAGTATTTAAGGAATTAAAAATGATTAAAGCACAAAGAGGTACAAAAGATATACTCCCTGAAAGCGTTTTAACCTGGCAATATATTGAAAAAACGGCGCGTGAACTTTTTCAAAACGCCAATTATAAAGAAATTAGAACCCCAATTTTTGAAGGAACAGAGCTTTTTAAACGCGGCGTCGGAGATTCAACCGATATTGTAAACAAAGAAATGTACACTTTTTCTGTTGGCGGAATAAATAAAGATGAAAATTCCATAACCCTTCGCCCCGAAAACACGGCAGGTGTTGTACGCGCTTATATTGAACATGGTATGAATAAAGTGGCAGCCCCTGTAAAACTTTGGTATTTTGGACCAATGTTCAGATATGAAAGACCGCAAAAGGGTCGTCAAAGACAGTTTCACCAAATTGGGGTTGAGATGTTTGGGATAGATAAACCCGCGGCTGATGCTGAAGTTATAGCTCTTGCTTCAAATTTTTTATCCAAAATGGGTTTAAGGGAACTTGTGGCTGAAATAAACTCACTGGGCTGTACCGAATGCCGCAATAAATACAAAGAAAAAATTAAAGAAGTTTTAAAACCCTATTTAGACAAACTTTGCGATGATTGCAAAGTAAGATATGAGAAAAATCCTTTAAGAATGCTTGATTGCAAAAATGAAGACTGCATTAAAATTTTTGATAATGATGAGATTAAAAATGTAATTCTATCCGATTTTATTTGTGACGAATGCAAGACTCATTATGAGGATGTTAAAAAATACTTAGATATTTTAAATATTAAATACAAAGAAAACAAAATGCTTGTAAGAGGCTTAGATTATTACAATAGAACCGTTTTTGAAATAAAAAGCGATGCACTGGGTTCGCAAAGCGCTGTTGCAGGCGGCGGCAGATACGACGGACTTGTTGAAATGCTTGGCGGTGAAAAAACTCCTGCAGTAGGTTTTGCACTTGGAGTTGAAAGGCTTTATGAGCTTGTTGAAAAACAAGAAGATAATAAACTTGACTATTTTGTTGTTTCAAATTTAACGGATGAAGCGGTTAAAACCGTTCAATACTTAAGAGATAAGGGATATAGTGCGGATTTTGATTTTCAAAACAGAAAATTCGGCAAACAATTTGAAAAGGCAGGAAAAACTGCTAAAAATGCCGTTATAATAGGTGAAGATGAAATCAATGGCGGATATTATACAGTAAAAAACCTTATTACAGGCGAACAAAAACAGATAAAAGAACTGTAAAGCTCTTTCAAAAAGTATACAAAAACAGCCCTTGAATTAAATCAGGGCTGTTTTATTGTTATTAACAATTTAAACAAAATCTACTTATCTGCTTTTTTGTTTCCATGCATATCTTTTGTATATTGTTTAACGGCAGGTTCTACTATACCTCTAAGCAATGCAAGCCCGGCTATCATTGCACCAATGGCTGCTGCGGTTTGTTTCCTATTTGCACCAAATGTTTTGTTTGCAACTTTTGCATATAAATCTTTTACGCCTTTTTTAGCTTCTTTAATTGCTTCTTTGCCTAAATTTTGCGCCTTAGCGTCTTTTACAGCCTGTTTTGCAGATTTAAATTCATCTTTCATTGCAGCTTTTTTCATAAGAAAATCTACGCCTGATGCAATACCTAAACCAACCGTTGCAGGAATAGCACCATTTATAATACCTTGTTTTACAAAATAATTTTTCTTGCCTTCTGGTGTGTTCAAATTAACATTGTTTATCATATAATCTCTCCTTAAGATTTTTATTAATGTAATATTCAAAACCCCCTAAAAAAATAATTTGCTACCGGGTAAAAAAATTATACAAAACATTTTTAAAATTTTCTTTTTGTAAAACTTTCCTTAAATAAAAAATATGTAATAATGTTTTTATCAAGGGAAAGTATAAAAAAGGATGAGATTTTGAGGAATATTAAGGATAGTTTTTTAAAAAATGCACTTGTATTATTAAGTTTTTTATTTTGCATTCAAAATGCAAATGCAATCACAGAAAACGTATACAGCGGTTTATCTGATAGCACAATAAGACAATATCGCCAATCTACAAAAGATATCAGGCTGATACAAGCTGCAGAAACTCTTAAAGGAACTCTTGGAGATTATTCAAGACGTGCAATTTTAGGAGAAAATTTAACAGGGAAACCAATTAAGGTTGAATTTAAAAACCTGGCAGAATTAAACCCTGCCTATGCAGAATTTGATGCTCTTGGCTGGAAGCAAAGAAACGGCAGATTGAATATTTTTATAAATATCAAACACCAAAATGCTCCAAAAGAAGCAATAGCAGCAGTTCTTGCTCATGAAGCAATCCATCAGGATGAATTAAATTCTCTAAATGAAGAAACTTATTGCTGGACGCTTGAGGCAGCAGTATGGACACAACTAACGGATGACAACCCCAAGCTTGAAAATATATCAAATGCGCTTGTAGATAGAGAAAACACAATTAAAAAACTTTTTGCAAAAGGAGATTACACAAAAAAATATATTAGAAAATCAGTAATTTCAAATGCCGGATATCAAAACCTTCCATCCCGCTCCCCGGGCTTTGAAGATGATGATTCTAATGATTATGTAAACGGAAGACCTCTTCCAAATTTCAATCAAACTCCTGATGAATTTAACTCTAAACCCCAACCTCCAAACTTATAATAACAATCAAAAGAGGCTTAAAATAAGCCTCTTTTATATTTTCTGCAAATATTTCATTAATTAAGCTGACATAGTGCCAAGCATTCCTGCAGGCTTATTGTAATTTATTAAAAGTAAAGGTGCACTATCTTTAATATTTTCTTCAATCACCTCTTCTTTTTCAACCCATACGGTAGTTGTAGATTCACCCGAAAAATCTGGATTTTCAAAAGAAAATTCCTCTTTTACTTCAATTGCATAACTGATATCTACAAGATTAAGCTGCTCATATTTTTCAACATAAAATTCTGCCCCGCCGCAAACAGGACAATATTTTGAGACAGGAACAATCTCATTTTTATTTCCAAAAACCGCCCTTGCAGCTTCTCTTTTATGATTACAGCAGCTGCACCTTAAAACATAATAATACTTCTTGAGGTATACTCCGCAATCAGGGCAGTATCCTTCATTTGCGCTTCGAAGGGCATTTGTATGCCGGCATTTGCCGCTATTATTAATTATTGAAAACAAATACATAATAAAATTTTTCATAAGAACTATTTAATAAATTTCAAAATAAAGTCAAGATAAATACACCATTTAACCTGATTTAACAATACTTAATAGACAATTAAGAAATAATTATCTATAATAAATTTAGGAGTTTTAGAATTATGAAAAAGATTATTTTTGGTTTAATAATATGCTTAGGTTTGATGAATATACAAATGCCTGTTTTTGCAGACAATACAAAAGATATTGCAAAAACACAGGCAAAAGCAAGAAAAGCTGAAATAAAAGCTAAAAAGGCACACGCTAAAGTTGAAGCCAGAGCAAGAAAGGCTGAAATAAAAGCTTTGAAAAAAACTTACAAAAAAGTTACAGGTGAAGTAGCTATAATGCGTGCGCTTGAACTTATGAAAAATTCTCCTGCAATAGGTGCTTACGGGAAAATTATGGGCGATAACCCAAAATTAAAACCTATGAAAATAAGCTATAAAAATCTTGGAATAATGAATGTAAATTATAGAAATTATAATGCACTTTCGGAAGCTAAACTGGGTGGAATACATATCTATGTCAATTCAAAACATAAAAATGCGCCTATAGAAGCTCAAAGCGCTGCAATTGCTGGCGTTACAGCTCATGTTGATAAAAAAGAATCAGTTAATGAACTTGTTTATGCAAAAACACTTGAAGCATTTTTATGGAATTACTATTTAAAGAAAAATCCTGATTTAAAAAAAGATAATTCAACACTCACTCTAAGGGAAAATCATCTTTTGTATTTATATAAACAATACCCGAGAAACTCTCGTGAGATTGTAAATACAGTAAGAAAACAAAGACAGGATATAAAATACATTTGGGAATCAACAGGATATACTCATAGAGAATATGCAGATAAGATGGGTAAGATTTATGAAGCTTATCTTGCAGTTGAAAACCTGCCTGATGAAAAATTTATGCCGGTTTTAGACTATAATGAAGAACCCGTTGAAATTCCTGCTATTACAGAAGAGGATAAAGAAACACAATTCATTCAGGAGCATATAAGAAGCGACGTCAAAGCTAAACCTGTTCCAGAAGACCATTATATACATCAGGTTTCAGACGATAATCAGGAACGCTGTGAGATTTGCGGCTGCCCAATTAATAATGAAGCACCCAAAAATACTGAAGAATAATAAATTCAAGATTTTAAATATCAATATTTTTATTCTTTGAAATTGTTAAAAAATCTCCGCTTGGAAGCACATTCTGGTTTTCTTGTTCTTCCTCATTATTTTTTACAATTTTGCCGATTAGACCCAAAAATTTATTTTTTATATTATCAGGGTTTAGATTTTCTTCCTTTTTGGTTTCCGGCTCTTCGTTTAATTCATTTACTTCGGGCTTAGTTGACGAAGTATTATAGTAATCATCGTCATCCTCATATTCAATTTCAGAGCGCTCAAATTTGTCTTCTCCCTTTTCTATTAAAATAGATGGGTCGAAACTTTCTTCTTCTTTTTTCTTCTTCTTTTTTCTGCCGGTCTCTAAATATCCTGTATTTCCTCCGCCGCCATTGTTCATCATATTTTGAGCTTCGGTTACTTGAGGCATTTTGCCGGGCTGGTTAATATTGAATGAGGTCATAATCTAAACCCTTTTTGACTTTAAAAAGTAAACCGTTCTTATTATGTAGTTTTTTAATTTGAATTTTATGCTTTATTTAAATGACTTTTTCAAATAACGCCCTATACTTTAATAAAAACAATTTAGCTGCAAAAATTGCCTTTTGCCATGGAGTAAGAGTGTTTTACCCTGTTTTAAAAATTTTGTAAATTTTCCTGCCTTAAATATAAAATTATTATAAAATTTTTTTTAACAAAGAGGTTTTAAACAAATGAAAACAACTATAGTACTCCCAACCTATAATGAAAAAGAAAATATCGAAGATTTCCTAAAAACTCTTTTAGAAGAAATCAATTTAACAAATGATTTTAATATAAATATCCTTGTTGTAGATGATTATTCGCCGGATGGCACGGCAGATATCGTTAAAAAGGTGATGGGAAATAACCCTAAGGTAAATTTATTATTAAATAATACACGCGGGCTTGGAAAAGCCTATATTGCAGGATTTAGATATGCAATTGAAAATTTTAGCCCTGATATTTTAATAGAGATGGATTCTGATTTTTCCCACGATGTTAAAAAAGTGAAAGAATTACTTAATGCAATAAGTAAAGGTGCTGATTTTGCAATCGGTTCAAGATATATAAAAGGCGGTTCAATCCCGTCTGATTGGGCACTTATAAGAAAGCTGAACAGCAAATACGGAAATATCTTTGCGCGCATTATTGCAGGATTGTACAGCATAAAAGACTGTACTTCAGGGTTCAGAGCAATAAAAACCGATATTCTAAAACAGATTGACCTTGATAAATTAAATGCTAACGGATATTCTTTTCAGATGAATATTTTATTTGAATGCACTCAAAAAGGTGCAAAGGTTGCAGAAATCCCTATAGATTTTATTGACAGAACCAAAGGAAAATCAAAGCTTGGTCTTTATGATATTTTAGAATTTATGGTAAATTCATTTATTCTAAGACTTAGACTTATTAAAAATGTTTTTGTAAAATAAATTTTCTCTAGAATAAAATTATTTTGCAAAAAAGGACCGTAAAAAATTCGCGTCGTAAAATTAATTATAAACCTATCAATTGAGCCTTGAACGGGAGAATCCCGTGTCCTGTTTGCAAAATAATTTTATTCCAGAGAAAGCCTGCCAAACCGCATAAGGCAAACATCATTACTTTACAAAAACAAACACACCCGTGTTGTTATCGGAATATTTTGAATCATTTATAACAAATTTCTGCTTGAGCACCAGATTTTTATTTGAAATATCTAAAATATCAAAAACCATTCTTGTCATAAGGATATAATACAGGGAATTTTTATAGTATAATTCACGTTTTTTATCAGACGTATAAGTGTAAAATTCAGACATTGATTTTATTGTATTCATATTATTTACTAAAACAATAAATTTTGTACCGGGTTTAAAATTTTCAAAATGTCTTGTTAGGTATTTTTCAAGCTGCTTGCTTGATTTTTCACCCGTTACATAATCATATAAAATTTCTCTTGCATTTTTACGGTTTAATCTTGCTATTGTCTCATCATCAAAGGCAATAGGGTAATATTTCCTAACATCATTTAAAAGCATATCTGTTATTTCAAAATCAAGATAATTAGCTTCTTTTGGGGTATATCTTCTGTAGAGTTTTCCCATAACAGGTATTAAAACATAATCATCCTTTTTAATAATATCAAGTTTATCCAGTGTGACTTTTAGAGGTGTGCCAAATTCCACATCTTTTTCAATAGGGCTTTGGTAAGCAAAAATAAAATTATGTATTGAAATTAAAAACAATACAAATAAAATCTCTGTCAGATATTTTAAACGCCCGAATTTAAGAATTGAAAACCCGTATGCACAGGCTAAAACCACCATAGGATAAGAAATCAGAGTATAACGGACAGTTAATGACATCATTCCAAAATGTGCCAAAATAAATTCAAACCCTAAAAACAAAACCCCAGGCAGTAAAAACAAGTATAAAGTTTTATTCTTTGAAACCAATCCTCTTATAAAGCCTGTAATGCAAAATATTATCGGACACAAAATAAGATAAATATTATTAACATTTTTAAATGTTAAAGCGCTGTAATCATAGTTATTATTTGTGGCATAGAAAAAATTACCGCTAAAATAAGTTTGCAAAAATATGCTGAAAAATTCAGGCTTATAAATAAAAATATCACGGGAAAAAGAACAAATGGCATTTTTATAGCTGAACATACCATGGGCTGTCATTATAAACCCGGGTAAATAAAAAAGCGCGATTAAAAGATATAATTTTACAATTTCACGTTTATTTTCATTAAAAAATAACCCCGCTAAAAATTGAAAAAATACAAAAACAAAACTTATATTAAACGTATACAAAAGCAAAAGATTGGATATAATAAGTGATACACCGCATTTTTTGTCCTTATTTTGCAAATATTTTACAAAAAAGAAAGAACTTAAAAGTGCAAAAAAGCACATCATGCCATAAAACCGGAGCTCTGTTGTATAGTAAATTAAAAAAGGACTGAAAGCCAGCATTAAAGCAGCAAAATACCCTGCAGCCTTGTTAAAAAGATTTTTTCCTATATAAAAACTGATTGGAACAATTAAAAATGATGGAATAAACCCTAAAAGCCGCATTGTAGTATCATTTTCACCCAGTCCAAATAAGCCCCAAAATTTTATCCACAAATGCAAAAGAATAAAATATAAAGGGGTATGTAAATCTTCAGCATATAAGGCTTTTACAACATCTAAAACAGAATCTTTTGCGGCAAAATAATAAGAATAAATCTCATCTATCCATAAATCTCCCGCATTTTTAAGACAAATTATCCTAAACCACAGTGCAAGAGCCGATATAAGCAAGACAAGACTTATTTCTTTCTTATTATTCTTTATATATTCCATTTTTCCTCAAAATATTGGGCTGAGATTTTTGCCCCAGCCCCTAAATAAATTATAAAATTATCCGTTAAGTGCATCTTTATATAGCGCCATATAGCATTTAGCGGAATCATCCCACGTAAAGCGGCATTTAATAGCATTATCTACCATCTTGTTAAATTCATCTCTGCGGTCAATATATGTCCACACACCTTTTTTAATCTCATCCACCATACTTCTGGCATCATACGTTAAGAATTTAAAGCCGTTTGCTTTCTCATTAGGATAAGCAATAACCGTATCATCCAAGCCGCCAACAGCACGCACAATAGGTAGTGTGCCGTATTTCATTGCTATCATCTGGCTTATTCCGCAAGGTTCAAACAATGAAGGCATTAAAAACATATCAGAGCCTTTATAAATTGTTTCGGATAACTCAGGTTTAAAATCAATCCAGGCGCGCATATTAGAAGAATTATTACTGCTCCAGATAAGCATATTTTGATATCCGCCTTCACCTGTTCCTAAAAATACAAAATCAGCTGGAAGTCCCATTAAATCAAATTTTGCAAAGTCAACTAAATCAAGCCCTTTTTGATAGGTAAGACGTGATATCATAGAAATCAAAGGTCTATCCGGGTTAACAGGAAGCCCGAACATCTTTTGAACTTCTTCTTTAAATTTAGGCTTTTCATTTTTGTTAAAATCTTTTTTATCATAAGTAGTGCCATTTAAGATACCGCAAAGTTTATATGTTTGTCCGCGAAGCGTGTAATCCATCCCTTCGCCAAATTCCCCGCCTAAAATTTCCCTTGCGTATCTTGGAGACACGGTTGTAATCTTATCTGCACAATACAAAGCACCTTTCAGCCAATTTACTCTGCCATAATGTTCAACACAATTATCATGGTAAACATTATCCCATCTCATATTTGAAAAATCTATAATGGCTTTATCGCAAGAGCCTTGATATGCAAGGTTATGGATAGTAAAGATTGATTTTGTATTTTTATAAAATTCATCATATTTATAATTGGATTTTAAATAAACTGGAATCATAGCCGTATGCCAGTCATTGGCGTGAATTATATCAGCCTTAAAATTTAAAAGCTTAGCATACTCTAAAACAGCAAGCGAAAATGAAACATATCTTTGCATCTCATACATTTCATCACACCACATAGGATAAACAACATTAAAGCAGGAAAAATATTTAGGATTATCCACAAAAAATATATTAACATTTTTGGATTTTGGGTGTTTGCACATTTTTAATTTAAAAATATGGCGGCTGTTTCCCATATCAAGTGCAAGTTCAGAATTTGGGAGCTCTTTTATGCCCCATTTTTCTTCATCAATACACCCGTATAAAGGAGTAAACACAGCAACTTCTGCCCCTTCTTTTTCTAAATAAGGAGGCAATTCGCCAACAACATCCGCTAATCCTCCAACCTTTGAAAACGGCGCCACCTCAGCACTAGCCAAAAGTACCTTTAATTTTTTTTCAAACATATCTATCCCTCTTGTTGCAATCCATCCTAAATAAGATATAATATAAATAGGGTGGACAGGTTGCCCCCTGTCCTTTAAAAACCCTAATGAAGTATTTTGAGCGCTATGATTATCAAAAAGATAAGTATTAGCGCTTTTTCAGTTACAATAAACTTCATTTATTCTCACCTCCTTTCTGCAATCAATTCACCTTAAAAAGATGTTGTTTTGCGATGGGAAGCAAGGCGCAGGGTTTACCCGTACAAATTATATCACAAATTTACCCCATTGATAATATTTTCAATGTCTCCTTTAGAAGCTCCTCGCTTGAATCTTCTACTAAAGTTACGGCACAATGTTCAATTGCACTCATATATTCATTCTGTGAATACCCTAAAGACTGTAATATAGTTTGCACTTCTTTAATTGTTTCTTTTGATAATTTGGTTTTAGAATCAGATAACCCCGAAACTCTATCCTCCATTATGTTTGAAACAACATCATTATTAGTCAGTTTACCCTTTAGTTCTAAAATGATTTTTTGCGCCAATTTTGGTCCTACACCTTTTGCACGCGAAATAAGCTTATAATCCCCGTCTAATACTGCATTTATAAGTTCAGACCCTGAAAACTCATCCAATAAAACCATCCCGACTTTTGTACCGATTCCTGAAACCGATGTTAGAATATCAAAAATTGCACGGTCTTCTTTTTGTTTAAAACCTGCAAGATACATTGTATCTTCCTTATGAATCAGCTTTGAATAAATTTTAACCTCATCCCCGATTTCCCCCAGAAGAGAATAAGTTCTTGAATTAATTAAAAATTTATACCCGATACCGTTATTTTCAATCACTGCAGTATCAGCATTTTTAAACGCTAAAGCGCCTTTAATATAATCATACATAAAGCTTTTTCCCAAGTTTTTTCAATGTTTCAATATCTTCTTTCGGCTCTATCCCTATTGTTGTAAGGTAATTGCCGATTAATATGCCATTCACTGTACAGTCTAAGGCTCTTTCCATATTTTCTTTACTTAAGCGAAGTTTTCTGCCCCCTGCAAACCTTACAACAGATTTAGGATTTGCAATTTTAATTATTGACAGAGTCCTTAAAATCCCCTCTTCATCAATTTTATCGCCATAATTCTCAAAAGGAGTGCCTTCAATTGGAGTTAAAAAGTTAACAGGGATTGAATCAGGCTTAATTTCAGCAAGATTTAGCGCCATCTCAACCCTCTGTTCAACACTTTCGCCCATACCTATTATTACTCCTGAGCACACTTCAATGCCCGCTTTTTTAACAAAATTTATGGTATCAACCCTATCTTGAAATGTATGCGTTGTAGTAATTGAAGGATGATAGCTCCTTGATGTATTGATATTATGATGATAACGGACTAAACCTGCATCTTTAAACTGCTGCGCTTTTTCTTCATCTAAAAGCCCTAGTGAAGCACAGCTTTTCAACCCAAGCTTATTAATTTCTTTTATCATCTCACACATGACAGGCATATCTGCTTTTGAAGGACCGCGCCCTGATGTTACTATTGCAAACCTAGTTGCACCGTTTTCTTTAGCCTCTTTTGCCGTTTTAATAACATCTTCAATTTTAATCAAAGGATGTGTAAAAATATCTGTCATATAATGTGAACTTTGAGCGCAGTATCTGCATGATTCAGAACATTTCCCGGTTCTTGCCGAAATAAGCGAGCAAAATTCAACTGTATCAGAATTATATTTTTTAGCTTCGCTTAAAAGTTCATCCAAGGGCAAACCATATAATTCCAATAATTCTTTTTCACTAATGTTTTGTGCAATAGTCATAATCATCAATAATCCTTAAAATATTTTATAAGAATCATTATATTTCAAAAATTATTAGCTGCCACCAAAACACTTTAGAAAAACATTAAAGTTTCTTAACTATTTCCCAAAAGAATTATTTTTATTTTCCTTTTTAGCTTCTTTCTTTGGTGCTCCCTGATAAATTTCAAGCAGTTTTCTGGATTCTTTTTCTTTTCCTAAAAATTTATACGCGTAGGCAAGATTTATATAAAAATCCTTCTCATCTCCTTTAAGATAAATAGCTTTAATTAAGTTTTTCTTCGCCTTTTCATACTTTCCGGTCCTTAAGTATAAAGTACCAAGATTATAATAAGAATAAGCAAAATCTTTATTATATTTAATGGCTAAAAGCAGGTTTTTTTCAGCAAGTTCGTACGCCTTTTTATTTAAAAATATGCACCCTAAATTATAATAAGCTTTATAATATTCGGGGTTAATTATTATTGCCTTATTTAAATTTTCAACCGCTTTATTAACATCAAGCTTATCTTCATAAATATTTGCAATTAAAACAAAAACCTCTTCATCTTTTTGCTCCATTGGAAGATTTTCCAAAAGTTTTAATGCCTCAATAATGTTATTAGTATTATAAAGAGCATAAGCTTCAGCTTTAATATCCTCTTCATCTGCCCATGCTTTATTAATATTCAAAATTAAAAAACTAAAAATAAGGCAAAAACAAGCAATTACCGTGGTTATTTTCTTAAATTCAATTTTTCTCATTTAATCAAATCCTTTTGCTTACATTTAAAATGGTAACATTTAATTAATTTGTTTTGCAACTGAATATTTTTAAAGTATAATTTTTATGAACAAAAGTTTTTGTTGAAAACTAAGAGTAATAAAATAATATGAATCGTTTATATGATGCAAAAAACGCATACAGACCGGCAATAAAACCGGTTAGGAGGAGAACTTCAAATCAAAACGTAGCAGGGAGCTTTTTTAGGTCCTTCTTCGGAAGTTTTTTAATCCTTATTATTATTGCTGTTGTCTTATACAGAAGTGATGTTGTAAACTTCTTAGGAGATGTGGGAACTCTTGCACAAAATGTTTCAGACCCTGAAAAAAGAGTGGAATTTTCTCTTCCGTTTTCTCCAAAAAGACAAAATATTCTTGTTATGGGGGTTGATGCCGCAGAAAACGAAGGCGACCCATTTAAAGGAAATCGTTCTGATGCTATGCTTTTAGTAAGTATTGCTCCCCACGGAAAAAATGTTAACGTTATATCAATCCCGAGAGACTCTAAGGTATACATTGCAGATAGAGCTAAACCGGATAAAATAAACCATGCATTTGCCTACGGCGGCATAAATTTAACCGTAAAAACCGTTGAAGAAACTTTTGGTGTGCGTGTAGACCATTATATAGTTTTATCAAATCAGGGACTGGTTAAATTTATTGATACAATCGGCGGTCTTCCGATTTATATCGAAAAAGACATGTATTATAACGATTCAGCCGGCGGTTTACATATCAATCTGCCAAAGGGCGACAGAGTATTAAGCGGCAAAGAAGCAGAAGGCTATATGCGCTTTAGAAAAGATGCGCTTGGCGACATTGGAAGAATAAGACGCCAGCAATGGTTCTTTAATGCACTTGGTGCAAGAATGAAAGACCCGCAAGTATTGGTGAAAATTCCTGAAGTTTTAAAGGTAATGCCAAAATATATTTTGACAGATTTATCGGTTTATGAATTATCCCAATATGCAGCTTTAGCTAAAAGTATTGATATGACAACAGTCCAGGTTGCAACATTACCGGGCTCTCCTTCTCAAAGAGGAAGTATCAGCTATTGGATTTTAGACCCCGAAAAAACTCAGGATATAATAAACAGATTAGTATATAGAGATAAACCAAAAGCTTTAAATGCACCTGTTTCAGCAGGAATTTTATATACACCTGATATGGAATCAAAGGCGATTGACCTAAAGCAGGCGCTTGAAAAAAGCGGTTTAAATGTAAATATGAAATCTGAAAATAAACTGGGTCATGACCATATAGCAATCCATAATCTTGATTTACCAACGGAAGTGCTTGTAGGCTTAAAGAAAAATATACCCGATATAAAAAATAAACAAACAGTTTATGACCCTATCGGCTTAAATAAAGCTGCAAAAGACTTTACCGTAGTTCTTGCCGGTTCATAAAATTCTCAAAATATTGTACAAAATTAACACAAATGGTTGATTTATAATTTTTTAAAATATAAGACAATTTAATTTATGAACACAAATGAAAAATGTCTTTTGAATTATTTATCATACCTAAACCCTTCTTTTGAAGGAACAGATTGCCTCATTAAATTTTTATCCAACCATAAAAGAAAAATTGAATTTCATAATTTAAACCCTGTTTTTGACATTATTGATGAAATGGAATTTTCAAACTATAATAGTCTTTATGAATAAGAAATTATTAACTAAACTTGCCTATATATTGGCTTCACTTTTAATTTTCGGGGTATTTTTATATTTAATTCAAATTCCATCATTTAGAAATTTTTTAACCAAAATCGAAAATACCACCTTTGATTTAAGACAAAATATTGTTTCAAAGTATAAAAAAACATCTAATGAAATTGTTATCATTGATATTAACGATGCAAGCTATGAATATATCGCGGAAAAATTCGGAAGCTGGCCTGCACCGAGGGCTTTTTGGGCAGATTTAATAATAAATCTGGAGCCTGTAAACCCTGATATGATAATCTTTGATATGCTTTTTCTAAAAAGGTACACAGCAGATGGTAATTCGGATTTTGAGCTTATAAAAGCCGTAAAAGACAATAAAAATGTTTATGTTTCAATGAATCTGGATAATTACCCGAAAGAAGTAAGAACGCCGCCAAAATTACCGGCTGCACTTCAAAATTCAATTGGCAATGATTTTTTAATAAAACAAAATCCTGATTTAGTATACGTAAATTGCCGTTCTGTAATGGATGAAATCTTAAACGGTACAAAAAATATAGGTCTAATTAATGTTCAAAGAGATAAAGACGGCATCATAAGAACAATGCCCCCATTTTCATATTATGACGGTGCGTATTACAAACACCTTACAATCCTTGCAGGGCTTGATTATTTAAATATAAATACAAATCAATTTAAAATGAGCAAAAATGGTGAAATTGTTTTTGATAAAAATCATATACTGCCTTTAACAAAAGAAGGAAAGGTTATTTTAAACTGGTATGGACCTGAATGGAGTTTTAATTATGTTCCGCTATGGAAAGTATCAAACGCTATAGAAAAAAATGACAGAAAATTTTTAGAAGATAATTTTAAAAATAAAATCGTTTTTGTGGGAGTTACCGCAAACAGCCTCTCTGATATTAAAAGTACCCCTGTTTCTTATATGTTTCCGGGCGTTGAAGTACAGGCAACATTTTTAAATAATCTTCTAGATAATAATTTCATCAAAAAAACTTATATTATTTTTGATATATTTATTGCAATTTTGATGGCAGGTTTAATAGCTTTGGGTGTTATGAATTTTAAAGCACCCTTAAAATCCGTTCTGTTATTTTTAGGTCTGCAGGCAGGGTACTTCATAATCTCAATAATACTTATGGGATTTTTCAATATCTGGGTAAACATAACAGCACCTTTTGTTTTAAGTATTTTAACCTTTGCGGGAGCTTATGTTGTTAAATATTTAATAACATCACGCGACTATGAACATACCTACAAACTTGCCGTGACAGACGGGCTTACGGAAATGTTTAACCATAGATATTTCCAAGAGCAGATGACAAATAATATAGGCAATGCAAAAAGATATAACAGCGTATTTTCTTTGATTATGGTTGATATTGATTTCTTTAAGAAATTTAATGATACCTACGGTCACCAATCAGGAGATGCGGTTTTAAGGCAAGTAGCACAAACCATAAAAAAGAATATCCGCTCTACAGATATTCCTTGCAGATACGGCGGAGAGGAGATGTCTGTTATTTTAACAAATACAAATAAAGAAGATGCTGTTAAAACTGCAATTAAAATATGCGAAGCAGTGAGAAATAAAGAATTTGAGCTTGCAACAGGAGATAGAACGCACGTTACTATTAGCCTTGGGGTAGCTTCAATGCCTGAAAACGGCGATACGACAGAAAAATTAATTGAATATGCTGATAAATGCCTTTATGTAGCCAAAAGAAACGGCAGAAATCAGGTAGTATCAGATGCTCCTGATGACACCCCGACAGAGTAAAGACTGTTTTCTTATAACTCCAAATTTTCAGAAACATCAGCAATTTTATATCTTATTAATTTAACAAGAGAAGCAAAAGGTGTTGTGTCTTTTGTCTGCAGTTTTTGCACATCTATTATGTTCCTAAAACCAATAAAAAGCCATGTTTTATAAATAAATAAGCTTTACAAAAATATACTAAAAAGCAATCACAGGATATATTTACATTGTCATGTCTTTACAAGCTTGGATATTAGAAATTTATTGGCAGTTTGGCAACACTCATAGTCTTTCTAAGCTCACCTTTTATTGTTCGTTTCACTTCTGGCTAACTTGAAAATCTAAACTTTGTATTAAAGTTTGATTTTCTACGTTATCTGCGCATACTTACTTGTACGGCTCGTAAGCTGCGCCTACAATTAAGCATCACCTGCGTTTTAAGTCGACGGAAACGCAGGTTCAAACAGCGCTCACTTTCTACGTTCGCTAAGAAATACTTATTCGCTTATGCTTAATGCCATAAATTTTTAATATCCAAGTTTATACAATTTTGCAGCAGCTAAATAAGTCAATCCTACAACAGCCGCAGGCATTTTCACGAAAGAAAATTATTTTGCAATAAAGGACCGTAAAAAGAAATTTGCCAAATGCAGTAAAATATTAATAAATGATGCACAAAATCGCAAATTTCCCCGTGTCCTGTTTGCAAAATAATTTTATGAAGGGAGAATCTAAAATCCCATAAGCCCGCTACTCAAGCAAACATCTCCAAAAGTTGCGCTAAAAGTCGTAGGGCATAATTCATAAACGCTTAATATCATATTTAATATTTAATATTTAAGCTTTTAAAAACAAAACTAAATACAACACTACAAACTCATAAGTACATTATAAAATTCATCAAAATCCTGACAGTTATTTAGACATTTAGCATCAATATACAAAACAAATATTTCTTCTTTGTTCAAAAGACAAGGGATAAGTGAGAGCATATCGTTATCTATAAGCCATTTGGCGGCTAAAATTTCGTTTTGTTTTGTCATTAATGTTACACTAAAATTTTTTGATAACTTTTCAATAAATTTTAAAACCTCTTTTGCATGAATTGTGGCATTATCATATTTTTTTCTTCGCTTGTCTATATTTAATATGCCGTCCAATTCTATTCTTATATTTATCTTATTATTCATAGTGCTGCATTCTCCCATATTCGATATAGTAGTATACAACACTATTGAATGCAAGATATCGAACAATCACATATAATTCCAAGAATGAACAAGGAATTTCATAAAAAAGTAGGTCAAAATATTAAAAAATTAAGGGAAGAAAAGGGAATTTCTCAATTTAAACTTGCAATTGAAGTTGATTGTACGCCATCAACCATAGCCGGCATTGAGGCTGGTGTAAATACCACTCTTGCAAGATTATACGCTATTTCAAAAGTCCTTGGTGTTGAACCATATCAATTATTAAAATAATAATTTTATGAAGGGGAAATCTAAAATCCCATAAGCCCGCTACTCAAGCAAACATCTCCAAAAGTTGCGCTAAAAGTTTTTTAATACTATAATCGGTGGAGAAGAAAATCAGGAACTTTAAAGGGAAGGTAAGAGAAAATGGCAAATTCAGTTGTTATAGTAGGGCGCGTTGGACAAGACCCCGAAATGAAATATTATGACAGCGGAAAAATAAAGACAACATTTTCTGTTGCCGTAAACCGTTGGGATTCAAGAACAAAAGAGCAAGTTACAGACTGGTTTAATATTGAAGTTTGGGATAAGCAGGCTGAAATAGCGGGTGAATGGGTGAAAAAGGGAAGCCTTGTCGGAGTTGAAGGCAGGGCAGTATCCAGCAAGTGGCAAACACCTGATGGCGAGATGGTTGAAAGATTTTTAATAAGATGTACAAATTTAAGGCTTATGAACTCTAAAAAGGATGAAGCCCAAGGGATAGCTTAGATGTTAATTTCTAATTCTATAGGCATAGTTGCAGACGACCTCACGGGCGCAAATGATACCGCTCTTCAATTTTTCATGAAAGGTTCAAACACAGAAATTATCCTTGATATTAATTCGCTGAATGAGAATCATCTAAATGTTGAAACCTGGGCGCTTTGCAACGAAACCAGAAATATAGCCCCTGAAGATGCCGGAAGAATAGTATTTGAGGCAACAAGGGTCTTAAAAGAAAAATTTGGCATTGAATATTTCTATAAAAAAATTGATTCAACATTAAGGGGTAATATATCGGTTGAAATCCTTGCAATGCTTGAAGCCACAGGGTATGATGCAGCAATAGTGGCACCTGCCTTTGTTCAGGAAGGAAGAATTACAATCGGTGGCTATCAGCTTTTAAAGGGCATCCCAATTGAAAGAACAGATGCTGCACGAGACCCCAAGGCTCCAATCTATGAATCATATATACCTGACATTTTAAAAAGAGGCTTGAGCGACAACGCTAAAGAGCTTGTAGCTTCAATTGAGATGAAAACAATTGCAAAAGGCGCGGGACCTATTGCCTTAAAATTAAATGAATTAATCTCATCAGGTAAAAAATTGATTGTTATGGATTCTGTTTCTACAGTTGATTTTGAACAAATAGTACTTGCTATGCAAAAAAGCACCTATAATATTTTACCCGCAGGCTCTGCAGGTTTGGCTCACGCTCTTGGTGCTGTTTGGCTAACAGAAATTAAACCGCCTGTGCAAAAGCAGGTGCCGTTTCTTCCAAAGCTAATCCTTTCAGGTTCTGCAACATCTTTAACCGCACTTCAGGTAAAGAAACTTGAAATGGATACTGATATTGAAAATACATATTTTGTTTCTCTTCGTCTTGATGATGTGCTAAAAGAACCGGATAGCGCACTTGTAGATAGAATTGTAGCCAACCTGGTAAAAGACAATATTGTAGCTGTCCATGTTTGCGATTTAACAGAAGAACTCTCAAATGAAGAAGCCCAAAGTAAACTTATAGATGAAGGAATCACAAAAGAAGACCTTGCAACAAGAATAACCGATTATCTTGCAAAGCTTGCAAGCAGCATAAAACAAAAATCACAGTTTATTTTAATTACAATCGGGGGCGAAACCTCGTACAGATGTTCTAAAGCCATAAATTGCGAATACCTGCAGGTCGTAGATTCTATTCTTCCATCAATTCCCCTTTGTATGGATTCAAACGCGCAATTAATAGTCACAAAATCAGGAAATTTAGGCACTTCATCCACTCTGATTGATATAGTTAAATATTTTGAACACCATGAATAAAAAAATTGCAATAACAACAGGAGATACTCTTGGCATTGGAGAAGAGATAACAATTAAAGCTTTAAATGCCTTAAATTTGCCTGAAGATGAAATTTTAATAATAGGTAAAAACATAAACCATACTCTAAATACAGCCTATGAAACAATAGAGATTGACCCTAATGATAATGGTAAATTCTGCTTTGAAAGCCTAAAGACCGCATCAAGTCTTGCAAACGAAGATAAGATTAAAGCAATAGTTACAGCCCCTGTTTCAAAAGAAGCACTTCATAAATCAGGGTACAAATATTCAGGACAAACGGAAATCTTGCAGAAATTTTTAGGAAATAAAGATTCTAAAGCAGAAATGATGTTTATCTCAAAAGATTTGAGGGTCTTGCTTTTAACCCGCCACCTGGCTCTTAAGGATATACAACTGGATAAAGATTTAATAGTAGAAAAAGTATTAAGAACAAACTCATTTCTGGTTGAAAAATGCGGAATTTCTAAACCAAAATTTGCCCTCTGCGCACTAAACCCCCATGCCGGCGAAAACGGCATTTTAGGATATGAAGAACTTGATATTATGATGCCTGCCGTAAAAACCCTGAGAAACCTTGGTATTAATATCACAGACCCTCTAAGTGCAGACGGGCTCTTTGCGCATGTTGGTGAAAATTATTTAAATAATAAAATACAAGACTATGACTGCATTTTAGCAAGCTACCATGACCAGGGGCTATGCCCTGTTAAAGCTTTATGTTTCAAACATGTTGTAAATACAACCATAGGCTTAAAAGTTATAAGAACATCTCCATCATCAGGTACAGCATATGATATAGCGGGAAAAAATATTGCAGACCCAAGTGGAATGATTGAAGCAATCAAACTTGCCTTTAAATTATCATCATAAAAATATTTTTAAAGAATAATAGCTGAAAGAGCGATTTTTTCTTCCCTTCGTGGAAATAAAATGTCTGTATTATGGCAAACTTTTATAACGATTATCAGGATAGAAAAAATTGTAACAATATAGGCGGAGACGGTGCATCCTGCTCTATTGACCCTTCAACCTACGCTCTTGAAGAATTACTTTTGAATGAAATAAAGCAAATTGCATTTTATGTAACAAAGCTTGCAGATTTCAATCTGCAAAATGAAAATATTATGCAAAAAGCAATACGGGCACTCTCTGTAATTCTTATAAATACAGCATTTCGTATGGATGATTATAAAAATCTATTATACAACCTTGAAATTGATAAACTTGAAGTAAGAGAAAAATATTTAGAATGCGCAAAAGAAAACCGCATAAAATACGAACTTGTCGAAAATGCAATAAAGCTTCCGGAGAAAGCAACCTTAACAAATCTTTTAAGAGCAGGCGAAGCACTTGTTGTTGAAAAAAGAAATTCTTATGAACCAAAAAAACTCAGCTTGATTGAGCTTATAACATTTTTTGCAAAAACGACAAGTATTAATATTGAAAAATTATCCCATCTTGGATTTAAAAACCCTGAATGGAATTTTCAAATCTTAAAATTTTTAAATCTTACAAATATCTCATCCAAAAAAACCGAAAAACTAAAACAGAGTATCTGCGATTTTTCAAAAATTTCATTTGATATATGGAAAAAATTAACAGAAACTCTTGAAAAAACCTATGGCAAAAGAATTGAAAACAATATAAATTTTGAAATAAAAGAAGGTAAATCAATCCTTGTTTCAGGTTCTGATTTAGATGAATTAGATAAACTCTTAGAAGCTGTGGAAGGCGAAGATATAAATATTTACACAAATTCAAGTCTTTTTAGCGCCTTTTGCTATCCTCATTTTTTAAAGTATAAAAATTTAATCGGGCACTTTGGAGATGAAAATGCAGAAATAGATTTCACAAACTTCAAAGGTGTAATTTTTACCACGCAAAATTTCTTGCAAAAAGTTGACTATCTAAGGCATGGAACAATTTACACAACAAAAATTATAGCTCCTGAAAAAATGATTAGGGTTACAGATTATGATTTTAAGCCATTAATTGAAAATGCCCTTAAAACAACAGGTTTTGCAAAAGAAGATGTGCAAAAATCCAAAGAAGTAACTTTAAAATATAATATTCAGGATATTGATAACATAATAGAAGGAGCAAACGGTAAAGAAATATATGTTATCGTGGGCTCATACAACAAAGAAGAAATATTGAAAAAATTTGAAGGCAAAACCCTGATTAAACTTGATTCTCCTGTTGAAATACAGCTTTTAATTCATATTTTAAATAAAACAAATTGCACAAATTTGGTACTTGTACTCACCCACTGTACACCCAATACTATAAATATTCTTTTAAGTACATTATTTAGCAATCCTGTTAAAATTTATTTTGCAAAATGCCCAAATTATTTAATTAATCCACATATAATAGCAGCATTAACCGAAGAATTTGATGTTGAAATGATATAAATTCTAAATATGCAATCTTCTATCCAGTTCTTCTTTAAGAGCATTTCCTTTAAATATAATCAAAGCTGACATTGTTATAATGCTCACAGCTGCGCATATCGCTGATGGACATACAACATTTAGTACATTAAAAAGATACAGTATTAATGGCATCATTCCAAAGCAAATATTTAATACAAGATAAAAAATATAATCCTGTGGTTTCAAACACAAAAATAAGGCTAAAATAATAGTAGCAGCTATTGCACAAACATATAAAACAGGCAGTACAAAATCCACAGACCAATGATGGAAACCTGTTGCAGCATCCCACAGAAGCACAAGCAGTGAAGCCATGATAGAAAGCCATAAAACAGCTTTCACAGGATTTTCCCGTTTCTTTGCAGCAATACCAAATACAAGCCAAAAACTTGCAAGCCCTGCAAGCACATAATTCAGCCACCAGCTTTGTCCTGCTATACTGGCATTAACTGCAAAGCATACAGATACTGCTATTGCACTGCAAAGAATTAATATTTTAAACAACAATAGGCGCCTTGGCTTCTCTGGAGGAATATCCGGAAACAATTCTTCTTTGCTGACATCACCGGTTAAGCACCCGCTGCATAAAGGGCAGTGTTCAAAATTTCCTGCAACTTTTACCTTACATTTCTCACAGTAGTACATAAATTATTTTCCTGTTTCTATTTTATTTGCAGCAATTTCAACTTCAATACCCATCTGGGTTAAAAAGCGAAAAAATGTACGTTCAACATCACGGCTATAAAACGGACTTGCAAAGCTGATAACATAATTATCACCAAAAGAGCAGGAACATGCCTGCAAAATATCAGGTGATGTATATGCAGTAAAAAGATTTATATATTTTTCCATCTCTTTTGGCATTGAAACCCTTCCTACATTTGAAAAAGAAGCTGTAGTTTTTCTTCTCATAATAAAAGCTGCTGTACGCAATATTGCATCTTTAACAAAAAGCGGCAGAAGACGAATTAAAATATTATGCTCCAGGGCTGACCACACATTCATTTGCTCTTTCAACTTTTCTTCTTTTAACTCTTCCTTAAACACCTGCCTGATATAAGATGCAACCACTTCAAGGCTGTCTTCCTGATAGCTGAAATTATACCCCGCATTAATCACAGTAAAGAAATTACGGGCTGATTCAGAAGGAAAATAATTTCTTAAATTTACAGGTATAGTAATTACTATAGGTTCTTTTTGTTCTCTTAAATTCATTTCCTGATGAATCGCCATAATAAATAAAGATGTTAAAAGTTCCGTTATAGTTATACCCATAGACCTTGAACATTCTAACAATGATTTAAGAGACATTTTTCCTTCTATAATAGATAAATGCCTGTCCGGTAAATGTTCTTTATTTAAACAATATGCCTTTTTTCTTTTAGAAATCTTTGTACCGTTGGGTTTTTCGTAATATTTTTGGAAACTGTCATCTCTTTTTTGAAACCAAGAAGCATCATAATCAAGCGAAGGTACAGATGCAAATTCTTCACAATGACGTTCCAAAAGATAGTAATAAATCAAAGTTCTAAAAAATTGTAATGCGCCTGTTCCATCAGTGAGCGTGTGATAAATTTCCACACTGACACGTTTATTGTAATAAAGCACTCGAAAAAGTAAACTTTCCTTATTTGTATCATATAGCGGTATACAGGGTAATTCATATTCTTTTTGAACAACAGGTTTTATATCACTTTCTTCAAGATAATACCAAAATGCACCCCTTTTCATTACAGATTGGAAAAATGGAAATTGTTCAACAGCCCTATCTAAAGCTGTTTGCAATATTACGGGATTTATAAAATCTTTAAGTTCGCAAACAAAACGAAATACCTTAGAATCACGCATACTGCTGTTTGACGGAAATATTTTCGCTGCATTATCTAAACGGCTCCATCTTGGCAAAACTTTATTGTTCATTAAAACTTTTTCTCCTTTAAAAAATTATTGATGATTTCATATGTTTTTCTTACTTGTTCAAACCAGCTTGGAAGAGAAAAATATCCATGAATTGCATCAGGCATTCTGACAACTTCTGTGTATACTCCCGATTCTTGGAGCCTATGCCCAAATTCCTCCCCTTCGTCTCTCAAAGGACAGTACTGTGCTGTAATTATAAGCGTAGATGGTAAATTGGAAAAATCTTTCGCTAAAAGCGGAGCAAAATAAGGATTTTTAAAATCGGCATCCGATGAAGAATAAAGCTCCATATAGTCTCTTACGCGCTTTGATGTTAATAAATACCCGGTTCCATTTTCCCGAACAGATTCAAAAGGAGAAGTTCTGGAGTGGTCAGCAGCTGTTGCAGGATAAATTAAAATTTGTTTTGACGGATAAAATTCTTTGCGGTCGCGCGCTAAAAGAGAAACTGCAGCAGCAAGATTCCCTCCGGCGCTATCCCCTATCAAAATAATATTTTCAGGTTTTACCCCAAGAATTTCAAAATTTGAAAAAATCTCTTTTGCTACAGCATAACAGTCTTCCAATCCTCCGGGAAAACGGCATTCCGGCGCAAGTCTGTAATCAACCGAAACTACTCTGTGACCCGTTAGCTTAGACATATCAGAACAAACGCCGTCATAGCTGTCTATATTTCCTGTTACCCAGCCTCCTCCGTGGAAAAACAATAAAACAGAATCAGATACATTTTCTTTTGGGGTGAATATTCTAACCGGTACATCATGTCTGCCGCAGCATACCTTATGTTCCCAAATACTATAAAGTTCAGGTTTTTTTAAACGCCAGGATTTAATTCTTTCAAACTCTCTTGCAAGCGGATAATTCTTTTTAATATCGATATCCCTGTATGATAATATCGCCAGCGCCGCACGCATTGCTTTACTGATTGCCACATTCATCCCTTTCTTTGGGCGCGTATAAATATTTAATATATTAACAAAGCGCACCCTAAATAGCAAATTACCCTGTCGGTTTTTTAAAATATAATCTGTCTTTACCATTATGAAGCAATATTAATTTTTCTTTCCTTTCCTGCATCTTTATTATAGAATTGAAGCAACAAAGAAGTGTATAGAAAAAAGAAGAAAGAAAAGAAAAATGGAAAACATGCCAGAATCTAAAAAAATGCAGATTACAATCGGCGGGAAGATTGTAGAGATTGAAACAGGTAAGTATGCTCAAAGCGCTACTTCATCTGTTACCGTAAGATGCGAGGATACAATGCTTTTTATCCACTCAACAGTAAGTAAAGAGCCTCGTGTTGGAATAGATTTTTTCCCATTATTAATTGATTACGAAGAAAGAATGTCAGCAATAGGAAGAATCCCCGGCGGCTTTACAAGAACCGAAGGAAAATCTTCCGAAAAAGCAATATTGGTATCAAGATTGATTGACCGTCCTATCCGTCCCCTATGGCCTAAAGGATATAGAAACGACGTTCAGGTTGTTGTTCAATTGTTTAGCTATGACCAGAAAAATCAGCCTGATACATTAGCAATTCTTGGCGCTTCAACTGCCCTAATGCTTTCAGGCGCCCCATTTGAAGGACCTGTCGGTGCAGTTCGTGTTGGAAGAATTGATGGTAATTTTGTTGCAAACCCAACCCATCAGGAAGCTGAAAAATCAGATATGGATATCGTTGTAGCAGGCACAATGGATTCTGTTATTATGGTTGAAGCAGGCTGCAAATTTGTAACCGAAGATGATATTATGGCAGCCGTTGAATTTGCACAAGTTGAAATCAAAAAACAGTGTGAAGCTCAAATAGAATTTGCAAACCGCTGCGGTGTTGTTCGCGAAAACTTCGTAAATCCTTATGATACATCAGAACTTGCAGCAATTATTAAAGATAACTGCTACGATATAATATCAGATGCTTATCATAATTTTGACCGCGAATACAGAAAAAATAAACTTGATGAAGCAAAACAAATTGTTAAAGATAAAGTTACAGCCCTTGATGACAGCCACCCAATCAAAGCTATGATGGAAGAAACAGGCATTGATTTTGTAGCCGAAGAATTTAAAGCTCTTGAAAAGAAAATTATGAGAGCAATGATTGTAAATGAGGGCGTTCGTGCTGATGGCAGAAAAACTTTTGAAGTACGCCCTATCTGGTGCGAAGTAGGCGTCATCCCAAGAGCACACGGAAGTGCGGTATTTACAAGAGGACAAACTCAGATTTTATCCTGCGCAACTTTAGCAGGTCCTCAAATGGCTCAAGAACTTGACGGCGTTGACCCTCTTACTAAAAAAAGCTATATGCACAAATACATATTCCCTGGCTTTTCAGTTGGTGAAGTAAAACCATTAAGAGGTCCAGGCAGACGTGAAATTGGTCATGGAAATTTAGCAGAACGTGCTAATGTTCCGGCGTTGCCTGATGAAAAAGATTTCCCGTATACAATAAGAGTAACATCAGATGTACTTGAATCAAATGGTTCAACATCAATGGGTTCAACCTGTGCAAGCTCTATGGCTCTAATGAACGCCGGTGTTCCTGTTAAATGTATGATAGGCGGCGTTGCTATGGGTCTTATTAAAGAAGGAGATACAGACGTTGTATTAACTGATATTCAAGGTATTGAAGACTTCCTTGGTGATATGGACTTTAAAGTAACAGGTAACGATACAGGCATCACTGCTCTTCAAATGGATATGAAGATTAAAGGCATTTCAAATGAAACACTTCGCCGCGCTTTATATCAGGCAAAAGACGGTAGAATTTATATTATGAGCAAGATGAGAGAAGCAATCTCTGAACCAAATAAAGAATTATCAGAATTTGCTCCAAGATTATTCTCTATGACAATACCGACTGAAGACATAGGAACCGTAATCGGACCCGGCGGAAAAATGATTAGAAGCATAATTGACGCCTCTGGCGCTGAAATTGATATAAAAGATGACGGTACAGTTACAATTACATCAAACGACAAAGAAGGTACAGATATTGCAATCAAAATGATTAAAGATTTAACCTTCAAAGCAGAACCGGGTTGCATTTACAAAGGCAAAGTTGTTAGAATTATCCCTATTGGTGCTTTTGTAGAACTTGCCCCCGGAAAAGACGGCATGGTGCATATTTCACAAGTTTGCAACGAAAGAATTGACACTGTTGAATCAAAACTTTCAATAGGCGACAATGTAGTTGTTAAAGTTGTAAAAATTGATGATAAAGGAAGAGTAAACCTTACAATTAAAGGAGTAAGTGATGAAGAGAAAAATCAATTCAATTAAAAACCTGCTTTTAACCGCAGTTTTAGGCGGATGTTTGGTTCTTTTATCAGGCTGCACATCTTTAAGCTATGTAGGAGACGACTTTGATTCTAAAAAAAGTGCAGCACTCCAAACAAGTGAATTGTTTACTTTTTCAACATATACAAAAACATCGGATGAAGAAAATATTGATATGAAGCTGGGGGTTGCAAAAACCCCCCTTCCTGATGCCTTAGTGGTTTATATAAATGTAAAAAATAATTCAAAGGCAGCAGATTATGTCTTTTATCTAAAGGATTTGGTTATCAAGACAGGAAATGAAACCCTAACACCTATTCCGCCATCAGCATACCTAAATGCCTACCAAAGCTATGAAACAGGTACATACAACGGGCTTTCAAACATAGCCCCGACTTTAGGCGCCTTTGCAGATATACAAAATGCATACCAAAATGTTAACAATATGGTAAATACTGCTTCTGTAAAAAATAATGTTAATAATGCTGCAACAAGCCAGATAGGTTCAATTGCAAAAGGTATTTCATCACACACAATAACTTCAGCAGGAGTTATTAAAACAGGAAGCTCTGATTTCTTTTATATATTCTTAAAAGACCCTGGAATGCTGCCCATTGATATTACTTATAAAGATTTAAATTTTTCATTTGGCAGCTCTAAAGAAACTAAATAAAAAAATAAATATAATCTAAGGTGCATCTTTGAAAGCAAACAAAATATGTGGTTCTAAATTAAAAAAAGCTCAACATATTGTGGAGTTGGCTCTGCTTGCACCTTTTATTATGTTTTTTATTGGAATTGTTTATCAAATTGCAATCACAATCCATACCAATTATAAATTTAACGCCTCTCTTTATGAGGCTGTAAGTTTTATCTCTTTCACAAATAAAATAAATTCAACAGCGGAAGAAACTGTTGAAAATATTGAAAAATACGCAAAAATTCTTTTAAAAGAACGCCATGCACCCTATGAAAATTCTCTTGAAGTAAAACTTACAAACACAGGAGATATTGATTTTTTAATAGGATTTTATAGATATACATCCACTTTCACAATTTTTAACGGCCTTGATAACTTTAACCCGCAAAATTACAACTATTTAACAATAATCCCCATAAACAGTGCCATTTTAAGAAAAAATTCTTTTGAAATCCCTGATGCCTTTTTTGAAGACGATTGCAAAATAGAATCCAATCAAAATCAGGACACAGCGCCTTTGAGAACAAAAACTCAAAATAATACGGAAGGACACCATATAGAAATCCCGGAGGTTGATTTACAATGAAGCCTCTTAAAAAAGATATCATATATAAAAAATCAAAAGCAGCTCTTGCAGGTGCATTGATTATTTTTATGGTATCATTTTTGGTTTTTTGTATTTGTGCAACAGATGTTGGAAACGTTGTCACATCCCGTTATAAAGCCCAAAAAATTACAGAAACCATAACTCTATATGCAGCATCATATATTGCCTCTCTGGATGAATCCGAAAGAAATACTTCATCATTGGATGATATTAAAGAGAGATTTGAAAACCTATACTCAAATAAAGAAATCACAGGTGTTTATAGATTTAAAATTTCAGATATAGAAATCAATAATGATGATTCTGATGCACCTAAAATTAAACTGACTACAACCACATCTATCCCGACACTTTTTTTGAGATATGTTGGCTTTGGAATAATTAATATCATACAAACTTCATATGCAAAAGCCTCTCAAGTTCAAATACCTGAAATTGATTCTGATGATAAATCTTACACATTTAGGTCAGAAAAAATCATAACCGATAAAAGAGGGGACGATTTAAAAATAACATATAACGGTGATTATCTTGCCTTTGCGGGATTAAACGACAGAGATAACATTTATTGGATTGATATAGGTTCAATGAGCAATAACGAGGATAAAAAACATTTTACAATTTCAAACACCGATTCAAGCTATGATACCTGGTGTATCTCAAAAGACAGTACATTTGATTTAACAAATGACCCCGATAAAACAATCGGGCTTATCCGATACATAAAAATAATAAAAGTGGATAGCTGCACATCTAAAACCGTGGAAGGAGCAGGTGTTTTAGAAGAAAGTACAGATGCAGAAAACACTGATACAGGAAATAAAAATGAAGGCGCACAGCCTGAAAATGAGGATACTGAAGAAAGCACCGCAGAACCTATTGTTACAATCCTAAATTCGGTTAAGATAATAAGCCGCAAAGAATTTTTAAACTGAATAATATTTGGTGTAAAATTATATTAGCACTTTTTTAAAAAATCAAGACAGGGGAAGCCAAAAGGAAGTTTTATGGAAGAGAATAAATCTAAAACACTGTTGTTAATAGATGGGCACGCCCTTGCTTTTAGGATGTTTTTTGCGCTTGAGCGCACAAATATGCAGACAACCGAACATACGCCTACCTGGGCAGTTTACGGTTTTTTTAAAGCAATATTTGACCTTTTAAGACAAAATAACGGGCTTGAAGGCATTAAGCCCGATTCAATCGCCGTAGCTTTTGATGTTTCAAGACACACTTTCCGCCTTGAAAAATATGAAGGATACAAAGCAAACAGAGAATCTATGCCGGATTCCCTCCGCCCACAGCTAGAGCTTATTATGGAGGGCTTAAAGGCACTTAATATCCCAATTTACACAAAAGAAGGTTTTGAAGGAGATGATATTATAGGCACCATCTCAAAAATGGCAACAGCACTTCATCATAAAACCTATATTTTAACAGGTGACAGAGACTCTTTCCAGCTTATCAATAAAGAAGGTACAGTAAGTGTTTTAATCCCAAGCAAGGGTGAAATTTTAACCTACGATTGGAATAAAGTTTATGAAAAAATGGAAGTATATCCAAATCAGGTTATAGACTACAAGGCTCTTTGCGGCGATACATCAGATAATATACCAGGCGTTAAGGGAATAGGTCCAAAAACCGCAGCAGGACTGTTAAATGAGTATCAAACGCTGGAAAATATTTATAAAAACATTGATAACATTACAAAAAAATCAGTAAAAGAAAAACTGATTGAACATAAGGGAATAGCAGAGCTGTCACAGTTTTTAGCCACAATTAAAACAGATGTTGAAATTGATTTTGATTTTGCAAATACCTGCCTTGAGATTGAAAAAAAGAATAATGTCATTGAATTTTTCAACAAGGTTCAATTTTTTAGCTTTGTAAAAAATATTGATAACCTTCTAAAACCATTCTTATGCAAAGATGAAGCCGGTCAAAATATTACCGCAGGCAGGGAAACTTCAAATAATATAGATGAAAAAGAAGCTTCTATTGTTAAATTTAAAGAAGATGAACCTGAAACAAATAATTCAAACCCAATTCAAGGTTCATTATTCGGCATATTGGAGCAGCCTGCGCAAACCCAAAACAATAAACCTGTTTTTGAAAAAACGGATTTTGAAACATTGAAAACCCGCCTAAATGAAATCAAAACCCCGCTTTCATTTTTAATAGATAACGATACGGTTTATTTTGCAGCCGATAACCTTTCTACAAGTGCATCTTTTGATATTGCGCAAGAAATTTTAAAGAATGATAAAATTCAAAAAATCACCTTTGATATTAAAAATGCGCTTGAAATATTTCCTGAAATTGAAGGTATTATTGATGATGTTATGCTATCAAGCTATGTTAAAGATTCATCAAGAAAACATGATTTAGTAAGCCAAATTCAAAATTATCTTAAAATTATCCCTGATGAAACCAATAAAAATGAGCTTGCTTACTGCATTTTAAAACTGCACGAATTTTACCAAAAAACATTTACCGTTGAAGAAAAAAATGTCTTGAAAGATATTGAGCTGCCGCTTGCTTTTGTTTTATCAAAAATGGAAAAAGAAGGCGTATGTCTTGATGTTGACTATTTAAAAGAATTATCGGAAGAAATAAACAGCAAAGTTTCAGGCTTTGAAGCTGATATTTATAAAGAAGCAGGAAGGATTTTTAATATAAATTCTCCAAAACAGGTTGGCGAAGTACTTTTCGATACATTAAAAATCAAACCCGGCAAGAAAAACAAAACCGGCTATTCAACAAATGCCAAAATCCTTGAAGATTTGGCACAAGAGCATAAAATTGCCAGTGATATTTTAGAGCACAGAACATTAATGAAGCTAAAAACTACATATGTTGATAACTTGCCAAAGCTTTTAGGAAAAGATAACAAGCTGCACACACATTTTAATCAGATTGTAACCACAACAGGGCGTCTTTCAAGCTCTGACCCTAATCTTCAAAATATACCGATTAGAACAGAATTTTCAAATAGAATCCGTGCCGCCTTTATCCCCTGCAGTGATGATTATTCAATCCTTGCAGCTGATTATTCACAAATAGAATTAAGGCTTCTTGCCCATATATCTGGCGATGAGGCACTTATTAACGCATTTTTACATGATGCTGATATCCACACACTTACAGCCTCAAGAATTTTTGATGTTTCAACCGATAATGTTACAAAGGAAATGCGAAGAAAAGCAAAAGCCGTAAATTTTGGAATAGTATACGGACAAACCCGCTACGGCTTAGCTTCTGCCCTTGGTATAACACCAATTGAAGCCCAAACTTTCATTGATAAATATTTTAAACAATACCCAAAAATCAATACCTACATTACAAATACGCTGATTCAAGCCCATGAAAACGGCTATGTTGAAACCTTATACGGCAGAAGGCGCTATTTAGGGGAAGAATTAAACTCAAGAAATACAAAAATAAGAGAATTTGCGGAACGCGCCGCAATAAACGCGCCTCTGCAGGGTTCTGCCGCTGATTTAATCAAAATAGCAATGATAGAGCTTAATAGCAGCTTAAAAGAAAAAAATCTGCCAGCAAAAATGCTTTTACAGGTGCATGACGAACTTGTGCTTGAAGTAAGAAACGATAAGCTCGATGAAGTTAAAGAAGCAGTAATAAAGGCTATGGAGCTAAATCAGCCTTTAAGAGTGCCGTTGGTTGCAGATGTTAAAATCGGCAAAACCTGGAAGGATAGCAAATAATGAAAAAAAACATGTTAATATCTATGTTAACGCTTTGTGCGTTTTGCAGCCCGATATGTTTTAATACAGTTCATAATAATGCTTTAAATACACCTGGAACAGCTGAAGCTGCCACCTACCTTGATGATTCAAGCAAAAATTTCGGAATTTCAGCTGATAATATGTATTTAACATCGCTTTCCGTTTTAAACAGTTTGGACTATGAAATTATTGAAATGCAGTCTAAAAGCGGATATATCCTCTTTAGAACAGGCGCAAAAGATTATATTATGACAGTAACTGCTATAACACCGGTTACATCAAATATTAAAATCCTCCCTGCAAACAGCGTTTATTCAACAGGCACCACTGTTCAAAAAACAATCTTTAACGAGTTGGAATTAAATAAGTTAAATCTCCTTAAAAAACAAGGCTAAAATACTATGGAAGACAATCCAAAAAATGATTATAAATACGCTCTTTGCCTTGTAGATATCTCAACTCTTGGCACAAAAACTTTTTCATACCTTATTCCTGATGATATGAAGAATATAATAAAGATTGGCCAGCCTGTAACCCTGCCTTTTGGAAACGGGAATCGTAAAATAAAAGGATACGTTGTAGGATTTTCAAATTACCTTGAAGAGGGAATTAAGGCAAAATATATTGATGAAATTTTAGATACGGAGCCAATGTTTACCCTTGAATACTTAAAAATGCTTGAATGGGTTGCAAATTATTATTTTTCAGACCTTCCAACAGTTTTAAAGACTGCACTCCCTGAAAAATTTTTCCAAAAGAATCTAAAAAACTACAGAAAACCTAATAAAGAATTAAAGGTACTGCAAACTGAAAAATCAAAGGATAAGCACACTCTATCTAAAGAGCAGCAGAAAATTTATGATGATATTAAAAAAGTAGATGCCAAAACCTCTCTATTATACGGCATTACAGGTTCAGGCAAAACAGAAATTTATTTTAAACTGATTGAAGATACAATTAAAGAAGGTAAAAATGTACTTTTTCTGGCACCTGAAATCGCTCTTGTATCACAGCTTACAGCCCGCACAATTAAAAGATTTGGCAAAACCTCCGTTGGAATCTGGCACAGTTCAATCACAGAAGCTGAAAAATATAAAGTATGGCAAAAATTAAGAAATGATGAAATAAAAATCCTGTTTGGAGCCCGCTCATCAGTATTTGCACCAATTAAAAATTTAGGGCTCATAATAATTGATGAAGAAAATGACCCAGCCTACAAGCAGACCATGCCATCTCCAAGATATTCAGCCGTTGAAGTAGCAAAAAAACTCATTGAATTGAATGATGATATAAATGGGGGTGCAAAATTAATCCTTGGCAGTGCTACCCCTGATATTAAAAGCTATTATGAGGCTAAAAATTCAAATTCTCTTTTTGTTTTGAATAAAAGATACAATAATGCAGAACTTCCCAAAGTAAAAATTATCGATATGCGGATGGAGCGCGGTTTTGGAAACAACGGTATTTTTTCAAAATATTTGATTGATGAAATCCATAGAACCGTAAAAAATAAAAATCAGGTAATTTTGCTCATAAATAGGCGCGGTTTTTCAAGCTACACACAGTGTATGGAATGTTCAACCGTAATTGAATGCCCAAAATGCGCAATTCCTTTGATTTACCATTCCCAAACCCATTCGCACCGCTGCCACTACTGTAACTATGAAATTAAAAACCTCACCAAATGCCCGAAATGCGAATCGGAAGGTACTTTGGAAAACTTTGGCACAGGCACTCAAAGGGTAGAAGAAGTTGCAGCTAAAATTTTTCCCGATTACAAAATTCAAAGGCTTGATTCAGACAGTTTGAGCAAAAAAAACGAGCACTTTGAAATTTTAGAGAATTTTTCAAACGGTGAGATTGATATTTTAATCGGCACACAAATGATAGCAAAAGGGCTTGATAACCCGAATGTTACGCTTGTTGGCGTCATAAATGCTGATTTAAGCTTCAACCTGCCCGATTTTAGAAGCTCTGAGCGCGGCTTTTCGCTCCTCTGCCAGGTTGCAGGGCGTTCAGGGCGCGGAAAAGACGAAGGTAAGGTAATTTTCCAAACCTTTAATAATTCAAATATTTTCCTGGATAAGGCTCGCGAACAGGATTATGAAAGCTTTTTTGAAAATGAAATCGAAATCAGAGAAGCCTTTGACTACCCGCCGTTTTCAAAAATTATAAGAATAATATTAAGTTCCGATAATAATTTCCGCGCAGAAAAATCTGCAATGGAAATCGCTATGCGTTTAAAAGATTGGATTGATAAACAAAGCTTGTCTGAAAGATTAATCGTTATGGGTCCTGCAGCTTGCGTCTTAGAAAAAATCAGGGGCGAATTTCGATTTAACATCATAGTAAAAAACAAGCTTGAAGAAAAAGGGCACAACATAATCCTTTCATTTTTAAGAAAAATTATTCTTCCAAATGATATTAAAATGGTTGTAGATGTTGACCCTATGGATATTTTATAGATGTTAATCAAGGGAAATTTAAATTCTAATAAAACTGATATCCTGATAGATTCCTGCGCAAAGCTTTTAAATCAAGGGGTTAGCGCGGATAAGATTCTTGTCATTGTGCAAAATTTTAAGAAAAAGAATGAATTTACAAAAAAAATAAAAGAAAAGCTTGAAATAGAGGCTCTTACAAACCTTAATATCTACACATTTTTTGGGCTTGTATATAATAAAATTCTTGAAAACTGGCTTTTGGTTGAAAATAAAATAAAAGACGATAATGCAAAAATCACTCCGAATCTTTCAGGGTTGGAAGTCAGCCAATACATTTTTAAAAACGCCATAGATGAAATAAAATTTAAAGGCTATAATTCAAAAGTAAACCTCTTGCACCAGCTTTTAAGGCGCTATTCGCTCTGTGTTTTAAATGCACTCACACCAGATGAAATAAAAGACCGCTCAAGGATTCTTTTAGACCCTTTCTATTCCGATATCAAAAATGCACTGAATCTATATAAGCTTAAAACCCTGAATTTAAGAGCATTTGACTATCTAAGACAGGCAGATATTTTTAAATTTATTTATGAAAATACATTAAATTCCTTTGAATACGTATTTTTGGATGATGGTGATGAGATAACCCCTGCACTTTTTCAATATTTAAATCACATAAAAAAAGATGTTAAAGAATTTTTCATAGCCTATGATGAATTTGGCTGCACAAGAAAAGGATTTTTAGGCGCCCTTGAATTTGATTTTGAAAGATTTTTAAATGAAAAACCCGTTATTCTAAAACCATCTTTTAAAGATAAAAAAGCGGATGAAATCTTTACTGCTGTAAAAAATGAAACTCCTGTTTTAATTGAAAATTCCATTAAAAAAAGTTTTATAAGACAAGATGAGATGATAGAAGATGTTATAAACCAAATAACTGCGCTTCTTTCAAACCCGAAAAACAGGTTGCAGCCTTCTGATATCTCAATCATTACCCCAAATATTGATAATTATCTTAAAATGCAGTTTGGTAAATTAAATTATCCTGTTAAATTTTTATCAGGAAGCGGAAAACTTTCTCATAATCCTGTCATAGGTTCAATTTTAGAGATTTTAAAAATTTTAAATAATAAAAATTTAAAAATTTCTCCCTATATTTTAAGAGGAATTTTAGCCAAAATTCTAAAAACAGATTTTATTCTCACCTTAAAAATTACGGACAAATACGAAGTTGACGGCGAAGATATATTTAAAACCCTAAAAAATTTTAAGGATAATAAAAATATAGAGCGCTTTTTGGAATTATCAAATGAAATTAAAGATTTAAAACTATCTGAACAGTTATTTGCAATCTCAAATGAATATATCCCATTAACCCTTGAAAATAAGGACAATATCTATAAAATTAACCAGCTTTTAAAACAGATAAGAGATTTTGAAGAAACATTCAAGGATTCCGTTTCAAATAAAGAACTTATTTTTCAGCTTGAAAACACAATAATTTCTGAAAACCCCCTAAATAGCGAAGTTAAAGAAGAAAATGCCATAATCGTTTCTACCGCACAAAAAATAATAGATAATTCAATAAAATCAAAACATACATTCATTTTAGATACCACAAGTTCAAACTGGATAAAGCAGGATATAGGACCCCTTTATAATGCCTGGGTATTTCAAAAAAGCTGGAAAAAACGCTCTTTTGAGCTTGAAGACAATATAAAATGTTCACTTGATAAAACAGCAAGGATTTTAAGGAAAATCTATCTTTTAAATGAAGGTGTACCAGAATCCGCCCAAAGCAGCAGCACAGAAGCTGCCCTAAATGAAGGTAAAATTTATATCTATTCAAGTATTTACGATTTTTTAGGTGCTGAAAATTTTAAAGGCATAAACCATTTTTTCAAAGAGCCTGACCTAGGTACCCAAACTGAGCAAACAGATAAAAAAGAATTTAAAATAATCCCCCGCCCTGACCAGGCGCCTGTTTTAGAATACAAAGAAGGCAAAATGGCAGTAAGTGCAGTTGCAGGAGCAGGAAAAACCACAATAATGCTTGCACTTATTTTAAAACTTCTTAATGAAAAAGTGCCGGTTCAAAATATTTTTGTCCTAACCTTTATGGATTCTGCAGCAAGAAATTTTAAAGAAAGAATAAAATCAAACTTTCCAAACCTTGTTGAATTACCGCATATATCAACTATCCACGGGCTTGCCCTCCGTATTTTAAGGGAAAATAATAACCATACAAAAGTGAATCTTGATGTTGATTTTGAAATTTTGGACGATATTAAAAGAAGCACTATAATAAAAGAAATAATCTCTAATTTAGGGCTTGAATTAACCAAGGCAGAACTATACGAACGTGCGATTTCAACCTATAAAAACCAAAAAACCAAAAACCCAGATAAACTTTCACCTCTTTTTAAAAGAATTTATGAAACCTATAAAACTACTCTTTTATCAAATAATTACATAGATTATGATGACCTTTTATCCCTTTCTTTATCACTCCTTCAAAACCATAAAAGCATAAGAGAATATTATCAAAATTTAATGCGCTTTATAATTGAAGATGAAGCGCAGGATTCAAGCGAAATACAGCAGGAATTAATCAAAATTTTATCAGACGGGCACAAAAACCTTATCCGCTGTGGAGATATAAACCAGGCAATAACCACAACCTTTTCTAATGCCGATGTTAAAGGATTTAAAAAATTTATTGAAGAAAATAAAAATGTTAAAATGAATTATTCAAATAGAAACGCAACAGGGATAATTGATTTTGCAAATGGCCTTATACAATTTGGACAAACAATTTCAGACAGTGCCTTTCTACCCATTGAAACAAAGCCTGTTGAAGGAAAAAATATAATTGACCCAAACAGCGTTCTAGAAAACATCTTTGAAAAAGAAAAAGATGAAAAAGATTTTATCTTAAAAAAAATTGAAGAAATTAATGAAAAAGAGCCAAATTCAAGCATAGCAATTCTTTTAAGAAGCAACCGCGGGGTTTTGGATTGGAGTAATTATTTAACAGAATTTTCAACATTAAAATTTGCGGCAAATTCTGATACTTTAAACTTAAACCCTGTATTTAGAACAGTTTTAGCTGCTCTAAACTTTATACATAACCCGCTTAATAACAAAACCGTAAAACATTTTGCTAAAACCCTTATGGAGCTTGGTTTTTATAAACAGGATTTTGAAATATTGGAATTTTTGGATAAATTAAATTCGCCCTTTATTTTAGGCAATAATGAATACTTTAGCATCTTTTGGGATTTAAAATATTTCCTTGAACTTTGGAATCTCCCAATTTATGAAATTGCATACAAGGTCGGTGAATTTTATTTTTCAAATATTACGCCTGATAGGCAAAACCCAAACCAAACCGTTATAAAAAAGACGCAAGAGGTTAAAAAAGCTAATATACCGCTTGTTTCAGGCATAGTTTCAAAAGTTTATAATCAATATAAAACCTTTGAAGATACAATAGAAAGACTGAATATCCTCGCAGATAAGATAAATAGAACCGGAATAAAATTAATTTCAGACACTGAAGAAAAAAAGAATGACGGCACTATAAAAATATTAACTCTGCACAAATCAAAGGGTGATGAATTTGACTATGTTTTTATCCCCGAACTTTACAAAGACAATCTTTCATTGAATATTTCAGATGTAAAATTAAAAGATAATTCAAAATTTATTGAAAACATAAAAACAAACCCAAAAAATGAGGAAGAATTGAAGAATGAAATTTTGGATGAAAACTTTAGACTCGCATATGTCGGCGTAACACGCGCAAAAAGAAAGCTTTATCTAAGCTGTGCTATGGAGTATAAAATATTTAACAAAATAAGAGAAAAGGCGCCAAATGAGCTTTTTGAGATTCTAAACGACAGGACAGATGATATACCGGAGGAGGGATATTATGTGTGATAAATCAAACATCCGTTTGCAAAAAACCAATATATTTGATACATTCAGTGCAAATTCTCTTAAAATTTTAGATAAAAGCACGGAGGATTTTAGGCTGAAATACATAGAAAATCTATATTTTACACCCGATAATAAAAAAGCAAAAACAGGACAAAACCTGCACAATTTTTTATGTTTTTATCTTAAAAACTTTGACACATCAAAGATTGAGGATTCATTTAGCGAAGATGATAAAAATTTTATAGAAAAAATTAAAGACTTTGATGAAATTAAACTTTTAAAAGATGCGGATAAAAAATCAATAGAACAGCCGTTTTTAATAAAATGCACACCTGAAAATACAATAGAGCCCAAAAACTTAGATGTAACGGACAATTTTTATAAAAAAGAAAATCTCTTACCTGATAAACACCAAACTAAGAATGTTTTCTACCTCACGGGCAGGTTTGACGCCGTTTTAATCAAAGAAAACAGGGTTGAAATTTACGATTGGAAAACCCTGAATACTCCAAAAGACCCTGAAAACGATATTCAAACCATAGTCTATCTTTACGCCGCTTCAAAACTTTATAAAACAAAAAATATTTCAATAAAATACATCTCGCTTACAAAAAACGAAAGTGTAGAAATCCCCTACACTTCCAATTTTAATTATTTTAAAAGAATATTTGGAATAGTCCAAAAACTTTATCTTTAGATTATTCAAGTGCTGTCAATATCAAAGGTCCGTCATCCGTTGCAGCTACAGTATGTTCAAAATGCGCAGAAGCTTTATTGTCAGCTGTTGAAACACACCAGTTATCAGCCATAGATACAACAACTTCATCCACACCAAGGTTTATCATAGGCTCAATTGCAATAACATACCCTGATTTAATTTTAGTATTATTTTTTACCCTGTAATTAAACAAAAACGGGTCTTCATGCATATTCCGCCCAACTCCATGCCCGCCGTACTGACGCACAATACCATATTTTTTACCTTGAAGCTCTTTTGGAATATTTGAGGCAGCACCAAGTGCCGTATCTTCAACAGCCCCTGAAATATCATCCAGAACATTCCCCGGGCGCATCTTATCAATCCCGTTAAATAGTGCAAGTTCTGTTATTTTAAGCAAATCTTCATATTCTTTGCTGATTTTCCCAACAGGATAAGTCCAGGCTGAATCCCCCACCATACCGCGGTAAGTTGCCCCAACATCTATTGAGATTATATCCCCTTCTTTTAAGATTCTATCCTTTGATGGAATCCCATGCACCACTTCATCATTTATTGAAGCGCAAATGCAGCCAGGGAAACCGTTATATCCTAAAAATGTCGGAGTACATTTATTATCTTTAATCACCTTTGCTGCAATTTCATCAAGTTCAAACGTTGATACACCAGGCTTTACAGCCTCTTTCATCGCCTTATGCACAAGCGCTACAACCCCGCCCGCATGGCGCATTATTTTCAATTCTTCCCTTGATTTTTTATTAATCATATTCACATGCCTTTATGATATAACTTTTTTTAATTCCGTATAAACTTCATCTATACCTTGATTTGCATTAATTTGAACCAAAAGCCCCTCGTTTTTATAAAAATCCAATAGAGGCATAGTTTCATTATTATATGTTTCAAACCTTAAAACTGCAGTTTCTTTGGTATCATCTTTTCTTTGAACAAGGTCAACACCGCAAATATCACACTTGCCTTCGTTTTTAGGAGCTGAGCTTATAAGATTATAGATTTTACCGCATTTTGGACAAGAACGTCTGTTTATAAGTCTTTCAACAAGAACATCCGTTGGAATATCAAAATATACTGCAACTTTTTCAGATTTTTCAAATTCAAAAGGCGAATTTTCCCACATGGTTTTAAGCGCCTCTGCCTGTTCTATACTTCTTGGAAAACCGTCTAAAATGTACCCTTCTCTGCAATCTTCTCTTGAAATCCTCTCATTTATAACAGATTGCACAACTTCAATCGGCACCAATTGCCCTTTATCTATAAAACTTTTTGCAATTTTACCAAATTCGGTTTCATTTTTAATATTTTCTCTTAAGAGTGAGCCTGTATCCACATGAGGAATATTTAATTCCTTTGAGAGCCTGTCTGTCTGAGTTCCCTTGCCGCATCCGGGGGGACCTAAAAAAATAAATACTTTTTTCATAAACCTACCTCTTTTTTTAAGAAATATTAAAACTGTTAAAAGGATGCAGGAAACAACCCCCTGCATCCAAAGTCGTTTATTGCTCTTGCTTTAAGAAACTTTCGTAATTCTTTGCAAGCATATGTGTTTTGATTTGAATTAATAAAATCAAGCGCAACACCCACCATAATGATTAAAGAAGTTGCTCCTAAACCCTGCAATGTTGTAATATTTGTAATTTTAGAAGCAATAGTAGGCACCATTGCTATGATACCAAGCGCAATTGCACCGATTAGCATTAATCTTGATAAAATTTCATCCAATTTTTCAGCTGTCGGTTTGCCCGGTTTTACACCTGGAATAGCTGAGCCGTATTTTTTAAGATTATTTGCAATCTCTTTTGGCTGCATATTCGGCATAATTGAAGCATAGAAAAATGTTAAAGCTACAATCAATAAGAAATAAATCACATAATAGCTTATGCTTGAAGGGCTCAAAAAACTATTCATTGATTCTAAAACACTCTTTAGTGCAGGATTTGAAATATTCATCTGGTGTACAAAGCTCAAAATCGTTGCAGGGAACAATAAAATTGCAACCGCAAAGATAATCGGCATAACACCACCCGGGTTCAATTTAAACGGAATATTTGAATTTTGCCCGCCGTAAACTTTGTTACCAACCTGACGTCTTGCAGAAACTATAGGCACTTTTCTAACCGCATCATGAAGTACAATAATAAAAATAATTGTTGCAACAAATATCAATAATAGCGCCATAATACCTAATTGCAGCCTTGGGTCTTGAGAAACAAGGGTTGCAGTTCTTTGCGCATACAAAGGAATCCCTGATATAATACCCACAAAGATTAATAAAGAACCACCGTTTCCGATTCCCTTTTCAGTAATCAATTCTGCAAGCCACATAACCATTACAGCACCTGCCGTCAAGGCTATCATAGACCCTATAAAAAACATAAAAGGGTTTACGCTGTGCATAATTGACCCAGGTAATTTTGATAAAATTGTAACAAATACAAAAGATTGGAAAAACGCCAAAATAACCGTGAATTGTCTTGTTAACTGCTGAATTTTACGGCGCCCGGCTTCCCCTTCTTCTTTTTGAAGATTTTCAAGATAAGGAACAATTACGGCTAAAAGCTGCATAATGATTGATGCCGTAATATATGGCCCGATACCAAGTGCAAAGATTGACACTTTACCTAAAGCACCGCCTGAAAATAAATCCAAAAAGCCTATCATATTATTTCCTGCAGCAAGCGCCTGAAAAACTTCATTATTTATACCAAATATAGGAAGCTGCGCGCCAAATCTGAACAGGGCAATGATTATAAATGTAAAAATTAACTTTTGCTTTAAGCCGCTTGCTTGGATATTGCTCACAAGGCTTTGAAGCATTTGTTCGTTATTTGCTTGTTGCATTTAACTGTACTTGACCTTTCTTTTAAATAAAAGATACCAAACCGCTTTAAAATAAGGCAGTTTAGTATCTTTTTATCTATAAAATTAAACTAATTCTACTTTACCGCCTGCTTTTTCAATCTTTTCTTTAGCAGATTCAGTAACATAAGCAGCCTTAACGTTAACAGCCTTAGTAATTTCGCCGTTTCCAAGGATTCTTAAAACTTCACTTGATGAATGAACAAGCTTGTTTTCTTTTAAATAAGCTAAATCTATTTCTTTCACATCAAGTTTTTCAAGAACTGAAACGTTTACAACAGCTGCATTTAGAGCGTGGATATTATTAAATCCTTTTAATTTTGGTAAACGTCTGAAAGCAGGCATCTGACCACCTTCAAAACCTCTTTTAGCTGTTCTTCCGCTTCTTTGTCCTTCACCGTTATGTCCACGGCAAGAAGTTTTACCGTGTCCTGATGACCTGCCTCTGCCTACTCTTTTAGATTTTTTAACAGCTCCTTCAGCAGGCTTTAAATCTTCTAATGTTATCATTTATTTTATTCCTTATATTTTACTTAAAACTTTAACCGGTGCGCTTTTATTATCTTTATAACCCGCGCCCAAGGCTTTGTAAATCGTTATTTAACAATTTCAACAAGGTGAGGAATTTTATTTACCATACCCATGATGATATCGGTTTTATTATGTTCAACAACCTGATTGGTTTTTGTTAAACCAAGAGCTTTAACGATTCTTGTGTGTTTTTCAGGTGAACCGATTATGCTCTTTTTTAAAGTTATTTTAACTGTTTCATTTTTAGCCATTTTATTTACCTTTTTCCTTATTTCTACTTTATTTATAAAGGTATTATTTTTTAATAACCTCTTGTACTAGCTCTTTTGGAGTTATTTTGAACCTAAAAGCTGATTCATTGAAATACCTCTTTGAGAAGCAACATCTTTAAATGTTCTTAAAGATTTTAGCGCGTTTAATGTAGCATTAGCAGCGTTTAGAGGTGATTTTGAACCTAATGATTTAGATAAAATATTTTCAATACCTGATAATTCAAGCACTGCACGAACCGCACCACCTGCAATTACACCGGTACCTTGGCTTGCAGGTTTTAAAACAACGCTGCCTGCACCTGAACGACCTGTAATCATATGAGGGATTGTGGTTTTAAAGATAGGAACGGTGATAAGATTTTTTCTGCCGTCTGCAACTGCTTTTTGGATAGCAACAATAACTTCAGCTGCCTTAGCCACGCCCATTCCAACCTGACCTTTTTTATTACCTACAATAACAATTGCCCTGAAGCTCAATTTCTTACCGCCCTTTACAACCTTTGTTACACGACGGATTTGAACAACTTGCTCTTTCCATTCTGATTCAACAGGTTCAACTGTTTCAATTTTTCTTCTTCTTTGACCTTTTCTTTGAGGTTTTAATTGTTGAACTTCAACATTTTCTTCAACTGTTTCTACTGTTTCTTCAACAACTTCAACAGTTTCAACTTTTTCAGCTTCACTAGCTTGAATTTCTTTTTCTTCGCTCACGTTTTTATTACCTTTCGCTTTTTATATTATTTTTTACCCTAAAAAATTTTAAAAACACTAAATAACCTTTATTTAAGGCTATTTTACAGTATTTGAGATGTTGGGCGCCCGTTAAGGCATTTTTTCTGACATTTTCATAATACATGCTGAAATATTTTTTGCAACCCTTGCATCCAGAGCATCAGGAATTATATAATTTTCATCAAGTTCATCTGCCTGCACAATCTCAGCCAAGGCAAGTGCTGCCTCAATTTTCACCTTATTATCAATCTTTTTCAATCCGCTTCCTAAAACTCCCTTAAAAAGCCCCGGGAAAACAAGCGAATTATTTATTTGATTATTGAAATCACTTCTGCCGGAAGCTGCAATTTTTGCCCCCGCTTCAAGCGCCAAATTAGGCAATATTTCAGGTTCAGGGTTTGCAATTGCAAATATGACCGCATTTTCAGCCATTGTTTTTACCATTTCCTGCGTTAATAAGCCCTTTGCACTCACGCCGATAAAAACATCCGCTCCCCTGATACCTTCTTTAAGAGCACCTCTAAAACCTTCAAAATTCGTTATTTCAGCCATTTTTTCAAGCGAAGAGTCATTTTCTTTTCTTCCTTTATACACGGCGCCAAATTTATCAAACATTAAAATCCCGTCCCCGCCTGATTTTCCATTTGATAAGCACTCTCTCATCTTAATTAAGAGTCTGGCTATTGCTTGTCCTGCAGCACCTGCGCCCGAAAAAACAATTCTTACCTTGTCTAATTCTTTACCAACAACCTTAAGAGCATTTAAAAGCCCTGCCAATACTACAATTGCAGTCCCGTGCTGGTCATCATGGAAAACCGGTATATTAAGTTTTTCAATTAAATTCTGTTCAACCTCAAAGCACCTTGGCGCGCTGATATCTTCCAAATTTATCCCTGAAAATGAATCGGAAAGTAAATATACGATACGCTCAATCTCGCTTGGCACTTGCGTTTTAAGGCAAAGAGGCATAGCATTAACACCTCCTAAATCTTTAAATAGTACAGCTTTCCCCTCCATCACAGGAAGTCCTGCTTCAGCCCCGATATTCCCCAAACCAAGCACTGCACTGCCATCAGACACTATTGCAACAGGTTTCATGGAATTAGAAAACATACCCTGATATTCAACCACCCTTGTTTCAATAACCCCGCCTAAAATACGCCTCAATTCAACAGGTTCGAAATTTTCAAACTTCATATCAGATGACAATAAGCACCCTTTGCTCATTTTTGGAATATCAAAAGCTGAATCATAAGCCTTTCCCTCAATTAACGCTCTATCCACCCCGATAAAATTTGGCATGATATTCTCAACAACAAAATCAATTTCTCCGTCTCTAAGCTCGTTTTGCTTAATAGCCAAAGGATAAGCATCCACACCATATGTTTCTTTTAGATATATCGCGCGTTTCAAGCTTTCAAAATAATCAAAAGATAATACCGCAATGGAATTTGACCTGTTTGTAAGGTCAAAAACCTTGTCATAATCTTCGTATATGGCAGTTGAACTCTTTGCAACACCAGGTGTATAAACAAGCGCCAAAAGCTTTTTATTTTCAACCTTAACCTTTGAAACTATCTCAATTATTTTCATTGTTCAAAACTCTCCAAAACCTTGCCCTAAAATGTTTTCAGCTGCATAAATATTATTGCGCAGCGCAAAACCTTTTTATGGTAAATAATAATGTCTTTACCTTACTTTATTTTCTTCACCCTTCATCAGGCGTTTAATATTTTCTCTGTGAAGATATGTCACATAAACGGCTGCAATTACACAATAAATAATGTATGATAAGGGCGCTTTAAAGAAATACATTAAAAACGGTGATAAAATTAACGCTATTATTGACCCTACAGATACATACCTTGTAAAATAAGTAATAATACTCCACACTACAGCTAAAATAAGCCCCACCTGCCAGTTTAGCGCAAGAATTGTACCAACTCCGCTTGCAACAGATTTTCCGCCCTTGCCGCCAAGAAAAATCGGCTTTGAATGCCCAATTATTACAAATATTGCCGCAATAACGGCACAAATAGGAAATTCAGGCGCTAAAAACTTAGCCATAACAACAGGCAATGCCCCTTTTAAGGCATCCAAAAACATCACAATAAAAAACCATTTTTTGCCTAAAACCCGTTTAACATTTGTGGCTCCTGTTGAACCCGAGCCTACTTCCCTTATATCTTTCCCGGTTTTAGCCTTTACAATCAGATATCCCGTAGGAATTGAGCCTATTAAATACGCAGCAGCTGCATAAATTGCGCCTAAAAAAGCAAGATTACCTATCATCCCCCATGGATTCATATTCAACATAATTTATTTATCCTTCTCTTTTCTTTCCCTAAAAGACATTCTAATCGGCGTTCCAAAGAACCCGAAAGCATCGCGGAGCTTTTTTAATAAATATCTTTTATAAGAATCTTTGATTAAATCCTTATTATTTACAAATAAAATAAAGGTTGGCGGCTTAGATTTCACCTGTGTTGAATAATAAATTTTTGCAAATTTTCCTTTGATGGAATTTGGCGGATTAAGCGCTACAGCTTCATTTACAACCTTATTTAATAAACCTGTTTGTACTCTTTTATCACGTTCAGCTGCTACATCTTGCGCCGTTTCAAAAATCTGGTTCAGTCTCTGCCCTGTTTTTGCACTTATAAATATTTTCTTTGCGTAATTTAAAAACGGTGCTTCTTCTTCTATCTGCCTTTCAAGCTTATGGGTCTGCACATTTTTAATCAAGTCCCATTTATTAAACGCTACAATTAGCCCGCAGCCTGCTTCTTCCACAGTTTGTGCTATCTTTTTATCCTGGTCTGTAAGCCCTTCTGTGGCATCTATCACTAAAAGCGCCACATCCGCTTCCCGAATAGCCCTTATGGCACGGTCTACAGCAAATGCTTCAACCCCGTAATCCACTTTGGATTTTTTACGAATCCCCGCTGTATCAACCAAAATAAACTCTTTATCTTTATAAATAACCTCTGAATTTATGGTATCGCGCGTGGTCCCTGAAACAGGCGACACTATCGCCCTGTTTTCATTGAGTAAATTATTCAATATAGAGCTTTTCCCGGCATTTGGCTTACCTACAATAGCTATTTTTACAGCGCCTTCATCCTCTTCATTATCAGATTTCCGCTCAATATCCTTTGTAATTAAATCCAATAAATCGCCAACTCCGCCTGAACCATGGAGAGCAGATACCGCCTGAGGTTCACCTATTCCAAGAGCATAAAAATCGCTAATGTTACCGATTTCCGACATTGAATCAACCTTATTTGCAACTAAAACAATTTCTTTACCCGATTGTCTTAAAATATTTGCAATATCCGTATCATAAGGGCTTAATCCTGCCTTTGCATCCACTACAAATAAAATGGTGTCAGCCTCATCTACAGCAAGTTTTGCCTGATTAAAAATGTTATTTACAAATTCATCTTCATCATTGGTCACAATACCGCCTGTATCAATTAATACAAACTCTTTATCCTGCCAAACGGCATCAAAATAGATTCTATCGCGGGTAACGCCCGGCATATCATCAACAATGGAACGCCTTTCGCCCAAAATTCTATTTATAAGGGTTGATTTCCCAACGTTTGGTCTGCCTACAACAGCTATAAATTTACTCTTTTTCATAAAATTAATTCTAACATGGAAAAAATAATTAAAGAATTTTCCTCAGCACAAAATATATAACCTTGTGAAATACATTGGGGTCTTTATAATATTTTACAGGTCGTTTCCAATTCCCATTCAAAACCATTCCAATATATTCTTTTGTATAATTTTCAAACTTTATACATCTAAACCTTGCAAAAATATATTCAACCCTTGAATGAAATGTTTTAAAGAATGGCTCCACTGCCATTTCTGGTACGAGTTTACATTTTTGAAACCACGCATTGTACCAAGTAAATTCTAATGGCGAAATTTTAATTAAATCTTTATAAGAATAGCCTTTTACTGTCATATATTCTTCTTTAAAAGACCTTAGCACTTTTGAATTTAAAACCTGCATGCCTTGACATGTTCTGTATCGCCTGTCATTTAGTCCTATTTCTTTAAATATCTGCTTTATGTAAGCACTTCTTGTTTTGGTAAACCTTCTGTAAAATTTTTCACAAGAAAGTTCTTTATCTTGAATAAGCACGGTATAAGGCGTATTCTCATCTGCCATAAAATCTTTTAAATAAAAATCTCTTATAAATTGAGCATCTGAATCTACGCAAAAATAATTTTTGGCATATCCGGTTTCAAAAAAGGCAAGTTTGCAAATTTGCTGATTTACATATCCCATAGAGTGTTTAGGATGATTTTCAGTTTCAAGATACATCCCTGCAAAACTTTCATCTGTAATAACCTTAACATTATCTGAATCAAACTTCTTAAACAATTCAAAATCTGCAGCTGGTATACTTAAAAAGAATTTTATGTTATCTCTGTTGAATCTGTTATATGACATAAAAAGTCTTTCAAAACTTTTTAAATCTTTATGATAACTTTTACAGTAAATAACAAAATTTTCAGCTGCTACGGTATTTTCCATCTCTTTAGAATTTTGTTTTGTATTAAAAGCCGCCATAGAATCGTTTTCTATAATATCTTCATTCATAATTATGTCAAAATTCTCCGCTTTTATTACCACTCTGCAAAACAATTAAAATTGCATATGCTTTTCACGGGTTATTTTAACATAAGCAAATACTACTCTGCATACTTTAGTATGCAGCTGCAATTAATAGCACATTTACCAATACATTAAATAAATTCGCTTATTTGGTATTTAAAAATTCTTCTGTAAGTTCGTAAAGCAGCTTTATATGCCTTGGATTTCTTTTGATTTTATTAGATTTTAAATTGTCTAAAAGTTTTTTATAATAAACAAAGTCTTCAGCTTTATAATTATCAAATAAAAATAATTCATAAGCTTCTGCCTTTAATGCTTCACAAATTTTAGACAGCATAGCGGCAGATACAAAGCTTTTACCTCTCTCTAACTTGCTCAATGTATTTCTTGCTATATTAAGCATTTCAGCTAATTCTTCCTGACTTAACTTTTTAGCTTTCCTATATTTCTTTAAATTAACGCCAAACTGCTTCTCAATATCTAACATATTACCTCATATCAGTGCAAGCGGTTTTACCAATCCAACAGCTGGACTTTAAGCTTAATAACAAAATAGATTAACGCGATTTTAATGTGATTTATCACTTCTTAGAAGATTCTCTGAAATTTCATATAATATCAAAAGCTTTTCAGAATTACCTTTAATTTCAGGTTTATTAATATTTTCGAATAATTTCTTATATAAAATTTCCTCTTTACATTCTCCACAAAATAAAAATAATTCGTATAAATTAACATCTAAAATTTTAGTCATTTTTTCAAGAGTGGCAAAAGAAGTTAAAGTTTTTCCATTCTCAATATTACTGATAGCAGGAGTGGAAAGACCCATCAGCTCTGCAAGTTTTTCCTGGCTTAAATTCTTATCACAGCGCAGCTTTTTAATATTACGCCCAATTTTCTCTTTCACACTCAACATATTAATTATGATAAATGTTTAATTGCATTAACAAAATAAATAATTTATTAATAAGTTGATAAATTTTAACTAATATTTTATAATAAATATTATTTTTAAAATTTCAAGTACAGAGAGTAGGTGTAATTCATTGCACCACTCAGTATCTTAGACAGTTAAGAGCATGAAAATATATTAACGATAAATCAAACCTTCATGCTCATTTTTTTTAAAAGGACTAAAAATGGACAAAAAAGAGGATTTTCAACAAATAATAGAAAAATACGATTTCGGCAAATTTACGGCAGAATCCGCCGAGCTATTTGACATAGCGCAAAAATACCTGTTTAGAAAAGAAAGAATAAAAGAATGGTACCTAAAACCCCTATATCAGGCAGCTTACGCGCTTGCTTTATTTTTGGCGGAAATCAAATCAAGATACGCCTTAAAAAAACTCCAAAATATAAAAATGGATACCCGAAAACGGGTATCCTAAGGTCAAAAAGGGTGAATTTTTCTATCATCAATAATTTGAAAATATGTCTATAATAAAACCTTAAAAAGAAAAACTTGTTAATTTTTACATTATTATTACAATAAATTTACATTACTATTAACTGGAAGTACTAATGTAAAAAAGTTAGCATGTTCAGTATGTTAGGAGTTTTAGCAGTATTTTCAAAAAATATCAGAAGGTTACGAAAAATATCCGGTTTAACCCAGGAAAAATTTGCAGAAAAAATCGGCTTACAGCCAAGAAGTCTGACTGACATTGAAAATGGCAAATATTTACCAAAGCCTGTTAATATTGATAAAATATGTACAAACCTAAATATTGCTCCCGCAGAGCTTTTCAGGCTTCCGCTTAATGCTGCTGATAATAAAAAGCTTGAAATGATAAAAGAAATAAACGAAAAACTGGCGGGTATGGAATTAGAGCAGGTTGAGATGTTTTACAATATGGCTGTTCATATGCTGGATAAAAATACCTGAGATTAACATAACTTTACAAATACAAAACCAATAGCGCTTAATGTTTTATTATTCTAATTTAAATAATAATTAATATTTGAATATCATTAAAATACCCTTATTTATTTTGCAAAAAATTTTCTTTACACGGTTTTTATTAGCACAGAGCCGGTTGACAAAAATAATTGTTTTTATTACAATTGTAGGGCTTAAAACGAAAATGGAAGCAGGGAGGTTCTTATGATACAACCTATCACCTCACATCAAGCCATAGCAGGGGCTACCAGAGTTACAAATCCTGTAACATTTGGTAACAGAAGCCAAGCTGCCTATCAAAGCCAAATGAACCGTTTTGAAAAAGGTGAAAAACTTGATATTAACTGTTGCGGCACGAGAGAATACAGTCTTTGCGGGCAAAAGCTCAATTTCTTAGCTTAAAAAGTCTTGTATTTAAAAGAAATCAGGCGTTTTGTAATTTTTGATTGCAAGGCGCCTTTTTTAATGCTAGATTTTACTTATGTTTACAGGATTAATTCAACATATCGGGCAAATTTCAGAGATAAAATCTTCAACGCAGGGAAAAACAATCAGCGTTTTGGTTGATACAAAAGAGTTCCCGGAATTTAATAATGTTAAAACAGGCGATTCCATAGCGCTTAACGGGGTATGCACTACGGTAGTGTCCTTATCTTATAATACTTTTACGGTAAATCTAATGAATGAAAGCCTAAAACGCAGCAGCCTGCAGTATTTAGAACGTAAAAATCCCGTAAACCTTGAACTTGCAATGCCCGCGGATGGCAGATTTAACGGACACATAGTGCAGGGGCACGTTGATACCGTGGGTAAAATCCAAAATATAACCACAGACGGCTTTTCAAAGATTTTTCTGGTATCATGTGACACAAAATATATTGTTGAAAAAGGTTCAATCACGCTAAACGGCGTGAGTTTAACCGTATCAAAAGTTGAAAACAATTGCCTGGAGGTTAGTTTAATCCCCCATACTCTTCAAAATACAACATTTAAATTTTTAAAAGAAGGCGATTTTTTAAACGTGGAATTTGATATTTTGGCAAAATATATTGAAAAATTAACACTTTTTAAAGATAATAATCTTGTAAATAATTCTTTACAAAAAATTGATGAAAAATTTTTACTTGAAAACGGGTTTTAGTCCTTGATATACAAGGGTTTTAGCCTGATACAAGGGAGGAAATATGGTAAAATTCAGCACAATTGAAGAAGCTATAGAAGATTTTAAAACCGGAAAACCCGTTATTGTAGCGGATGACGAGGACAGAGAAAACGAAGGCGACCTTATAATCCCCGCAGATTTTGCAACTCCGGAATGGATAAATTTTATGGCAGCAAATTGCAGAGGGCTGATTTGCCATGCTATAACCCGTGAAATTGCAGACAGAATGGGTGTTTCACCGATGGTAGAACATAATACTGATGTAAAAGGTACAAATTTTACGGTTTCAGTTGATGCCGACCCGAAATTTGGCACCACAACAGGAATTTCAGCTTTTGATAGAGCAAAAACGATTGAAGTAATTATCTCAAAATCCTCTACTCCTGCTGATTTACGCCGCCCCGGACACATATTTCCCTTAATAGCAAAGGATGGCGGGGTTTTAAAAAGAGCAGGACACACAGAAACCGCAGTCGATTTAGCCCGTCTGGCGGGGCTTACACCCTCAGGAGTAATTTGTGAAATTATGAACCCTGACGGTACGATGGCAAGGCGTGATGAACTTTTTGAATTTGCTAAAACGCACAGTATAAGGCTAATTACAGTAGCAGACCTTATTAAATACCGCATGAAAACTGAACGACATGTTAAAAGAATGGTTGAAGCCCACTTACCTACTGAATTTGGGGATTTTAAAATATACGGTTACCTTGACGAATTGACAGGAGTAGAGCATGTAGCTTTAGTTAAAGATACAGAACCAAATAAAACCCCAATCGTCAGAATGCACTCCCAGTGCCTCACAGGGGATATTTTCCACAGCCTAAAATGTGACTGTAACCAGCAGCTTTTAGATTCACTAAAACTTATTAATGAATACGGAAATGGCGCTGTAGTATATATTACAGACCACGAAGGACGCGGAATCGGGCTTATAAATAAGCTTAAAGCCTACAATCTGCAAGAAAAAGGGCAGGACACAATTGAAGCCAATATTTCCTTAGGATTTAAAAGCGATTTAAGAGACTATGGTACAGGGGCGCAAATCCTTGTAGATATTGGTTATCAAGAATTTAAACTCATTACAAATAATCCTACAAAAATTATCGGACTTGAAGGCTACGGACTAAAAATCATTGATAGAGTAGGCTTGGCACCAAAAATTAACAAATTTAACAAACGTTATATTGAAACAAAAAAAGAAAAAATGCATCACTTGTACACTTCAGCAGAAATGCAGGAAAATGAAACTCAAAAACCACTTGCAGCAAGGATTTAAAGAACAATTTGTTAAATAATACAATTTCATGATATAATTAACTAAAATTCACTTGCAAGGAAAGTAAAATACCTTAAAATATGTATCAGACGGCAGTTTTAGACGAAAAATACTTTAAAATATTTGGCGGAGTCTATAATGACTTTAGGAGAAAATGCCGTCAGGACTATAAATTTGAGCTTGACCCGTTAGAATATAGCGATTTTATTGAATATTTTGCAAAGGGGCTTTTGAGCTGCATTTTACTTCTTGAGGATGATATCCCCACAGGCTTTTTGGCATATTCCGCAGCGCTTGAAGATGCTATTGAATTATATGTGATCCATTGCCTTGGAAACGAGAATATACTTGAAAAAAAGAATTGTCTTGTTGAAAAATTCCTTGAAGTAACTGCACAAAAAAGACAAAACGCCCTTGTAAGCTACCCTATGCTTGGCGTTCAGACTAATTTCAAAGATGCAATATCAAAATTCGGTTTTAAATTTGTTGATTTAGCGGTAGTTGCCTTTGATATCAATAATAAAAAGCTTTTAAAAGAATTTGACCAGATAAGATTTACGGATTTGCCAATCGGGTATAAAGTCGCCCCATACAGGGAAATTTACCTTGATGAACTGGTTGGCGTAATTTACGAATCATTTAAAGATTCTTCAGACATTAATTTTGACCCGAGGTTCAAAACTATTGAGGGAGTAAGGGATATCCTAGATAAAATTACAAATTCAATTTATGGAAAATTCTTAGCCCAATCATCCAAAGTGCTTCTTGCAGAAAGCAAAGTAGCAGGTTTTGCATTTGCAAATATTACGGGCGATTATATAGGAAATATACCCCTTGTGGGTATTGTACCCGAGCATCGAGGTTTAAATTTATCTGAAGTTATGCTGAAAAATACTGTTGAAGATATTATAAAGCTTAATAAATCAGGCTATGTAAGGCTTAAAGAAATCAATGCAAGCGTAGATTTAAACAATCAAAGCGCTTATAGAATGTATAAGCAGACAGGTTTTAAAGAAGCCTATACCTACCCGCAAGGGTATTTGCCCAAACTCGGCAGTTAAATTAAAAAGTAAAACCCTTTTATAACAAGGGTTTCAACATATTGGGGAGATAATATATGAAAGTTTTAATTACAGATAAAATAAATGAAAAAGCAGCAAATATCGTACGCGCTGCAGCAGAACCGGTTATTCTTCCTACAATGAGCGAGGATGAGCTTTGCGATGTAATTGGTGAATATGATGCACTTTTGGTTAGAAGTCAAACCAAAGTGACCGATAAGGTAATTAAAGCCGGCAAAAACCTGAAAATCATTGGAAGAGCCGGGGTTGGGGTAGATAACATTGACCTTAATTCTGCAACCGAACATGGTATCATTGTTGTAAATTCCCCGGATGGCAACACCCACGCGGCTGCAGAACATACTGTCGCTTTAATGCTTTCTATGGCAAGAAATATCCCTGATGCAGTAGCTTCAACAAAAGCAGGCAATTGGGAAAGGTCAAAATTTACAGGGGTTGAAGTATTTGGCAAAACCCTCGGTGTGATTGGTTTTGGAAAAATCGGACAGCACGTTGCCCACACAGCACTTGCTTTAGGAATGAACCTTGTTGTAAATGACCCCTATACTACAAAAGAATTTGTTGAAAAATTCGGCGGAAAATATATTGAAAACCTTGATGATTTCTGGGCCTTGCCTGATTTCATAACTCTCCATACACCAAAAACTCCTGAAACTACTCATTTAATTAATGAAAAAACCATTGCCAAAATGAAAGACGGAGTTAGGATTATAAACTGCGCAAGGGGCGGAATCATTGATGAAGAAGCACTTAAGACAGCCTTAGAATCAGGGAAAGTGGCTTCCTGCGCCATTGATGTTTTTGAAGATGAAAAAAATATCCAAGGGTGCGTGTTAAGAGAATTTGGAAAAAATGTAATACTGACGCCGCATTTAGGCGCAAGTACATCTGAGGCTCAAATTAATGTGGCACTTGACGTGGCTGAGCAGGTCAAAAATGTTCTATCAGGCGGAGATGCAACCTCAGCTGTTAATATCCCGTCTTTAAAACCGCAAAAGCTTGAACCAGTAAAAGATTACATGTCAATTGCTGAAAATATCGCGCAAATGGCAGCCCAAATTTCTAAAGGCAATCTGAAAGATATTGAAATTGAAGTTAAAGGCTATTTAGCAGATTTAGATGTTTCTCCGCTTGAAGTTGCAATTTTAAAGGGCGTTTTATCAAACAATCTTGTTGGTGTAAATTATGTAAATGCACCGCTGATAGCTAAAAACAGAGGAATTTCCGTTACCGTGAAAAAATCTCACCAGACAACGGATTATATCGGTTCAATCACTGTAAAATTAAACTCCGACAAAGATAAAACAGAAATTTCAGGCGCTATGATAGCAGAGCAGATTAAAAGAATTGTAAAATTGAATGATTATAATACATCAATTAAACCTGAAAAATTCATGCTTCTTGTACCGCACGTTAATAAACCTGGTATGATAGCATCCGTTGCAACTGTTTTAGGTGCAGATAACGTAAATATTTCAAGGATGCAGGTTGTCCAAAAATCAGGAAAACAAGTGTCTGAGGATGCAAAGAGCATGATGATAATAAATACCGATAATGAAGTTTCTAAAGAGACACTTGATAAAATTTCAAAAATTGACGGCATTTTCGAAGCAGAATTTGTTAAATTGAACGTGTAAGAAACCTGCCACAAAGGCTATAAACACTAAAGTAAATAATTAATAATAAAAAAGCTGTTTACACTTGATTAACATTGTAAACAGCTTTTTAAAATCATTTTATTATCTTCTTTAATTCTCTTAATAGTTTATTATAAAAACGTCTGGCTGCAAGGGTTTTCATATATTTAAGCTCTTGTACCCAATTCCCTTCTCTGTTTATTCTTTCAAATTTCATATCAGAAGTTAAATCTATCATATGCACGTTTGAAATTTCAGTTTCAACCTTTGTTTTTGACTGGTTTATCACAATAATATCAAAACTGTCATTTTTCCTATATTTTTTCACAGTCTCTGCCAAATCCTTTAAACAGAAAGTTTCAGGCACCTCAAACGTTGCAATTAAAAAATAAACATGTCTTTTATCATTAAGATATTCAAGCAAATTCCTTATCCTATTTGAATATCGCACCCTAAATTCTTCATACGTTAAATTGCCGTCATGGAAAAATTCAATATTATATTTTTTATTGATATAATAATTCTTATTTTTATCAAAAATTATATCGTCAAAAAAATCTTCAAACCCGGCTTTAAGTAAATTCACATTACCATACAAATCGCTGAATAATAAATCAAAAGGACATGTTTTCTCACCGTAAAATTTTTTGGGTTTCAACCTGCCCAAAGCAACAATAACTCTTGGCAGACAATAGGTCCCAAATGGAATTATAATGTATTTCCCGCTTATTTTTCTGTAATAATGTCTATCAAGCCCCTCAAGCAAAATGTTCCATTTCTTAAATAAAAAAGGAACGTTTTTTAAAATCCTTGAAATAAAAAATCTCATAAATTTTTAATTCCTCTATGATAAATTCTTGTTGATTTATGAAGTTTATATCATAAATCATGATGAGTTTATCATAGATATAAGATTTTACAATTTGTAAAATTATAAAATATGGATTATGATTTAAAACATTTTGGCAAATTATTAAAACTTGAGAGAATCAAAAACGATTTATCCCAAGAAAAACTGGCCGAAAAACTCGGCGTTTCAACAAGAACCATATCTTTGATTGAATCTGGCTTGCAGCACCCTAAATTTTTTCTTGTGGTGCAAATTTCAAAAATGCTAAAATTTGATATAAATACACTAATTAAATAACTTTTTTGCAAAAAAACTTTACTTAATATATCATTAAAGTAATGATTAACGTTAAAGATACATTGGTATTTCAGGGGCTTTATTATATTACAAGGGAGCTAAAAGATTTTCTTATTACCCTTGGAAATATTGGCTATGATTTTACAAAAGTGCTTTTTTATATATTAAGACTGAGAGTTAATTTAAAAGCATTAATTGAGCAATCTTCACGTTTTGCTGTAGATAGTCTGCCGATTACTTTAACAATTGTCGGCATGACAAGCATTATTATTTCAATGCAAATAGCGCCGGAACTTGCAAAACAAGGAGCTGAAAACTATATAGGAATGCTCTCCGCCCTTGTTATGATTAGAGAACTGGCTTCCATTATGGCAGGTTTTGCAATAATTTCAATGATAGGTTCATCCTTTGCTTCAGAGCTTGCCTCAATGTCTGTTAGCGAACAAATAGATGCTATGCGGGTTTTAAGAGTTGACCCTGTTGAATATTTAATTGTGCCAAGGTTTTTAGCTGGAGTAATCATGATGCCCGTTGTTTTCATTGTGGCATCTTTTACCGGGCTTCTTTGCGCAGGGTACGTTTCAAAACTTACAGCGGATTTAAGCCTTTTAAACTATATTGATTCACTTTGGCGCGGGCTTTATGTCAGAGATATAATGATAGCCCTTCTAAAATCAGCATTTTTTGGCGGTACAATTGCTCTAATCAGCTGCTCAAGCGGATATTCAACAAGAGGCGGCGCCAAAGAAGTAGGTGAATCCACAACCCGTGCTGTTGTATGGTCTTTTCTTGCAATAGCAATTTGGGACTATATCTTTGCGGCTTTGTTTTATTTATAATTTAAAAAGCAGATTTTAATATGTCTCCTGCAATATCTAAAAAATCCTAAATATAAACTTTCAGGGAAATAAAATGACCATAAAAGTACAAAATTTAACAAAAACATTTGATAATAAAAAGGTTTTAGATAACATAAGTTTTTCTGTTGAAGACGGCGAGACTCTTGGTGTTGCGGGATTTTCAGGAAGCGGCAAATCTACCCTTTTAAAAATTATTAGCAAATTATTATCAGCAGATTCAGGAAAAATTGAAACCACCAGAAATTCTGACATCGCAATGACCTTTCAATATTCAGCCCTTTTTGATTTTTTAGATGTTTATCATAATATAGCTTTTCCCTTGCTTGAAAGGCGGGAATTTAAAGGAAAGTATAATAAAGAGGAACTCAAAAAAATTGTTGCACAAAAATTAAAAATTGTAGGCTTGCAAGGGATAGAAAACAAGTTCCCATCCGAACTTTCAGGCGGTATGCAAAAACGTGTAGGGTTTGCACGCGCAATTGTTACAAACCCTAAAATAATTCTTTATGATGAACCCACAGCAGGTTTAGACCCCGTTTCATCTACTTTAATTGAAGACTATATTAATCAATTAAAAAAAGAACTTAATGCAAGCTGTATTGTTGTAACCCATCAAATGTCAACAATAACAAGGGCATGCGATAAGGTAATACTTTTATATGAAGGAAAAATTGTCTTTAAAGGCACCACAGAAGAATTTTTAAAAGGAGATAACCCTTATACAAGACAATTTATCACAGCTTCCATTGAAGGACCTATGGAAATTAAATCAACCACATAATTTTTTTTACTGTATAATTAATAATATAAAGCTAAAAGAAAAGCTTGAAGGAAGAAGATTGGAAAATTCGGATAGAAAAACTTCATCATCCCTAAAGGTTGGAATCCTAACGGTAGTTGCCCTTATGATTCTTATCTTTACCGTGCTTTGGATTAAAGGAAGAACGCTTTCTGCAGGGGAAAGGATTGAAGTTGTATTCCATGATGTTAACGGTATAAGACCGGGTTCAGGCGTTCAGATGATGGGGCTTAGAATCGGTCAGATTGAAGAAATCACCCCTGTTATAAACGGCAAAGACAGTTATGTTAAAGTAAAATTTGTTATAACAGAAAAAGATGTTGAAATCCCAACAGCTTCAACCATTTCTATTCAGCAATCAGGGCTTATAGGGGAACAATTTTTGGAAGTTATGCCTCCAAAAGCAAAGACTGCATATATTGAAACCTCAAAATCCAAAACCTCTATTAAAGACGGTAATTTAGTCTTTATGAAGATTGATAATGAATTAAAAGCAGTAGGAAAAATTGAAAAGGCGGAAGTACTGCCGCTCTCTGCTGCCCCAATTGAATATAGAGCAAGATTTAAAACACCTCATGCTCTAAAATTGGATTTTATAATTGATATGCCAGGACTTACTTTAGACCCTTCAAATATTGATGCAAAATTTGTAAATAACCAAATTATATTCTTCTTAAGAAACGGTGAAGATATTATAATTCCAAAAACAGGTTCTCCATATACAGTAATTGAGCCTATGAGGATAAGCGATTTTCTTGAATTACAATATAAATCAGCTCAAGGATTAGCTGAAACAAATGAAAAAATTACGCAAATTTTATCAGATGAATTTATTTATCAAATCAAAGATTCTGTTGAAAATATTAATAAATTAACTGCAAAAGCAACAGGCACAATGGATAAAGCAGATATGCTTTTAGATTCATCAAAGGATGAATTAACAACTATTTTAAGCCAGTCAAACGTTTTGATAAGAAAATTATCCGTGCTATCCGATAACATAAACGATATAGCATCAAATAAAGAATTACAACAAAATCTCAGCACCACAATGGCATCAGTTGGCAAGTTGTCAAATAATTTAAATACCATAATTGAAGATAAAAGCACAAAAGAAATTATCACAAACCTTAATCAAATTTCAAAAAATTTGTCAGATATCTCAACCTATGTTAACGAATTTACAGATGATGAAAATGTTAAAAAGGATTTAAAATCAACCCTTTCAGGCTTAAATCAGGCAATCGGAGAAATCAATAAAAGCTTAGTTAAAACAAATTCAATGTGTGAAACCGATAAATTATCAGTATCGGGCGCACTTTCAGATACCGTTGTAACAGCAAGGAATTTAAAACAATTCTCTGAAAAACTAAATAAAAGATTTCTTCTTTTTAGATTAATGTTTTAATAAAATGACACCTGATAAAACACCTTTTTAAGGATGTTCCATTTTATGAAAGATTTTATGAAAAATTTTAAGGAAAAAATAACCGGCTTTCATTATAAAAAACCTTTAAGTTTTCTTGATTTGCCTTTATTTTTAATACTTTTAATCCCATCAGTTTTTTATTCTTTCATAATAATATTTAAAAATATTCTCTATACAATAGGGCTTTTAAAAGAAGGTAAGGCAAAAGCCAAAATAATCTGTGTAGGAAACCTTACAACTGGCGGGGTAGGTAAAACCCCAATCGTTATTGAATTTTGCAAATATTTATCCAAAAAAGGCAAAAAAGTTTCCTCTCTAAGCAGAGGCTACGGCGGGAAACTAAAAGGGATAAATATTATAAAAGATTTTAACAACGGTATTTTAATTGACAATGCAAACCTTACAGGAGATGAAGTACAGCTAATTGCTAAAAACAGCACACCCGAAGCAGATTATGCGGTTGTAACATCTTCAAACAGGTTAAAAGGCGCAAATTATGCAGCAAAAAACCTGAATGTCGAAATAATTATTATGGATGACGGGTTTTCAAATAGAAAAATTAAAAAAGACTTAACTCTGCTTCTTTTTGACAGCAAAAAGTTTATCGGAAACGGCTTTTTACTTCCTCTTGGAGCCTTAAGAGAACCTTTAGTGGAAATTAAAAGAGCAGACGGTATAGTATTAATTGATAAAGAAAGTCTTGACCCTGCCGCACTTCAAAAAACTGCGGACTATCTTAATAAAAAGTTCAAAAAACCTGTTTATATTTCAAAATTTGGAATTGATTATTTTTATAATATAAAAACAGGCGAAAAAATAGAAAACCATACTATAAAAGATGTTTACGGATTTTCCGCAATAGGAAGCCCAAAACAATTCTATAATTACCTAAAACCATTTAATTTACTTGGTGAAAAAAGTTTTAACGACCATTATTTATATACCGAATCCGATATTCAAAATATTACAGTTGAAGCATTAAAAAAAGGTGCAAAATTCATCATAACAACAGAAAAAGATGCTGTAAAAATTAAAGATTTTATCCATAATTATCAAAACGATAAAACCCCTAAATCACAACCTGAAATAAAAATACTTGCTATGAAACTAAAGGCGGAACTTGATATTGAATCTATTTTAAAAAATTCAAATATATAGTTTATATCATCACCTGTGTTAAAAAACGAACAGAATTTGTATCATTATTCAGCCCCGGATTTTTCGTATATGTATAATCAAGCCCAAATCTTAAACGTTCTTTAAATATGTAATAATTAAACCCTGCAGTGTATTTTTGTATGGTGCTATCTGCACTTTTTGTATTTGAATCAAACACATCATATCTTACAGCCGCCTGTAATTTATCAGTTAAATTATATGCAGCTGTTGTATAAAATCCCTGCTGCTTATTTTTATTATATTCTGAAGCATTTGACCCGTTCGCATAAGCATATTCAGCATTTAATAAAATTTTCTTATTCTGCCATTCAATACCTGCACCGTACACGCCATACCCGTTATCCAAAACCCCGATATCAGCTCCTGCACCTATTTTTAAATCCCTTAAGATATGAGATTCCTTATAAAATGGCTTGTAGTTAACCCAGGCTGCAAATTCCGCCCCCTCCGTTATATTCTGCATATATCTTGTTGCTGAATATCCTCCTGCACTAAATTCTAAACCATCAAACCTGCCTGTATATTTTATACCCAAAGCTCTTGCATCATTAAAATTTTCACCTATCTGTGCTCTGTTTGAAAACATAAGCTTATACGTGCTTTTAGAGCCCTCAAACCCAAACGGCACCCTTGCATTGCCAATTAAAAACTTGTGATTTTCATTTATGTTTTTCTCAAAATAAACATCGGATAATTTCCCTAAAAACTTATGGTGAAACCCGTCCACATTTCTTGTAAAGTTCGAAACCACTCTTATTTTATTTTTTGATTCGCCAAATTTAACTTCACCCCCGCCTTCAAGCACAAATGGGTATTTAAAACTATCTTTTTCATCCGATATATCGGCTTCATACACCCCTCTGAAATTTAAAACGGGTGAAAATTCATCAACAACAGAATTTTTAAATAAAACTTTTTTAGCTTCATATGGATTAATTTCAAATTCAATACTATCCGCAAGCCTTATCTCTTCTTCTATTGAAAATGAGGAGCCTGTTGAAACTAAAAATATAAAGATTAGTATTAAAATCTTTCTCATAAAGGATTTTATCATACCAAAAAATTTTATAAATGACAAAATTTAATACTTTGTGTTATACTAAATTTATGATTTTGAAGCCATTTCTTAAAAACTTTAAAATCATAAAGAACAATTTTGCACTTTGATTAAAGAGCGGCACTTGACACCGCTCTTTTTTAAAGGAGACCAAACAAGATGACACAGCAGTTTAATAAAAAACAGGTAATTGAAAAAATTATGCCTGTCATAGAAAACACCGCAATGCGCCATAATTTAATTCCTCTTGAGGTTTCTTTTGAAAAAGAGAATGGACACTGGTTTTTAAGAATTTTTATTTATTCAACTGACCACCCGGTTAACCACAACGATTGCGAACATATGACACGAGGATTAGGGGATTTATTGGATGAACTTATTCCGTTTAAATATTATCTTGAAGTATCATCGCCAGGCTTAGAAAGGCGCTTAAAATCGCCAAAAGAATATTTAATTTTCAAAGGACATAATATTGTTGTAAAAGTAAAAGAACCTATTGAAGAAAAATACCCGAAAAAATTTAACGCTAAACTTTTAGACTATAATGAAGGACTTGGCGTAAAAATCTTAACCGAAGATACAAATAAAGAGTACACAATTCAATTAGACAATATATTTTCAATAAGATTGAATGATATAGATTTTAAAGACTAATATAAGGAGAAAAAGATATGATAAAGATTGGAACTGCATTATTTGAAGCAGCAGAACAATTAGAAAGAGAAAAAGGAATTTCAAAAGATGTTTTGGTTTCATCTCTTTGCGATGCTTTAGTTGCAGGATATAAAAAACATATTAAAGATAAAGATGCAGAAAACGTTGAAGCAATTTTAGATGAAACTGCGGGTGAAATCGGCGTATTTAGAACAAAAGTTGTAGTTGAAGAAGTAGAAAATCCTGATACGCAGATTTCACTTGAAGATGCTAAAGAAATTGACGATGAAGTTGAAATTGACGATGAAGTAAAAATTGAAGTAACCCCTGAAAACTTCGGCAGAATCGCTGCCCAGAGTGCAAAACAGGTTATAACCCAAAGAATAAGAGAAGCTGAACGCAAAATGGTTTTAGATGAATTTTTATCTAAAAAAGGTACTCTTATTACAGGTATCGTTCAAAGAAAAGATGAACGTAATAATGTTATTGTAAATATCGGAAAAACCGATGCCGTTATGCCGACAAAAGAACAAATCCCGGGTGAATATTATAAACCCGGAAACAGAATAAGAGTTTTCGTACTAAATGTTAAAGAAACAACCAGATTGCCTCAAGTAATAGTATCTCAAGCTCACAGCGAAATTGTAAGAGAATTATTTGAACTTGAAGTACCTGAAATTGAAGATGGTATTGTTGAAATTAAATCAATCGCACGTGAAGCAGGTTTTAGAACAAAACTTGCAGTATGGTCAAACGACCCTTCCGTTGATTCAGTTGGCGCTTGTATCGGACCAAGAGGTTCAAGAATCCAAACCATTGTCGGCGAATTAAAAAATGAAAAGATTGATATCGTAAGATACTCTCTAGACCCTGTTGAATACATTGTAAATGCTCTTTCTCCGGCAAGAATCATCTCTGTTGATATTTTAGCTGATGAAGAAAACAAAAAAGAAGCATTTGTTATCGTTCCTGATGACCAATTATCCCTTGCAATCGGACGCGAAGGACAAAACGTACGTCTTGCACACAGATTAACAGGCTGGAAAATAGATATTAAGAGCGAATCTCAAGCAGCTCAAATGGAAAGACAAGCTCCTGTTGAAGCCGCACCTGAAGCTGCAGAAGTAGTGGAAGTTGAAACTGAAGGCAGCACAGCTGAAGAAATTATTGAAACTGCTGAAACAGAAGCTGCTGCAGAAACAGTGGAAGAATAACAATGAATGTGGTTGTGGCAGGATATGATAAAATGCTTGCCGCCCTTATTTCAGGGGCAAAACTTAGAAACCACAATATTATAGGCGTTTTTAGGATTGACAGGGTAAAGTATTCAAAATTTACCCTGTTTTTTAAAGACATTTTTACCCCATCAGTTGATTATTCATTCATAAAAAGTCACAGTTTGCACGATATTAAAGCTCAAAGTGTTAATTCAAAAGAATTTATTAATAAAATTAAACGCTTAAACCCTGATATTATTCTGGTTGGCAGCTGGTCTGAAAAATTTCTAGAGCCTGTATTAAGTCTTCCAAAATACGGAATTGTTAATTGCCACCCATCGCTTTTACCTGCTCATAGAGGTGCAAACCCTTATTTTTGGGCAATTTATTCAGGTGATAAAAAAACAGGTGTCACATTCCATAAGATGGATGAAAATTTTGACTCAGGCGACATCTTAATGCAGGCATCATTTGATATTGACCCGAATACAACAGGCGGCGCCCTTAAAAATAAAGCAGCAAAAGTAGCCGAACTTATGGTTGGCGAATTATTGGATGACCTTGAAAATAATAGAATTATCCCGACCCCGCAGGATAAAAGCAAAGCAAGTTATGATAAATACCCATATGATGGCATTGATACAGTTGATTTTACGGAAACCGCCCAAAAAATCTATGATAAAATAAGAGGTCTAAAGCCTTGGAGTTATTGCTCCTGTGTATTAAAAACTTCGCTGGGAGAAAGAGTCTACAGGATAAAAAGTGCAAAAATTTTGGCTGAGACTTGCAATATGGATAATTTTAACCCGGGTGATATAATAGAATCTTCTTTGGATAAAAATACATTCACCCTAAAATGCCTTGATTTGGCGGTTGAAATAAGGGTGTTTTAAGGGTTTTATATTGACAAACTTATCATATAGTGATAATATGAAAATATGATAGAAGGCTTTAAAGATAAAGAAGCAGAAAAAATATTTAATGGTGAAATATCCAAAAAATACAGAAATATAGAAAAAATTGCAAAAAGAAAACTTGATATGCTTCATTTTGCGCATAAAGAGCAAGATTTAACAGCACCGCCGTCAAACAGACTTGAGTCATTAAAGGGCAATTTAAAAGGTTTTTATTCTATCAGAATAAATGACCAGTTTAGAATTGTATTTAAATTCCAAAACGGCACAGCCTATGATGTCCAAATTATGGACTATCACTAAAGAAAGGAGATTTTCATGATAAGACCCTACACACACCCGGGTGAAATATTATTGGAAGAATTTGTTAAACCATACGGCTTAACTCAAAAACAGTTGTGCGAATATTTAAACGTTGGAATTAAGACTATAAGTGAAATCTATAACCAAAAAAGGGGAATAAGCCCTGTTATGGCTCTTAAATTATCCAAACTTTTTAATACAACGCCGGAATTTTGGCTTAACGCACAATCAAGCTATGACTTATATATAGCCTATGAAAAACAAAAAAGCGAAATTGACAAAATCAAAAAAATTGCATAATAACTGCATAACCAATTTTACGTTATCTGAAACGGGCATTTAGAGCAGCGAGCTTTAGGGTGCAGCACTAAGTTATCCTCAAGGTCATACATCTTAGCCACACGAACAATAAGCTTATTCCCGCAAACAGGGCAAAGTGGTGCAAAGCCCTTATTTCCCTCATTTTCAATAATTAAATTCTTTAATTCTTCAATATCAGCTCCCGCCTTTGCGCCCCCAAAATGAAAATCTTCACTCTTTTCATAAAGTTTAACTTCAGAAAGCGTGGTTTTAAGCCCTTTTGCAAGTTTTTGCCTAACAGTGGACGATAAAAATAATTCGACCCCTGATTCAATATTTGCAATTTCATCAATTGTTAAATTACATCTTTTGGCAAGCCCCGTCTGCGAAAGCCCCATCTTTTCTCTTGTTTCAGACACAAATTGCGCAAGTGTTGGATATTTTTTAACTTCTTTTTGCAAAACTTCTTCCTTTTTTAAATTAAAAGAGCGGTATGATTAATGCCGCCCTTTTTTGTCAAATTTTTATAAAAACTATGCTGCAGCTTTCTTTAGAGCTTTTTTATCTCTTATTTCTTTATCCCAGGCTAAAAGCACACTTGCAAAGAAAATACTTGAATATGTACCAACTGCAATACCTAAAATCATAGCAAAAATAAATTCTTTTGTGGTTGAACCGCCAAAGAAATAAAGTGCCCCTAAGGTTAAAAGGGTTGTAACTGAAGTATTCAAGCTTCTTGCTAAAGTTTGATTAACAGAAGCATTTACAATCTCATTAAATGTGTATTTTTTAGCTAAAAATCTGTTATTTTCACGAACCCTGTCAAATACAACAATTGTATCGTGCACAGAAAAACCTACAACAGTAAGTACTGCCGTTATAAATAAAGCATCCACATAAACATTTGAAAATATGGACATAATTGCAAATACACCGATTACAAACAAAGCATCATGTACAAGTGATAACAAAGTAATCACAGCATAATCCGTTTTAAACCTGAATGATATATAAACAACAATCCCTAAAAACGCTAAAAGCAACGCTACAACAGAATTTTTCAATAATTCAGAACCCAAAGACGGACCAACTGATGTTGTTTGGACAAGCTCGGCAGAATCAACGGTGCCGGATACTATATCGCTGATTTTATTTGTAGTTTCGCCGGTTTTATCATCAATAAACCCTGTTTTAACAGAGATGATGTTTTTAATACCATCCTCTGAAACCTGTCCTGCATTATCGTTATTGATATTTTGAACAACAGGGGTCATAAACCCTTCTTTTACCATTTCTTCTCTGATTTTACCGATATCATTAACGGTAACATCTCCTTTTACCGCATACTGTAAAATTGTACCGCCCGTAAAATCAATCCCCAATTTAACAGGAGCATGATTAGCCTGTGTTGCCATAAGATAAATAATTGCTGCAACACAAGGAATTAAAAGCACAGCACTTATTGCAAGCCAGAGCCATCTGAATTTTACAACATCTATTATTTGTTTTTGGTTCATTAAATTAGGGTTTGCCATTTTTTTATATATCTCCTTTTAAAGAATTTTCATTAAATATTCTATATGCAGCCATTCAGTACTTTTACCTGTTAAAATTTTAATCAAGTACACCGAATTTTGCTTTTTCTTTCTTGGTTTCAGTTGCGACAAAAGCATTTTGGATATCTGATTGCTTAAGCCCGAATAATGCAGGATGCTTCAATTCTCCTGTACCAAACATTAAGTGCATAAAGTTTTTGGTAACGGTAATTGCTGAGAACATACTAACTAAAACGCCGATTGCAAGTGTTAGAGCAAATCCCTTAACAATACTTGTACCTAAAACATAAAGAATAATACATGTAATAATTGTGGTCATATTTGAATCAAAAATACTTGTAAATGCACGGTCAAAACCTGAATTAATTGCGGTAAATAAGCTTCTTCCCGCCCTTAATTCTTCTTTTGTACGTTCAAATATCAAGATATTAGCATCTACTGCCATACCGATACTCAGAATAAACCCTGCAATACCTGCCAGTGTCAAAGTTACAGGAATTATTTTAAATATTGCAAAAACTATAACACTATAAATACAAAGTGCTATACAAGCTATAACACCCGGTAATCTATAATACAGAATCATAAATATCATAACTAAAGAAAGTCCGATAAGTCCTGCAAATTTTGATTTTGCAATACTATCAACACCTAAAGTAGGTCCGATTGAGTTCTCTTCAATAATTTTAGCGCCTACAGGAAGTGCTCCTGCATTTAGAAGGTCAACCATTTCTTTTGCCTGTTTATATTCAAAGCCGTCGCCTCCGCCTGTGATTTGGGCGTTGCCGCCTGTAATTTCTTCATTAATCCTTGGTGCAGATTGCAATTTCCCATTAAAGAATATTGCCATAGGCTGTCCTACAAGCCTTCTTGTAAGAGCACCAAATTTTTTAGCACCTTCCGGGTTAAATTCCAAAGATACAATCCATTCTCCTGATTGAGACGTTGCAACAGATGATTTCTTTAAATCCTTACCTGTTAAGCCGGTTGTCTTCCATATGGGCTCGCCATTTGCATCAGTACCAGCAGGCTCTTTAAATTCTAACTCAGCAGTTTCACCTAAAAATTCTTTAGCCTTAGCAGTATCTGAAATATTAGGTATTTCAATTAAAAGCCTGTTTTCACCAACCTTTTGTACAACCGTTTCACCAACACCTAAAGCATTTACACGGTTTTCAATTGCATATTGTAAACTGTCCATAATTTCAGGTGTAATCTTTTTAACGGTATCAGATGTTTGCGCTTCAAGCATCAATCTTGAACCGCCAACAAGGTCTAAACCAAGCGAGGTTGGTTTTTTCCATATTGTAACAAGCGACAATATAACTATTAATACAATCGCCCAAAAGAGAATGATTTTGTTTTTCATTTATATAATCCCTGTATTTTCTATTTTGCTAATTCAATTAATTATATTCATTCATATTCTAACAAAAAAACAAAATCAAGTTAAGTAATTAATAAAATTTACCAATTCGGGCTAAACCAGTATTTCTAATTCAAGATAAAAATATATTAAAAATATAATATGTCAAAAAGAGCAGGAACTTGTTATTTTAGGGCATTAAAGAGGCGCGGAGCAAAATTAAAATCAAATATATAATATAAACAGCCGGGACTGTCCCTAAAATAACAAGTTCCTGCTCTTTTCTCTAACCAACCATTTAAATACAGATAAACAAAAAGCACCTTTTAAATTTTCAGGTGCTCATTATAATTTTTTTCTTCTCCCACTCCGCAAAGTCTAGCAGCCTTTGCTTTACTTTTTTTAAATTCTTTTAAATTTGTTAATACTCTTTTAAATTCTCTTCATTCCTTTTTTTTCCGTAAAATTTGCTGTCCTCTAACCAAACAGCCTGAGCCATCACTCCTTTCAATCTCTTTTTCCTCTTTTTTGTGACCGCTTTTTCCTTGACTTGAATATAGTAAATAACAACCAAACATGCTATGCAAGCTTATTTCTTGTTAAAAATTTTTACAATTGACCATGCCCTTTGGCATTTATGAACAAATTCATTTTTACAACTCTTAACTTAATATTTTGTAAATAATTAAAATAATTAAACACTCGGTTAATATAGTTAATAAACTAGCCTTATTCAAAAATACAGTGTATTATCTTTTTGTTATGCCGACATTTAACCATATAAAGCATATGATTAAAAAATCATATAAATTTTTATCTTCATTATTATTTATAGCAGCGCTTCTTTTAGTGTTTGCCTCCAATATTAATGCAGCACAAGCTGCTTCATCTTTAAAAATTAAAGATTTAAAGTTTGATAACTCCGATAATTTAATCTTAATAGAATCAGATGGTGTAATAAATTTAAAAAAAACGGCAGAAACTATTGAAACCTCTGCACCGGAAGAAAAGATAATAAACCATAATGAAATCAAAAAGGGTTTCTTAAAAGAACCTAACCGTGCCTATGTTGATATCTTTAATGCAACAGTTGAAGGCGGGGCGACAAAAAATTATGAATTAAAAAATTCAATATTTAAAACAGTAAGAATGTCCCAGTTTCAAACAAACCCAAATATAGTAAGAATAGTTTTTACCTATGCAAATGAAAATACGCCGAACGGCAATTTTAATTGCATAGCAAATGATAAAGGCATAGTTATACGTTATTCAAACAGTTTAAATAAAACATCAAATTATCAAATAATATATTCAAATACAAATGATGAAGACAGAACTGTTTTTTTTCAAAATACAACAGCATCAATTGCAGCCCCCGATACAATAGTGCCGGTAAGTAATGTTCAGGATAATAAAGCCGAACTAAATAAAATGTTTGAAAAAAACAATGAAAAAATAGCACAAGAAAAAGAGTACAAGCTGCAATCCAAATTTTATATAGAAACAATCGCACAAAATCCAAACGGCATCACAATTAAAGGAACAGGATTTTTAAGCTTAAAACCTGCAATATTTCTTGATAACCCGAATAGAATGGTAATAGATTTTGACGACACTGTTTTGGCGCGCAATTTAAGAAATAGAACCTTTACAATAGGAGCACCGGAAATTGACAGTGAAGGCACATTGAAACCAAAAGAAATCGTGAGGCTCGGACAAAATTCTACAAACGTTGCAAGGCTTGTAATACAAGGGAATGATGCTAAAAATTATCGCGCGGTTATCTCGCCTGATTTGCAAAATATTTATATTGCAAAAAGGTCTGATGTTATAAATTCTAAAATTACGGAAACCCAAAGCACCATAAAATCAATAAATATAACAGATGAAACCATTAATGAAAAAGAAAATGAAGAAAATAAAAAGGAAAAAATAATATCATCCACAATCGAATTTAATTTAACAGAACCTGTTGCATTTTCTGTTTTTGAAGAGAATAAAAATCTTTATATTGATTTTAATAACGTATCATCTATTAGTGAAAATATACTGAATGAACTTTTAAAATATGATAAAAATATCAAAAATATAAAAATAGCTCTTGATAAATTGAGAATTGTTTTTCCTTTGGATGAAAATGTTTTGAATATTCAGGTAAAATCCACCCCGAACGCTAAATCTCTGCAAGCTGTTATAAAGAAAAAAGAAGCACCAAAAGAAGAAAATAAAGAAGATGAAGCAACTATTTCAAAAGCAAAGAAAAAAGAACCTTCAATTTCAAATCTTTATAAGGTTGTAATTGACGCAGGACATGGCGGCACAGATGTGGGCGCCACAAGAGTGGGTATTTATGAAAAAAATATAACACTTGCTATAGCAAAAATGGTTGAAAAAAATCTTCAAAATAAAAATGTTCAAACCACAATGACGCTGGATAGAGATAAAACTGTGTCCCTGCAGGAAAGATGCGATATTTCAAACGAAACAAGCCCTGATGTCTTTGTAAGCATCCATGTAAATTCAAGCGTAAACGATGCTATCTATGGGGTTGAAACCCACTGGTGGAAGCAAGACAGTGTTGAATATGCAAAAATTGTCCACTCTCATTTGGAGAAAAATTTCAATAAGTGGAAAACAAAAGACAGAGGTTTGTTTAAGTCTCAGTTTTATGTTATAAATCATACTGAAGCACCTGCAATTCTTGTTGAAATAGGATTTATTTCAAATGCAGATGAAAGAGAAGCCATAATCACACAAAAGAGACAATCTGAAATTGCAAAAGCAATAACTGACGGGGTTATGGAATATTTAAAAACAAGAGGTAAAGAAAAAGAATGATAGGTCTGTTTGATTCAGGAGTTGGTGGATTAAGCGTATTAAAGGCTTTAATAAATTCAGGCATAAGCGATGATTTTGTATACTTTGGCGATACAAAAAACGTTCCTTACGGCACAAAAACAAAAGAAGAAATTTTATCGTTCACAAAAGATATAATGGAATTTTTTATAAAAAAAGGGGTTGATTGCGCCATAATGGCTTGCAATACATCTTCTGCACTCGTATATGAAGATTTGCGGGCGCAATTTTCTGACAGGATAAAAATTTATCCTTTGATTCAATATGCTGCGCCATATTTTAAAGACGAAACCCAAACCATTGGAGTGATGGCAACAAATGCTACAGTAAAAAGTCTTGCATATACAAAAGAAATCGGAAAAATTAACCCAAAAATAAATATTGTTGAGCTTGAATGCCAAAAATTTGTGGAAATAGTTGAAAAAAGACTGTATAACGACCCGCAAAGCCTAAAATATATTGAAGATAAAATCGAATATTTCAAAAAAACAGACTGCAAAAAAATAATTTTAGGATGCACTCATTTTCCATATCTTGTACCGATATTCAAACGTTTTGCACCTGAGATTGAATTTATTGACCCTGCTAAACTGTTAATAAAATCCATACAAGATGAATTAAATAAAAGCCAAAACAAAAAAAATACGTTTGAATTTTATGTTTCACATAACCCTGAAAACTTTAAACAAAGCGGTTCTATGTTTTTTGATATAAACCAAACCCCCAAACTTATAGAATTTGTAAAGGTTTAAAGTTTACACACACTTTAGCCCCTGCGTGTTATTTTTCCCTTAGTAAAGTACAGCCTATTGCAAAAGGGGAAAAAAGAGGCTACAATATATTTATTCAATTCTTTAGGCAATAGATTTTTCTTTAGATTTATTCCAAGGCTTGAAATTAATTTACTAACAAAGGAGACCAAAAACAATGTACCAAGACGAAACCCTAAAATGTGAAGATTGTGGACAAGAATTTGTGTTCACAGTAGGGGAACAAGAATTTTATGCTGAAAAGGGATTGGTGAATAAACCAAAAAGATGCCCCGAATGCAGAAAAGACAGAAGACAAAGAAACTCAAGAAAAAAAATGTATGAAGCTGTTTGTTCTGAATGCGGCGCACAAACAAAAGTTCCTTTTAAGCCTATTGAAGGAAAAGAAATCTATTGTAAAGAATGTTATTTAAAAAGACAGGCAGCTGTATAAATTAAATAATTAAAATTATCAAACCGCCCTTATAATAAACTACCGGGCGGTTTTTTAGTGCAAATTTTATGTTACAAATTTGCATAAAGGATTTTTAAAAAATATAATAGAAATACAGATTTATAAAAGGATAATAAAGTGTACAAAGACAAGGTTCTTACAATGATACTTGCAGGCGGACAAGGAAAAAGACTCTTCCCTTTAACCCGCGATAGAGCAAAACCCGCTGTTCCTTTTGGCGGCAGATATCGTATCATAGATTTTGTTCTAAATAATTTTGTAAATTCAGGTTTTTATAAAATAAAAGTATTAACCCAATATAAATCAGACTCCTTAAATAAACATATATCAAGGGGTTGGAACCTTTCAGCTTCGGTTGGTCAATATGTTGACTGTGTACCAGCGCAAATGAGAACAGACGGCAACTGGTACAAAGGTACGGCAGATGCTATATATCAAAATATTAACCAGATAACAGACGGTAATTATGGTAATATTTGCGTCTTTGGAGGCGACCATATCTATAAAATGGATGTCCGCCAAATGCTTGATTACCATAATAAAAAAGAAGCCGACCTTACAATCGCTGCAATTCCTATCCCGATTGAACTTGCAAGCGAATACGGCATAATCGAGGTAAATGAAAACTGGCAGTTAACAGGTTTTATCGAAAAACCAAAAACAGCACCCAAACATATCCCCGGTGTACCAAATATGTGCCTTGCTTCAATGGGAAATTACATTTTTAAATCAGGAATTTTAATTGATGAAGTCTGCAAAGATTCAAAAGATGAAAATTCTGCCCACGATTTTGGCAAAAACATAATCCCTAATATGCTCTATTCCGGTAAAAAAGTATTCATCTACGATTTTGCAAAAAATGAATTTCCGGGAATGACTCCCTCTGAAAAAGGCTACTGGAGAGATGTAGGAAATGTCGACAGTTATTTTCAGGCCAATATGGATTTATTAGACTATGACCCTGAATTAAATCTTTATTCAAAAGATTGGCCTTTGCGTACATTTAACTACAATTTCCCTCCCGCAAAATTTATCTGGGATGAAGATAAAAGGGTGGGCGTTGCTAAAAACTCACTTGTATCTGAAGGATGTATTATATCAGGCGGTTCGCTTTCAGGATGTGTTTTATCACCAAAAGTGCATATCAACAGTTTTTGTAATATTTCAAATTCAATCTTGCTTGAAAACGTTAAAGTAGGACGTCATTCAAGAATTAACCGCGCAATCATTGATAAAAACGTAGCAATCCCGCCATATACAGAAATCGGATTTAATAGAGAAGAAGACCTTAAACGCGGATTCTTTGTTTCAGAAGGCGGCATTACCGTTGTTCCAAAAGATGCAATAGTGGATTAATAACTTGTATTTTAAGTAATATATTGCAATTTGAATCATCATTATAACAAGCTGCGGAATGTTCCTGCTATGTTTATTGTGTATTGAATTATATTAGCACACAATAAGAAAAGGAAAGAAAAATGCATTTAAGAGTTAATGTTTGGTTTGAAGATTCAACAACAAGAATGGATATTCCGTCAAAAGATTTAAGAAAGATTCTACCGGCTTTCCTGAAAAATGAAGACGACACTATAAAAGCGCAAACTCTTGCAAAACAATTAAACAATTTAATTAATAAACTAAATAAATTTCTTAACTGACCGCAGGGTGCATTTTATTGCACCGTTCTATAACCAAAATAATTTCATTAAAGCCGTAATTTTCATAAAAAAACGGGTATTGAAAGGTTACAAAATCAATACCCTAGAAAAATTGTTTATCGTAAATACTTTTTAATCTAGTGTCGTACTCTTATATTCAAGAATTACAAAACCGTTTCCGCCTTTGCCGCCGTTTCCTCCCGTATTATTAAGTACGGCACCACCACCTCCGCCTCCTCCAAATACCCCGTTATTTCCGCTTGCAGAAACTCCTGTATTTGTAATATTGCATATTTCTTCATATAAAGGAGATAATATACTGCTTCCGCCACAGCCTGGTCTAATGGGACCGGCTGAATTATTTGTACTATCATTTGCTTTAGCGCTTGCAGCACAGGCAATATTACCATCTTTGTCTTTGGTTTTTAATAAGCAGGCAAGATATCCGCCCATGCCACCATAATCGCTGCTGCCTTCCTGTCCCATCACGATATTCATATTTGATTGCACATATTCTTTATAAAGATTTGAATACCCATTTGGAAGCAGCTTTTTCTCTGCATGGACTCCCGTATCCATTGTGCCATTGTTTCCTTTAATTCCACCTTTTGCTGTACCCCTTATAGTTTTTCCTCCTGAAATTACGCTGATACTTGTAGTTCCGCCATTTCCATTCTCCCCGATTGTGGATTCTTCAAATAAATCAGAATCTTCATCATTTTGGGTTTTTAAAACACCGCCGCCTCTGCCAATTCTTATTTTCATAACCCTTTTGCTTGTATCGCCTTCAAGGTTACTTACCGTCATCTGTGTAAATTCACCCACGGTACCTCCTCCGCCATTTGAACCGCCCCATTCAATGTATATATAGCCATTAGCGCCTTTACCACCACGACCCGAACCAGAACCAAGTACAGTTACGCCTCCTCCGCCGCCTCCGCCTGCACCATAACTATTTGAAGCAGCATCCATTCCATCAGAGTGCACACCGCCGCCAACTCCGCCTTGTAGTACTGAGCCTTTTAAATCATATGATATACCGCCATTTCCGCCACCAGCACCATTCGACACGATATTTCCTTGACTACCGTTGCCACCTCCGGTGCCAAAATCAATATTGGTCCAATTATTGTATCTTGCACTACTGCTAAAATTTGTCGTTTTTATGCCACCGCCATAACCGCCGCTATTTTGTATATATGTATCATCATTTTCATATTTTCCACCCTTTCCGCCTGATACAGAATATACATTACCTCCAACCGTAATTGAGGTTGCAGTACCGTCATTACCATTCACATTATAGACATCTTGTGTTGTTTTATTACCACCAACGCCAATATTCATATTTATTACTTGTCCTGGGGTAACATCTATTTCCCCTATCCAGATTTGTCCGGCACCGCCTCCACCGCCAGAATTTGCCTGAACATAGTAATCACATTTTAAACCGTTTGATACAGCAGGGACGTTGTACCATACTTTAATCGCACCTGGCCTAGCAGGGTCACCAGATACACAGTTTGAATCATTAAATATTCTACTAGCCTCTCCACCTAGTCCACAGCCGCCTCCGCCGCCCTGTGCCCACCCGCAGCCATTACTTCCGCCATAGCCTCCGCCGCCTCCGCCGCCGCCAGTTCCTCCTCCGCCAATAACAGAATAACTATTTCCCTCAGTTCCATTTGCACTTCCTTTTCCACCGACACCATTTCCACCGCCATACCTGCCACCTGTTCCTGGGGTACCATACGTACCACCTGTTGCGCCAATACCTCCACTGCCTTGATTCCAGCTGCCTCCGCCAGCACCACCATACCCGCCCCCAGTTATATTACCAAATCCTGCATTTGGACCTCCGCCAATGGCTCCACTTCCGCCTGCACCACCATATGCACCACCGCCTGCGCCCCCACCGCCACCTGCGCTATATCCGTTTCCTTCACAACCACTGCCCTGTGTTCCGCTGCCGCCCCCACCACCAACTTGAAATATTATTTTACCGCTTGTATTTGCAGCACCAGTCAATATTGTGGTTGCACCACCGCCACCTCCACCGCCACCGGTACCTATGTATTTGCCACCCCCTGCACTCTTGCCGCCTGCGCCACCATTATTATAATTATAACTCGCACTGCTGCTTCCTCCATTTCCACCCCTGATTGTTGATACACTCTCACTGCCACTTGCATTGCCTCCACTATTAGCATTACCGCCGCCAAGAAAGCTGTTGCCACCGGCACCCCCTGGAACAACCGCACCAGCTCCGCCGTAATTGTTATTAATACTACCGCTGGTTTTAGAACCACTTTTTCCACCTTCACCAACTGCTAAATATATATTAGAAGCAGCAGTTGTGGTATTTAGTGCTTGATTTTCAACATAGCTTCCCGTTCCACCAGGCATACTATTATAACCTCTGCCACCTCCTGCTCCACATGCAGTCACTTTTGTAAGTGTGACATTTGTTTTTCCATTTCCGCCAACTTTCTTAAAAACTGTATTTGGCGCAATCTTTGTATCGCTGTCTGATACCATAGTCCATTGATTTATAACACCCGTATTTTTACAGGTAGATGGAAATTCAGGAGCCTTATAATTACTTGGCGGGGTTATCTTATCCGCAAACACATATGCTCCCGCCTCTGTTATACTGCCATCAGCACCATTTAATGCAGGTATATCAGCATAACTTGTTTTTATGCTACCTCCACCTGACGCCCCTCCACCTCCGGCACCCACCATAAATACCCTCAATTTAGTAACATTTTGAGGCACAGTCCAACTTTGAGAAGACGTAAATGTTTTGTTTTCATAATAAGCATCTCCGCCTGCTCCGCCGCCGCCCATCATTGTAATTCTTACCTGGTTTGCATCTATAGGTATGTTAAAATTTGTATCAGTTGTAAAAACTGAAAAAACAGTATTTTTGTCATAATCTGCTGCTTGGCTCATTACTTTTATATCTGCTTCATTCATCCTCTTTGTCATAACAGGGGCAAGCGCTGCTAAAAGCAGCGATGCTACCAATAATGCCATAAGCATTTCGACAAGGGAAAAAGCAAAGGATTTTCGGATGGGTAATGCCCATATGGGCAGTTTAAGTTTCTTTACATTTAGTTTATAATTAGAAAAACCTGAAATTTTAGACATAAAAGCCTTAGGGCTAAGGAAAGCCCTTGAAACGATGAACAAATTTAACATTTTTAGAACCTTTAATTTATATCATATTTGATATAATCATATCAAATTTAGTATAAAAAATCAACTTTACTCCCTCAATAACATCATTATTGATATATGCATGGAAGAGATATAAGCACAAAACATTTAATTAAAGGAATGCTCCTTATGAGAGACATTTCTTTAACAAAACTTGCTGAAGAACTAAACAGGCGCTTTGGATATTCTTTCACACAGTCAAATCTTTCAAGAAAATTAAACACAGATACAGTTAAATGGAGCGAATTGCGAGACATTACAACAATTCTAGGCTATAACATAAGAATTTCCCCATCTGAAAACTGGGATGGCATTAACACAAACAACTCATCCTCCAAAAAAAGAGAAAATATGACAACAATTCTTTAATTGCTGTATAATATTTTTGAAAACCAAATAACAAAAGCAAGGAAGGAATTTTATGGTTAAGCCTTGGAATGAATATTTTTTAGAAATTGCAAAAACCTGCGCTTCAAGGTCAAATTGTCTAAGGGCACAGGTAGGCGCTGTTATTGTTGGAGAAGATAAAAAAATTAAAGCTACAGGTTACAACGGTACCCCTTCAAAAGTAGTTTCATGCCTGGAACTTGGGTATTGTTACCGTGTTGAAAATAAAATACCGTCAGGTACAAGATATGAAACCTGCCGCTCAATCCATGCCGAACAAAATGCCATAATCCAGGCAGGGCAAGATAGATGCAAGGGTGCTACAATGTATATTTACGGGCACAATTTTATCTGCATCCTATGTAAAAGATTTATAGTTCAAGCAGGAATAAAAGATGTTTATCTGCAAAAAGAAACCGGTGCACCTATTGAATATGTTGATTGCGAACACATAAGAGAAGAACTTTCTAAAGATTTTGCACCAAAAAGCAACGTTTAATACGGTTTTAAGAACAAATTAATAATAAAAATTTAAAGACGGGGAGCTAAAAGCACATCCCCGTCTTTTGGTTCACTGAAAGAACATTTTTGAACCGTTAACAATCCCCTAAACAATCTTGGGTTTCCTTTGTTAAGGTATCCGTTCTTTAGTGCCAACCGGCTCCCCTGAATAAAGGTAGCCTGAAATTATTTTATATCTATCTTTTTAACCTCTTCATTTTTAGGTTCAACTTTTTTAAGGTTAATATATAATACCCCGTCTTTAAATTCGCTGTCAGCATCTTCTAAACGTACAGGATGCTCAAGTCTTATATTTCTTGAAAATTTACCGTAACGAAATTCTGAATATTTAATATCAGCCTTTTCTTCCCCATTTTCATTATTTTTTTCAAACTTTGATTCCGCTGAAATCATAACATTATCAGGCGTTAAAGCTAAAGAGATATTTTCCTTTTTAACACAAGGTAATTCTACTTTTATGTTATAGCATTCCTTTGTTTCGGAAATTTCAACTGCAGGGCGGAAATTACGTATCATAGGCATATTTGAATCTGATGGTTCAATATCGCCAAATGTATCTTTCAAAAACCTTTGCAAGTCTTCATGCATATTTTCAAAGAAAAAAGACGGCTCTCTTTTAATAAGGCTGAATCTCATTAACCTTTCCTTTCGTTTGGATTATAGCTATATTTTGTATCATAAAAAATTATCCCCATCCCCCAACAGGGAAGCTTAAAAGCATTATTGTAAGAATGTTAACTTTTGTAACATAAAGTTTAAATTTTGAAATTTTTGAAGAGAAATTGTTTTTATTTAATTGTAGGAGTTTAAAAAACAAAATGGCAACACCAATTACAAGTAATTACAATGCATTCCTCGCCTCTGAAATGTATCAGACCAAATTCAAGGGCGAAAACGGAAAAAATGCAAATCAATTTAAAAACAACGTTCAGGCACCTAAGGCAAATCCTGAGGTAACCGGGGTAAACCCGTTTACCAAAGCAGCCCCGATAAGCCACACAGCAGAAGCCTATGAAGGACAAGGTACAGTATCATTTATTGCGCAAAAGAAGGCTCAAATGGCAGAAGTAGGCTTAGGCGGAAACCCGCATGCTACAGAAACTTTGGGCAACAGACTCAATGTAACCGAATATGATATGTTTTAATTTAAACCCTTAAATTCTTGTTTAGGGTATTTAAAAAATGTAAATAAAAAGCCCCAAAAAATGGGGCATCTAAAATGAACAATGGAGTAAATTTATTTAAAGCACAGGTCATTATAAAGCCCTGTGTTTTTTGTATTCAATTTTATTTTACCTATGCCTATCTGATTTTTAGCAGCATAGGATAAATTCACAAGCTTAAGCTCTTATGTGGAACTACCCAAAAGTCTTAAAGCTTGTCTCTACATTTTCTTTAATAACTTTTTGAACACTTTCAATCTCTGTTTCAAGCGCACTATGTTCTGTTTCAAGTCTTTTTAGCTCGCATTCCAAAAGCTTATCTGCTCTATGAAATTCTTTAATTCTCTTATCATAAAGACTTTGTGCCTCAGAATCATCCGTTTTATCTTCATTATCCGTAATATACTGAGCCAGCTTGCTGTCGCTGTACAGCATAGTTTCTAAATCTTTTGTATTGTACTTGCCTATTTGTTCCATATCTTTCATAACAAATAAGAAATTACCTTCACGCAGGTTCTTTTCCAGGAAATCTGCATCATTTACATCAGGACATAAAAAATAATCATCCCTTGTTTTACCCTCAGGCATAGGGTCCGGAAGAGAAGGAACCACGATTTTATTTGAAGTAGCGGAAACCAAAGACATACTCATACCGCCTTCTTTGTCGCTTCTTATAATGTCATCGTAGTGTAATCTTGCATTATAATTTATTGAAGTGCTGTTTTGGTTAGCCTGCCCATACAAAAGGGTTCTGTTTTGCATAGCATCATTGTATTCTTCTGTCCAGCCGTCAACATTTTCAGCAAGCATCATACGTTGAAACGTAATAGACTGGGCTTGAAATTCATTATTGCTCTTTTGTGCCGTCAGCATTAAGAAGCGGCCTTGGCTTGCAGACATACCCATTGTTTTAAAGCACTCCTTTGTTCTTTAATTTAAAATTGTCATCTTAGATTTGCCGGATTAATGGCTTATTACATGTTCTATATCGGCACACATTAAATTAAACTTTATGATTCTATGAAACACTTTTACAAAAGTTTACAAAACAAAATCAAATGCTATAATTATCTAAAACAAGTGCACGAAGGAGTTTTTAATGGCAGGAATTTTAAGCATACAGTTTGAGCCGGTATTAAATGAAATTGATAAAAATTTAAAAAAAGTTAAAACTATAATAGAAAATTTTGTAAAAGAAAATGGTAATAAAAAGCTTGATTTAATAGTTTTACCTGAATTTTTTACAACAGGGGTTTCGCACAAATATGTCGATTTCCCAACACCAAAAGACGGCGGTGCCCCAATAGAATTTGTAGCAAATTTTGCAAAAAAATATAGTGTAAATATCGCTGCAGGTACCATAATTACAAAAGAAGACGAAAAGCTCTATAACACTATGTTTGTATTAAACAGAGAAGGAAAAACCATTGCAAAATATAATAAAATCCACCTTTTTAAATATTTTGGCGGAACAGAAAACTTAAGAATTACACCGGGCGAAAACAAGCCTGTGGTTGTAGATTTAGACTTTGCAAAAGTCGGTCTTGCAATATGTTTTGATATAAAATACCCGCTCCACTATAAAAAACTCGCACAAAATGGTGCTGAAATCATTGTAAATCCTGCTGCCTGGGCATATCTAAAAAGTATAAAAGGTCAAAAAGAACAAAATGCAAGGGTATTTAGAGCCCTAAGCATTGCACGCGCTGCTGAAAACCTTGTATACTTTGTGTCATCAAATGAATGTGGAAACGCAGACCCATTGGGCAATATAGGCAATTCAATGATAATATCTCCAATGGCAGATATTTTAGCCGAAGCCGGCAATGAAGATGATGCAATATACGCAGATATTGATTTAGAACTTGTTAGAACCCTTAAAACTACTACTCCTGTTGCATTTGAGGAGTAACCATTAAAACATTGAATATAACTATATTTCAGGCAGTTCAAAACCTGTAGTAAAACAGTCTAAAAAATCTCTTGCAAAGTTAAAACTCTTTAGAATATAATAAAAGTGGCTTAGGAGCATCCTTTATATACACCACGGAAATCCCCGCCGCAGTAAGAAAAGGAAGAAGAAATTGGAAAGATTTGTTGGAATTTTTGGCATAATTGTAATACTTGGTATTTGTTTTTGGATGTCAAACAATAAGAAGAAAATAAGCCTAAAGACAGTAATATCAGGACTTTTACTCCAATTTTTCCTTGCGGTTTTTATTCTAAAAGTGCCTTTAGGACAAAAAATAATTGAGATTTTAGCAATAGGAATTGAAAAAATTCTACATTTCTCAAACTCAGGTGCAGACTTTGTTTTCGGGTTCTTAAACAACTCAGGAGCCCGTATAGATGAACTATTTTACCCAGGAGCTTCGTTTTTATTTGCAATAAAGGTGATGGCAACCATAATTTTTGTTATGGCAATTGTAAATATTCTCTACTATTTTGGCATAATGCAGCGTGTAGTAGCGTTTTTCGCCAAAATTATGTATAAAATAATGAACGTATCAGGCGCAGAAGCCCTATCAAACATAGCAAGCGCCTTTGTAGGACAGGTTGAAGCCCAAATTATGATTCGTCCATACCTTGCAACTGCAACAAAATCAGAGCTTTTAGCCAGCATGACAGGCTCAATGGCTTGTATTGCAGGGGGTGTAATGGCAATTTACATCGCTATGGGCGTTCCCGCTAAATTCCTGCTTGCAGCCTCTATTATGGCAGCTCCGGGGGCTTTAGTGATTTCAAAAATTGTTTACCCTGAAACAGAAGAAAGCAAAACCAAAGATAAAGTTTCCGTAAATATTGAAAAAACCCATGTAAACTTAATTGATGCCATAGCCCATGGCGCATCAGACGGTATGAGAGTATCATTAAATGTTATTGCAATGCTTATTGCACTCCTTGCGTTAATTGCTATGATAGACTGGATTCTAGGGGGTTTGGGGCACTTCCTTTCAAACACACTTCATATGTCGCTGCCATTTTTAGACCTAAACCATTTGAGCCTGAAAACCATATTGGGAGCATTTTTCAGCCTTTTTGCACTTGTTATGGGTGTGCCGGTTGTTGATGTTTCAACAGTAGGTGCTCTTATGGGCGAAAAATTAGTATTAAATGAATTTATTGCATATACCGATTTAGCAGCCTTAAAGGATGTTTTAACGCCAAAAGCTTTGACCATAGCTAGTTTTGCCCTTTGCGGCTTTGCAAATTTTGGCTCAATAGCTATCCAGATCGGCGGTATAGGCGAGCTTGCACCTACAAGACGTGCAGAGCTGGCGCAATTAGGCATAAAAGCTTTAATTTGCGGGACATTTGCTTCTTATGTTTCAGCTTGTATGGCTGGAATACTGATGTAGAAAGCATTTATAACGCTCTAACGTGCAAAAATCAGTTTCGATAAGGCTTTTAGCCTAATTTAATAAATATCTTGTAAAGAAAACATCTAAAATATGACTATAATCGAAAAAAAGATAAATTTAAATCTCAAAAACGGCACTCTGCCTGAAATTGACACTATTGAAAACGCCATAAAAGAAGCAGGGCTTGAGCCTGTGCGCTGGGCAATTGTTGATATAAATAAAAATGAATGCACTATTTTAGCTAACGGGGTACAAAAATAGCTCATAACAAGGATTTTACCGTTAGAATAATTTTATAACGCTATGTTTATAATTTGCAAAAATAAAAACACACCCTTATCATAAAATTAGACACCCCCAGAGTACTTTAGTTTAAGGATTAAGGTAGAGAGGGTTTTTCAAATCGTCGGTAAGGCCGCTGAGTCAATATTTTAGCGGTTCATATTTATGTAAAATACACATAAATAACCGTTTAACAGAGTTTATGCCGTTAAACCAAAGTACTTACCTAATTTTAGACACAGCGTACGTTGATATCTCAAATATTCATTCAAAGCAGGCTATTTTATTACACAGCTCTGCGACAGGGACTCAAGCTCCTCTTATGGCGCTGCACGATGTTATTACTTGCATGGCGGCTGCCAGGGCGCAGCTACAGGTAACAACGAAGCTAACCACTGCTACCCGTACGATTTATGGTCAGGCTCAGAGGTTGAAGGCAGCTCTTACCACAGAGGTTATGGGCTTTACAATGGTTATCTGCATTATGATTCCAATTTCTGCGGCACAGGTATGTATGCTAAGTGTGTTTCTGGTTATGCTTTCGCTGTGCGCTGTGTCCTGGGTTTGAGCTCTATTTTTTGTTGCTTCAGCTTACAGCAGGTTTACAGCTGTGCGACAAGTATGAGAGCTCTAAGTACGGCGCTGTACAGTGCAAAGTTTTGTATGGCAGCTGTCAGGGCACTTCGGATAACCACTGCATCCCGCATCACGTTTGGTCAAGTTCTTCCGGTAACAGTTGTTACTGGTATCGCTGGCTTGACTCCGGTCAGTTCGGTATTAACAATTGCAATCCAATAGGTGCAGCTCACTCTGTGCGCTGTGTCCTGGGTTTGAAGAGCATAAAACCATGCAAAACACAGCAGACAGTTTAAGAGCTCTGCGACAGCCAGCCCAGTGTTTCTTACGGCGCTGTACAGTATGCGTAAGCCGGTGCTAAATTTACCAATGTGCGAGCATTGGTAAAAAGAAGCATTTGCGTGGCGAGGCCCTGCCGTATGAAAGGCGACTATACGTCACGTTTTGTGGGAGGGAGATGTTGAGCAAAATTTGTGACAACGTTAGTGAAAACAAATTTTTGCGAAACACCCGCAGGAAGCTGTTATCCATTGGTTGGCGGCTGCCAGGGCGCTTACAACAGCAACTGCTACCCGCACCACGTTTGGTCAAGCTCCTCGGATAACAACTGTTATTGGTATCGCTGGCTTGATTCAGGCGAATTTGGTATTAACGAATGCCGACCGGCTACTGGCACTCACTCTGTGCGCTGTGTCCTGGGTTTGAAGAGTATAAATACCACATCAAAATGTTTAATGGTAAACACAGCAATATTACCGTAAAAGCCCTACATTTGGTGCTGTAAAATGCGGTAGTTATGGCGGCTGCCAGGGTTCAGCATATAACAACTGCTACCCGGACCACTTATGGTCAAGCGTTTTGAGAGCAAGCGGCTACTACACGGCTATACGTTTGCTAGGTGGTGCATTTTCTTCTGCTTCAGTATGCGACGGCACAGGTAAGTGTATTAGCACCTACGCCTTTGGTGTGCGCTGTGTCCTGGATTTGATATCCAGAGAGTACGGTTTGCAGCTCTGCGAGCGGTATGAGAGTTCTTCTTATGGCGCAGCACGGTGTTGGGAGTACTATGGCGGCTGCCAGGGCGCAGCTAATAGTATATCTGCAAACGCTAACAACTGCTACCCGAACGACTTATGGTCAAGCACCCCGGCTGGCTCAGAGTATCGTGCACTGGACTTAGTGGGAGGCATCTTTCGTCCGTATGGTCCTTGCGGTACTGGTTATTGTCCAAGCTCATTAGCCTTTTCTGCGCGCTGTGTCCTGGTTTTGATATCTGCAGACCACCGGTTTACAGCTCTGTGACTGGGATAATAGCTCTAAGTACGGCGCTGCACAGTGCTACAGACTTGCTGGCGGCTGCCAGGGAGCTGCTACAGGTAACTCAGATGCTAACAACTGTTTCCCATCCGCTAGGTGGTCAGGTACAAAGGTAAGCAGTACCGAGTATTATGACTATGCACTTAACTACGGCAATCTTAGTATGGAGATAAGACGGGCTGTTTACGCCTTTTCTGTGCGCTGTTCGCTCCTTGCCATATTAGGCATAGGGTGAAGTCTCACCCTATTACCCTAGGCTGTAATACGCTGTGTCATGGATTTGTTTTAGAATTACAAAATTAGAATAAATTCAGGCTACAAATACTTGAAGAAATTCTGCAACAGAGGGTTAAGTTCTTCATACGGCGCTGCACAGTGTGCAAGCAGTAGACACGGTTGTCAGGGTGTTGGTGATGGCAGCTGCTGGCCAAACCATCTGTGGACTGGTACATATATTACTACTGGCATTTACAGAGGTTTTGCCTTAAGCGGTGTCGATGGTCTTACGTCTGTTATAGCTTGCGACGGCACAGGCAGGTGTGACGCCACTATCCCTTTTTCTGTGCGCTGTGTCCTGGATTTGTTTTATGTTTTGCTAGAAATTCAAAACTACTGCAAATTAACAGAATGCTGACTACTGTTTGCAGCTATGCGAGCAATATGAGAGTTCTAAGTACGGTGCAGTGCAGTGTAACTGGGTGGGCAGCAGCTGCCAGGGCGCTTACAATAACACCTGCTACCCGTCTGCCAGATGGTCAGGCACAAAGGCAAGCAGTACCGAGTATTATGACTACGCACTTAACTACGGCAATCTTGGTATGGAGATAAGGCTGCCTACTTATGCCTTTTCTGTGCGCTGTGTCCTGGTTTTGATATCTGCAGACCGTCGGTTTGCAGCTCTGCGACAGAGATGCGAGTTCTTCTTACGGCGCCGCTCAGTGCCACTGGGTTCACAGCTGTCAGGGCGCAACTCAAGGCTATGGTGAGGCTGATTACTGTTATCCCTACATTTTATGGTCCAGCAGACGGGTAAGCAATCTTAAGGCTTGGTCGCCGGAGCTGCTTGGAGGCAGCTTTTTTGAGAACTACGGGGATGCAGGGCACCCGGTTACGCAGGCCATATCTGTGCGCTGTGTCCTGGATTTGATACCTTTTAGGGTACAGACAATCAGCTCTGCGACAGAGAGTTAAGCTCTTCTTACGGTGCTGCACGGTGCTACTACTTGGCTGGCGGCTGCCAGGGCGCAGCTTTGAATACTAATTGGGCTAACAAATGCTACCCGTACCACTTATGGTCAGGTACACCAAGCGGAGCAGAGTATTGGTCGCCGAACCTGAATGCCGGTTCTATTAATCTTACCGGTGCTTGCGGTACTGGTCACTGCCCTGTTTCACTCACATTTTCTGTGCGCTGTGTCCTGGATTTGATACCTTTTAGGGTACAGACAATCAGCTCTGCGACAGAGAGTTAAGCTCTTCTTACGGTGCTGCACGGTGCCTCAACCTGAGCGGCGGCTGCCAGGGCGCAGTTTCCGGTACCCCTTGGGCAGACCATTGCTACCCGTTTTATATATGGTCCGGCTCCGAGCTTGGTACTTCTTTGTATCACCAGGTTTATGAGGTAAGTTCCGGTTCTTTACGTTATGTATCAGGTACTTGCGGGAATGACGCTTATGGTAAGTGTATTAACAGCTGGGCACTTTCTGTGCGCTGTGTCCTGGATTTGAATTTCGTTTCTGCAAATTCAAAATACAGACGATTGCAGCTCTGCGATGCAGGTGCAAGTTCCTCTTACGGTGCTGCACGGTGCGATGCGCTTATTAGCGGCTGCCAAGGCTCGAGTAACCCTAACTGTCACCCGTTTTTTGTATGGTCAGGTTCAAAGGTTAGCGAGTCAGTTTATCAGGTGTATGAGCTAGGCTCCGGTGCTTGGCGTTATACATCAGATACTTGCGGCAGCGGAGCTTATGGCAAGTGCGGCAGTGTGTGGGCAAGTTCTGTGCGCTGTGTCCTGGATTTGAAGTAAAATACATTTAGCTGCGCAGTTTCTAATTCTCAAAGAATACCTAGCTCAACTTTCTTATTTTTAAAATATTAATAAAAAGTTAATATAATTAGACAAGAGATATTGATACGTTACAATATTATTAATAGTGACTTTTAAAGGAGAAGATTATGTTTAAAAAAGAGGATGAAGAAAAAAATAATCCCTTTAAAGATGAGAATTTTACGGAAGAAACTGCTGAAGAAAAACCTGAAAACAACGAAGAAACACCGGTAGAAGCACCGGAAACTGCAAAAGAAGAAACTCCCGGCGGCAAAGAAGCAGCACTTCAAGCAGAATTAGACAGTTTAAATAATAAATATTTAAGACTTGCAGCTGATTTTGATAATTTTAGAAAACGTCAGATGCAGGAAAGAGAAAGTCTTTTAAAATACGGTGCCGAAGATACTTTGAAAAAAATCATTACCGTGCTTGACACATTTGAGCGTGCTAAAAAATCTGTTGCAGATATGAGCGAATGTGACAAAGTTAAAGAAAGCTATGATGTAGGTATCAAGCAGCTTTACGATACTTTAGATAAAATTGGTTTGAAAAAAATTGAAGCCAAAGGTGAAGAATTTGACCCAAATATCCATGAAGCTGTAATGCAAACTCCGACTAATGATTACCCCTCAAACACTGTAATTGATGAATTACAAACAGGCTATAAACTTTTTGATAAGGTTTTAAGACCAACATTTGTAAATGTTGCAACAGAAGCACCGGAAGAGCAAAATAACGAGCAAAAAGAAGAGTAAAAAGGAAAATCAAATGGACTACTATCAAATACTGGAAGTTGAAAAAAACGCCTCAAAAGATGATATAAAAAAAGCATTCAGACAAAAAGCAAGAAAATTGCACCCTGATGTTAATAAAGAACCTGATGCTGAAGAAAAATTTAAAGAATTAGGCAGAGCATATGAGACCCTGATGGATGATGATAAACGCGCCCTATACGACCAATACGGCGAAGACGGGCTCAAAAATGCAGGGTATTCAGGACAAGGACCGTTTGATTTTGGCTTCGGCGATATTAACGATATTTTTGCTTCATTCTTTGGCGGAATGGGAGGAGGTTTTGGCGGCTACAGAGAAAATCCGAATGCCCCAAAACGCGGTGCTGATTTAAGGATGGACATCCAAATTGATTTTATGGATGCTATGGCAGGAATTGAAAAAGAAATCAAAATCCAGCATACTGAACATTGTAAAGAATGCAACGGTTCAGGCTTTGATAAAAATGCAAAAGAAACCGTCTGCAAAACATGCGGAGGACAAGGAAGAGTTCAGCAAAATGTTAGAAGTATTTTAGGAAGCTTTACATCTGTTACAACCTGTCCGAAATGCCACGGTACAGGGAAAAGCCCTGAATCTTTCTGCAAAAAATGCAAAGGTGAAGGCGGTATTCTAAAAGATAAAACGCTGAAAATTAAAATCCCAAAAGGTGTTGACACAGGTTCTAAAATCCGTCTTTCAAATGAAGGAAACGCAGGTAAAAACGGCGGTAATCCGGGGGATTTATACATTGTTCTTCATGTAAAAGAATCTGAAAAATTTATAAGAGACGGTGCAGATATCCATACAATTCTTGAAATTTCTCCCGCACAGGCGGTTTTAGGAGACAAAGTAACGGTTGAAACCATAGATGGTATGGTTGAAATGAACGTACCTAACGGTATTCAAAATCTTGATAAACTGCTTTTAAAAGGACGTGGAGTGCCGTTTTTAGGCAGTAATGACCAAAGGGGAAACCATTATGTAACGGTAAAAATAATTACCCCGAAAAAAATCTCAAAAGATGAAGAAAAATTATACAAAGCATTGTATGATATTCAAAAGAAGGATGAAGAATCAAATAAAAGCGGTATAATGGAAAAAGTAAAAACAGCACTTGGAAAATAAAAATGTTGTTTGCCTGAAAATTAAGGCTAAAAAGCAAAAAGGAGAGTTTTGATGAAAATTAAAGTGTTATTAATAACCATGATGATGGCATTAATTAATCAATGCGCTATGGCATCAAGGCTTCCGGATGATTTTTGGGCTTACCTTCAAAAGGTTTACCCAAATTCTACACAAAGATTTGATTCCGTTCTAGTACTTGCTGATGGTACAACCTATATTCCCTTGTATCCGGCACAGTTAACAGATGAAAAAAATATAAAACTTGAATATACATACCCCCTGAACAGGATGCCTCAAAATAAGCCTGAGGTTATGATTTTTAACAATAATTTTGTATTGTTAAAACTTATGAAAGATAAAAACGGTAAATACACTATAACAAAAAATGAAAACCTGCCCTTAAAGGTAAAACTTGGGGTAATGCCCCAGGATATGCTTGTACCTGTGGGTTTACAGGTTCCTGACAGCTTAAAATTAATCCTTGGAAATCTTATCATTCCTGAAAAAAATGATAACCTGATAACCGCTGCAACAGATACTAAAATTGGCAATACTAAAGATAATTCAGGTAAAATTACCCCTCTTGTTGAGCTTAAAAATAAAAAAGCTTTAATTTCAACAGATATGTCAAAATTTGTCCTCGTATATGACGGGGAAAAGAAAAATTCTTTATATGAATTAAAATTAAGCGGGCTTCCTTCTAAAATTTTAGCTTCAAATAAATCAAAACTTGCTCTTGTTATGTATTTTGGTTCTAAAACGGTTGAAATAGTTGACCTTTCAAATGAAAGAACGGTAACCCAAATTACACTTGATGATATGCCAAAAGATGCAGATTTGGATTATGTAAATAATATGGCATATGTTGCTTCCGCTAATGCAGGCACAATCTATATGATAGATTTAAACTCGGCAAAACTTTCTAAAGCAATAAAGCTGGAACAGTCGCCTGAAAAAATTGCAATCGCGGATGATGGTAAATCTTTAGCTTTTATAGACAGAAACACTCAAAAAATCTTCAGTTTAAAAGAACAAGATGGTTCTTATATTGCAAAATATATAGCTGACGGCAAAAATTTATCAAGGATTCTTTACAAAAAAGGTAATATTTACGCCGTTTCAAGAACTGAAAACAAGCTTTCTGTTTATAATGAAGAAGAAAATATTTTAACGGCAGAAACAAAACTCAATGAAAAGCCTACAGATGCTGTATTTTATGGTAACAAGATTTATATATTATGTTCAAAAGACAGTATCATAAATGTTTACGACACAATCAGCCAAAAAATTATAGAGAATATTGTACTTGATAATGTTGGTTTTTATTCCAAAATTACAATGATTCCAAATCAGCCAAATGCCCTTATAACAGGCATTCAGACTAAAAAATTTCTTCTTTTAAATCTTGAAAAGATGATGATTACAAAGAAACAAAATGCTGATGTTAATGTTTCAAATATTATAATTGTAGATTCTCCAAAACCAGCGGAAATCATTGAAGATAAAGGCGTTGGAGCAAAAGAGATGTCCCTGTAATAATAAGCATTTCCAGCATAACCTGCAAGAATTATAGGCAAAATGAAATTTAGAGAAAATCTTGAAAATATCAATATAATTAAAAAAAGCAATGATAGTATGCTTTTTAATGAAAATACGCTTGATATACTGTCGTCCCTTGATAAAACACGCGAAGATTTTTGGAATGTAGATAATGAGAGCGCAAATTTTCTAAACCTTTTAATTAAAATGAGCAATGCTAAAAATGCGCTTGAAATAGGTACATCAAATGGCTACAGTGCGATTTGGCTGGCTCAAGCCTTAAAAGAAACAGGTGGAAAGCTTACAACAATTGAATTTTGGGACAATAGATTAAATGTTGCAGTTGAAAATTTTAAAAAAGCAAGGGTGGATGATATTATTGAACCAAAGCTCGGACAGGCTATAATGATACTGGAAGAGATGGTATATTCAAAAAATCCGCCTGTGTTTGATTTTATTTTTATTGATGCAAATAAATCAGAATATATTAAATATTTTAAACTAATCCACCCAATGCTTAAAAAAGGCGGAATCATTGCTGCAGATAATATTTTATCTCATTATAAAAAAGTTTTGCCATACATTGAAGCAATTACAAGCCATCCCGATTATCAAAGCCAATTAATCCCAATGGATACAGGGATACTGGTATCATATAAAAGAAATTAATTATATTTCTTTTCATCATTATCCATTGCTTGTTTTAAGCTCATTTTTATATAAGTTTGGTATGGGATACCAATTTTCTTCGCAATAGCCTTTGCGCGCCTGATTTCAAATTCAGACCAGCGAAAGGTAACGCTGGCTGTTTGTTTCATCGCTTGAATGTCAGCTTCCGCCTGTTCAATATCTTCATTAATGTCATGGACATTTCCAAATTCATCAGTATAGATTGAGGTATCAGTTATAATTTCTTTTTTAATCATAAATATTATTCCTGTTCTTGAAAGCAGTTATTATCATTATTTTTGTTTTATCAGGGGAATAAAAGTTGTAATAAATATTTAAATCATCAGTTTCAGAATAACTTTCATATCTTTTGTATACCGAATTATAAATAGTATGTGTAATATTCATAAAAGCACTGATAACATTTTCAGGCTCAACCTAGTGTCTGTGCCATATATGGGGTTCATATTCTTTATTAACAGGATTTAAATCAAGTTTAAACCTAAAAATTAAACCTGTAATTGTATGTATTTCATAAAATTTGACAATAGAACCCATATTTTCACATTATATCAAAATGTACATACTTTATCAATACATTGACAAACTTTATAATAACATACACCTACTTCTTCATAGAAGCGCCGATAACTTCGGTTAATTCCTGCGTTATACCTTCCTGACGGACTTTATTATATTGTACCGTAAGTGTTTTAATCATATCTTCCGCATTATTTGTAGCAGCACTCATCGCAGTCATTCTGGAAGATAATTCACTTGCCTGTGCTTCAAGCATAGTTTGATAAATAACATTTGTGATATACATTGGAACTATCTTTTGCAGTACAGCCTTTGGGTTTGGCAGAAATTCCATCAAAGAATCAAGCTTAATACTGTGTTCATATTCAACATTATGTTCTTTATCAAATTCTTCTCTATGAAACTTATTAACCTGCATTTGGCGTGCCTTTTCCTGCCCTTCCTTGGGGCTCATAGCAGGTAAAAGCGTCCATTCTTCAACCTTATATGTCATAGTATTTATATAGCGGGTTGTGATAAGTTCAATCCTATCTACTCTTTTTTCAACATAATCAATTGCTAAATCCTCGGCAACGATTTTCGCTGAACTTACGGATAAATCGTCCAAAATACCTGTATAAATTTCCTTTATCTCAAAATCTAGGTTCTTTTTAGCGTTCTTTAAAGGCGCAACGGTCTTTTGACCAACTAAATAAAGTGAAACCCTCTTATTTTGCGCATTTAATTCCTTAATTTTATTTAAAGTAAACCTTACAATATTAGCGCTATACGCACCTGCAAGCCCTTTATTTGAAGAAATTACAACAAGAGCCACGGTATTTACATTCCGTTCGTTTAAAAGTTCAGGATAATTATCAACGGCATTTTTAACCTTAATAGCTTCAAAGCCACCGTATGTACCGTCTTTAATTTCATCATAGGTTTTTATAAACATTCTGAATAATTCATATGTAAACGGACGCGATAATTTTACGGCAGCTTCCGCTTTTTTTACCTTTGCTGCAGCCACCATTTTCATTGCGCGCGTTATCTTTTGGGTATTTTTTATACTTGAGATTCTATTCTTTATGTTTCTTAAATTTGCCATCTTTTTAAAATCCTTAAACCTTTACCTGCTGCTTGGCATGATTTCGGTCACTATGCCTTAAATACACTGTTTGTAAAGGTTTCAAGATGCTCGCACAAAAGCTTTTTATCCTCTTCCTCAAGTTTTGCACCTTCATTTAATCTTTTTTCTAAATCTGACAGGTTGCTTGAAAAATATTCAAACCATTGGTTTTTATACTCTTGAATCTTGGAATTATCAATATTGTCTAAAAAGCCTTCATTTCCTGCATATAAAATTGAAACCTGTTTGGCAGCACTAAGCGGTTTATACTGAGGCTGAATCAAAATCTGGGTCAACTTTTCACCCTTCAACAGCTGTGCTTTTGTTGCAGAATCAAGGTCTGATGCAAATTGTGCAAAAGCTTCCAGTTCACGGTATTGGGCTAAATCCAGCCTTAGTTGCCCTGCAACTTGTTTTACACCTTTAGTCTGTGCTGCACCGCCCACACGGGAAACCGAGATACCCGCATTAATTGCAGGTCTTTGCCCTGCGTTAAAAAGATTTGTTTCTAAAAATATCTGCCCGTCTGTGATTGAAATAACGTTTGTCGGGATATACGCAGACACGTCTCCTGCCTGAGTTTCAATAATTGGAAGCGCCGTAATTGAGCCCCCGCCAAGTTCGTCAGATAATTTGCAGGCTCTCTCTAAAAGTCTTGAGTGCAAATAAAATACATCCCCAGGGTATGCTTCTCTGCCTGATGGTCTTTTTAAAAGCAAACTCATTGAACGATAAGCCTGCGCGTGCTTTGTAAGGTCATCATAAATAATTAAGCTGTGGCGTCCCTGTTCCAAAAATTCTTCCGCCATAGCACACCCTGCATATGGTGCAATGTATTGAAGCGGAGCAGATTCATCGGCAGAAGCTGAAACAATAATTGTATAATCCATCGCCCCATGTTCTTCTAAGGTCTTTGCAAGCTGCGCTATTGTTGATTTTTTCTGACCGATTGCAACATAAATACAAACTACATCCTGTCCTTTTTGGTTAATAATTGTATCAAGCGCAATCGCAGTCTTACCTGTTTGCCTGTCACCGATTATAAGTTCTCTTTGTCCTCTGCCGATTGGTGTCAGGGCATCAATTGCGGTTAAACCTGTTTGCAAAGGCTGATGTACTGATTTTCTTGAAATAATCCCTGGCGCTATACGCTCAATAGGACGGGTTTTATCAGAATTTATATCTCCTTTGCCATCTAAAGGAATACCTGTCGGGTCAACAATACGCCCGATAAGTCCATCGCCCACGGGAGTTGAAGCTATTCTGCCTGTTGCTTTTACGCTCATTCCTTCTTTGATTTGGGTATAATCCCCTAAAATTACAACCCCGACATTGTCTTCTTCAAGGTTTAAGGCAATCCCAAGTGTTCCTTTGCCGTCATCAAATTCAACAAGTTCTGATGACATAACATTTTTAAGCCCAAAGATTCTGCAAATCCCGTCACCTACTTCAATTACTACTCCTGTATTTGAAACATCAAGGTTATTATTGTAATTTACAATTTTTTCTTTGATTATATTTGAAATTTCGCTTGCGCTTATTGTTTGCCCAGTCATATTTTATTAACCTTTCAAATTTATTTTTTCTTTAAATTTTCAATTCTGTTTTTTAAGCTTAAATCAATTACGGTATCGTTTATTTTTATTATAAACCCGCCCATAATAGTATTATCCAGCTTATATTCAGGATTAATTGCCTTGCCTGTTTTATTTTGAAGCTTTGAAACCAAATTTTGCTTCTGCTCATCCGTTAATTCTATAGCACTTGTAATATAAGCATTTAAAATATTCTTCTCTTCATCAACAAAACCTCTAAAGGATGAGAAGATGTCTTCTAAAATATCAAGTCTTGAATTTTCATTCAAAAGAAATAAAAAATTCAAAACAGATTCTTCAATCCTGCCGCCAAATATTTTAGCTAAAACATCCTTCTTGTCAGCTTTTGAAACAGGCGGAGAGTTTAGAAAATCAGCTAAATCTTGATTTTGTGAAATCGTATTTAATACAAAATTTAAATCTTCATAAATTTTATCATAAGAAAGCGTATCGCATGAAAGCTCTATTAGGGCTTCAGCGTATCTTTTTGCGGGTTTTAAATTTTTTATAGAGGTAAATTGAGCCATAATTTATATATTCACCTCCGCAAAATCAATTTCATCAAACTTTTCAATACACTTATCTATAAGTTTTGTTTGAATTTCAGCACCATTATCACCGTTCAGGCGGTTTTGAATTTCATCTTTCGATAATTCAACAACAACATCCAAAAACTCTTTTGAAGTATCATCTTTTGCCTTTAGAGTATCGCTTTCTACCCTATTTTCATATTGCCGTTGCAGAGCATTTTCTTCTTTTAAGATAACCTCTTTAATAGCTTCCCTGGCACCTTGTGCAGTACTTTTGGCACGCTCAATTATCTCATTTTTTTCATTATTAAGATTTTTTGTACTTCTTTTTGCCTCTTTATATTCCTTTAAAGCCGCCTGTGCTGCTTCAGAACTTGTCATAACAGATGTTCTGATATCATCAGCCATCTTATCAAAGATTGTGCCAAGTCTGAATTTTTTAAAGATAACGGTTAAAATTGTCACCATTATGATGAAATTAACAAGGTTAGATTCTAAAATCCTTTGATAGAGGGTCATCTCATGCATTATATCTTACCCTCCATTGCCTTATTAATTCTCTCTTCACTGATATCAACAGTTTCAATATTTTCATCCAAAACTTTAGAAACCGTCATTTTTACAAAATCATTAATTTCGGTTTTTAATTGGTTCTTAATATTGCTTTTATCAGCTTTTAGGGAATCGCTATGCTTTATGAGTTCTTCCTTAATTTCATCTTTTTTGGCTTTGATAGCGCTTTCTTTTTGAAGCTTAACTTCATTTTGAGATTCAGTTAAGATATTTGACGCCTCTAATTTTGCACCTAAAATTTCATCATCTTTTTGTTTTAAAACATCTGCCGCTTTTTGCTTTGATTGAAGCTCGGTTTCTTTGTTTTTATCAAGAAATTTCTGTCTTTCATCCATAATTTTTACAATTGGACGATAGAGTATAAGATTCATTATGATAACAAAAATAATGAAACTTATAAGAGCAAATATAAACGTTCCGTCAAATTCTAAAAGCAATTCAAGACCCTTTTTACTTAATTACAAACGCAATTAGAATTACAACCAACAATGCATAAATCGCACATGCTTCAATTAAACCTGCGCCGATATAAAAATATTTTGAAATTTGTCCTTCTGCTTCAGGCTGTCTTGCAATACTTTCAATAATAGCCTTTGTTGCAAGTGCTAAGCCGATACCGGGTCCAAGCACGCCAAGACCAATTGCTATACCCATTGATAATAATTTTACTGCAGCTGTTTCCATTTTATTTTCTCCTTATTTTATTTATCTTAATGATTTTTTGCCGTTGCCGTTTCAATATAAGCAGCGGTTAAAAGTGTAAATACAAGCGCCTGAATAAATGCTACAAAAAGTTCAAAAAACATTATAGGCAAAGGCAACAATGACCCTATAAATAAACCTATATTATATACCCAGGTCTCAGGTAAAAGCCCATGGAGTGCATTTTGGGTAAATTGAGAGATACTTTCAGGAGTAAGAAGCATAAATACCAAGCCTCCAAGCACCATAATTAAAATTTCCCCTGCAAGAATATTTGCAAAAAGCCGGACTGCAAGAGTCAGAGGTCTTGTAAAATCTTCCAAAATATTAAACGGCGTCATAAAAAGCATAGGTTTAAAATAATGCTTAAAATATGATGGACCTTTTTCTATAATTCCTTGAACTATGTAATAAATTAAAACCGTAACGGCAAGGGCTGCAGTTACATTGATATCATTTGTAGGAGAAGCAAATTCTCCTTGCGGCAGATGGATTAATTTCCAAGGCAATTGCCCCGCCATATTGCCTAAGATAATGAACAAAAATATACTCATTAAAAGCGTAGTATTGGCGCTTTTAATTCCACCTAAATTTTTTGTAAGCCCCATAAAGATGCTTACAATATTTTCAAATGCTGCCTGAAATTTATTTGGGATTAATTTTAAATTTAAGACGGCTATAAGAGACAATAATAAAATGAAGCCCATAACAAGCCACATGGTAATGAGTGTATCCATGTGAACATTCAGCCCCAATATATTAACTACCCAATGTTCTCCTATATGAAATTCCATAATATCCTTTTATGTTAGATATATTATTATTTTTGGTATTATTTTTGGTATTATATTTGCCATTATGTTCAATTATATAACAAACAATATAAAAGAAGTACTTTTAAATAAAAATAGCCCTGCTTGACTAGATGAAATAAATAAAAGTCAATTTTTGGGTGAGAAAGGTTTTAATTTAATTATGAGGAGAGCATTATTATGAAGATAGAACCTGTAAAAATTATTTCAAATTTGCAAACAGCAGTCCAAAAAGGTGTTCCGCAAATACCAGTCTCAAAACCTGCAGCACAATTAAATGATGCTTGTGAAAAATTGCTGCAGGCGCAAGGTGTATCGGGAAAGGCGCAGCTATTAATACAAAACAGAACGCAGCCGCATCGCCTGCCTTTATTATTTCTGCCTGAAACCCTTTCTACAAAAGAAGCCCATCAAAAGATATGGGGGTTTCAAAGCTTTATAAAAAGGGATTTAAAGCCCGAACAAAAAATTATTAAAGATTCATATTCTGTGGCAGATTTACTTGGAAAATTATATACAGCGGATGAAACAGTACACTCACCTGAAGGATACACGGACGCCATCCATGATTGCATAAGTATAATTTTAAATAATAAAAAAGATGCCTATATGCTCCATCTTTCCCCCGGAAAGCACAAAAAGCAGACAGATATTGAACGTATGAAAGATAGAATTTCATCGTTTATTGATGCACTGAGCAAAGATAACCAAAGATGCTCCGCATTCCTCTATGGCGGACAGGAAGGGGTAAGCGAAAAACTGCACGCAGATATCCTTGAAGCCCTAAAATCAAAAGGCATAAAACCTGATGAAGTATTGTTTGATAAATTTGGCGGCGGTCCCCACAGTATTTATTATAATGTAGATAAAGGCATCGTCCTTGATAATTATTCCAGATTTGGTTTAGATGACCTAAAGGCAAATTTTAAACTTGTCAATATTTCACCCGCCTGAAAAAGTTGTATTGACAGAGTTTAAAGGGGCGATTTTTCGCTGTTTTAAACCAAAACTCAATCTTAAGATCTAGATAATTTTATCCACCCCAAATACCTTAAAATTCAATCCCTGTATTGATGATGGGCTCCTCCTTATAGGGTATTATTCAAGTGTAATCAGTCAAATGTATTACATTATTCATACTAAAAGACAAATAAAAAGTATTTAAAAATATAAAAAGCGGAGGATAAAATGAGAAGAGCTGAGTTTTTAAGAAAGACAAAAGTACTTGTGGTAGATGATAATTATGACCATGCTTCAGGGATTAGAGAATTAATCAACCTTGAAAATGATTATGAAGTAATTGCAAATGCCGGAAATGTAAATGTTGCACTTTCTTTAATTAAAAAATATCAGCCTGATATTGTTTTAATGGATATGAACATGCCTGATATTGACGGCATTACAGCAATCTCAGAAATTGAAAAATTAAACCTGACAACAAAAGTAATAGCACTTACAGGTTATGATGATGCTGATTTAATCTTCAGAGCAATGAAAATAGGAGCAAGAGGATATATCTTAAAAACTATGGCATCTGCTCAATTAATCCATGCGCTTGATGAAGTAAGCCAAGGAAAAATCTATCTTCCAAACGTTTTATGCTCTAAGTTCTTTGAATATTTCCAAAACTTTGAAAAGAATGAAAAATTAAATGCAAAAGAAGACGAAGAAAACCTTCTAAACTACTTAACAAACAGAGAAGAAGAAGTATTAGGATTATTAACCCAAGGGGTAACATATAAAGGGGTTGCAAAAAAATTATTTATCTCTGAAACTACTGTTAAAACCCACGTTAATAATATTTTCCAAAAATTACAGGTTAATGACAGAACACAAGCTGTTTTATACGCAATTAAAAAAGGTTTTATGACCAGAAACAACATAAAAATTGCAGTGTAAACCTTTTAAAACAGGAAAACAATATGTCTAAATTCTATCAAAATTTAAAAAACTTTATATTAATTGAAGACAGGCTGAACACCAGCCTGTTTTCCAAAAAGAGCATAATTTCAATAATAAGATGTATATTAGAACCTCTTGCAGCAGAAAATGTGCCATCGGTTATTATTCACAGACTAAAAAATACCGAAAATCTTGATAGTATTGTAAAAAGACTTGAATACTCAAGAAATATTGAGATGTACAATTTTTTAGACCCTGATATTGTTCTAAAAGATGATTTAATTGAACTTGAATTTATTCTTTTAACATCATCCAGATACAATGCTGTATTTATGTGGGATTATTCAGATGATGAAAAGAAAGAAAATTCATATGTTTATATGAAATTAAACTCAAAAAATGTAAATCATATCTTTGAAATTTTATCAAACAATATGAAGGTTGACCTAAAGGAAAAATTTTATTCATTTAAGCCTGAAAGACGTGAAAATGAGCTTTTAAACCATTGCATTTCAAATATTGTAAAAAATCTAAACGAAGCAAACAACGAAAATGAATTTAATAATAATGCGCTAAATTTTGAGCCTAAAGATGAGTGTAAAAAATTAAAAGAGCAAATACGCCACACAAGCCATGAAATAAGAAATCAGCTAAGTGTTTTAGATATTTATTCAAAAATTTTAGAAAAGAAATTTAACGACGATAAAACTTCATCTTTAATTAGAAAATCCATTTCTTTAATCAATATGGAATTAAATGAACTTAAACAATTTGACAATCTTCAATTAAAAGAAACTTCCGTTGAAGATATTATCCCTGTTTCAATCCAAATGTTTGAAGAAATTGTGAAACAAAACAATAATAAAATAATTTTTATAAATTCTACCCTTGATGGCGATAAAAGAAAAGTCTTACTAGATGAAGAAAAGTTTTTGGCTGTTTTAAACAATGTAATTAAAAATGCCAACCAATTCACACAAAATGATGAAATCATTATAGAGCTTTCAAAAGATAAAAATTACGTTAAAATCTCAGTTCAAAACCACGGAGAACCCATTGAAGACAGCGTTAAAAATAAAATCTTTAAAGACGGTTTTACAACACGCGAAAACGGTTTTGGAATAGGGTTAAGCGTTTCAAAAAAATATTTAGCAGAACAATTGGGGTCAATTGAATTAACTTGCTCTGATGAAGAAAAAACAGAATTTTTAATTACACTACCCTTGATGGATGTTATTTAGTTTATATTTATTGAATTATATTTAGTACATTGAGAATTGAATAAATAAAGATACAGGCTAAAGATTTTAACCCGACATTTCAACTGACTTTAAAAGAAAGAAAGTCGCAATGTTAGTTGAAATCAGCGAAAAAGAGCTAATACTGTTAATTGTACTAGCTCTTACACTAAAAGCTCTATTAAACTAGGGCTGCAGGTGTGGGTGTATTCGCCACCCATGCCTGTATTTTTATTTTAACCCATTTCCAACATTTTTCAACATGCAGATAAAAGTTTTATTTACCTGCATCTTCAAGGTTTGTGCTTAATGAAATCCTCTTATCATCAGGGTTAAATTTCAATATAACAGTATCTATCTCATCGCCAACATCTAAAATAACACCATGTTCATTTTGATACTGTAATAATTCACCTTGCGGCAAAAGCGCTTCAACACAAGGATATACTTCAACAAATGCACCAAAATGTTTAATTCTTGTAATTTTACCCTTAACAATAGCGCCTTCTTGAATTTTGCCTTTAGCTTCAATCCAAGGGTCCGGTTCAAGATTCTTTAAGCTCAAAGATACTCTTTGTTTATCAAAATCTATACCTATAATTTCAATATTTATCTTCTCGCCTACTTTTAGGATATCATTTGGATGGTCAACCCATTTCCAGCTGATTTGAGATAACGGCAATAACCCATCTACTCCGCCGATATCAATAAATGCGCCAAAATCTGCAATTCTTACAACTTCACCTTTTACAACCTGACCAACTTCAAGCTGTCCGAATACATCTTTTTTAATATCTTCAATAGAATCAGCATAAACTTTTCTGTTTGAAAGAATAAAATTATTTTGCGAAACATCAATGCTCAAAATCTTTAGTTCTATCTTTTGACCAATAATATTTTCAACTTCTTTTGCTCTTAGATGGGAAGACGGCACAAAACCGCGAACACCCATGACTTCAACAAGCACACCGCCCTTAACAGACTGCACCACAGTTCCTTCAATAACTTTATCAGCCTCTTTAATTTCTTCTAATTGTTTCCAGCTGTATGCGCTTGCTACTTTTTTATATGAAACTGTAAAGCGCCCGTCTTCATCTTCTTCTCTTATGATTAAAAATTCATAAGCTTCATCTTTTTTTAGAATATCCTCAATGTTGTCCTCTTTATTAAGCTTTGCTTCTCTTTCAGGGCAAATTGCATTTGTTTTGGCACCAATATCTACAATGGCACCTTCTGAATCAAAACCGCAAACAGTTCCTTGAACTAAATCACCCTTCTGAAATTTATACTCATACTGACTTAATAGCTGCGCATATTCAGCATCGCTTAACTCATTAGACAACATTAAAAAGATACTCCTTTTTATCAAACCTAAACCATTATTAAGATTATTATAACAAAAATTTATAAAATTTAAGAAAATATGTTAAAGTTTGACTTTACACATCTTAACATTGTATAATAAATTTATCGCTGAATTTAGTTTATAAGAAAACGTTAGTTATGGAATTAAAACAAAAAGTATCAACTACTGGTCTTAGGATATTATCTGTATTAGATATATTACTAAAAGGACCCGCTTCAAAAAATGAAATTTCAGACAGCCTTGTCAAAATTCCCTGGATAAAAAATATAACAAAAGAAACAATAGGGCTTGATATAAATACGCTGAAATCTGCAGGCTTTGAAATTGAAAACATGGGAAAAGCAGCCAATTACCGCTACAAAATCAATTGGAGCCCGATAAAATTCAAATTAACAAAAAAAGAGCTCTCCGTTTTATGTAATCTAAAAAATGCAGTAATAGAACTGTCAGAGCCTTACTATATAATAAAACTTTATCGGTTGTTTGAAAAAATAACACAATTTATTGAAGATGATGATAATATAAATGAGCTTATGAACTTTCAATATTTTCTAAATGTTGATTTTACCCTTCTAAATGAGCTTTATACCCTGATTAAAAGAAAAAAAGAGGTGAAATTATTATACAACTCACCTGATTTTGGACATAAAGAAATTTTAATTAAATTAAAAGAAATTAAATACAACAATTCAAAACTATATCTGACAGGATACAGCCCAAATTATCCAAACGTCGCAGTTTTGAGGGTGGATAATATTATCCAAGTTTTAAAAATATTAAAACCAAAAGAAAAAACCATAAAACCAAAAATGAACACTGTCGTTTATAAAATAAAAGCAGATGCAAAAAATAAAACCAACTTAATGGATGAAGAAAAAGTCATTTCCCAGAATAATAACTTCATAAAAATAGAATTAAAGTCCGATAATGATTTTATGATAATTCAAAGACTTTTAAATTTCGGCAGTGATTTAGTTTATATAAAAAATAAAGACATAGAAGAAAAATATATATCCAAATTAAGCGCAATAAAAGAAATTTATAAAGGGGAATAAAATGAAAACCAAAAATTTATCCACACCTTTAAAAATAATCAAAATTTTAAAACTTATGACTGAAAAACCTGTAGCCTTAGAGGAAATTATGTCATTTCTTGAAGAAGATAACAGTTTTGTAAATAAAGAAACAATCTCAAAATATTTTGCCACATTAAGAAATGCCGGATGTGACATTCAAAAAAGAAAAAATAAATTCTACATAAAATATCCTGTCTTAAATTTCACAAATACTGAACTCAGTACTCTTTCAATCCTTCAAAAAACAGCCTCTAATCTTTGCTCAAAAAAGGATAATGACGAATTTTTGAAGTTTATAGACAAGCTTTTTACTCTTGTTGATAAAACAGAAGTTAATTATTATAAAAATATTTTACAAAATTCAGAAAACAAAAGCCTTATAGATAAAGAATTAACCAATAGATTCAAAGACAAAATTGAAACCATATCCCAATTTATGGGAGCATCTGCCCAAAAAATAAAGATAACATACCAAGAAAAAATTTATAATATAATTCCATTAAAATTTCATTATTTTAAACACTCTATCTGTCTTTTTGGATATGACTGTCTGAATAAAGTAAACAAAAATTTTTCTTTAAGTCATATTTCAGATATCAAACAAACACCAATACTGGCTCAAAATATGGATTTCAGCCTATCTACCACTTTTAAAATAAAGGGAAGATTGAAAAACGGATATCTTTTAAAAGAAGGGGAAATTCTCTCCTCATATGATGATTACGCAATTGTTACAAATAAAAATGAGGATAAAGAAGTATTGTTCAAAAGGTTATTAAAATATGGCACCTATTGCGAAGTTTTATACCCTAAAAGCGACAGAGAAAAATTTATAAATTTGGTTGAAAACCTTATTTCAAGACATACCCAAAATGCCTAAAAATTAGAACATGCCAAGTTTTTTATTTAATTTTAAAATACTGTTTCTAATCTCTAAATCATTCGGGCTTACAACATATGCCATTTGATAATAGCTTAAAGCAAGGTCCTCTTTACCGTATATTTCAAGCATCTTTGCGATATTAAAATAAGCATCGGTGCAATACGGGTTAATTTGAAGCGTTGCAAGATATTCTCTTGCAGCCTCTTTAAAATTACCAAGCATTCTTAAAATATCTGCTTTTAAAAAATGCCCCAAAGCATAATTATTATTGAATTTTAATGCTTTATCTATCTGACTTATAGCCTCATCATATTTTTCTTCTTTTTTTAATTTGATTGCATAGGCATAAATGTATTCTGGTCTATTTGGATATTTTTTAACCAATTTTTCAATATCTAAAGAAGCATCATCAAAATCTACTTCACCATTATTTGAAAAAGAAATATTATAAACGCTTGGAGCAATATTATTTCCCAAAGTCATATGATTTTTATTTCTTTTTTTCAAAAATACTTCAGAGCTTGAGAGCATATTAATGGGTTTAAATTTTACAAAATATCCAAGGTCAGAATATTCAATGTTTGGGATTCCTACAAAATCAAACGATGATTTATATATGACATTATCATTTATATCTTTTACATAATCGTATGAAATGCCGGCACTCATCTGGACAGCATTAGCACTATTTATTGTAAATAAAACAATTAGCAACAATATAATATTTTGAATTTTCATTAATTAAATTGAACCTTTATATCCAATGTTTTTTCAAGAAGCTCTTTTTTCTTATCCAAAAGTTCCTTAAACCCGATATTTAACATTATATTTACGCTTAAAATTAATGTCAAAATTCTTGAATTTTCATCAAATTTAAGTTCAAAATCATCAACCATATTAAAATGATTATAGTCTAAAGCATCTGCAAGCCTTACTATCCCAGAAAAAACATCGACTTTTCTTTGCAAATTATTGTTAAGCATTTTGTAATATTTATGCTTATTAATATCGGGATGCGCTCTTCTATGGTATCTGACAATATTTGCAACAACAAGGTTGGATTCTTCATCCAGTCCTGAAATTTTATTATCTATAATTAAATCCCGCCCGATTTTATGATGACCCTTATCCATTTTTTTTTCAAAAACAACACCTATATCATGCAATAAAGCCCCGTATTCAAGCAGTTTTATATCTTCTTTATTTTCAAATTGATTCAAATTAGGAAAAAAATTTTTTAATTTATAAAACATTCTGAGACTTAATCTTGCAACAAGTTTTGAATGGTCAATTAAAGAATCCTGCCATAAATAATTTTTCATAAAATCCTTTAATTCCATTTTTTAATAAACCTTTTAATACTACCTATTTCTCGCCAAGATATTTATTTATCAATGATAAGAATTTTCTCTGTTCAAAATCATCTTTTCGTATAAAATCCTGAACATCAACATCTGCATATATTTTATTTGTAATATGTTCTTTTACAGATGTTAATACAATAACAGGAGTGCTTGCATATTTCTTCTGCTTACGAAGTTCTTTAACAAATTCCATGCCGGATAAATGAGGCATTTCATGGTCTGTTACAATTAAATCAAAAATATCATTTTCAAGAAGTTTAAGTGCTTCTTTTGGATTGCCGCAAACTTCAACCTGATAGCCGCAGTTCATCAATATACTTTTTTGCAAAGTTCTGGTTGTTAAAGAATCATCTAAAACAAATATCTTCTTTTTAGCGTTAGCCTCAAGCGCCCGCACTCTGGTAGATGGGATAATATTTGTGCTTGCTTTCCTTGAAAGCGTTGTGTTTAGAATATCTGTCATATTTAATATTAAACACATTTCACCTGATGCCAAGGTTGTTATTCCGGCAATATTTTTTACCCTAAATAACGGAGGAGAGAGTTTTTTATGAAGTATTTCCTGGTCTCCGATTAATTTTTCAATAATAATCCCGAGTCTTGAATTTTCAGATTCAACAATAACAAGCGTATATTTTTCGGTTTCTCTGGGCTTATTTTCAAGTTCAAGAATTTGAGATAATGTGTAAACCTGAATTACTTCACCATTGTGTATATAGTGATTTTTACCATCTCTTATAAATACATCATTAGGGTCAATCCTTAAAACTGTTTGAATAGATGAAGCGGGAAGTGCGTATAATTGCCCCTGTTCCATAATAATAAATGTACGCAAAGTTGCCATTGTTGTGGGTAATTCCATAGTAACAAGGGTTCCTTTGTTTAATTCTGAATATACATCAATTCTGCCGTTTAACTGTGAAATTTTTGTATGAACAATGTCAAGCCCTAAACCACGTCCTGAAAGCTCTGTAACCGTATCCCCGGTTGAAAACCCCGGATAAAATATTAGATTTACAACCTGTTCTTCAGGAAGATTATCTATCTCAGCTTGAGTAAATAATCCTTTTTCAACAGCCCTCTGTTTAATCTTTTCTACATCAATTCCTTTGCCGTCATCTTTTACATTGATAATAATTTTGCTTTCTTTTTGAATAGCCTGAATTTCAATGCTTCCAACTCTGTTTTTTCCAAGCCTTTCCCTCTCATCAGGCTTTTCTATACCATGGTCAATAGAATTTCTTATAATATGCATTATAGGAATTTTAATATCTTCAATAATCTTTTTATCGGCAGAAACATCAGCACCCTCTATTTTAAAATCGATTTCCTTACCCTTATCTTTTGCAATATTGTGCACCATTCTTGGGAAAAGACCAAACACTGTTGATAATGGTAAAATACGCATATTTTTTACCATTGATTCAAGTTCATCTGATGTAGAGTATAATTTTGAGTTATTCTCCTGCAATTGCTTCATCAAAGTATCAATACTTGTCATAAGAGCATTCATTTTCTCAAAATTAGCATTATGAAGCGAAATAAGCTGTTTATTATATCCTATAAAAGACTGCATGTTTCGTAAAGCTTCATCCCCGCCTTGATTTACAAGGTGTTTTTTATCAAAAAATTTCATATAATAGCCGATTTTATGATAATTTTTCTGCCAATCTACAAAATCATTTTGAATATTCTTTGCCAAAGATAAAAGCTCTCTGGTTTTAATCCTTGTAACAATCAAGTCTCCAATTTGATTAACAAGCTGGTCTAATTTACCTGAATCTACCCTTAGTGTTTTAATTGCAGTGGTATCAAAATTTACAAGCCAATCATTAGAGCTCAACTGCTGCATTTTGATTTTTGTCTTGCTCTTTTTATTTTGAATTGCAGGCTTACTATTTAGGGAAAACTGCACCATCTGTTCAATAATTGCAGCCTTTTGGTCCAAAAGTTCAATATCATCTGAAATATCTTTAAAAGAATTTTTTGATGAGTTTTTTTCAATGATTTTTCCTGCAGTTTCAACAATTTCTTTTATAATTCCGATTGTATCTTTATCAAACGGAGCATTATTGTTTTCATATATTGCAATAATTTTTAATACGGTAACAAATATTTTTTTGAAGTTTTCTTCTTCAATCCTTGAAATTGTTTCATTTATGAGACTTTTTATTTCAGCTAAATTAATTTTATTCTCTAAAAGCGTCGGAACTTTTTTTGTAATATTTTTTATTAATTCTAAAAGTTCAGCATCTTTTAATTTATTAATAGGGGTGGTTTCCTTGGGTTCTTCGTTTTTAAAAGCCCTTGGCTCCTCTGACACTAATTTATATGCATTTTCGTAATAATTCTTTACCTTAATGTCTTCATTTTTACAAATTTCATTAAAATATTGAACAATCTCATTAATCTGAAGATTCAAATCAATAATAAGGGGGTTTTTTGCACTATACTCATCCTTTGTTTTCCCGGATATAATTTCATCAGCAATTTCCATTATTTTGCGTGAAATTTTATCCATATCATTTAAACCAATTTCAAAAAGTATATCTGATAACTTTTTAATAATAGGTTTTAAATCTGAAATCTGGCTAAAATCATTTTCCTGAGCACATTTAGAATATATGAATATTATACCTGTTAAACAATCTTCAATATCGTTAATATTTCTTAATATATTCTTTTTTATCTCTGAAAATTTAACTGATTCTTTTTCAGGACTTTGAACAGATACAACGTCTTCGCTATTTCCTTCAGCAATTTTCACAAGCCTGTCTATATAAATATCAACTTCATCTGTTACATATTCATTCTTTTGTTCAAAAGTTTTTTCAATTAGACCTGAAATAAAAGATAAGGCTGATGAAATTGTATCTGTTATATAGCTGTCAGGTACAAGCTTTTCATCCTTTACAAGCCCTAAAATATCTTCAATTTTATGTGCAATATTTTGTATGCCGTTAAACCCGAGCATTCTGGCTGAACCCTTTAAGCTATGGGCATCCCTGAATAATTGCATTGCAATTTCTGTATTTTTTGGCTTCTTTTCAAGTATAAGAAGATTTTTATCCATAGATTGCAATATTTCCCCGCTTTCCTGCTGGAAAATATTTAAAATCTCATCAAGTTCTTCTTGTAAAAATTCCATTAATTAAACCTGTTAAAATCCGTATTTACTCGTCTAAAACGCTTGTCTTGAATGATTTGGTAAGAGAATGCAAACTTTCTATATTCTTATAATTTTCTTCCGTTATTTTAAAGTTAGTTTCAAGCATACCGGTTAATTCCTTTATGTATCCGCCGGTATTTTGAGTATCTTTTTTAAGTTTATCAGACGAAGCAATAATTTCATTAACACTTGTTGAAATTTCATTCATAAAACCAATTAACTGTTCAATATTGCTTCCAATGCTGTGTGCCAAATCTATCCCGGATTCAATTTCTTTTGTACCTTCTTCGGTTGCCATAACTGTTGAATTTGTAGTTTGCTGGATATCTGTAATTAAAGATGTGATTTTTGTTGTTGCTTGTTTTGATTCATCTGCAAGTTTTCTAATCTCGCCCGCAACAACAGCAAATCCCTTACCATGTTCACCGGCTCTTGCAGCTTCAACTGCAGCATTTAAAGCAAGCAGGTTTGTTTGTTCTGCAATATCTTCAACAACACCAATGGTAGATGATATCGACTGGATAAACTCAGACAATTCTAAAATCAACTCTGCAATAGTCTGAATTTTATGTCTTATTGCAAACATTTTTTCAATATTAGCTTTAACCGCCAGATGTTCTGTATTTGTAAAATCAAGCGAATGGTGGGTTTTAGCCTGGGTCTTGCTGATAATCTCATTCATTGATGCTATATATTCTTTTAAATTTTCAATAAGAGAAACTATGTTTGTTATCTTTGCAAAAGAAAGATTGATATTTTCTTTCTGGCTGTTTGTTGTAGTTTCAATTTTTTTGGTCTCATCATCAGTTTGGTCGATAACTTCATACACAACACCATCTATGCTTCTTTTAAGTTGTTTTTTTGTAAATTCAAAAGCAAGCAATGCCAGGATAAAAAGAAACACAATTGTTACAGTCATTAAAGTAGGGTCAAGCTCAGCATACTCATATACCACATATAAAACCAAGAAAATACCAAATAATACAATTATATCAAATGTGCTTTTTTTGGTAAGTTCATTTGTGAGAGTGTTTCTTTTCTTTTCATCTTTAAACATATTTCCCCTTTTTCAAAAAATAATGTATAATCTATTTTAATTATAGTAAATAATACGGATTATGGCAAAAAAAGTTCTAATTATTGATGATAGTATTACACAACTATCGAGCTTAAAAATATTCTTTAAGCGCGCAGGGTTTGACGTTGAAACTGCACAAAACGGGGTAGAAGGTTTTGTAAAGGTTTATAAAACTGCACCTGATTTAATTATTTCAGATGTATTAATGCCTCATTTGGGCGGTTTTCAACTATGCAGACTCCTAAAAAGCAACCCTGAAACAAAGCAGATACCAATTATCATGCTAACTGTTCTGGATAAAAAGCTTGATAAATTCTGGGCATCTCAATCCGGTGCAAACAGATTTATACAAAAAGACTCGGATTTTAAAAATATTATCCAAATTGCAGATGAAATTTCAAATGAATTTCCTGTATCACAAAGATATAAAGATTCTCTAAAAACCTATGAATTTGACGAAGAAGGAATTATTCCGCAAATCAATAAAATCCTTGATGATGAATTGATGAAAGCCACAATTTCAAATAAATTCAGGGATTTAACCGATTATACAAGCGATGATAAAGTCATTGCAGGCAGAATCTTTAAAATTTTATCTACAATACTTGAATACGATGCAGCTTGCATTTATTTTCATTCTCCCGATGGTTCAACCAAAAAAAGATTGATTTTTGATAAACAAAACTGCGAACTTAAGGATAACGTTTATCTTGACATCTGGCGCCAAATTCTTCCTGATTGTATTGAAGATTTTGAAATTGAGACAGTAAACAAAAATAAAAGCGAAAATATTATCGAAAGCGCCGATGAATTTCAATCAAGAAAAGAGTTTGATTTTTATTATGAAAACAATCTTATAGGCAAAGTCTGCTTCTATTCAACTCAAAATATTGAATGGAACAAACTCAAATTTATGCCAAGTGCAAAATCAGAATTAGATTTATATTTAAGACTTAAATTCTTATATGTTAAGACTTGTTACCTTTCAATAACCGATGAACTTACAAAGTTATACACAAGACGCCATTTAGACAGCGTAATTATTCAGGAATTTGAAAGAGCAAAAAGATACGGTACCATAATTTCTGTTGCTATGGCAGATATCGACAATTTTAAAATGATAAATGACACATACGGGCACACTGCAGGTGATTACATTTTAAAAGAAGTTTCTAAAATATTTATAGACACTTTAAGAAAAACGGATTTTATATACAGATACGGCGGAGAAGAAATCTGTATATTAATGCCTGAAACATGCATACAAAATGTTATTATGCCGCTTGAGCGTATTAGGAAAAATATTGAAAATAAACAATTTATTCACAATAATCAACAGATAAAAGTCACTATAAGCGTTGGTGCTACAACCTATGCAAAAGATATGAGGGTGCCGTCCGATTTAATTGAAAAAGCAGACGCCGCTTTATATAAAGCAAAAAAAACAGGGAAAAATAAGGTCGTAATTGAAAATGAATGAAATCACGGTTGCAGATAACATTCAGGAAAATGATATTTATATTTTTGTAAAAATCGGAAATTCTTCCTACGCTTTTCCTGCTTTACACGTGCTTGAGATTATAAAACTTGTAGAGCTTGAATACCCGGAAAAAATGCCCGCTTATATAGCAGGTATTCTTGAATACAAGGGAAAAGTAATCCACATAATGGATTTAAGGTCCGTATTAAATATTGAAACAAAAGAATACAATATTGATACACATATTCTTATTATGCAAGGTAAGGATGGCAACTACGGTATTATTGTAGATAAAATTGCAGATATCAAAAGAATAGATACAGCAATTATTACTCCGCCCCCTTATTCTAAAGAAAATTGCTTTACAAAAGGGATTTACTTAAATAATGGTACCAGCACAGTTGTTATAAATATAGATTTACTTGAAGATTGGCTTAAAGATACACAAAACACAGAGACAAGCTTTAATGAAAAGGCATCAAGGCTTTTACCAAGAGACATAAAATCAAAAGAAGTTCTTCACCAAAGAAAAATGCAGTTAATTGCAAAAACCGAAGGTATAACATACAAAGGACTTCAAAATAAAGATGTATATATAAGTTTTACCATAGGAAACAATACTTACTGCCTTGAAATTGTTTATGTAGGAGGATTTTACAAATACTCTGAAACAAAAGTTATAAAAATGCCTTGCACGCCATCTTTTATAAAAGGTCTAATCAGCATAAAAGGTGACTATATAACCATTATTGATTTAAGAAAATATTTTGATAATGAATTTTCAAACATAACCGATAAATCAACAATTATTGCAATTCAATCCAAAGATTTTAAAGTAGGCTTCATTGTTGATGAAATATCAGATACTATGAATATTCCATCTGCAGAATTATTCCGCAATAAGTCAAAAAATAAAAATGCAAAAGCTGACAGCAAAAACGAAATCATAGAATATGTAAAAGATGAGAAACTCTATCTTGTCTTAAATATGGATGAAATCTTAAGCAATGAAAGATTATATGTAGGCTGATTTTTTGCATTTTTAAAAATAAACCTTAAATAAAAAATATGAAGATTATTTTAAAAATATTAATATTACTGCTTGCAAGCACATTTTTGTTTCAAACACCTTCTTTCGCGAATGAAAAAGAAGCATATGAAGAAATCTATGAAAAACTTGAACCTGCTGATTTTGAATATATGTTTGGAATTGACCCGTATCAGGCAGAAGATTATACAAAATATATGTATTCTCCCTATCCCTTATTTAGGGTGGGAGTACCTTTTATATTTAAAAATACTGAAATAAAACCGGGATACTACATTTTAACCCCGAGAAAAAAGGATGGCAAAACCTTTGTATTATTTAAAGAACAAGGCAGAGTGAAGTATCTAATCCCGGTTTATGAAACAGATTTAGTTGACCCTCTTTTTTATGACCAGTATATTCCTGAAAGAAAAGACGGTTTTTGGGAAAAAGCGAGAAAGAAAGCTTCAAACACAATAGGAAGGCTGTTTCCAAAACATACCCAAAGAATGCCTGCGCCAAAAGCTTATATAGAAGTAAATGATATAGAAAGACAATTCTATCAGGTAATTTTATACTATGGGACTCAAAAGTACTATATGATTTTTCGCCAAAGATGATAGAATAATAAAAAAGAGGAATAATATGAAGAGAATATTTATAATTTTTGCAGTGTTTTTGCTGATTTCATCAAGCACCCTTGCAAATAATGCTGTAGAAGAATTTGAAACCTACAGCATAAAAAACACCTTAAACAAAGAAAAAACAGATAGAGCTCAAATTAAAGAACTTCTATATAATTTAAACGAATATTCAAACACCCACGATACTGATAAGATAAAGAAATTCTATTCAAAAGACTATATAAGCTATGACGGTTTCAATCGCGATGCCTTTATTGCCGCCATTAAAGAAACTTTTGAAATGTACCCTGATATTACCTATAAAAGCAAAATAAAATCAATGCAAATTTTTGATAATTGGGCTTCAGTTCAATTGACAGATACCTCAGTTTCAAATAAACAAGCATTAACACAAGCCATTGTTAATAATAAGCCTGTTTTGGATAAAAAAATTGAAGGCGTTATGGAAAGCGTTTGCGATTATGTTGTCTACCTTAAAAAAACAGCGGGCAGATGGGAAATATACGCTGATAGCATAATTGCAGAAAGCACATCAATAAAATACGGAAATGCCAAAGATTTAAAAATGGATATTATTTCCCCCCTTGTTGTAAAAGGAGGAGAAGATTACTGCATAAGTCTAAATATTGAAAACAGACCTGAAAACTCATTAATGCTTGCTTCTCTTTCAAGAGAAGAAATTAAATATCCGCCAAAAATGCCGGTTGATGCTTTTAGAAAAGTTCCAAAAGACGGAATTTTGGAACGTGTTGTAAAAGCAAACAACAATGGAATTAATGAATACTCTCTTGCCTCTGTTGGTATTACGGAAATTTCACTAAATGAAGAAAAAACTGCAATTAATTATCAAATGTCAGGCATAGCTTTTTTAATGAAGAGAGTAAATATTTATACAAATAAAAACACTGTAGATAAAAAACATGTAGATAAAATTCTAAAGAAGGAGCCTCTATAACAATGCCTCATGATAAAAGAGCTTTTATTTTCTTTATCATCACAAGCCTTGTTTTGTGGCAGTTTGGTATATCCGTTAGAGATTTGTGCATAAAACAAAATATGCAGTTAATGTCAGAAAATAACCCCATCCTCTCTTTTGTATATTTAAAAAATACAGGTGGAGCTTTCAGCTTACTTCATAACTATACAAATTTTCTTGCAGCCTTTGGAATAGTTTCGATAATCTGCATCTTGATATATTCTTATAAAAAACTTGAATTTAACCAAAAATTTAAAATGTTAACCCTAATTTCACTAACATCAGGAATCTTTGGCAACCTTGTTGAAAGACTGCAGAATGGCTATGTTGTTGATTTTATCAAATTAAATTTTATAAATTTTGCCGTTTTTAATTTTTTTGATATCCTAATCACAATTTCTATTATCCTCCTTTTTGGATTAATCTTTTTTGAAGAAATTAAAAAACATACAAAAAAAGGTGCAGAGTAGTGGAATTTAAAACTGATACAACCCTTGAAAACCTGCGTCTTGATAATGCTGTGATTTCGCTTTGCAAAGAATTTTCACGCTCCAAAGTTCAAAAAATGATAGAAAATAATTACATCAAAGTTAATTCAAAAAAAGCTAAAGCTTCTTATAAATTAAAAGCAGGAGATATAATTGAAATTATTAAAAAAGAAGATATTAAACCAGCCGTTAAAGCTCAAAATATTCCTCTTGATATAATTTATGAGGATGATTACTTTATTGTTTTAAATAAACAAAAAGGAATTTTAACTCACCCAACCCCTTTAAATAAAGAAAATTCTCTTGTAAATGCGCTTTTTTATCATGGCTGCAAATTATCCAATATACAAGGAATTGAAAGAGCAGGCATTGTCCACAGGCTTGATAAAAACACTTCAGGGCTTATTCTTATTGCAAAAACAAATGATGCACATCTTAATCTTCAAAAACAAATCCAAATAAAATCTGCCAAAAGAAAATATTTAGCCGTTGTGCACGGTATTATTGAAGAAAATGAAGGCATTATAAATAAACCTCTTGTGCATTTTATGAATAAAACCGTTAAAATGAATATTGCAAAAGAAGGCGAAGGGCAGGAAGCTATCACTCATTTTAAAGTTTTAGAAAGACAGGAAGATACTACCTTGCTTGAACTTGAGCTTAAAACTGGTAGAACCCATCAGATAAGATGTCACCTTTCATCAATCAATCATCCTGTATACGGCGATTCATTATACGGCGCTAAAGGCTTTAAAAGCAAAATAAATATAAAAACAACAGAACAGCTTTTAATGTCTTATTATCTAAGTTTTACTCACCCCGCAACGGATGAATTTATGGAATTTCAACTTAATGAATCTCAATATGATGATGATTTTAAAAGATTTTTCAACTATCTTAAAAATACAAGGAGAAAATAATGCAGGAATTAATAATTTATTTTATAGCAGGGCTTTTAACAGGCTTAATCATTATGTTTTTTGTTGTAAAAAACTTAAAAAAAGAACAATCCGCCCTTAAAAGAAAATACGAAAAAACATCCGTCGGCGCCGATGATTCTGAATTAAAAGTTAAAACCCTTGAAAATAAAATAAAAACCCTTGAAGCCGCTCTAGAAAAAAGCTTGAAAGATAAGCAATAATCTTTCACCTTTTTAATTTCTCCTGTAAGTTTTTGTGCATAAGCACAGGACTGTGGTTTGTGACTATAATTCCATTAATCTATAAGGCTCAATATTTAAACTTTTTGCAATTGAAAATAAAAGCTCAACACTTGGGCGTTTTATCCCTACTTCAATATGGCTCAAATGCTCTCTTGTAACCCCAAGTTTAATAGCAAGCTGCAATTGCGTTAAGCCTGTTTCTTTTCTGTATTTGGCAATATTTTTGCCTAACTTCTTAAAATTTTCATCAAAACTTGCCATATAAAAGAATAAAAAACCTCAAAACCTACCTTTTTATCTCCCACAAATCCTTATGCAAAAGAGCTAAAAACGGGATGAGCTCTAGTCTTCCAACCAGCATATTAAACATAAAGATAAATTTTGTTGCATTCTGCAAATGGTCAAAATGATTCAAGGGTCCTATCGCCCCAAATCCGGGTCCCACGTTCCCCAAAGAAGAAATTGACCCTATTATTGCAACGCTTGTATTTTGTTCAATAAATCCGACCAGAAATGCGCTGATTGCAAATATTGCAAAATAAAATATCACAAAAGCCATAATCTGCTGAGCGGTTTCAGAGCTTACAACCCCGCCTTCAAGCCTTATAGGATAAACCCCTTTGGGGTGAACAATTTTATTTAATTCCCTTTTTATATATTTAAAAACAAAAATCCATCTTGTAATTTTCAGCCCGCCGCAGGCAGAAATAGCTGAAGCACCGATAAACATAGGCAAAAGCAATAATAATTTGCTTGAAAAATCCCATTGTGCAAAATCAGAAGAAGCAAACCCTGCCGACATCATAATACTAATGGTTTGAAACAACCCAGTTATAATAGCATTACTAAAGGTAAAACCCATATTTTTATGCAGTGACAAGGCTATCAAAAACCCTATAAGTAAAGTTATTATAAGATATGTTAAAAATTCTTCACTTTTAAACGGCGCCTTAAACTTTCTTTGTACAAAAAACTTATACATTAAAATGAAGTTTGTACCTGCTAAAAATGCAAATATCATAACATTTACCGTTATAAAATTATTGTGATATCCCATAATACTATCCGGATTTGGCGAGAACCCGCCTGCACCAACAGTTGAAAGGGATGTACAAATACTATTATAAAAATCGAGCCCAGATAATTTTAAAATCACCGTCTGTAAAATCGTAAGTCCCAAATATATTCCCCAAAGCCAGCTTGCAGTATGGCGAACCCTTGGTGTAATCTTTTCTTCAGAAGGATTTGGATTCTCTGCAAAAAACATTTGTCTTCCTGCAACGGAAAATTTCGGTAAAATTGCAACAAATAATACGATAATTCCCATACCGCCAAGCCATTGAGTCATTGAACGGTAAAAGAAAAAAGTTTTAGGATAAAGGGAAAAATCTTGCAAAATTGTAGCCCCTGTGGTAGAAACCCCTGAAACTGCCTCAAATAGAGAATTTATAATTCCTAAATTATAAAATAAATAAGGAACAGCAGCAGTAAGGGCGAAAAATACCCATGCAAAAAACGCGGTAGCTAAAGCCTCAGCCTTATTAATAGTATCAATATCTTTTTCAGAAGCTTTATTTAATGAAAACAAGAATCCCAAAACAAGAGAAACAAGCGCCCCTGTTAAAAACGGCAAAATTGATTCATATTCCCCGTAGCATAAAGCAAAAATAATCGGCAGAAACATCACCAGTGCAATGTATCTAAGCATTATTCCAACTGTATTTATTACAACATTTAATCTCATAAAATTCTCTTTTTGTTTATTTTAACCCTCTTGAAATATAGGCTAAATGGTTTATAATGAGAATATCAGGAGCGGTAGCGCTTACTACCGTAACCTGCAAATGGCTAAAGTGGTGCTTATCTTAGATAAGTGCCATTTTTTATTACGAATAAAATCAATAAGATTAAAATTAATGTCAAATTGAGATTCTCCATAAATTCAGCCCTCCTTTCATTAAAAACTATCAACCCTCAGGCTAAAGTAAGTTGTGCTGAAGTTTTTAAAAAGATGCAGGCTTAGCTCCCTTGATATTCAACTTTCAATGTTCTGTTTTTTCTTATTATAATAATTTGTCTGATTTTTGCAAAAAAGCAATTAAGCTCTAAACACAAAGCCTAACCGCAAAGCTTATTGAAATATCCCCTGATACTTTCAGCATCCTCTGTTTTTGTAAATATTATAAGTGAATCATTTCCCCTTATAAGAGTCTGCCCTTTTGGAATAATCACTCTTGAACCCCTTTGAATAATCGCAATAACTGCACGTTTTGGCAAAGTTAAATCCATTAAAACTTTATCCTCGAAGGATGATGGGATATTAATTTCCAATATTTCAGCAAGCCCCATCTCAACTGTTGCAAGCAGCCCTTCTTTATAATCGACAATTCTGTTTTTAATTTCATTCAAAGCAGCTTTTTTAGCAGAAACTGCTACATCCACCCCTACATGTTCAAATAAAGATGCCGTTGCCATCTGTCCTACGCGGGTTATAACCCTTTTTACACCTAATTGTTTAACTAAAAGTGAGCATAATAGATTTTTTTCATCACTGTCTGTAACAGAAATTGTAACATCGCACTCCCCTATTCTTTCTTCATTTAAAAGTTCAAGGTTTGTACCGTCGCTGTTTAAAATTAAAGTTTTTTTCAACTGTTCGGATAAAAATTCACACCTTTTATAATCTTTCTCAATTAATTTTGTTTTAATCGGGGTTTTTTCCAGCGATTTTGCAAGCTCAAACCCAACAGTACCGCCGCCTATAATTGCAACGTTTTTTAGGGGATTTTTTTCTTCAACAAAAAACTGCGATGCCGTTATATCAAGTCCTTCAGCCGTACCCATAAAAATCGCTTTATCATTCAACAGAAATTTATCATCTCCTTTTGGAACAAAAAGCTCATCTTCACGTTTGATGCCCACAACAAGCGTTTCATCATTAAACGGCGTATCTTTTAAACATTTATCTAAAAGCATTGAATTTTCTTTTATGCGGTATTCAAGAAGTTTTGCCCTTCCTGAAGCAAAATCTTCAACATTTACAGCATCAGGTACGGTTACAATCCTAAAAATTTCACCCACCAATAGCTTTTCAGGCCAAATGACATAATCAATATGCAAAGCTCCGTCCTTTTGCATTGATTCTTTTACAATTGAAAGTGAATTTCTACACTCTTTTTTAGATACAAAACATGCAGTCTGTGCATTGGAGAGCTGTTTTGCCATTAAGCATGCCACAATATTAGCTTCATCAAGACAGGTACAGGCTATAAAGACATCTGCATCCTTAATTCCCGCCTCCTTTAAAACATTTATATTTGAAGCTTCACCCACAATTGTTGCTAAATCAAGGTTATTAAATTTTTCTAACCTTGAAGGGTCTGAATCAATCACAATAATATCGTGGTCTTCAAAAAACTCGGTTGCAATTATTGAACCTGTTTCATTTGCGCCGTAAATTATAATTTTCATAAAGCTATTTATACTCTAAAAAACAAACTTTTACAACTTTATTAAGTTATGCTGGTTTCATTTAGATTTTCTATTATTAGTGATAAAATTATGGGGTGCACAAAAAAGAATTAATGGCATTATGACAAATGAAATACAAAACACGCAGACTAAAAACAACAAAAATCAAATTATAATATGGATTTTAGCTTTAATTACAGGAGCGGTTGCAGGCTGTCTTGGAATAAACTTGCTAAATAAGGGTTTTAACTTCATTGCAACAGTATTTACAAGGCTTTTTCAGTTTATTGCAGTACCTACAATTGCTCTTGCCGTTATAACCACCTTGTCTGAGCTTGGTACCAAGAAAAATACAGGGAAAATCTTTGCCCGCACAATCACATATACTTTGCTTACAACATTTTCAGCCGCAATTGTAAGTCTTATTCTATATATTTCTTTCACTCCGGATAACATAACCATAAGTGTAATAGGACAAAAAACTTCTGAAGTGAGTACAAACGGATTTTCTTATTATGAACATCTGCTGTCAATTGTGCCAAATAATATACTGCAGCCTTTAATTTCAGGCAATGTCCTTTCTGTGATATTAATTGCAGCTGCAGCAGGAATAGGTTTATCATACGCACCGCAGACGGAAAACAGATTAGCGCTTATTAAAATATTATATGGCATGCAGGAATTGCTTTTTACACTTATTCGTGCGCTAATATGGGCATTACCCATTGGTATTATGGCATTTGCTGCCCAATTAACTTCCCAAATAGCCTCAGGTACAGTGATTAGCGCTTTAGGTAAATATACAGCCATTGTTATAGGCGGAAACCTTATACAAATTTTTATTATAATCCCTTTGTTTCTTTTAGCACACAAGCTTAACCCTATCCAAATTTTTAAAAAAATGTCTTCAGCACTTACTGTTGCATTTTTCACAAAAAGTTCAGCAGGAACTCTTCCTGTTACCCTTTCTGCAGCTGAAAACAATCTCAAAATAAACCCTGCAGTGTCAAGATTTGTACTTCCTATCTGTACAACGGTCAATATGAACGGCTGTGCTGCTTTTATTCTTGTTACTTCCCTTTTTGTAATGCAGAATGCAGGTTTTGAATTAACCTTAGGTACAATGATAACCTGGATTTTTATATCTGTTTTTGCGGCAATAGGAAATGCGGGCGTTCCTATGGGATGTTATTTTCTGACGCTTTCTTTGATGTCGTCAATTGGCGCGCCAGTCGGGCTTCTTGGGGTAATTTTACCTATTTATGCAATTATAGATATGGTGGAAACTGTTGAAAATGTTTGGTCTGATTCGGCAGTGTGCGCTATGACGAATAAGGATATGGCTTTATAAGATTTCCCGACTTTTCTCATAAGCCTAAGCCAAATTAACAATTTTTGGTTTCCCGGCTGGTACAATAAATTAAACACTGTTCCTAAATTTTCTTGAAATAAAATTATTTTACAAAAAAGGACCATTAAAAATTCGCGTCGCAAAATCAATTATGGTTTTTTAATAATAACTACGGTCAGGCGAATCCTGCGTCCTTTTTGTAAAATAATTTTGTGGAGAGAAAAAGTAAACCCAACCTGAAAATCTTTTATTATTACCAAAAGCAGGAATTAGTCCATTGTATTAATCAATCCTCAATCACAAGCATAAAACAATTTTTATCTTTGATATAAAATAATTGATATGCAATTTGGTATTGAAATATTTATAATTGAAGTTATTGGAATCATTGCCTTTACAATTTCAGGCGTTATGGTTGCATTTAAAAAACGTCTGGATTTACTTGGCGTTGTTACATTAGGAACACTCACAGCCGTTGGCGGAGGAGCTCTAAGAGACATTTTGCTTGGGATTTTACCCCCCTCTATGTTTAAAAACGGAATTTATGTACTTCTTGCATTCTTAACTGCCATAATTTCCTTTTATATAGGTATTCTCACCATAAAAAAGATTAAGAGAAAACGTGAGGAATTTTATAATTTAATCACGTTCTTTGATGCGGTAGGACTCGGTGTTTTTACGGTTGTAGGTTCAAACACAGCCATTATAAACGGTTTTGGCGATAATGCCTTTTTAACAATCTTTGTAGGAGTTATCACTGGAGTCGGCGGAGGCGTTATCAGAGACGTTATTGCAAACACCACTCCGTTTATTATGTATAAAGACCTTTATGCTTCATCCGCCATCATAGGAGCAGCACTCTATTATGCACTCTATCAGCTGCATTCAAATAGCTTTCTTTGTATTTCAATTTCAATAATAGCAACCATTCTTGTCCGCCTTATTGCCCATAAATATCACCTCGGACTCCCAAAATTCGGGGTATATAAGGATAGGGAAGAATAATTTATCAAATCGCATTACTTCCTGTTCAAGCTTTTTGTTAAATTGTAGATAATTTCAAGCTTTTCAGGATTATCGCCGATTTCTGCTATATTACGGTTAATCATTTTTAACAACACGGGGGTTTCCTTAAGGTAATTTGTGGCAAATAATTCTTCATTTGTCACATCCAGTGCTTTTAAAAGTTTATCAATAGTTTCTGCTGTTGCAAAATTATACCCAAGTTCAATACTACTTAAGGCACGCTGTGAAATATCAACCATCTCGGAGAGTTCTTCCTGCGTATAACCTTTTGCGGTACGCATTCTTTTTATTTGTTTCCCAAGCTCTTTTTTTATGCCCATAACTTTACAACTTTAATTTCTTTCAAACCGCAAACATAGTATTTACAGTTATTGTATATTAAGTTATGTAAAGCCAAAATGTATTATAAATACTATATTTTATAATAATAGCATTTTAAATTGTAAAATTATAACAATTTTTAAAAATGAGAAGTTTTTAAATAGGTACAAAGAAAAATAAATTTATAAAAGGAAGGAATTTATTATGGTAAACATTGCAAACAGCTCAGCAAAATTAATCAGCACAACAGTTAACGAAAAATCAGGTACAACAATTAAAAAATTTCTCATGCCCGAGTATGGAAGAAAAGCTATGGCAACAGTTGTAGAATATGGCGAAAACAATCCTCTTAAAAAGAAAGGGATTGACTCTTTTGTAAAAATCACAGGAGCTCCATATGCTTGTGGCACAACTGCAGACAAAGCATTATTCAGCGGTGATAAAATAATATTAAGCGGAGCCTCAGAAAAGAAAAATTTTGAATATGTAGGAGATTTCAACTCTCGTTTTAAAGAAATGATAGATTTGCTTAAAAAATACCCAAAACTCACAGCTGCACTTATCCCAAATACTAAAACTTTAAATCCCACATACGGTTACACAGAAGCCATGGAGAAATTTCAAAAGTAATTTTATGGCATAATTTACAACTTCGTTAAAATTTGCAATACCTGCCTTTTATAGTACAATGTTGCTATAGAGGCAGGTTTTTATAAAGGAAAAGGCATGACAAATACAACAACCAATCAAAGTTATGATGCCAGTAATATTAGAGTTTTAGAGGGTTTGGAGGCAGTACGTCTTCGTCCCGGTATGTATATAGGTTCAACTTCTCAAAGAGGTTTGCACCACTGTATTTATGAAATCGTTGATAACTCAATTGATGAAAGTTTGGCAGGATTTTGTACCGAAATCCACATAACAGTTCATGAAGATAACTCTGTAACTGTTGAGGATAACGGGCGCGGTATCCCTGTTGACATTAAACCCGACAGCGGAAAATCAGCATTGGAAATTGTACACACAGTGCTCCACGCAGGCGGTAAATTCGGAGATGGCGGGTACAAGGTATCAGGCGGTCTCCATGGCGTTGGCGCATCTGTTGTAAACGCACTTTCTGAAAAATACATTGTTGAAGTATCCAGAGAAGGCTGGGTGCATAGACAGGAATATTTAAGAGGCGAACCTGTTACCCCTGTTGAGAAAATAAGAGAAACCGAAAACCGCGGTACAAAAACAACCTGGTGGGCAGACCCTGAAATATTCACAGAAACCACAGAAATCGATTGCGACGTTATTGCAAGCAGATTTAGAGAAATGGCTTTCTTGAATAAGGGTTTAAAATTAATCTTTACAGATAAAAAAAATAATAAAGACTACACCTTCCACTACGAAGGCGGTATTGCAAGCTATGTTGAACATTTAAACAAAAATAAAAATGTTATGTTTGAAAAACCTGTGTACATTGAAAAGTCCTTGGAAGGCATTGTGGTTGAAATTGCAATGCAATACACTGATGCTTATACTGAAAATGTTTTATGCTTTGCAAATAATATCAATACCCACTTTGGCGGCACACACTTAACCGGCTTTAGAAACGGTATTACAAGGGTTGTAAATGATTATGCAAGAAAAAATAATCTAATTAAAGATAATGACCAAAACCTTGCAGGAGAAGATATCAGAGAAGGTTTAACCGCAATAGTTTCGGTTAAAATTCCAAACCCTGAATTTGAAGGACAGACAAAAGAAAAACTTGGAAACGCAGAAGTTACACCTATCGTAAACGATGCTGTCCGCGACAAATTTATGGAGTGGCTTGAATTTAACCCAAAATTCGCTAAACTTATCGTAGATAAAATTTTACAGGCACAAAGAGCACGCGAAGCTGCAAGAAAAGCAAGAGAATTAACAAGAAGAAAATCTGCTCTTGAAACATCAACCCTTCCCGGTAAACTTGCAGACTGCTCAAACAGAGAACCTGAAAAATGCGAATTATACATAGTAGAGGGAGATTCAGCCGGCGGTTCTGCTAAGCAGGGCAGAAACAGAATGTTTCAGGCAATTTTACCCTTAAGAGGTAAAATCTTAAACGTTGAGCGTGCCCGTCTTGATAAAATGTACAACAACAATGAAATCCAATCATTGATTCAAGCTATGGGTATCAATATCTCTAAAAACGAAGAAGAAGTAAACATTGAAAAACTAAGATATCATAAAATTATCTTTATGACAGATGCTGATGTTGACGGCGCTCATATCAGAACTCTTCTTTTAACATTCTTCTTTAGATACGCTAAACCCTTGATTGATAACGGTTATGTTTATATAGCACAGCCTCCTTTGTATAAAGTTACAATTGGAAAAGTGGCAGAATACCTATATGACGATAGAGCGTTGGAAAAAATGGTAAGAGAAAGAGGTATTAAAAACGTTGCTCTTTATGATAAGACAAAAACAAAATCTTTAACGGGTGAAAACCTTGAAAACATTTTGTATGCAATGTCTACTTATTATAAATCTTTCCATAACCCGATTATTAACCAAATGCCGTCAGTTATTGTGCGCGGCTTAATCAGGTCTGATATTAAAGCTGAAGATTTTGATAACGAAGAACGCATGAATGAAATCCATAGTTATTTGGCACACTATATTGAAGACCACGCGTTAAACTATGGTATTGATGAAGCTAAAAATTATTCAACATCTTTAGGACAAAATCCTGAGACTACAAAATACTTTATTAAAGTAAATCTGGGTGAAGATATTGAGCCTGTTACAATTACAGAACATATGATTAAATCAAAAGAATTTGAAAGGTTGAAAAATTCTTACCCAAAAATCAGAGAATTTTTAATTGAAGAAGAAAAAACATTAATCTTTGAAACTCCTGAGGGAGAAGCTGAAATCTCATCTTTTGCACAACTGCAAAGGCTTGTAGATGAAAGAGGCAAAAAAGGAATGCAAATCCAAAGGTTCAAAGGTTTGGGCGAAATGATGCCGCAGCAATTATGGGAAACAACAATGGACCCGGCTAATAGAACCTTGCTTAAGGTAAGTATTGAAGATGCAATGCTTTGCGACCAATTATTTGATATTCTTATGGGTGATAACGTTGCCCCAAGACGTGACTTCATTGAGCAAAACGCAGTCTACGCAACAAATATTGATACATAAATTGTATAAATATAAAAAATTAAATTTGAAGCTCATTAATGCATTTACTTACAGCATTTAAATGGGCTTCAAATTCTTCTTTATGTTTATTATATGAGGCATCGCTGTTTTTTGTTGATTTTAAATCAGCCTCAGTAAATATTTTCATTAATTCAAATAAATTTCCCTGCCGCATATCAAAAGCCGCCATCTTTTGCGCTTCTTGTTTTTCTTTTTGTGTCGAAGTTCTATTTACATAATTTAGCCATCCATGGTTTTTAATCAAAGAATACAGCTTATTTTCTTCATTTTGTGTAAGTTTTAGTTTCTTTATAATATATTCTGTATCAATAGCACCTTTTAGCGCATGAATAGGGTCACGTTTACCTTCAGTTTTTCTTATATCATGAAACAATGAAGCAATGAGCAGTATTTTTTTATCAGAATCATTTAATCTTTTAAATTCAGGATTTTGTGCAATTTTTTGCATAACCTTTAAACTATGCTTCATTACATCAAAATCATGGTTTTTATGCTGTTTTTTCCCTATTAAAACTCTTAATTCAGGGAAAACATTAACTATTTTATTTAATTCTTTTTCGACCCCAATATTGCTGCACATTACAGGGTTTTTCTCTAAGAACTTTGTCACTTCAGACTGCAATTTATTTGTTATCTCACCTGTTTTTAAATTTTCATCCTCCATAAATAAAGTATTATCTGAAAGCTTATGCGGATACCCTAAAATTGAATATCCTGCGGGGTTTTCTTCATTTTGATAAAGTTCAAAACCAAAACGGCTAAAAACATCAAGTCTTTGATTTTCAGATAATCCGCTGGTTAAAGAAAAAACTTTTGCTATAAAATCATCTTTTTCATAAGCCTGTTTTATATCAAGATTATTAAATTCTTCATCACTAAGCCCGACAAGAGATAATGACAAATCAAATACTGCCCTCTCAAATAAAGTTGTATTTGATTGCATATTTACAAAAGCTTTGCCGTATATCTCTTGAATATCCGGCACAGAAACTTCAATTGCCTTATTATCTAAAGCAACATTATTATCTTTCTCAACTCTTGAATCTCTGTTTGCTAAAAATTTTAACAGAGGCATTTTATTATAAAAGGTAATTCTCACAAGCAAAACTTTTTATACATAAAACTTTCCTGTTAAAACAAAACTGAAAATTAAATAATTTTGCTCTTTATAAAGAAAGAGCAAATGCTCCCTTTAAAGGGAGCATTTAAACACTTTATGAGCCTGTTTTGATACAAATTTACCGGTATAATTACAGATAGTTTTTAATTTCCCATTCTGAAACTTTTGTTCTGTAATCATCCCATTCTTTTTCTTTTGAAGATACAAATTCATTATAAATGTGTTCGCCAAGAGCACGTTTTACAAGGTCATTTTTCTTCATTAAATATATTGCTTCATTTAAAGCACCGGGAAGCGAAGCTATGCCTTTTTCTTTTCTTTCTTTTGCGCTCATTTCATAAATATTTTCCTCTGTTTGTTTTGGCGGATTAGTTTTATTTTTAATACCATCAAGCATAGCTGTAAGCATTACAGCAAATACCAGATACGGGTTGCATGATGGGTCTGGAGAGCGAAGCTCAATTCTTGTGCCGTTTCCGCGTTTAGCAGGAACTCTTATAAGTGCGCTTCTGTTTGCTAAAGACCAGGCAAGATAAACAGG